>Ga0247841_10004327_pt1 | contig 24600 bp, 14 predicted proteins | sample LaCruzMarch2015__2_FD_192410 | JGI IMG/M metagenome (GOLD analysis project Ga0247841, IMG submission 192410) | Freshwater microbial communities from meromictic Lake La Cruz, Castile-La Mancha, Spain - LaCruzMarch2015_18m | ecosystem: Environmental > Aquatic > Freshwater > Lake | place: Spain... | reverse complement strand
AGCCAACTGTTTTCCGATACCTGCAATCCATGGAGACTTTGATGACCATTGATCGAGTGAGCCCATATCTTTCTAATCCAACCATTCGACTGGTAAAATCACCAAAACTTTTTTGGATGGAGCCTTCCATTGCTATATATCTCAGCGGGATTTCTTCGGAAACGGCGCTTACGACTTCGCAGTCAATAGGTTTTCACTTTGAATCTCTTGTGTATCATCACCTAAAGGTTTGGAACAATCTAATGTCAATTCCAGCGAATATCCTCTATTGGAGGAAACGGGATGGAATAGAAGTGGATATGGTGATCGAACAATATCCTAAGATTCTTCCCATCGAGATAAAATTCAAAAGTAAACTGACGATGCAAGATACAAAAAATTTGCAAAACTTTTTAGAGATTCATCCCCAAGCTAAATTAGGAATCATCGCATACACGGGTACAGAACTAAAGTATTTGTTATCGAACATCCTAGCAGTTCCCTGGCAATGGTTAGGAGGGGGATAGCTCATTTTGGATGTCAAGGGGACGGGGGAACTGACAATCCAGACAATCCATTCTCTTTCCGGTTTCTTAATATTGAATCTCTCTTCTGTATGTCAAATCTCTAAATTTCTAACCACAGTCTTCCTTGTCTTCAAAAATGGTACAGTCGCTTTCTAGCTTCTATTCTTGAGAAAAAAGAGCTCACCCTGATCGATCAACTGGCTTTGATAAAAATATTTGAGCTATCCTTTGATCCCTTTTTTATACAGAATTAGATATAATTAGAAGGGACAAAGTGGAAATTGTAGAAAAATGATCCATTGTTTCTTTTTAATCGATTTAAACAAGAATCTGAAGATAGATATATCTGATACAACACACTCAACAAATTAAAAAAGGCTGGCAGCTACCTACTCTCCCGGTGACTTTCGCACACCAGTACCATCGGCCTTTGTGGGCTTAACTGCCGTGTTCGGAATGGGAACGGGTGTAGCCCCACAGGTATCGCCACCAGCCAAAATAAACAAGATCGTTATTTTTGCCTTTTCAACAAAATAAGGAACGCAAATTAGGAAAATACAATATAAACGTTTTTTGATCTGTACCAAATCATCATAAAAAAATCAGTCAATGAAGAAAACCTCGAACGATTAGTACTGGTCACCTTCAAGCCTCTCAGCTCTTCCAGCTCCAGCCTATCAAACTGGTAGTCTACCAGTGTTCTTACTCCCTTCCGGGATGGGATATCTCATCTTGCGGGGGGCTTCATACTTAGATGCTTTCAGTATTTATCCCTTTCGACACAGCTACCCGGCACGTATCACGGGTGTGATAACCGGTACACTGGAGGTCAAGGCGCTCCGATCCTCTCGTACTAGGAGCGAACCCACTCAAATATCCTGCGCTTGCAGAGGATAAGGACCGAACTGTCTCACGACGTTCTGAACCCAGCTCGCGTGCCGCTTTAATGGGCGAACAGCCCAACCCTTGGAACCTGCTTCAGCTCCAGGATGCGACGAGCCGACATCGAGGTGCCAAGCCCTCCCGTCGATGTGAACTCTTGGGAAGGATAAGCCTGTTATCCCCGAGGTAGCTTTTATCCGTTGAGCGATGACCCTTCCATTCGGAATCACCGGATCACTAAGGCCTACTTTCGTATCTGTTTGACGTGTCCGTCTATGCAGTTAAGCTCTCTTATGCCTTTACACTCTACGCGTGATTTCCAAACACGCTGAGAGAACCTTTGCGCGCCTCCGTTACTTTTTGGGAGGCGACCGCCCCAGTCAAACTACCCGCCTGACACGGTCCAACGGCTTGTTTCAAAGCTCGTTGTTAGAAGGCTAACAGTTTAAGGGTGGTATCCCAAGGTTGACTCCACTGAACCTGACGATCCAGCTTCAAAGTCTCCCACCTATCCTGTACATAAAATGCCAACATTCAATATCAAGTTATAGTAAAGCTCTACGGGGTCTTTCCGTCCTTCTGCAAGTAACCCGCATCTTCACGGGCACTGCTATTTCACCGAATCTCTCGTCGAGACAGCGTTCTGGTAGTTACGCTTTTCATGCGCGTCGGAACTTACCCGACAAGGTATTTCGCTACCTTAGGACCGTTATAGTTACGGCCGCCGTTCACTGGGGCTTAGATTCAGAGCTTCAGGCTTACGCCCTGACCCCTCCTCGTAACCTTCCAGCACTGGGCAAGCGTCGGCTCCTATACATCGTCTTACGACTTAGCAGAAACCTGTGTTTTTGTTAAACAGTCCCCAGAACCAATTTATTGCAACCTTCCTCCTTGCGGAGGGGAGGCACCCCTTTTCCCGAAGTTACGGGGTTATTTTGCCGAGTTCCTTAACGAGAGTTCTTTCGTACACCTTAGGAGATTACCTCCTTGTCTACCTGAGTTGGATTGCGGTACGGTCACGTTTTCGCTGGCTAGAAGATTTTCTCGGGAGCATGAAATCGGGTGCTTCGCCTTGCGGCTCCTCGTCACGTCTCAGAGATGCGAAGAGTGGATTTGCCTGCTCTTCCTCCTCGAACGCTTGAACCAAGATTACCAAAACCTGGCTCACCCTATCCTCCTCCGTCCCTCCATTGCTCATAACGCTGGAACGTGGTACAGGAATATTAACCTGTTGGCCATTATCTACGCCTTTCGGCCTCAACTTAGGACCGACTAACCCTGGGCGGAATAACCTTCCCCAGGAAACCTCAGACTTACGGTGACAGAGTTTCTCACTCTGTTTTTCGCTACTCAAGCCGGGATTCTCACTTCCTGCCTCTCCAGCACTCCTTACGGTATGCCTTCACTGATGCAGGAACGCTCTCCTACCGCTCCTCTTACGAGAAGCCCGCTGCTTCGGTGTGATGCTTAGTCCCGAACATTTACGGCGCAAGATCACTCGACCAGTGAGCTGTTACGCACTCTTTAAATGATGGCTGCTTCTGAGCCAACATCCTGGCTGTATAAGTAATACTTACTTCCTTGATTTACACTTAGCATCCCTTGGGGACCTTAGCAGGCGATCTGGGCTGTTTCCCTTTTGACTACGGATCTTATTACTCGCAGTCTCACTTCTGGACTCTAACATGTCGGCATTCGGAGTTTGATAGGGTTTGGTAACCTGGTAGGGCTCCTAGCCCTTTCAGTGCTCTACCTCCGACATGGAACATCCAAAGCTGCACCTAAATGCATTTCGGAGAGAACCAGCTATCTCCGGGTTCGATTGGAATTTCTCCCCTACTCACAGTTCATCTCATAAGTTTTCACCCTTAACGAGTTCGGGCCTCCACGGAGGCTTAATTCCGCTTCACCCTGACCATGAGTAGATCACCCGGTTTCGGGTCTGTATGAAGGAACTATATCGCCCTATTCGGACTCGCTTTCGCTGCGGCTTCGTGGTGTACCACTTAACCTTGCTCCTTTCAAACAACTCCCCGGCTCATTCTTCAATAGGCAAATCATGACACGGGCATTGCTGCCATCGTGCGCTGACCGATTGTAGGCATCATGGTTTCAGATTCTATTTCACTCCCCTCCCGGGGTTCTTTTCACCTTTCCCTCGCGGTACTATGTTCACTATCGGTTCATGGAGTATTTAGCCTTAGGGGATGGTTCCCCTTGCTTCCCACAGAGTGGCATGTTCCGTGGTACTCAGGTATCGCAGATCGTGAGGGTTTTCGTTTCCCGTACGGGGCTGTCACCCGCTATGGCCGCCTTTTCCACGGCGTTCCGGTACAAAAATCTCTTCGACGGAGGTGGCAGGACCTCCCGTTGCGACCCTACAACACCGTATACGCAACGCCCTGCGCTTGGCACGTACACGGTTTAGGCTGTTCCCTTTTCGCTCACCACTACTTAGGGAATCATTGTTATTTTCTCTTCCTGGAGTTACTAAGATGTTTCAGTTCGCTCCGTTCCCCTTCCGCCCCTATGTATTCAGGACGGAATGATCCGCTTCTGACGGACCGGGTTTCCCCATTCGGACATCTCCGGATCTTAGGATGTTTGCTCCTACCCGAAGACTATCGCAGGCTTACTGCGTCCTTCATCGGCTCCGATGACCAAGGCATTCACCATGTGCCCTTATTATTTTCTTCAATGACCTACAATTCTTTTTCTTTTACGTATTGCAACGTAACGGTCTTTTTGTTTCAATGCTCGATCCAGTTTTCGTCCATGGATGGATGTCAACTGGATGTTCGTTGATTCAATGAAATATGTTTTGGACAGACCTTTTCGTTTTAAATCGATGTCCAATTTGCGTTCCTTATTCAGTTTTCAAGGTAAGGGGGCGCGTTGGGGCGGATCGACACAGGGGTCAATCGCCAGCGCCACCAGGAACCAAACCGGTCGGTTGTCCTTGCGGACAACGCGTTCCGGGGGTTGGTTTTCCTGTCTTATCCCGGTTGGAATCGAGAGGGGACAAAAGAGATCGAGGCCGGAAACCGGCCGAACGAGGCCAAAAAACTGAAATCGGGGTTTGTTTTGCATTTTGGTTCGTCGACTCGTTTGAGGAGCCGGCGGCCATTTGAATTTTAGCAGAGGGATTCGAACCGTTGGTTATTTGTCGAATCTGCTGCAGAACAAGCCATCGTATTGCTACGGCGGTTCGTTCTGTTTTGTACACTATCATAAGAACAGAGTACCCTGGCCTGCCGAAGCAGGACATAAGGGTACTATGGTAGAAGAAGATTCGGATGGAAAAGGTTCGTTTGGAAACCGGATGATACTTTGGTTTCCGCGTTGGCTTTCCCGATCCCTTCTTCGATCGGCTCCTTAGAAAGGAGGTGATCCAGGCGCACGTTCTCGTACACCTGCCTTGTTACGACTTCACCCTCCTCACTGACCACACCTTCAACACGCCCTCCCTTACGGTTCGGGTATGTGTTTTCGGGTGCAACCAACTTGGGTGGTGTGACGGGCGGTGTGTACAAGGCCCGGGAACGTATTCAACGCAATATGGCTGACTTGCGTTTACTAGCAACTCCATCTTCACGAGGGTGAGTTTCAACCCTCGATCTGTACTGGGGCCGGCTTTAAAGATTAGCTCCACATTACTGTATTGCAACTTATTGTACCGACCATTGTCGCATGTGTGTAGCCCTGGACATAAGGGGCGTGATGATTTGACGTCATCCACACCTTCCTCTGGCTCGTCGCCAGCGGTATTGTTATAGTAGCCGGATCTTGCGATCCCTGGCAAATAACAAAGTGGGTTGCGCTCGTTCAAGGACTTAACCTTACACCTCACGGCACGAGCTGACGACAACCATGCACCACCTGTGAAAATGCTGGCATATTGCTATGCCAGAGGGTCTAGTTTCTTAGACCTTTCATAAACATGTCAAGCCCAGGTAAGGTTCTTCGTGTAGCCTCGAATTAAACCACATGCCTCGCTGCTTGTGCGGGCCCCCGTCAATTCCTTTGAGTTTCAGCCTTGCGACCGTACTTTCCAGGTGGAATACTTAACGCGTTAGCTGCGACGCTGAAGGAGTGAATCCTCCAACACCTAGTATTCATCGTTTACGGCTAGGACTACCAGGGTATCTAATCCTGTTTGCTCCCCTAGCTTTCGTGTCTCAGCGTCAGTATTATGTTAGGAAGCCGCTTTCGCCACAGGTGTTCCTCCCGATATCTACGCATTTCACCGCTACACCGGGAATTCCGCTTCCTTCTCATAACCTCGATCCTTTCAGTATTGGCTGCCGTACCGGAGTTGAGCTCCGGGATTTCACAACCAACTTAAAAGGACGCCTACACACCCTTTACACCCAGTAATTCCGGACAACGCTTGCCCCCTACGTATTACCGCAGCTGCTGGCACGTAGTTGGCTGGGGCTTATTCATGAAATACTTGCAAGAACCAGCGCATTTCCTCGCCGATCCCTTACTCTTCCATAAAAGGGCTTTACAATCCAAAGATCGTCATCGCCCACGCAGTGTCGCTGGGTCAAGCTTTCGCTCATTGCCCAAAATTCCCCACTGCTGCCTCCCGTAGGAGTCTGGACCGTGTCTCAGTTCCAGTGTGGCTGATCATCCTCTCAGACCAGCTACCCGTCATTGCCTTGGTGAGCCATTACCTCACCAACTAGCTGATAGGAGATAGGCTCGTCAAAAAGCGGTGGCTTGCACCACCTTTCCTCCTTGCGGAGCGTACTGGGTATTGATCCCTCTTTCGAGGGGGTATCCCCATCTTCTCGGTAGATAACCTATCCATTACTCACCCGTTTGCCACTAGGGACTAAAAGTCCCCCGTCCGACTTGCATGTGTAAGGCACACTGCCAGCGTTAGTCCTGAGCCAGGATCAAACTCTTCGAGCAAAATAGTACACATTGGATTGCTCCTTTGTGATGATTTTCTTTTGAATTTGACGTCCGGCTCGAATCACATAAATCACCAAAACTCAATTGGCTAAATACAAATAACCTCGATTACTTGGTTCGTTCTTTTCGTCTCTTTCGTCCATTCTCGCATTTTCAAGGTACAAGACAGCTTTACCAATTTTACGAAGAAGTTCGGTGTTGTCAAGAGGAAAATAAATATCGGATCAATAAATCGATTAATCCAGATAAAAGCAGGACAAAACAGATAAAGATAACCATTACTTGCCTTGAATTTGAAACTATTTTCGTTTCTGCTTCTAAAAATGTTTCGCTTAACACTTGTTTTCCCATCAAACGAAATCCTAGTAAAAAAAACCAACCTTGCACGGCACTAACAAATATGGCAAAAGAAAAAGTAGATAGATAAACGAGAAGAATATGAAGAATAGATTCAGGAATCAGCCCCAGCATTGTAGGTATCCATATGGCAATTAAGCCAAGTAATATAGAAAGTAAACAAACTTTTAAGAGAGATTTAGACAGAATTTGCAGACAAGTAAAACCTAAGGATTCCCATTTTGTCTTATGAAAAATAACCAAAGCAAAACGGAGTGAGAAACCAAGGAAGTAAAAAATTACAATCAATAAAACAACAAACATTACAGGATTCTTTATTAAATCTATATTCATAAAACCACCTTTCTGGTGGTAAACAGAATTTATTCCTTGCTTAAATAATCGTGCATAGCCTGAGCAGAAAGCCTTCCTGCTCCCATAGCTGTGATAACGGTTGCTGCACCCGTAACAATATCGCCCCCGGCAAAGACTCCAGGGATAGAAGTCATACCGACATCGTTAACGACGATCTCGCCTTTCTTTTGCGTTTCTAATCCAGGAGTCGTTTTGGCAATGATGGGATTGGGAGTTGTTCCAACCGAAACAATGACTTGATCAATTTTAAGTTTGAAGTTTGATCCCGCACAAGCCACAGGGCGCCTTCTTCCAGATGCATCCGGTTCACATAGCTCCATTTTTTGACATTCGATTTCATGTACATATCCTTTTTCATTTCCAAAATACGCTATCGGATTGGTTAGGAAATTAAAATCTACCCCTTCCTGCTCTGCATGGTGCACTTCTTCTACCCTGGCTGGCATCTCCTCACGACCTCTTCTATAAATCATATAGACATGGTCTGCACCAAGGCGGAGTGCAGTTCTCGCTGAATCCAAAGCGACATTTCCTCCCCCAATGACTGCTACGTTTTTTGCAGGTAAAATGGGTGTATCAAATCGGGGAAACAAATAAGATTTCATTAGATTCACTCGAGTCAAATACTCATTGGCAGAATAAACACCGGATAAGTTCTCCCCTGGTATGCCCATAAATTGAGGAAGACCAGCCCCTGTTCCGATAAATATTGCTTTATACCCATGATCAAACAGATCCTGGATTTTTTTACCAGATCCAATTAAAACATCATTGACAACTTCTACTCCCATGCGTCTCAAATTATTTACTTCTGTCTCTACGATATCTTTTGGGAGTCTGAATTCAGGGATTCCGTAAACCAAAACTCCACCTGATTTATGAAAAGCTTCAAAAATGGTGACATCATACCCAAAGCGAATGAGATCCCCAGCGCAGGAAAGCCCTGCCGGTCCAGAACCGATGATCGCAACTTTTTTTCCTAATTTTGGAAAATGAAACTCTGTGGTCTGCTCTGCCTTATTATTCATCTCCCAATCAGCAGCAAATCTTTCGAGTCGACCAATCGAAACGGTATCCCCAATCTTACTCAAAGAACAAAACATTTGACATTGTTCTTCTTGGGGACATACTCTTCCCGTCACAAGAGGCAGGCAATTCTTATCGTGCAAAATATCTATGGCTTTTTGAAAATTTCCCTCTTTGATTTCCATAATAAAAGCGGGAATATCAATATTGACGGGACATCCTTTTATACAAGGCTTTGTTTTGCAGTTTAGACATCTTTTTGCCTCTTCTAAAGCATCTTCTTCTGTATATCCGGTAGCAACTTCGTTAAAATTCCTAACTCGTATCGCGGGATCCTGTTCACGCATAGGAGTAGTTGTTTTTTTTATCGCCATTATTTTTTCTCCTTATAAGAGTCGAGTGCTAGCTTTTCTTCCTGATTGTACATTGACAATCGGCTGGAAAGCTCAACAAAATCAACTGTGTTTCCATCAAATTCTGGACCCTGGAAGCAAGTAAATCGGCTTTGATTGTCCACTTTGCACCGACAGGCTCCACACATACCCATACCACAAACCATCAGAGAATTTAAACTGACAATACAGGGAATATTATTTTCTTTTGTTACCTTTGTGACGCTTTTCATCATAGGAATTGGTCCAATCGCTACCACGCGATCAATTTTTTTGTCTTTTAAAAATTCGACAAAAGGAGTGGTTACAAATCCTTTGATTCCTAAAGTTCCATCGTCAGTTGTAATATAAAATTCGTGAGATAAAGGTTTCATTTTTTCTGACCAAAACAAAAATTCTTTTGATTTCGATCCGATAATGCTGATCATATGATTTCCTGCTTCGTGTAATGCCCTTGTTATCGGAAATATCGGAGCAATACCAACCCCTCCGCCAATCACGACTACGGTTCCATAATTCTTTATATCAGAAGCATGGCCCAACGGACCATTCAGGTGTGCGATGCTATCTCCTGCTTTTTTTGTACCCAATTCTATTGTGCTTTTTCCTACTTCTTGAAACACAAGAGTAATGGTTCCCTTTTTTGCATCAAAGTCGCCAATGGTTAAGGGAATCCTTTCCCCTTCTTCGTCTGAAATTAAAATTACAAATTGACCTGCCTTTGCATACGCAGCTACTTCTGGAGCATCTACAACCATCATTTTTATTGATTTAGCTAGCTCTCTCACGTCAAGGATCTTGTTATAAGACTTATTCTTGTCCAAACTTTTCCTCCTGAAGACACCTATAGATTAACACACAACCCTTTTTAGTTTATAGAATTTTTTTCCTCTGTAAACCAAAAGGTTTCAAGTAGATTTTTTGATGAGGAAACACGGATATTTTTTTGATATTTTTATTTTTTACTCAAACTTTTTTTAAAATGCAAAAAATAATTTTTGAACATCAAATAAATTTGTTTCGTTTTCTGGATTGAAATGGGTAAACCCGACAACAACATATCACAATGAAATATTCCGGCAGAACCTTAATTCTGATAGCATCCTTCTGATGGATAACAATTAATGTGTTTTATTGATTTGGAAGTTTCCCAGAAACAGACAAACGATCGACGACAAAACAAAGCTTCTCCCCATGAGGGTTTGTGTGTTTTCTCTCTAACAGGATCAATAGGAAAAGTTGAATCAAAAAGACCTTCTTACGAGAAACTGTACTTTATTTTTGATAGCTAAACCTGTAAAGTACCATGAATACAGCATAAATAGAACATATTCAAAAATGTGTAAAAACAGGCCCCTGTTGGAACCTCTACTGAACTAAAGTATCAAAATAGGGTCTTTCGATGCGTATAGGGCCTACTATTTCAATATGAGATTTGAAGTTTGCAAACCATCATGGATACACACTATTCTCACTTTCAGATCATTGTTTTCTTTGGAGTAACAAAAAAGTAACGCAAAAACGTTCTTTTCCATACCTATATTCTGTTGTAGTTATCCTTTGGCTTTCTGAAGGTGACAAAAATATCGAAGCAATTTTACACCCTGCATTGATGGGAGTTTCTTCTTTTTCTATCCGTTTTGCTCCCCTTTAGGAATCCATCTAATAATCCCTCCCAACGAGAAACTGTACTTTATTTTTGATAGCTAAACCTGTAAAACACCATGAATACAGGCTAAAAAGTAGTATTTCAAAAAAGTGTAAAAACAAGGGCCTTAGACATTGAGGACAAGCTTTAGTATGTCCACACTCTCTTATAGCTCTTCTCGTTCATGTATTTTGGGTACGTTTTGTGAATCTGTAAACACTCATGAATGCAGGGTTTACCTCCGATAATGAAACCACCGTATCGGTTCGCCTAGCAATGGTGGGTTGTCACCGCGAAGAAGGCTTTGCGACTGTGACGGTCTTGGAATAATCTTCACCAGAAATTTTTTTCTGAGCAATTTTAAATTTGGTTGGCTAAATTTTCTAGACTCAGAATTTCCCCACACTTTTCAATTTCTTCTGTAATATTGCAATCGGTATCGTAGACCGGTTCAAAGGAGGCTACCGTAATCGGAGTTAAAAGAGACTTCTTGAAATCGTTGTTCAGCTATACGTTCCGCTTAAAGAGCGCGTCGTCCATCTCCCCTTTCTTCTTGATTTCCTCCAGGAGGCTTGATTGTTTGATCTTGTACGCAAGGAGCATCAGGGAGAATTCGGTGAAGGTGAAAGGGAGGGAGAAAACGCTAAAAAAGTTTTTTTCATACTACATTACATGGTTAGTACAGAATTTTGAAATATCAAGAGGTGGAGGAAAAAATTATTTTTGTTTAGATTTCATGAGACAAAACGGTTTTGACAAACATTTGATTTTTGTTAAAATGTGCTTTTGGGTATTTTAAGTTTTCTATTAGTTTTTATAGAAAGCAATTTTAAAGGAGGCAATTTAAAATGTCCGAAAAAGGTTTCAACGCGTTCAAAATGGCTCAAGAACAATTTGACAGCGTTGCAGAAAAATTAGATCTCGATCAACCAACAAGGGATTTGCTTCGAAATCCACTACGTGAATATCATTTTTTAATTCCGGTTCGAATGGATGATGGATCCTTCAAAGTTTTTCAGGGATTCCGTGTTCAACACAACGATTCCAGGGGACCCTGCAAAGGTGGTATTCGGTTTCACCCTCAGGAAACCATTGACACTGTGAGAGCATTGGCAACCTGGATGACATGGAAGTGCGCCGTTGTAGATATTCCACTCGGAGGAGGAAAAGGGGGAGTCATTTGCGACCCTCATAACTTATCCGCTAGAGAGCAAGAAGGTGTTTGTCGCGGCTGGGTGAGACAAATTGCTACTAACGTTGGACCGTTGCAAGATGTTCCGGCTCCTGACGTTATGACAAATGGTCAGCATATGCTTTGGATGATGGATGAGTATGAAAGAATCCATAATGCCAAATATCCTGGGATGATTACCGGAAAGCCAGTAGGAATGGGCGGATCACTTGGTCGTACCGAAGCAACAGGCTATGGTGTAATTTTTACCGTGAGAGAAGCTCTTCGAGAAATGGGTATCGATATCAAGAAGACAAAAGCTTCCTTCCAGGGATTTGGCAATGTATCACAATACGCCGTAAAGCTTTTTACAGAATATGGCGGAACAGCCATTTGTGTTTCCTGTTGGGATCAAAATGATCAAAAATCCTATTCCTTTGTAAAAAAAGAGGGTATTAATTTAGACCAGCTTATGTCAATTACAGATCGTTTTGGAGGAATTGACAAGAACAAAGCTAAAGCATATGGGTACGAAATTCTTGACGCAGTAGCTTGGATTGAACAAGATGTTGATATCCTGGTTCCTTCAGCCATGGAAAATCAGATTACGGCTGATAATGTGAATAAAATGTCTCGATCGGTAAAAGTAATCGCAGAAGGCGCCAATGGTCCAACCACTCCAGAAGCAGATAAAGTGATCCAAAGCCGTGGTATATTTATGATTCCTGATTTCCTATGCAATGCTGGTGGAGTTACTTGCAGTTATTTTGAACAGGTACAATGCAACATGAACTATTTCTGGACAAAGGAAGAAGTGGTTGCAAAACTGGATCAAAAAATGACAGATGCTTACTTAAAAGTTTCAGCACTATCCAGAGATCGAAAGATTTACATGCGAGATGCAGCTTATATGATAGCCATTCAGAGAGTTGCAGATGCCTGCAAATTAAGAGGCTGGGTGTAACGGCTAAGCCCATAACATTTTAGATGTTTCAAAGGGCAGGGGTTACCCTGCCCTTTTTTCTTTGCTATAATTCACATATGAACCCTACTGATAATTTTGACCTGTCATTCAAAAATGGTGATTTCGGCCATCTCTCTTTTGATGATTATTATTCCACTCGTTTGCGGAATTTGATGCCATACCGAATTCAAAAGATTCTATTGATTGCCAGTCTGTATGACACGTACCTTCTAGAAGAAGACGGTATGTTGGCTGATATTTTAAGCCAATCCTACAAACAAAGAGATCTTGGATACATTCCAACAATCACCCAAACTCAAAATTCAGAATCTGCTCTTACCCTCCTGAAAACAGAAAAGTTTGATCTGGTTGTTTGCATTGTCCGATCTGGAGATACAGATCCTTTCAAGATTGGGCGAGATGTTAAAACTGCCCAGCCAGGAATTCCTTATATATTACTTTCCTATGATACGCCCGATTTGTTAAAAATCCAATCCTTAGATGACGGCTCCATCATCGATAAGATTTTTCTTTGGCGAGGGGATGGAAAAATATTAACTGGCATTATTCAATTAGTCGAGGATCTCAAAAACTCGGAGAATGATACAAAAAAAATGGGTGTTCCTAATATATTACTTGTAGAAGACAATATCCATTTTTATTCCACATACATCCATTTTCTTTTTGAGACTCTCTGGGACCAAACCAATCGATTGTTAAACGATAACCTGACGTATTCTCAAAGATTGCTACGGCAGAAAAGCAGACCAAGGATTCACTTGGTTTCAGACTTTGAAAAAGCCATCTTATATTATGACCAGTACAAAGACCACCTATTGGGAGTTTTTACAGATTTGTCCTATCCGATCAAGGGAAAAATATCACCTGAAGCTGGAATCAAATTTATCCGTTATATAAGGCAAATTGATCCTTATATCCCAATCGTGGTTGAATCCAGTGAACCAAATATGGAGCATTTACAACAAAAGTATTCTGTTGGAATCCTATACAAAAATTCTCCCAGTCTGGTTGATGATCTCAAGAAACAACTCCTTGAATCCTTTGGATTTGGGGATCTTGTCTTTTTTGACGAGAAACACAATGAAAGCACAAGAATCTCAAACTTAAATTCATTGGTTTCTGTCATTGATTCCCTTCCATCTGAAGCATTACAAGTTTTTTATCAACAGGGACTTTTAAGAAGATGGTTATTGGCCAGGACTGAGCTTGAATTAGCAAAAGTAATCACGGACAAAAAGGAACTAATAAGTCTTTCCCCGGACAAAACAAGAGAGAAATTCTCTGAAATTCTACTAAATTACCAAATTCAGCGTTACAAGGGAAATGTTGTTTACTACAATCGACAGTTTAATCCAAATCAATGGCATTTTTGTAAAATTGGTTCCGGCTCGATGGGCGGGAAAGCAAGAGGTTTGGCTTTTATTGACAAAGTATTAAACCTGCATTTAAACTCAGGGTTGTTTCCGGGTGTTTCCATTTCGATTCCAAGAACCTTAACAATTGGTACCGATTATTTTGATCGCTTTATGACCAAAAACAATTTGTACCAAAAGATTCAGAATGAGTCATCGGATCTCCGGGTTGCCAATCTTTTTCTGGAATCGGACCTGCCAACTCCAATGTTAGGGGATTTACGAGATTTTATTCGTCAGGTTAAAAATCCATTAGCCGTTCGATCTTCCAGCTTATTAGAAGACGCTCTCTATCACCCATTTGCTGGCATTTATATAACCAAGATGCTCCCGAACAATGATGTTTCCGATGATACACGCTTCAATTCCCTTTGCAATGCAATTAAGCTTGTTTATGCTTCGACTTACTATCAACAAGCCAAAGGTTATATTGAGTCCATAAATCATCGTATTGATGAAGAAAAAATGGGTGTTGTCATACAGGAAGTCGTTGGATCCCAAAAAAATACTCGTTTTTATCCAGAAATCTCAGGGGTAGCCAGGTCATATAATTACTACCCATTTGGACTCTCTGAACCTGAAGACGGTGTAGTAAACGCGGCGTTGGGTTTGGGCAAATCTATTGTGGATGGAGGTGTTTCATTACAATTCTGCCCTAAATACCCAAAAGTTCTACCTCAGCTGGGAACAATCAAAGACATGCTAAACCATACCCAACGGTTTTTTTATGCGATCAACCTACAAGCTACAAATTTTTTCTCCTATGCGGAAGAAGACGAATTTCTCTCCTCTAATACCCTCGAAATTGCAGAAGGAGACGGTATTCTCGATCCAATTTGCTCCAGCTATTCTCCAGAAAACGATCGAGTCTACGATACATTATCAAATCCAGGTACCAGAATTGTTACATTTGCAGGAATTTTAAAACATGACTATTTCCCCCTGGTCAAAATTGTTTCCCATCTGCTAAAACTTTCAGAAAGAGCCATGGGTTGTCCTGTTGAGATCGAGTTTGCTGTGTCGCTGAATCAAAATAATAATAAACCAATCGAATTTGGATTTTTGCAAGTAAGGCCGATGGTTGCAACGAATGAACTAGTAAGGGTTGATTTAACAAAAGAGACAAATGAGAATCTGGTTTGTTTCTCGAATTCGGTTCTTGGAAATGGACAAATAGACAACATACAACATACAATTTTTGTTAAACCAAAAACGTTCGATCCAAGCCTCACGAAAACAATTGCCCAGGAAATTGGTGTATTAAATCAATACCTAAAAGAAAAAAATGAAAAGTATATCCTAATCGGTCCAGGTCGCTGGGGCTCATCAGATTCCTGGCTCGGGATTCCCGTGCAATGGGATCAGATCAGTTTTGCAAAAACAATCATTGAAGTAACTTTGCCGAATATGAACGTAGATCCATCGCAAGGATCTCACTTCTTCCAAAACATTACATCGCTTCGAATTGCCTATTTTACAATTCCAAATGATACCAAAAAAGGATTCTTAGATTGGGAATGGCTTGAAAAACAGACATGTGTGAAAGAAACGGATCATTTAAAATTAGTCAAAGTTAATAAACCGTTTTTAGTAAAAATGGATGGAAGAAGCGGTCAGGGTTTGATTTTGAAACCAGAATTCCGAGAGGAGAAAAGAATATGCCAGAGTCAATGAAACCGGAATGGCAAGTTATTATTGATCTTTTCCGTGATATTGATCCTATCTTGTTTAATAGGCTTGGAAAAAAAATGATGCACTATTTGTACAAATTGAATATCCAAAAAATTGAACACCTGATGCAAAAGTTAGAATCTTCTTCGAGCGATCTACAATATGAACAGGAAAAAAACTTAAACGAACCAATTCCAAGAATGAAACAAGATGTATTGGAGCAAATCCTGGAGGAAATTTTCCAAATTGCATCCGAAGAATTACCCTCAGAGACTATCACAAAAATGGTAAAACTTTGGCTGAAAGATGAAAAAGCTAGATATTTAACCATGTCTGCTGAAAAAAGAGACGTATCCCTGGCAGAGATGTCAGATGCGCTTCATCGATTTTCAAGAATGAGCGATACATCCCAAAACCTATCCCTTGAAGAAAATATTGGAATCAAAGTAGCATTGATTCGAAGATTCTTAAGTGATGACTTAAACTACATCAATGTGACAAAACGTTTTCTGTCCATTGCTGATTTTTCTGAAATATTATCCAAAACAATCGGTCCGGGCCGAGGAAATGGAAAGTTAGGGGGGAAAGCTGCTGGTTTATTGAGAGCCTCCAGTATTCTGAAAGAGAGAAAAATAAAATCAGAGTCCTTAAAAAATTTGGCGATTCCAAAAACTTGGTTTTTAACCTCCGATGGTATTATTGAGTTTCTCCATTTTAATGCCATGGAAGAGATGCCGAATATAAAATATCGAAATCCGATTGAAATCCGGCAAGAGTATGCCTACCTTGAACAAATTTTTAAAAATTCAAATATGCCCCCGGAAATTATTGCAGGCTTGAACCTGGCTTTGGATGATTTTGGTGATCAACCTTTGGTGGTTCGGTCCTCCAGTTTATTGGAAGATAATTTTGGCGCTTCGTTTGCAGGAAAATACAAAAGTTTGTTTGTGGCAAATGTGGGAACAAAAAAAGAAAGACTTGAAGCTTTGATAGATGCAATCCTAGAGGTTTGGGCTTCCGTTTTTGGTCCGGATCCCATTGAATACAGAAGGGAAAGAGGATTACTCGACTTTAATGAAGAGATGGCGATTATAATTCAGGAGGTAGTAGGAAGAAAAGTTGGAAAGTACTTTTTCCCGGCGTATGCAGGAGTAGCATTTAGTTCAAATGAAATCCGATGGTCCCCCCGAATCAAACGAACAGACGGTATCATACGATTAGTGGCGGGTTTAGGCACACGGGCAGTAGACAGAGTCGATAACGATTATCCCTTATTGATAAGCCCCGGTCAGCCAGGCTTACGTGTAAATATCAATCCGGAAGAGATTTTTTGGTATTCTCAAAAAAATATAGATTTAATCAATCTCCTAACAAACCGGTTTGAAACAATATCTATTGAAAAACTAATCCGGGAGGTAGGGTATAACTTTCCTTCTTTGAACCAAATTGCTTCAATTTATTCCAACGGTGAAATGCAAACTCCTACGGGAAATATGATGAATTTAAGCGATAATGTTCCTGTTATCACCTTTAGCCGCCTGCTCAACAATGGTCCTTTTGTCGCCCAAATTCGAGATATCCTGAAAATTCTGACCGATGAGCTTGGATTCCCGGTCGATGTTGAATTTGCGTGTGATGGCGATATCAATCGTCTGTATTTATTACAGTGCCGTCCACAAAGTCAATCTGCATCTGTCCAGAATATTGAAATCCCCGATAATATTATGACTTCGGATATTTTATTCAGTGCGGATGCTTTTGTTACCTCAGCCCAAGTTACTGATTTAGAGTATATAGTGTATATAGATCCTGAGGAATATGACAATCTGAATACAATGGACGAACTAATTCATATCGGAAGAATTGTCGGTGAGCTCAACCAAAAACTTCCCCGCCAAAAATTTATCTTAATGGGACCTGGCCGATGGGGGAGCAGGGGGGATATAAAACTGGGAGTTCGCGTGGGATACTCAGATATTAACAACACAGCTGTTCTCATCGAAATCGCCAGAAAAAAGAACAATTATGTTCCTGAAGTTTCCTTTGGAACTCATTTCTTTCAGGATCTTGTGGAAGCAAATATTCGATATCTGCCATTGTATCCAGACAAACAAGGCATTCTGTTTAATGAACCTTACTTTAAAGAATCACCAAACCAATTGCTCCGATTTGTACAAGTGGATGAAAAATTTGAGCATGTGGTCCATGTAATTCATATCCCTGAGATTTCCAATGATTCTTCCTTGCATTTAATTATGGATGGGGAGGAGAACAAAGCCCTAGCCTTCCTAAAACACAAGTAGGAACCAAAATAATTATCTAAAATTAATAACTCCATTTTTTGTTTTAACCAATTTGGTGTTGATTTGACAAAAGAGGGGCTGTTTATACAATCTAAAATGGTTTTAGGTCTTGAAAATTGAGTTTGTTGTGTGCTAGTGGCTTAATTAGTTTTTCATTATTTTTTTACTATTTCAAAGGGAGGACAAATGCAAAGGTCTCAAGAGGTTGTTAACAATGTTATTGAAAAATTGCGTGTCAAGAGCAGCAATGAGCCTGAATTTTTACAAGCTGCCATTGAGGTGTTAGAGTCCCTGGTGCCCGTTCTGGATAAACATCCGGAATACATTGATGCTGGCATCGTGGAGCGAATCGTAGAACCAGAAAGAACAATTATTTTTCGGGTTACCTGGGTTGATGACAGCGGAAAAGTTAGAGTCAACCGTGGATTTCGTGTGCAGTTCAACAGCGCCATCGGACCTTACAAAGGCGGATTACGTTTTCACCCATCCGTCAATCTGGGCATCATAAAGTTTCTTGGTTTTGAACAAATATTTAAAAATTCATTAACCGGTCTTCCCATCGGTGGAGGAAAAGGCGGTTGTGATTTTGATCCAAAAGGAAAATCAGACGGAGAAGTCATGAGATTCTGCCAGAACTTCATGATTGAGCTCAATCGTCATATTGGACAGTTTATTGATACCCCCGCTGGTGATATTGGTGTAGGCGGTCGGGAAATTGGTTTTATGTATGGAACATTCAAGAGACTACAGAACCAATTTGCAGCCGGCGTCCTAACCGGTAAGGGTTTGACATATGGTGGAAGCTTAGCCAGAAAAGAAGCTACTGGTTATGGACTTCTTTATTTCATGGAAGAGATGCTAAAAGATAAAGGTATCTCCATGGAAGGAAAAACTGTTACGATTTCAGGATCCGGTAATGTAGCCATTTACGCCACTCAGAAAGCACAGGAATTTGGAGCCAAAGTAGTTGCGCTGAGTGATTCCAATGGATATATTTTTGATCCCGACGGAATTAAGCTTGCTACCGTTCGAAAGATCAAGGAAGTCGATCGCGGACGTATATCTGATTATTGCAAACAACATCCAAAAGCTGAATATCACGATGGCTGGAAAGGTATCTGGACAGTTAAGGCCGATATCGCTCTGCCGTGCGCCACAGAAAATGAAATTGACGGAGCGGCTGCCCAAGTTTTAGTGAATAATGGCGTGATTGCAATCGGAGAAGGAGCCAATATGCCTTCAACTCCAGAAGCACAAGCCATCTACATTAAAAACAAAATTCTCTATGGACCTGCCAAAGCTGCCAATGCTGGCGGAGTAGCCACATCTGCTCTAGAAATGTCACAGAACAGCATGAGATACTCATGGACATTTGAAGAAGTAGACGCAAAATTGAAACAAATTATGATCAACATTTACCAAACAGCGGCGAAAACTGCTAGAGAATACGGGGTAGCTGACAATTTAATTATCGGGTCTAATATTGCTGGATTTTTAAAAGTTGCTGATACCATGATGGCTCAGGGGATTATTTAATCTCTTGAGTAAACGTTCAATCCACTCCCCCCTTTTTAACATAGGGGGGAGTTTTTTTTTGGATAAACAAAATAAAAGGGGGAAAAATGCGTAAGTCAATTCTATTAACACCAGGACCTACACAGGTCCCAGATGAAGTTCTAGCTGCCGGTGCCCTGCCAATCATGCATCACAGGACTCCACAGTTTGAGGCTATTTTTGCAGAAGCTACTAAGGGTCTTCAGTATATTTATCAGACCAAAAATCCGGTGATGATTTTTGCATCATCTGGAACTGGCGCTTTGGAGTCATCCGTTGTTAATCTTCTATCGGCTGGGGATAAAGTCATTGTAGTCGTCGGTGGTAAATTCGGAGAACGGTGGGCAAACCTCACCAAAGCTTATGGATTAAACACCATTTTATTGACCGTTCCCTGGAGCGAAACGGTAGACCCAAAACTCATCGAAAAGACACTACAGGAAAATCCTGATATCAAAGCAGTTTACACGACTCTTTCTGAAACTTCCACCGGTGGTGTATCTGATATTGAAGCGATTGCGGCCATTGTTAAAAAAACAAATGCTGTGTTAGTCGTAGATGCAGTCTCTGGATTGGGCGTTGTCGAACTGAAAACAGACGAATGGTCCGTGGACGTAGTCGTAGCAGGATCTCAAAAAGGTCTTATGCTGCCACCAGGCTTAGCTTTTGCCTCCGTCAGTGAAAAAGCAATCAAAATGATGGAAACCTCTACGCTTCCCAAATTTTACTTCAGCTGGAAAAAAGCTCTCAAAGAAGCTGAAAAAAATACTTCTCCCTGGACCCCAGGAATCAGCTTGATCGTACAACTTAATGAAGCAATCAAGATCATTAAAGAAGAAGGATTGGAGAACGTTTTTGCCCGTCACACCCGGCTTTCCGATGCTGTTAAAGCTGGTATGAATGCCTTAGGAATGGAAATCTTCAATAAAAATACGGGAAGCGCTTGCTGTGCAGTACTTTGCCCAGAAGGAATTGATGGAGACAAACTTGTAAAAATGTGTCGGGATAAATTCAAAGTTACCCTAACAGGCGGACAAGATGAAATCAAAGGAAAAGTTTTCCGGATTGCCATGATGGGTAATGTGAATGATAATGATGCCATACTAGGCGTATCAGCGGTTGAACGCGGTCTCATTGAGCTTGGCCATAAATTTGAACCAGGAAAAGGCGTTGCCGCAACAATGAAAGCTTTACTGGGCAAATAAAGGAGGCCTTGTTATGTTTAAGATTTTAATTGCTGATACGATCGCAAAACCAGGGTTGGAAGATTTAAAAAAGAATCCAAACTTTGAAGTAATAGAAAAAACAAAAATCACACCAGAAGAATTAACAGCGGAAATTGGAGCCTATCACGCTTTGGTAGTAAGATCCCGCACAAAAGTCACAGCCGAAATGATTGAAAAAGCAGATAACATGAAATTGATCGTTCGGGGTGGCGTGGGTACAGATAATATTGACAAAAAAGCTGCACAGGTAAAAGGGATTGCCGTGAAGAATACACCAAAAGCTTCCTCCATTTCCGTAGCGGAGCTTGTCATGGGAATGCTTCTTTCTGGAGTTCGTGAACTGGTTGATGCCACTGCCTCCACAAAATTAGGCAAATGGGAAAAGAAACGCTTTGAAGGGATTGAAATTTTCGATAAGACATTGGGGATTGTTGGATACGGAAACATTGGCAAAGAAATTGCCAAGAGAGCGATCGGAATGGGAATGCATGTGTTAGCGTATGATCCGTATGTTACCTCAACCGATATTTCCGGAGTCAAACTCACCAACCTTGACGAAGTACTCAGAACCTCTGACTTTATTACTCTCAATTGCCCTAAAACAGATGAAACCAAAGGGCTTATCAATGAAAAATCGATTGAAATCTTGAAAGATGGAGTAGGAATTATCAATTGCTCCCGCGGTGGGATCATTGATGAAGTTGCGTTGAAATCTGCGATTGATAAGGGAAAAGTAGCTTTTGCTGGCATTGATGTCTACGGGACCGAACCACCTGACCCTTCTCACCCATTCTTCGGTATGGAAAAAGTAATCCTGACTCCCCATGTAGGGGCTCAAACCAAAGAAGGACAAACAAGAGTAGCAATTGAAGTGGCTGCCGTCATAAACGACTTCTTTAAGTAAGAAATCTCATTCGATTGGTTAAATAAGCCAGGTGAAAATCCTGGCTTATTTAATTTAAATCTTTTAATCTGTATTGGACAGCTTCTGCCACATCCTCCATGTCAATAATCTCCCCGTTTCGTAGATCGCATATCGTCCGGGACACTTTAATAATCTTTGTGATGGCCCTACCGGATAAGAATAACTTATCCGAAACCATGGTGACAAAATTCTTTGCTTCCTTCGTTAGAGGGCAATACGTATTAATTTCTCGCGTCGGCAGTTCTGAGTTAAAATAAAATTTCTGCTTAGCATACCGATCTTTTTGCTGATCATGCACATTTTTGATTCGATTCTTAATATCCACAGATGTTTCCGTTGGTTTCATGCTGACCATTTTTTCAGAATCAATTCGGTTGACTTCGGTCACAATATCGATCCTGTCAAGTATAGGACCTTCGATTCTAGATCGATACCGGATAATATCTGCGGGGGAACAAATGCAATTTTTCTGTCGATCCCCATAATATCCACATGGACAGGGATTCATTGAGGCTACTAACATAAAACGGGACGGAAATGTAAGATTGCATCGAATCCTGGAAATATTAACAATCCCGTCTTCTAGAGGCTGACGAAGGGCATTGATCACATCTTTCCGAAATTCCGGGAATTCATCCAAAAATAAAACACCTCGATGAGCCAATGAAATTTCCCCAGGCTTCGGGTAAGATCCACCTCCGATTAAGGAAGCAGAAGAGGAACTATGGTGTGGGGATCGAAAAGGTCTTCTTTTGATAATACCAGACCCTTTTGGAAGATTACCGGTAACACTATAAATCTTTGTCACATCGATGGACTCTTCAATTGTTAATTCAGGAAGAATGGTCCGAATTCTACGAGCCAGCATCGTCTTCCCTGTACCAGGAGGACCAAACATCAATAAATTATGCATACCAGCTGATGCAACTTCTACAGCACGTTTTGCAAACTCATGCCCAATGATTTCAGAAAAATCATCAAAGCTTTCTGATGTTTCCTCCTGAAGAATTGTCCGAACCGATGTTTCCTTTTTTTGGTGGGAAAGAAAGCCTACGGCATCCGACAAATTCTGCAACGGGTAAAGCTGGATAATTGAAACATATGCTTCTGAGAGATTGGCTGTAGGCAAAAAAAATTGGATTGTTTCATCCTTTTTGGATTCTAAAAATAAGCTCATCGGCAAAATCCCATTTGCGTCTCGAATCGACCCATCAAGAGAGAGCTCTCCAATAAAAAACTGGTTCCCTTCCGAATAACCTTGGATTTGATCCGACGCAATGAGAATTCCCAGAGCGATGGGCAAGTCAAAAATCGATCCTTCTTTTTTTAGATCAGCTGGAGCAAGATTTACGACTATCCGTGCTATAGGAAACTGAAATCCACAATTACGAATAGCAGATCTCACTCTTTCCCGTGATTCCTGAACCGTTAAGTCAGGCAATCCGACAATGGTAAAGGAAGGTAGAGCACAGTGAGATACATCGATCTCAACCGTTACCTCAACAGGATCCAAACCAAATAAATACAGGCTTTTGAGTTTAGCTAGCAAATTTTATCTCCTTGGAAAACAAGCTAAAGCGAAAGTACTAGAATAGACTTTTCTCCGCTACTCACTGGATAGAAATATTGATTGGTTATTTTTGCTGGATATTCTTTTAATGAAGGAAAGATTTCATCATACTTTTTCCAAAAAACCATCAAACCATCCTTATGTAAAAACTGAATAAACAAAGGATATAGATAGCAATATTTTCCAACACCCCTTGCCATAACTAAAGAAAAATCATTAATGTATCTTTTATCCTTCACTAATTCTTCAGCGCGAGCATGGTGAACAAAAACATTCGTAAGTTTTAATTCTGTGATAACATCCGATAAAAAAAGAGCTTTTTTTGAAATCGATTCAACGAGATGGATAGTCCAATTTGGTTTCGCTATTCCAATAATGATTCCTGGAAATCCTCCGCCAGAACCAATATCAAGTACTTTCATCCTTTGTTTTGTACTTATTTCTTGAGGTAAGGAAGGGAATAGTTCCAGGCTTTCCCTTGTATGAATTTCTATCAGATCTTCCCAATCTCCTTTACCGACAAGATTCATTACTTTATTTTTTTCAAAAAGAAGCGAAAGATATTCAAGCAGTCTTTCGTGATTAATTTTTAAAAAGTTAAAATGATTACGTGCAAAAAACTTTTTTAGAGTATCATTTTCCATAGAATGAGTTTAACGTGAAGTTTAATAAAGCCAACTTTGAAAGACTCAATTTAGAATAAATGAACAATTTTCATTTTTTTGACACTTTTTTACTCAAGAACTGATTGACAAACTAAGATAAAAATATTTTACTTCCTAGTTAATTGATTAGTTTCTTATATTTAGGGGGTACATATGGTAACGTTTGATACAGGAAATACTGCATTCATGTTATTTTCCACAAGTTTAGTCATGTTGATGACTCCTGGTCTAGCTTTCTTTTATGGTGGATTAGTAGGTCGTAAAAATGTTCTTGCTATTATGATCCAGAGCTTTGTTTCAATGGGTTGGACTACCCTTTTATGGTATTTGTTTGGCTACTCTTTATGTTTTAGTGGAGATGTAGGTGGAATTATTGGTAATCTAGATAATGCTTTTATGAGAGGAATTTCGATTAATTCTGTCTTCTCTATCAACAACAACATCCCTTTATTAGTCTTTGTTGCCTATCAAATGATGTTTGCTATCATTACTCCTGCCCTAATAACAGGCGCTTTTGCTAATCGAATCAAGTTTAAATCGTATTTGATCTTTCTCACCTTTTGGATGATTCTTGTATATTTCCCGATTTGCCACATGACCTGGTCACCGAGTGGCTTATTCTACAAATGGGGCGTGCTTGATTTTGCTGGAGGAACCGTTGTACATTGCACAGCTGGTTTCGCAGCATTAGCTTCTGTTCTTTTTGTAGGAAAACGCAAGTTTTTTGATAAAGGACCCCACAGTATTCCATTAATTGCTCTAGGTACTGGGCTATTATGGTTTGGCTGGTATGGATTTAACGCTGGTAGTGAGCTCCGTGTGGATTCTATTACTGGTCTAGCTTTCCTGAATACCGATATTGCAGCATCAGTTGCAGCGATTACCTGGCTATTTCTAGCCTGGATTTTTGAAAAGAAGCCTAAATTTGTTGGACTACTGACTGGAGCGGTAGCTGGTCTTGTGGCTGTCACTCCAGCAGCAGGCTATGTATCATTATCCAGTGCAGTCATCATAGGAATGGTTGCTAGTA
>Ga0247841_10004325_pt1 | contig 24610 bp, 25 predicted proteins | sample LaCruzMarch2015__2_FD_192410 | JGI IMG/M metagenome (GOLD analysis project Ga0247841, IMG submission 192410) | Freshwater microbial communities from meromictic Lake La Cruz, Castile-La Mancha, Spain - LaCruzMarch2015_18m | ecosystem: Environmental > Aquatic > Freshwater > Lake | place: Spain... | reverse complement strand
CGAGATTTTACTATAAATGCGCTGGCAATGGACATAAATGAAAAAGTTTATGACTATTGGGATGGGCAAAAAGATCTGGAAAACCGACAGATCAGAGCGGTGGGTGATCCGGATACGAGATTTGGTGAAGATGCCCTGCGGATGATGAGAGCGATTAGAATTGCCTGTCAATTGGGATTTTTGATTGAAGAAAAAACTTTTTTGTCGATTCAAAAAAATGCGAAATTAATCAAGCAAATCGCCGGTGAAAGAGTCCGAGATGAATTGTTATACATATTACAATCTGATTTTCCCGCCGACGGGGTAACATTATTAAAAAATTCCGGATTGTTGGCAGAAATTATTCCAGAATTAATTGAGGGAGTCCAAATCGAGCAAAAAGGTCATCACATATTTGATGTGTTTGTCCATAATTTAGAAGCACTTAGAAATTGTGAAAGCAAAAATCCAATTACAAGATTGGCGTGCTTACTACACGATGTCGGCAAACCAAAATCGCTAATGGTACGAGAGGGTGAACGAACTTTTTATAATCACGAAGTATTTGGTTCGAGAATTGCCCTAGAAATAGGCAAAAGATTGCGATTGTCAAAAGAAGAATTACAAAAATTATTTTTGTTGGTCCGATGGCACATGTTTACCGTGTCGGAGATGATTACCGACAAGGCAGTGAGGCGCTTTATCAAAAATGTCACAATCCCCTACCTGGATGAAATGATCGCACTGAGACGAGCTGATAGAGTCGGATCTGGGTCAAAAGAAACTAGCTGGAGATGGGAATTATTCAAAAAAAGATTGATCGAAGTCCAAAAACAACCGTTTTGTATTAAAGATCTAAAAGTTAACGGCGAAGATGTAATGAAAATAAAAAAAATTAAACCAGGACGAGAGGTCGGAGAAACTTTGCAAAAACTTTTTGCGATGGTAGAAGAGGATCCAAAACTAAACGAGCGCGCGACGCTTTTGAAGCTTCTTGAAAAAGAGAACTAAGGGAATAGCAACACCAAAAGATGAATAAGTACCACAAACACAGCCAATTAAGAGGGCGGCGGCAAACCAACGAGTCGTATCACCACCCAAGACAACTAGGGACGAAAGCATAAAAATAATTGTCATGGAATTGTTGACAGATCGAACAATGGTTTCGGTGATGGCATGATTGGCGAGATCGGTCCAGTCGATTTTTATGTTCTGATGTTTTAATTCTCTGATACGGTCAAAGGTAACGACGGTGTCATGGACAGAAGCCGAAAGTGTGGTAAGTAAGGCGGTCACAAAAAGAGCGTCCATCTCGGCACCAAAGAAATGACCCAAAAGGGAAAACATACCGGTCAAAATAATAGCGTCATGAAAATTGGCGAGAATGGCACCAAGACCAAAAGTCCAGTCGCTGAAACGACTGCCGATAAAAATCAAAAGGGCAAGAGAGGATAAAATAACGGCAAATATCGTCTTTTTGAGAAGTTCCTTACCGAGAACCGGGCCTAAAGTTTCAAAGCGAAGTTCTTCTAGATCTTTGTCTTCTTTTTTTAAATCAGTAGTGAGTTTTTGGTGAGTGTCGTTATCGATATTATTAAATTTAACGGTAAACGATGAATTATTTGAGGTGATTGTATTAATGGTTAAATTATTGGAAGCGAAAGTGTTTTCAATTTTGTTTTTTGGGAGATTGGTTTTGATTTCCCAAACAGAACCACCGACAAAATCAATTGAAGGCTGAAAGCCCCAGGTTAAAATTGAATAAAACGAAACGCAAATTAATAAAAACGAGATGGTAATGTATAAGGGTCGAAGTTTCATCATGTTAAGACGATGCATTATTTTTTCCTCCCAAAAACTCTAAGTAAATTGCGAGTGACAAAAACGCCGGTAAAAATACCGATAAAAATTCCAAGAATTAAAGTCACGGCAAATCCACGAACCATACCGGAAGTGTTTAAAAAGCTCCAGTTGAAAGGATTGAAGAGGATAAGGCCGGTAATGATGGTGCAGGCGTTGGCGTCTTTAATAGAGTCCCAGGCGCGACCAAAACCAAGTTCCATGGCGACATTCCAGTCTTTACCTTTACGGGTTTCTTCTCTCATTCTTTCAAAAACCAAAATATTGCTATCGACAGCCATACCAATTGACAAAATAAAACCGACAAGACCGGGGAAAGTTAGAGTTACGGGTATCAAACGATAAAGAGTCAGAGTAATGAGGCCGTAAATAACAAGGCCGATGTCGGCGATAAGACCAAGATAGCCATAATTACCAATCATAAAAAGACTGACAAGGCCAAGGCCGACAAGAGCAGCAATGATGCCTTTTTGAATTGAATCACGACCGAGAGTGGCACCGACCTGATCCTGACGAATCAAATTAATCGGTAGGGGTAGTCGGCCAGCATCTAATAATAAAGAGAGATCTTTTGCACTTTTAGTGTCAAATTTACCAGATATTACGGCATTACCATCTGATATAACACTTTTTACCATAGGATACGAAATGATTGTATCATCCAAATATATAGCAATTATTTTATTTAAAAATTCTTTAGTGGCTTTTTCAAATAATTTTGCTCCCTCAGGATTGAATTCAATAGCAACTTCGGGTTCGCCATTGGTAGTGTTAATTTTAACCGATGAATGAGTTAGATAAGAACCATCAACACCTGTATCTTTAGAATAAACATCATTTGGGGTGGCTGTTGCGGTTGCCTCTGGTGGAATTTCAACTTCACCTTTAAAAACTAAATAAGCTGTTTTTCCTATTTTTTTTATTGCGTCATTTATATCTACGACTCCTGGCAATTCTACTATTAGTCTGTTTTCGCCGTTTTGTTTTGAAAGTTGAACAGTAGATTCAGATACGCCTTCTGGGTTTACTCGACGTTCAATATTTAATTTAAGTGATTCAAGTGAAGATAAAACATCTTCTTTTTTTGTCTTAGTTGTATCAATATCATAAGTTAAAGAGGCACCACCGGCTAAATCTAAACCATAACGTAATTCTAAATTACGTTTTATCGGTAATGTCGGACGATATAAAGTAATACCCTGAAAAGATATTTTTGGAGGCATGTTGATAATGGCACAAATAAAAGTTATGCCAACTATCAGCCAAAAATTTCTGTAAATCTTTTTTTTAATCATTGTTTGTTTATCAAAGATAATTGGCGGGGGTGACCGGTAAAAGAATAAGTGATTGTATTTTTTGAACGATTAATTTTGGTTAAAACCATATCCCCTTCTTTAATATTGAAATCTTTAATTAAAAGTGATGGTATCGTCAGGCAAAGACTGTTGCCGGTTTTGATAACTTTGCGTGCTTTAGCCATTTAAATTATTAAGATCACCGGAAACAACTAAGGGAGAATTGAGGAAGAAATCGACAATAAATTGATCGCGACGGCTACGACGTAATTGAAATTCGTTTTTGTCCATAATCATGTAATTAATTTCCCGATTCAATTTTTTTTCTTCCTGTTTGATCAGGCTTTCGGTTTCTTTATAGGAAACATCACCGACGATAACGATGTCGATATTGTCCTTGGAATGGGGTGTATTGGTAGCAAAATCAAAACTGATAAAAAGATATTTTAAATGATGTATCTTGGTCAGCTCGGAACTTTTGTAGGCAAGTAATAAAAGATCAAAAAAGAAAAATGATTTAGGAGAAGCACCATAATAAACCCGATTGGCTCTTTTGTCCTGAAAAATTAAATCGGCTTTGAAAAGATTATCTAGCTCACGACGAACGGAATTGATTTCTTCACCGGTGGCACGGACTAATTCACGGACATAAAAAATTTCCTTGGGAGTATAGAATAAAATATTTATCAGTTTTATCCTGGTGGCAGAGATTAGAATTTTGTTGAGCTGACTATTAACCTTCATAAGAAACTGGGGTCTTGAGGGGCAATATCTCGATCCAAATTTGGCCGGGGACAAAATTGACTTCTTTGCCGGCAGAATCTTTAAATACGGTACGGGCAGTTCGGCTGGCTTTTGTCCAGGTTATTTCAATTTTTTGTCCATTTTGAAATAAGATGCCAGTGCCAAGAGGACTAATCATTTCATATAAATTGTGTAAATGTTCATCAATAGAACGTGATTCTTTGGCAAATTGAATAACAATATTTTTGGCGCTTAATTGCTTTTGGGTATTTATGTCAAGGTGGGGTTTGCCGCCATTATTGCGCATATATAAATTAGTGGCCGGATCATAAACCCATTCAACCGAATAATCTTTATACGCACTCCAGAAATCAAAGTTAATTTTTTTGGCAGTAGTTCCAGCAGTATCGGCAGCGGTAAATTTCCATGGTTTATAGTTTTTGTCCCAGGATGATTTTTTGACTTCTGTTTCATTGCTTAAGCCACGATCAGCGGCAGTGTTCCAAAGCTCCTTAGTAGAACAATACATAGTGTGTTCCATGGCAGTATCGGGACCAATTCGTTCCGGTTCTCGACGACAAACTTTATAAGGAAGAGCGAATTGGGAAAGATCGCCCCAAGTTCCCTGATCATTCCAACCGTATTGAGCGATTTGTTCGATGGCTAAAGCTTTTTTGTTGGTAGTACAAGCGCCAATTTGACGACCGGTGACAGGATCTTTGACGGCAGAGCAATTAGCACCACCAACATGGGTATAAAGAGGATAGTCGGCATATTCGGAAGCTAAATCGAGAAAGTAGGTTCTGGCAGAACGAACAGGACCGACGTCATATTTATTTGAAGCACCTTTGACAGCATTACAATAAAAAACACCCATAAAACGGGTAATACCGCCTTCGGCAACAGCTTCGTAAACGATATCGGCATTACTCAAGCCTGACTGAGGACGAGAATCGCTATGGTTTTCTATCATGACAGTTAAGGGACGACGAGTCGACCAAATTTCTTTTTCTTCTTTTGTAAATTTTTGTCCATTTAAAGGACATATTTCGTTTTTTGGACCTTCAAAATCAAGAGTACCGGGAATTTTTGCCGAGCTAGTGTCAGCAGTTTTGTCAGTATTTGGAGAAATTATATTTCCCGATTGTACCGGTAATAGTTTGCCAAAAGCAAAAAACGAAATAAGCGTAACAATCAAATAGGTGGAAAAATAAAGAAATATCTTTTTCATCATTAGATTATGAATTATTTAAGGCCTTTTGTAAACACTCTTTTTCTTCTTTAGATAAAAGATTCTTGCCAACCGGAGCACCGGAAATGATTTCTTTGGCGTAGATTCTGGTAGTATCTCTGTTGTGAAGCGAGGTGATTAAGCAGCCACAGTTGTTTTCATCAAGAAAGCAAATAATGAAACTTTGGTTACCACCGACATTATTAAAAGGGTTAAAGCGAAGAACTTTGATTCGGCTGTGGGGAGATTTAGACGAGACAGAGGCTGTGGGCTGGTTTTCCTTCTTGTAGAAGAGAAATATCAAATAGCCCACACCTATCAATGAAATAATAGAAATTAGGTTAAAAATGAAGTTCACTTACCTATTGTAACAAAATTTTTGTGCTATACTGAGCCTAACAATGAGTGACAATAAAAATTACGTTGCAATAGACTTGTTGAAGAGTGCTTTGTTGAGTTTGGCCTGTTTTGGAATTATTTTTTTAGTGTATTTTTTCTTTAAAGGACGCTATTAGTTAATAATTAAAATTGGAGGCTTGTATGGCAACCATCAAGTTTTACAATGTCAAATCGAGAAAATCAGTCGATGTTGACGTTTCGAAAGTTACAAAAGTGATGCTCAAAAACGGTAGACCAGCAGCGCAAACTGTTGATCCAGTCACTGGCACCAAGATGTTCAAAATCTTGTCAGCCGCAGATGCTGCCTTGTTATAGTAGCGCATCTTACGGTATAATATAAATCTTCCGGGAAACCGAAGAGTCAATCCGCCTCAGGCGGAAGGAAAGTCCGAACCGCAGAAAGCAAAGAACCTGAAAATGTAGGGTGAGGCGTAAGCTTCAGTCAACACTACAGTGACGAAGATTCCGCCACGGCGGATGAAGTGAAACGAGTGTACTTCTTGCGGAAATCTTAAGATGAAGCGTTAATATCTCGCTTTCGAGAGCTTCAGGTAAAGAGAATAGATAGATGACTCTTAAACAGAATTCGGCTTATCTGTTTCCCGGATTTTTTATTGTCTTTTATTTTTCAAAAAAGGTTTTGTAGATTGTTTCGAGAGTTAGATAGGTCGGAAGAGCCAAGATGGCACCACCAAAACCACCAAGTTTGGCACCAACAACAAGAATAAAGATAGTTAGCACTGGTTGCAAACCAATATTCTTTTTCATTATTTTTGGGGTAAGAAACATATTTTCAATTTGATTGACAATTAAGCCAACAACTAAAGCTAATAAGGCAGTGATGGGAGAAATAGCAAAACCAACTATGCCTGCAATGATTGCCGTAGTTGTTGGACCAATGTTTGGTAAAATTTCCAATAGTCCAGCAATAATCGCAAGAGGTAGGGCATAATTTAATCCGATTAAGCTATAGCCAATGTATGATAAAAAGCCAACAGCAATCATTAACAATAATTGAGCGTTGACCCAATGACCCAAACGACTTTCAAGCAAAGACATAAATTCGTGTGATTTTTCGATACCTTTCTCACCAAAAAATTTGCCAAAGTATGTTTCGACATTGGTTCTTTCAAGTAAAAGATAAAAGGTAATGACTAAAATTAAAATAAAAGAGAACAAATTAGAAAAAATAGATACGGCAGTTCTGGTAACATTGCCCGGTAAATTAGTAAACATGGTTGATCCATTGGTAATATTTAAAGGAATAAAACCAAACAGCCTGAGGCTGTTAAGATTTTTTAAAATACTGGGAAAGGCTTTGATGAAACCATTCGTTTCGGCGATGAATACAGGGATAATACCAGCAAAAGAAAAACTGATGACCGTGATAAAAGCAATATAGACTAACACAATAGCCCAAGCTCTTTTAATCTTGTGTTTTTCCAGCCAGGAAACGATGGGGTTTAGAATTTCCATTAAAAGTAAACAAAAGAAAAATAATAGTAAGACAGCTTTTAATTTCCAGAAAAGAGCAATACCTAAGACGTACAAAAACAAAGTTTTAATTGTATTTTGAGAAATTTCGTATTTAACAATTTTTTTCATAATTTATTGTAGCATTTTTTGACATAGTCAATAGCATTTTGGGGATATTGTTTTGAGGTGATATCAAAATAATAGACATTGGGCATATGGCGAAACCAGGTTTTTTGACGATGAACATAGCGATGTTCGTCATAACGCCATTGACGAAGACTTTCAGGAGTAAACCCGTTTTCAAACTCTTTGTAGGCGTGAGTGCGAAAGGCAGGAGATGACCATTTATATAATTTGCGTAAATTTGTAATTTCTTGTTCGAGACCGGCTTTGATGCGTTCGTTGATTCGGAGGTCGATATTTTTAAATAAATAGGAATTGGGGGCGGTTAAAGAAATATGGATATATTTCTTAATTTTAAATCTCCCCTTAATCCCCTCTTCGACCGTGCCTGCCGGCAGGCAGGAAAAGAGGGGAGAGAATTTATTATGTATTTCAATCTCAATTTTTCTAATTATCCTGTGGGGGTTGTGGATGTCGGAATTATTTAGTTGGAAATATTTTTCTTTATTTATTGTTCTATAGATAAATTGAAGGGTTTTGACATTTAGTTTGTTAAGAATTAAACGTAAAAATTTGTTTGGTTTGATATCAAAAGTTTCTTTTGGTGCTTCAATTAAACTTTGAATATATTGGCCGGTGCCACCGACGATAATAGGTAATTTGCCAAGCGATTGGATGTTTTTTATCAATGCCAAAACCTCTTCACGATATTGAGAAACGGAATATTGAATGTCGGGAGTCAAAATATCAATCATGTGAATTTTGATATTTTTGGGATGGTCTTTGCCGGTGCCAATATCAAAACCTTTATAAATCTGACGAGAGTCGGCGGAAATTAATTCGCCATTCAGTAATTTTTTTAATTTTATCGCTAGGCCTGTCTTGCCTGAGGCGGTTGGGCCGGAGATAATGAGGATAGGGTGCATACAAATTGATCAAAATGATTTTTCATGTCGTTTTGACGATTTTTCCAGGTGTGATGTTTTAAATAATGATTTAATTCGATTACGCCACTTATAATTTTTTGTGAAGATTCACCTTCGGGAATATTTTTTAATAATCCTGTGATATCAACATTATTATCGTTTGGCCTTTCGATATATGAAGTTAATATAAATGCGACAGCATTAATGGCACAGGGCTGTGATTCTAAGGGAATATTCTCGATAAAGTGGTCGATATATGTTTTATTGTCTCGTGAATCAACCTCATTTTGGGTAACAATTATCTCTGGAGTTATTTTTGCCATATTGGGGATATTGTATCAAATTAAACATTAAAACGGAATTCGACGACGTCGTCGGGGTGCATGACATAGGCTTTTGGCTCGTGTTTCAAGACACCAGCGGCTTTGGCACCTTCCCAGCCATCGTATTTGACGAAATCATCGTATTTGATAACTTCAGCCATGATAAATCCCCTTTCAAAATCAGTGTGAATGACACCGGCGGCTTTTGGAGCGGTATCACCTTTGTGGATAGTCCAGGCCCTAGCTTCTTTGATACCAGCGGTATAGAAAGATTGTAATCCGAGAGTATCGTAGGCTTTTTGAATTAATCTTTCGAGACCGGATTTGTCTAGTCCATAATCGGCCAAAAATTCTTTTTGATCATCGGGGGGTAATTGTGATAATTCATTTTCTAATTTGGCACATATCGGCACTACCGTGCCTAAATTTTCAATTTTTCCGCCAGAGGCGGACTCCGCTTCGCTTCGCAAATTCCAATTTTCAATATTTTTATATGAATCTTCATCTACATTACCAACAATAAAATATGGCTTGGAAGTTAGGAGAAAAAATGTTTTGACAAGAATTTTTTCGTCATCATCCAATTTAATATTTTGGGCCAAAATAGCTTTTTCTAATTCTGTTTTTAATTTTCGAGCAAGAGCTAATTTCTTTGGATCTTCTGGCTTATTTTGATTTTGATGAATGTATTTGTCAATAGTTTCAAGATCTTTAATTATTAGTTCGGCACAAATTACTTCAAAGTCCCCTTGCGGGTCAGTACTCCCCTCTTTAATAATATTTTCGTCTTTGAAATCACGGACAACATGACAGATAGCATCGCAATCTCGGATGTTAGTTAAAAATTTATTACCAAGACCTTCGCCAGTGGCGGCACCTTTGACCAAACCAGCGATATCGACAAACTCAACAATGGCTGGAACTATTTTTGGAGTTTTGACAATTTTGGCTAAAGTTTGTAATTTCTCGTCTGGGACTTCGACAACACCGACATTTGGATCGATAGTACAAAAAGGATAATTACTGGCCTGAGCTATTTGACGACCAAGTAGGGCGTTAAACAAAGTAGACTTGCCGACATTTGGGAGACCGACGATACCGATGGAGAGATTCATAGGGTATTATAGCTTATTTTTCTGCCAAATCCCCCGCTTCGCTGCCCCCTTTGACAGAAGGGGGCCAAAACAGTAAATTTATTTATGCTTTACAATTATTTAACTGATGATCATGGCAGAAGCAAGAATGGGAATTTAAAATATTTTGATGGATTACGGGATATGGCCAGAAAATTTAGGAATAATCCGACTCCGACAGAAAGAATATTTTGGCAAAGAGTGTTAAGGTACGACAAATTTAAATATAGATTTCTTAGACAAAAACCAATCAATAGATTTATCTTAGATTTTTATTGTCCTAGATTAATGTTGGCGATTGAAATCGATGGTGATTCTCACAAGAGTAAAAAATATTTGGATTACGAAAGAGATGTTCTGTTGAGAAACTACAATATCGAAACGATAAGATATACCGCCAATCAAGTTTTAACTGAATTGGATTTAATTAAAAACGATTTGGATAGAATAATTAAAGAAAGAGAAAAACTTGTATTTTGTCCCCCTTCTGTCAAAGGGGGATGTCCGCCTTCGGCGGACAGGGGGATTTGAAAGAAAATGTTAGAATTTAGGATTTAAAATAGACAACTCAGGGGCGAGAAAGAGACCGTTTTCGGAGATGGTTTTGCCGTCGAGAACGACTTTGCCGCCGCCGTATTGGGAATGCATGAGAATCGTAATATCCCAATGGATAGGCGTATTTTTGTTGCCATTATTTAAATTTATTTTTTTACCGTCTTCGTCTTTGGTTTCGGTGTAGCATTCGCCTATCGCCATATGAAAAGAACCGGCGACTTTTTCGTTTAATAAACCATTAAAAAATCTTTTTGTTAGACCCGGATTGGTGCCAAAGGCAACTTCACCAAAATAGCGAGAGTTGGGAGAACTATTTAAAATTTCCTGAAAAGCTTTGTCGTTTATTTTGGCATAAGACTTTTCCGAAATTCGGCCATTTTTAATAAAAATATGTAAATCGGTCATGACATGACCATCGTATAAATATTCACCTGGGGCAAAAATTTCACCATTGACTGAATCGCGAACCGGAGCAGAAAAAACTTCAGAGCCAGGGTAATTGCATTTGATAGTCGAATTACAAAAAGTCATGCCTTCTATACTCATGGTGACATGGGTATCTTTGGCGAATAGCTCTAATTTTTTGCCTTTGTTTAATTTATCGGCTAAATATGATTGGGCTTTTTTGATATCTTCCCATGGTTGAGTACAGGAGCAGACAAAAGAATCGAAATAATCATCGAAAGATAGATTTTCTTTTTTGGCTTCATAATTTGTTGGCCAATAAATTAGAGTCCATTTGACCGAACCATCCATGCGTCTTTTGCTAATATCTTTTTTAATTTTGGTATATAGTTTGTGTCTTTCGGGAGAAAGAGTATTTAGGATTTCTGGATTTTCGCAAGTCCGAATGGTGATGACGTTATCGGTCTCGGCTAATAATTTTTTTTCGTCATCAAAATATTTAATAAAATCATCATCATTTAATTTTAGTAAGGTTTCGACTTCTTTTTCCAGATTTCTTTGATAGTGAGATATATTACATTTTTTATTTTTGCATTTTTCTTCAACAATTTTTACCAAATCAAGATTGTCGACATCATAATAAAGCAGAACCTTTTCGTTTTCCAAGACTTTGGCTGATAATTCAACTAAATCAGTGGCGATTTTGTCTATGGCGGTTTGGTATTTTGTCATAGGCTATTTTAACAGTAAATGCTACAATATGGCGCATTATGAAAAAGGAATTATTTAAACAATATATTGGCTTACAATACGAATTTGAAGCGGGGCCAGGTGATGCTTCCGATAAATTGAATTGTCAAAAATTGGTTCATAAGATATATGAAGAGGCGGGACATCCCTTACCAAGCAATTTATTATCAAAAGAAATATTTGAAGACGAAATAATTTTTAGAAATGTTGATGTCGATAATAAGAAAGAAGTTTTGGATATTTATGTTTTTGGAAAGAAGGACGAAACCGATCACAAAAAATTTCATTTAGCGATATTCACCGGTTTATACGCTGAAAATAATGATCCAATTTTGATACATGCGAGCGGAAGGGCGAAAAAAGTTATTTATACGACTTTGTCTAAATTTCTGGAATATAGAAACGGTTGCGAAGAATTGAAAGCGATAAAGAGATTAAAAACTATTTAAAATATTCAACCATTTTTTTGAAGACGAAGAGGCCGTCGGGTAATTGGTTAGGATGGCGGCGCCAGTTGGCAAATTGAGTTTTTAAGACAGCACGTTCGGGGTGTGGCATGAGACCCAAAATGTAACCGGTAGTGTCGGTAATACCGGCAATATTATTTGGAGAGCCATTGGGATTGATATCGGCATAACGAAAGACGACAAGATTTTCTTTTTCGATTCTGGCCAGATCTTTTGGTGGGGCTATAAATTTACCTTCACCATGAGCGGTGTAATAAGTGACCGGGCCTTTGAGATTTTTTAGAAAAACACAGTTATGATTTTTTTCGACTTTTAAATTTATCGGCCGACAAACAAAATGACCACAATCATTGTGGTCGAGAGTGACACTCATTTTGCCTAATTCGTTATATGGCAATAATCCAGTCCTGACCAAAGTTTGGAAACCATTGCAGATACCGATAACCAAACCTTTTTGCTTGTCGACAAAATTTTTGATTTCCGATGATAGATAAGAACTTAGCTCTATGGCTAGAATTTTGCCGGAAGCAACATCGTCACCATAAGAAAAACCACCGGGAAGACCAAGGATTTGATAATTTTTGAGACTGTCGGTTTTGTTTCTTAATTCATTGATATGAACAATATTTACCTTGGCACCGGCGAGTTCAAAAGCAAATTTTAATTCGCAATCACAATTGGTGCCGTCAGTTTTGATTAAACAAACTTTTGGAGTGGTTCTTGCCATGCTTTTTTTAAATCAATAACGGAAGCGGAAAATAATTTTTTACCATTATATTTGGCATCGATAATTTTTTCTTTTTGAGTTTTGCCAAGTTTGAGATAAGGTAAATCTTTTAAAACAGAAAGGTCATTGGTTTCGACAATAAACATGCCGGCGGTTTCGTTGAAGAAAAATTCATCGGCGTTGATTTTGTTTTTGATATCGAGTTTGACACCACAATCACCGCCAAAACACATTTCGGCAATAGCCGTAATAATACCGCCCTCGGAAACATCGTGGCAGGCAAGAATTTTGCCTGATTTGATGGCTTTATATAATTGTTTGAAAGTTTTTGGAATTGATTTTAAATCGATTTTTGGAATTTCAGAACCAAGTAAATTGTTGATGTCGTAATAAGTTGAACCACCTAAATTGTTATCCAGTTTGCCAACTAAATAAATATTCGAATTGGTTTTTTTGAAATCAGAGCTGACGGTTTTTTCGATATTTTTGATGCGACCAAAAGTGGAAATACAAAGCACCGGCGGGATTTTGATAACCAAACCATCGGCACCATGATAAGTGGAAGACAAACTATCTTTGCCGGAAATGACAGGGGCTTTGAAGGCATCCATGCAATCACAGACGGCATCGACACACATGTCAATCGAACCCATGGATTCAGTGTCGGGATAAGGCCAAATAAAATTATTGATAACGGAAACCTCAGAGGGATCGCCGCCAACGGCAACTAAATTGGCCATACTTTCGGTAAAAGCCCAGACAGAACCCCAGTAAGGATCAATTTTATTTAAAATAGGGTTCATACCGTGAGATTGAACTAGGCCATATTTTTTGCCCAAAATCGGAGTAACAATAACGGCATCGGTCGGGCCATCATGGTGAACGCCGACAAAAGGCGGGAGAGCATTTGTCCCTTGGACACTGTGATCGTAAAGACGGACGATCGGTTCTTTACTACAAACGTTACCGTGAGATAAAACTTTTTTTATTACCTGATTCCAAACCCCTCTGTCCTTCGGACATCTCCCCTTGACCCGCCAAAGGCGGGCAGGCAGTGGTTCTTTTTCAAATTTCGCTTGCATGACTCGTTGGGGTAAACCGTGTTTTAGGAAATCATAATCAAGATCGGAAATGCGTTGTTTACCATAAAAGACATTTAATTTATTGGAGCCGTCGAATTTGCCAACGATAGTAACTTCGACATTAAATTTTTTGAAAATATCCAGAAATTTATCAATATTTTTTGGACTGACGGCAGCGACCATCCGCTCCTGTGATTCTGACATCCAAATTTCCCAGGGGGAAAGACCGGCATATTTGAGAGGACATTTACTAATGTCGACAGTCAAGCCGATATCTTCTCCGATTTCACCAATGGCCGAGGAAAAACCGGCGGCACCGCAATCGGTAATGGCTCTGATTAAATTTTTATCTCGGGCTTCCAAAATCGCATCCAACATTCTTTTTTCCTCAATGGCATTGCCAATCTGGACGGCGGAAGAATTAACGTTGATAGTCCGATGCGTCATAATACCGGAAGAAAAAGTGGCACCATGAATGCCATCACGACCGGTACGACCACCCATGATAATAACCAGATCATCTTTTTTTGCTTGACCCTTTTTTGCCCTATTTTCTGGAATTATGCCATAGGCACCGACGATAACCGTGGGTTTACAACGAAAATCTTTGTGATAATGAACCGAGCCATTGTTGGTCGGGATACCCATACGATTACCATAATCGCGAACGCCTTCGACAACTTTTCTTTGTAAATATTCCGGGCTTAGAGTCCCTGAGGGTAATTCTTTTGGATCGAGATCCCAGGGAGCAAAACAAAACATGTCATTACTGATAATCAATTTTGAGCCCTGACCGGTGCCAAGTGGATCACGGAAAACGCCACCGCTACCAGTCATGGCACCACCATAAGGTTCAATGGCGCTAGGACTATTGTGAGTTTCGACTTTACCGCAAATACACTGACCGTCATAAAATTTCATAACACCGGAGTTATCATCAAAAGCAGAGACAATTTTGTCTTTAAAATATTTTTTGGCGGTTTTTTTGATACGTGGAAAAAGAGGCATTTTCTCTTTGCCGTCAACCATAATTTTGGCCTGAAAAGTTTTGTGACCGCAATGTTCGCTCCATCTGGCAGCGATAATTTCCAATTCACAATCGGTGGGATCACGTTTTAGTTTTTCGAAATAATTCTGAATCACTTTCATTTCGTCCAAATTCAAAAATAATTTGTCTTTGGAAATTTCTATTAACGACTCGTCGGAAATGTTTCTGATTTTGATAATATTGACGGCACCGGGAGTGCTTTTGATCAAAAGAGTTGATGGCTCGTTTTCGACGATATACTCGGTAATTTTGTTAAATTCAATTTCTGATAATTTTTTATTTAAATATTCGGTACTGGAATCGGCAGCCAAAAGATTGATACCCAGGTCTTTGGCAGCTTTGATAATCGAGGCGACCTCAGGATTCATAACGCCCGGTTTATAGGCAACTTCGATGCCGGCGTTGGGTTGATTGACAAAATATTTTTGGGTAATCGGATCACAAAATAATTTCTGAGCCAAAATTTCTGCCTCAACTTGACTTACTCCCTCAAGCCGATAGACACGATTATTGTGTTTGCTGGTAACAGTGATTTTTTGAATATTAGTCATGGCTTGATGGTCTTATAATATCACGCCAACCGATGTCAGTTCTATAGTGTAAATTATCACCTTCAATTTTTATTTTTGAGATGGCCTTGTAGGCCTTGGCTCTGGCCCGCACAACATCTTTGCCCTCGGCGACGATATAGAATAAACGACCACCGGAAGCGAGATATTTATTGTCAAGGATTTTGACACCGGCACCGTAAACTTTGATTTCTTTCATGATATTATCTAAGCCAAAAATTTCTTTGCCTTTAACAGCAGAGTAATCGAGTGGATAACCTTTGGAACAAGCGGCAAGGGCAAGGCGATATTGGCTATCGGTTTTAATTTTTATTGTTTTTAATTTATTTTTTGTGATGGCCAAAGCGATTTCATATAAATCTGTTTGTAAACCGGGCAAAATAACTTCGGCTTCCGGATCACCCCAGCGAGCATTAAATTCGATAACATAGGGATTATTGTTGATCGCAATACCACCAAGATACAAGACGCCTTTGTAATGAAAACCCTTTATAAGTTTGTCTAGGATTCTGGTTTTTATTTTCTTTAAAAATTCCGGAGTGATTAAACGTGGTGGAGTACTACAACCCATACCACCGGTATTTTCTCCCTTATCACCGTCAAAAGCTCGTTTGTGGTCTTGGGCCGAGCCGATAATTTGGTAAGTTTGGCCATCGGAAAAAATAAAAGTGGAAAATTCTTCGGCAATTTGATTGTCGCTTTTTAACCATTTTTCGATTAAATAAGTCTCGGCGGCAGAACCAAAACGATTTAGTTCTTTGATTCTTTCGATGGCTTCTGAATTATTTTTGGCCGGCAAGGCGCCTTTACCTTCGGCGAGACCGGAAGCTTTGATAAACCAAGATTGATCCGGCTGACTATTTATATAATCAATCCCGGTATCAATATTTTTAAAAATCTTATATTCCGGCTGAGGAATGCCCAAACGATGGCATAATTTACGAGAATAAGCTTTGTCCCATTCAATTCTGCCCTCGGCTTTGGTCGGACCCAAAACATTAATTTTGTTTTTCTTTAATTCATCAACCAGGCCGACAGCAATAGCATTGTCCTGGGCAACATCAACCAAATCGACTTTTTCGGTTTTGCATAATTCAATAATTTCTTTGACACTGGTAGTTTTGAGTTCCGGATGAATTTCGCAATTCATCATGTCGTTGCCGGGAACAGCGATAATTCTGCCGACATGAGGACTTTTTGAATAGGCATCGACGAGAGCAGCACCACGACCACCACCGTCAACGACCATGACAGTTTTTAACAATAATTCTTTTAGTAAATCTATTTGGAGTTGATGCTCGTAGGGTAAGACCATTTTTTGTAAAAGCTCCGGTGTAGTTTTTTTGTCAAAATAAATTTTAGGGGAAGTTTTGATTATAGAACCGGTATCGAATTCATCACTAACATGGTGAACAACGGCATAAGTAAAATTTTGACCGCTTTTGATAACAGCTTCGTGGACGTGAATGCCAAACATGCCTTTGCCGCCAAATTGTGGGAGAGGGCCGGGATGCTGATTGTAAATATGATTTTTGTATTTTTGGATAACATTTTTTGGTGTTAGAGGTAACCAGCCGTTTTGAGTGACAAAATTTATTTTATATTTCTTTAAATTTTTTAAAATTTCTTTGCCAAATTTTTCTCTAGTTTTAAAATCTTTTGGATTAATAACAACAACAGGAATTTTTAGTTTCTTGGCTTTTTTGATACCCTCGCTATCGGGACGACTGGCAATCACGAGAGATGGTTTAAAAACTTTGGCCATCGCTTCCATGGTTGTGCCACTACCGGAGATAAACGAAGCGTATTTATTTAAGTTCATTAAATATTTTTTTAAATTCTATGATGACAATGGATAGTGTAGGCAAAAAGATCAATAAATACAAGCCCAAGTGTGTTTTTAGAAATATTAGCAAATAGCCTAAAAATGGAATAATTATTTTTACTTTTCCAATTATTTTTTCGTGAGGAATTAGATAATTATCGAGGGCATCATTTTTGTCGCCTTTGGTGATAAAAAAATCACGACCATTACGATTAATAATTTTGTAAATCCGATGAGTAGTATAAATCGGATCGGATTGAAAAGTGATGATATCGCCTATTTTATAGGAATTTGTTTTTTGAGCGAAAATGACACTTCCTGGTCGAATGGCCGGAAGCATAGATCCAGTTTTATCAATAAATACTTTTGTATTGAATAAATTTAAATGTGGTAACCAAACAATAGAACACATAAATAGGTCAAGAATTATTAAAAGTAAATATAGTCTTTGTTTCATAACTAATTATTCCATAAACCGCTAGTAATATTGTTGGCAATAAAATGTTCATCTGAAAAACCGCCATCTTTGCCGTTTAAATTAGTTTTAAAATTGAAATTAAAATTGCAAGTTTTGTTTGTAAGACTAATATTTTTGTCGTCAAGTGAGGCAAAAATTATCCAATCGTCTGGGCTTGAAGAAATTTTTGAATTAATGTTTACAGAAGAAATTGGACCGGTATATACTATTTTTGTATTTTGCATTATCGAAATAATAAGCGCATTACAGAAATTGTCATCACCACTGGTTTTGGCGGCAGTAAAAGAATAACTCGAATCGAGCAGGCCTTCTTTTTTGATTCTTAAGGCCCGTAAATCAAAACCGGAGGGAATAATACCAAAGGTAGAAAAAATTTGTGAAACAACAGATTCATTAAAAGTATTGCGAATTGAAAAAGCGAGAGTGGTTGCGGTCATAGAATTTCCCGCTATTGTTTCTTTGTCCGATAAATCGGCTGAAGTTGATCCTGACATTGATAAGAATAAAGTTGTAAAAATTAGAAAGAATAATATTTTATTTATTGTTCTTGACATCAAAAATTGAACTGATGATAAGAAATAAAATTGGAAGAAAAACTAATAAAATTAAACCAGTGAGAGATTTACTAAAGACAATTAAAAAGCCTAAACGAGGAATAATAAAAACAACTTTTCCGAGAATTTGATTGAGGGCAATATTACCATTGTCAGTGGAGCGATTGGCGTCACCTTTGGTAACAACTCGAGCATCTTTAATTTCCATTATTCGATGAGTAACAATATGGGAAGATGAGTCTTTGAAAGTAACAACGTTATTTTTTTTGTATTCCAATTCTGATTTTACGACGATGACATCACCGGTCATAATGGCAGGTTCCATGGAGCCGGATTGAACTAAAAAAGATTGGTAACCCCTAATATTATTGCCTTGACGCAAAAAAAATGAAATTAAAATCCAAATGGCATAAAATACCAAGATTGACCAAGTGATAAATTCGGAAATAAAACTCTTCATAAATACCTATGCCCCCCCCGACATTCGTCGGGGGGGCTTCTTAATTTAATGAACTATTTAATCATTTGGACTAGGTCAAAGTCTAAAGCGAATATTAAGCTATCGCTTTGAATTTCATTGCCGTAGCCGGATTGTGGAACGTTCCAATCAATTTTGATTGTTTTTTGAGCGCCACCTTCGATAATGACTGGATCAATTGCATTCCAATCAGTGCCAATTTTGGTAGTATTGGTTTCTCTAACATTTGACGAGACTTTCTCGACATCATCTAAATAAACTTTGGCAATCACAACATTACCAAGTTCGCCCTCGCCTGCGCCTGGTGTGGCACAAGTGGTGTCGGCTTTGGCCTCAGGTTCATTACAACCGTTTTCAAAGTTGACGACATCTTTCATAGTAATATAGAGTCGACCGGGTAAGGTACCGGTATTTTTGACGATCCATGTTTTGGATCCACTAATGTCTCCGGAAGCACCAATTCCAGAAATAACAAATGGTTCGACATTGGTACCATCGGCATCGCCGACTTTGAGGTCCAATGTACCAACAGTGAAAGTACTGCCAGTGCTAGTTTCTCGATTAGAGAAATAAGCGCTAGTAGCAGCGATGGTTCCACCAACAGCCATAAGTGCTATTGTAATACTGATAAGAATTTTTTTATTCATTATAGTTTCAAATTAATAATACCCAAATAATAAATATTATTTGTTATATAACTAAACCATTTTTAAATTTTAATGTCAAGCATAATTTTTATTACAGGTAATAATTAGCTTGTGAAAAAGATATTGGATGTTTACACGAAACTTATAATTATTTATATTAAGCGGTTATTTTGCGGAGAATCATGTTCTTATAATGTTTGCCGAAAGACAGGAATAAAAATCCCCCCGCGATTGCGAGGGGATTAAAATAGTACTCAAATAAATTATTTGACCATTTTCTTGATTTTCGTACCGGGAATGTAGCGAGGCATTCGGCGAGCTACAATTTTTTTGGATTCTTTCGATCCAATGGCTTTGATTGTTTTAGCCTTGAACATTTTGGTTTTGAAGGTTCCAAAACCAGAAAGTTTAACAACTTCGCCTGAAGCGAGTGCCTTCATTATTTCGTGAAGGAAAGTCTCGACGGCTTGCTTGGCAGCTTTTTTGGACAGTTTTGCTTTTTGAGCAACGACTTCGATTAAGTCTTTTTTGGTCATTTTTTTTGTGAACTAATAATTCACCCTAATTTTAGAGTAATAAAGATAAAATGCAAGAACCATTATTCATTATTTCCCGCATTTTTACTGATTTTATTAGCTGACACGATAGAAATGCCCCTAAATTCCCTGATAACTGTAACCTTGATTTGTCCGGCCCATTTGGCCTCGGCATCGAGTTTCTCGGCTATACTTTGGGATAATACCTCTGCTTCGGCATCGGAAACAGACATCGGATCGACGATGACAACAACTTCCCTACCGGCCTGATAGGCAGCGACGGATTGAACTCCTGGGAATTGTTTAGCAACCTCTTCAATGTTTTGCATGCGCTTCAAATATTCTTCGTGAACTTCATAGCGAGCACCGGGACGGGCACCGGAAGCAGCATCGCCGATATAGACGATAACACTTTCGGCAGAAGAGAATTCTTTGCCTTCGTGATGTTCGGCAACACAGTCAATAACGACATCTGGTAGTTTGTACTGACGTAAGAGATCGACGCCGAGGTCGATGTGGGTACCCTCTTGATCACAGACGATCTTGCCGATATCGTGAAGCAGGGCGCCTAGACGAACAGTATTGACATTGGCTTTTAATTCATAAGCGATGGCAACGGCAATTTTGGTCGCCTCGACAGTGTGTTTGGCAAGATTTTGACCAAATGAGAAACGGAATTTATATTTTCCAATTTCTTTCATTAATTCGATAGGCAAATTAAAGACGCCCACTTCCTGACAAATCTTTTTACCTTCGTTTAATAAAATTTTATCCATTTCTGATTTTGTTTGGGCAACTACTTGCTCAATACGAAGAGGTTGGATACGACCATCACGAATAAGTTTCTCTAGAGATAATCTGGCAATTTCGCGGCGAGTAGAATCAAAAGACGAAATGCGGATATCGTTACCCTCATCAAGCTCCAATTCGACACCGGTAGCTTTTTCGAAAGCGCGAATATTGCGGCCTTCACGACCGATAACTTTACCTTTGATTTTTTCATCGGCAAGTGAAATAGTAGAAACAGTGTATTCGGCGACAGTGTCGGTAATACCGTGACGCAAAGCTTCAACCAAAATTTCTTTAGCATTTTCGTCTTCTTGTTGCTTAATGGTCTGTTTGGCTTCTTCGATTTTTTTGGCAATCCAATTAGCCATTCTTTTTTCGGTTGAGGACAAAATTAAAGCTTTGGCTTTTTCGATATCCAAACCGGAAATTTGTTCAAGCTTTTCCAGTTGTTTTTTGTAAGCTTCATCAATTTGAGCTAATTTGGTCTGAATTTGGGCATTTTGGCTATCAATTGATTTTTCTTTTTGGATTAAATATTTTTCTTTTTCGTCCAGAGAAGTCAATCGTTTGAGAACTTCGGCTTCGATACGCTTGGCGTTTTCGAGAGCCTTGTCAGCCAAAATTTTGGTTTCCAAATTAACTTTTGGATCAATTTTAACTTCGGGTTTGGCCTCAATCTTGACTTCCGGCTTGACGACCGGTTTGCTTTCCGATTTGACTGGAACATATTCCACTTTATTGGTGGCAGCATCAGTAACTGTGAAGAGACCTTTAAAGGTCTTGATAAATGAATCAAACATAATTTTTATCCTTTAATAATACCTTAAGATACGTGACAAAACAAAAATCTGCGAGAAATTGTAATCATGAAGGTATTAAAAATAACTTAGTAAATAATAAAAGAATAAGTAAATGGTAGTGTATTTTACTCGAAATCGATCGATTTATCAAATACTGATTTGATGTCAGCATAGGCAAATCCACGTTGTACCAGGCTGGAAATTGAGATATTTTTCTTTTTTCTACGCAAAGCACGGATTTTTTCGCGGTCGTCCTGATGAGATTGGTAGCTGACACCGGCCATTTTGAGGCGATATGAGATTTCCCGATTGGACTTATTTTTGAATTTTCTCTGAATATAGTCAATGTATTTTTTGTCGTCAAGATACGGAGATATCGCGGTTATTAGTTCGTCGGAATTGTAATCTCTGAACTTTTTGCGTAATTTTTGACGCAGAATAGTTTCTGTTTTGGGAGAAATGGCAATTTGGCGAAGGGCATACTCGCGAGCCTGATAATTTATGGATAGCTTTAAAAGATCATCAAAATTGACATCATTGCCTATCTTTAGGCTATTTTTGACGACATCATCGATAAACATCGGCAAATATGAGCCGTCTTCGAAAACAACATTTAGCCGGTTTTTAATCCTTGACGGCCTTAGTCTCTGGATCTTCATTGTCTGATTTTACTTTTTTCCAAATATCTTCTCGTAACGCAGTGGCAATTTTTGGATTGGCCCGAAGATACTTTTTGGTACCTTCACGACCTTGAATATTTTCTTCGCCAACTTTAAAGAAGGCACCAGACTTGGTAATTAATCCCTTATCTACAGCCATATCGACGAGACTACCGTAGATGGAAATACCTTCGGTGTTCATGATGTCGAATTCGGCTTCTTTAAAAGGTGGGGCAATTTTGTTTTTGACAATTCTGGCACGGTGCTGAGAACCGATAGCTTCACCGGAGGCAGTTTTGATGTTGGCAATTTTGCGAACATCGATACGAACCGAGGAATAGAATTTGAGGGCTAAACCGCCGGGAGTAGTTTCGGGATTGCCAAACATAACGCCTATCTTTTGGCGAAGTTGATTGGTAAAGATGACAACGGCACGTGATTTGCTGATGGCACCGGTAAGTTTGCGCAGCGCCTGGGACATGAGACGGGCCTGAACACCCATCATCGAGTCCCCCATTTCACCTTCGATTTCGGCTTTTGGTACTAGCGCAGCAACGGAATCAACGATGATGACATCGACGGCATTGGAACGAACCAGGGTTTCGACAATTTCTAGGGCTTGTTCACCATTGTCAGGTTGAGAAATTAAAAGCGTGTCAAGATTGACACCGATAGCGGCGGCACGAGTAGGCTCAAGGGCATGCTCGGCATCGATGAAAGCGGCAGTACCGCCAAGCTTTTGGGCTTCGGCAGCAACATGTAAACAAAGAGTAGTTTTGCCTGAAGCTTCCGGTCCAAAAATTTCAGTGACACGACCGCGAGGGAGACCACCGACACCAAGGGCAATATCTAGGGGGAGACAACCGGTAGGGATAATTTCTGTGGTCATTTCGGCGGTTTTGTCGCCCATTTTCATAATAGCGCCGGCACCATAAGCTTTGGTAATCTGCTCCATGGCGAGTTTGACAGCTTCCATTTTTTTGTCGGCAATCGAACTACCTTTTGGTAAAGTACTTTTCACTGGTTTTTCTTTCTTGGCTTTTTTCATAGTACCTTATTGATACCAAGCTTTTGAAGGGCTGTCAATGTATCAAACACAAACAAATACCGAAAAGACAAATTTAGTTTTGATAATAGTCGTTTTGATAAATGTTTTTGCCGTCCCATTGAGTAACCCGTTACTACATTTCCCCAATCTTATTAATTTGATAAATATTTTTACTATTCCATTGACCTAGATATATTTTGTTTGGATCGCCACAGGCATCGAGAGAAACAAATTCTTTGGCGGAAAGATTAAAACATTTATAACTATCGACATAATCTCCCTCCTTGGCATTTTCTTTTGTTTTTGTTGTAGTGCTGATAAGTAATTTATCATCAATATTTCTTATTATTGAAGCCCCCCAATTAAAATCATTTCCAATACTGATATCTACAAGTTTTTCACCATTAACTAAATTAATCATAACTAGATTTTTGAAATTTTTAATTAAACCTAAATAGGTTTTATTATTAAAATCAAATAAATACGATCCAGTAAGATTTTCTTTGGGATTAAATGAATATATTTCTTTTTCCTGGAGAGTATCGTTGTCTTTTAAAACTAATTTACTAATATAAACTGCGATATCATCAGCTCCCGTACTCGGCGTATAACCATCCCTTAGTCCTAATATTATTGAATTTTTTTCAGGCCAATAATTGAAAAAAGTAAATCCAGTAGCATCGTTTCCAGGTCCGTCATTGGTTCTTAGAAATTGAATATAGCCATTGCTATTTTTTTTATAAAAAATATGTGATCCGCTGAGGTTTTCCCCCACTTCAGTAACTAATATCTTATTATTATCTCTAGTCGTAATAAAGTTATCTGTCCCCGTTAACCAACCACAGTGATATTTACAATCTACCTTATCTAAAAAATTTACCTTGTCATTTTCTATTTGATAAAAGAATTGGTACATTCCTGTATCTTTTTGTTTTTTATCAATGAGATCATAGTCATAAATCTTTTGTCCATCTTCGGTAATTATAAAATCATTGTTTTTCATCACAATACCATTTTTATTAATTCGGATAGAATGGATTTTACCGGAGGTATTATTATCTTTGATTTCTTCGCTTTTTTGGGAATTTAAATTATATTTAAATAATTTATACTCTGCGTCTCTCTTGTCTTCAGAATCATAAACTGAAATCACGTAAAAGATATTTCCAGATTTATCAAAATAAGTGTCAAATGGGTTTGAGACGATATATTCATTATTAGTTTCGACTTTAAAATTATCATTAGTATTCATTATTATTTTGGGATCAGTAACCATATATGGTGTCGGTATTCCGTTATCAGCTGGTTGGTTTATCGGGATTTCAGTTATTGTTTCTTTTTGTGGTTTGGTGAAAAATATTTGTTTGACTTCGAATATGATCGTTGCTGTGACTAAAATTAATAGGACAGTGATTACTTTCTTGTTGCTGAAAAATTGTTTAAGACGGGGTAAAAAATTTTTCATTGATAATTAATAGTATCAGAAAAATAATTATTTTGCTTTGGATAGGTCGATAAAACTTTGGAGGTTGTTTTTTTCGATACGAATAAATTTACCTCCAAGTCTAATGGCTTTGAGTTTACCCGATCTGACGTAGCGTCTGACGCTTTCGGGGTCAACACGCAGAATATTGGCAACTTCTTCGGTGGTATAAAAACAGTAATTAGATAAAACATCATACATAGTTACTATTTTACATTACT
>Ga0247841_10004323_pt1 | contig 24631 bp, 19 predicted proteins | sample LaCruzMarch2015__2_FD_192410 | JGI IMG/M metagenome (GOLD analysis project Ga0247841, IMG submission 192410) | Freshwater microbial communities from meromictic Lake La Cruz, Castile-La Mancha, Spain - LaCruzMarch2015_18m | ecosystem: Environmental > Aquatic > Freshwater > Lake | place: Spain... | reverse complement strand
GACCTACGTCAGCAGCCCCAGTAGAACTACTGTCGCCACACCCAAAGCGAGGCTCAATATACCCCTCGGCAGATTTTCTCTTATCTTAGCAGACGGCAGGAGCTCATCGAAAGATATGTACACCATAAAGCCCGCAGCCAGTGCGAGGGCATTGCCCACTATTGACATATGCATACCAGTCAGGACGAAATACCCTAACAAGAAGCCGGCCAGCTCAAAGAACGCTGTTCCCAAGAGTATGATGAACGACTTTTTCCTGTTATTGTTAAGGCAATACAGTGGGACGATAGTCGCCAGGTTCTCGGGTATGTCCTGTATTGTTATCGCGATGGCTATGAGCAGCCCCATGCTTGGGTCTGTTGCGAAGCCTGCGCCTACAGCAAGCCCTTCTGGCAGGTTGTGCAGCGCTATACCTATAACGAGCATCTTAACGCTCCGCTCGGTGCAAGCGCCCTCCTTTTTCAGCAGCTCTGGGTGGACGTGTGGGAGGACGTGGTCCAATAGCCTGAACCCGATGAGACCCATTGCGAAGAACGCTGCGGCGCACCCAATGTCTGTGAACTCCAGGCTTTCGGGTAAGAGCTGGGCAAAAGAGATGGTCACCATCATCGCGCCGGCGAATGCGAGCGATGCGTAGAGAAGTCCGTCACTGGGTTTTCTTATCAAGCCAAGCAGCGATCCCGCAGTCTGGCCAGCGAATATCAGGAAGATGATGAAGTATATGTCTTGCATTTTAAGTATAGTTTATGGGACACCCTAGTTATAGCTTATGCACATTTATGCATCTAAGCTGTCAGAACAATCCACCTGCAAACAGCGCTGCAAGTATAATTGAACTTGTGAGCCAAGTATATGTCTTCAAGCAAATGGCAGCTGCAATTAGTGCAATCTCCCTTTTCAGTATCCTTTTCTTGCCTTCCAAGAACTCGGCAAGCCTTAAGGACCCCCAAAGGAAGAGTAAATAAGTAGGCGTTATGCCTGTGAAAGAGAACCCTGTCGCGAATCCTGCGGCGGTTATGTCAACAGGGCCTGCGAGTGTGCTGACCTGCCCGGCGTATGAATAATGCTGCCAGGCGCAAAGGCTGAAACCAAGGAACTCGTCAAATGCCACCATGCACCACGTCACAAGCGCAAGATGCTTGTCTGCAGTCAGCCTGAATAAAAGAACCACGATCGCGATTACCGCGATGTCAAAAGCCCAGTATGCCGGCCTGAAGTTGCACACGGTCGCATCAAGTATGAACATAAGCGCGATCAGTGAGACCGATAATATAGTAAAGTTCCTTTCCTTTATCTTGTACTTATTCTTGCCGTGCTTCCACAGGTTATAGCAGGCCCAGTACATCGCCGCATAACCTGGAATGAGCCACAACGGCGTCTGGAAGAATATCCCCGAGGTGTAAACGAACCAGCCTTCCATCCCGCCGACGACCTCATGCGCAAAACCGAGCGATGCTGCAGCGACCATGAAGACCTTGCCCCTCTTGTCCGAGTGCGTCCAGAAGACTGCTGCAGTTATCCCAAGGGCTATCAGCGGGAGGAACTCCTCGCGGGTTTTGGAGTAATAGAGGAGGACTGATATTATTAGGAGTATCGAGAACACGAAGAAGTACTTGGCGTTCCTAAGCAGTTTCCGTTCTTCTAGGTCGAGCTCCTTCTCGACTTCAAGGAAATGGGACTTTATCTTATGGTAGATGCGCTTCATCTCTGTGAAGTTTAGGGATAATATGCCTAAGCTGGGGTAATTAGGGCGAAGTAAATAAAAAGTGGAATGAAAAAACAGGTGAATGGGCATCTATTGAATTTACAACTATGGTTACGCAGGTTCGCAATGGCCCGGAATAACCATCTGGGCAACTGTGGTGTTACCGCTGCAGTAGCCGTTAGAACCGCATCCTAGGTCTTCACTACAATCAGCAGACGTAATACAGCTAATTGATCGACAGATCGCCTCGTTGGTCACATATGTGTGGCCTGTAGGCGTATAAGCGTTCGGTTCGACAAAAGTCATAAATAAAATCATGATGATGTAACCCACTAAAAGCATATTGGTTATAATGGCCATCATGGCCGATATCTTTTCGGAGCATAGCTTATCAAATTTGAACATCCGTGTCAAAACAAGATAATCCAAAACAAAAATCACGACGCCCGAGACTAGAATCCCCAAGAGATTCATTGAGAAAAGGATGTCATCAGGCGGCACAAATCCTGCAAGGTCAAGGTACACGCTATCGCTTTTGTAAAGCCCTAAAAATATTAAATAGGTGATAGCATCCGCTAGATATCCTATCAATAACATTGATACAAAGAGCTTCTTAAAACTTTTTGCTCGTACTCTAGAAATAAACAAGCCAATTTTGAGAGCCAAGAAATCGAGAACTAATGGAATCAGGACCATTAAGGGGGTCCAAAAGAAGAACCAAGCCTTACCGCTGTAATACAAAGCAATTGAATCAGCCACGCTCAGGGGTATCAGTGAAAATACTCCAATTATAATTGTAATTGCGATTGAGCGATGCTTCATAATTATATATACCTATGTTAGGATATAAATGGCTATAGGGTGAATTACTCCTTCTTCTTCGGCAGGTCTATCTCGATATGCAGCTCCTTCATCTGCTTCGGGTTCACTGGCGAGGGAGCCTCGTCCATCAGGCTTTGGCACGCTTTGTTCTTCGGGAATGCGATGACCTCCCTAATCGACTCGTTGCCGGTTATCATAGCTACCATCCTGTCTAGGCCGAATGCGAGCCCGCCGTGGGGTGGAGCGCCGTATGTGAAAGCATCCAACAGGAAGCCGAACTTTATCTTCGCGTCCTCCTGGCTTATCCCAAGTATGTCGAATATCTTAGACTGGACGTCCCTTCTGTGTATCCTTATGCTTCCCCCACCCAGCTCTACTCCGTTCAGCGCAAGGTCATAGGCCTTAGCCTTAGCCTTGCCCGGGTCAGTGTCCAGCAAGTGTAAGTCTTCATCCTTAGGCGACGTGAATGGGTGGTGCACTGCAGCCAGCCTCTGGTCTTCCTCGCTCCACTCGAACATCGGGAAGTCGTGCACCCAGATGAAGTTGAACTTAGTTTGGTCGATGAGCTTCAATCTCTTCCCAAGCTCTATCCTTAGTGCTCCAAGAGAATCATAGACTATCTTCGGCTTATCTGCGACGAACAGGAGCAAGTCACCTTTTGCAGCCTTTGTCTTTACAATAAGCTCCTTTTGCACTGGCTCACTCATGAACTTGACTATTGTGGCCTCAAGCTTGTCTGTCATCTTGGCCCATGCAAGGCCCTTTGCGCCGTAAATCGAAACGAGCTTTGTCAGGTCCTCTATATCCTTCCTGCTGAATTCAGCACATCCCTTGGCGTTTATGCACTTTACGATGCCGCCCTTCTCCAGCACGGACTTGAAGACTTGGAAATCCGATTTCTTCATCACTTCGCCCACATCTATTAACTCTAGACTAAATCGCGTGTCTGGCTTGTCGCTGCCATATCTTTCCATAGCATCTTGATAGCTTATCCTTGGGAACGGTGGCTTGAGTTCAACGCCCAATGCAGCCTTCCAGACCTCTTTTATCAAGCCCTCCATTATCAGGAAGATGTCCTCTTCTTCTATAAACGACATTTCCAAATCGATTTGTGTGAACTCAGGCTGCCTGTCCGCTCTTAAGTCCTCATCCCTGAAGCACTTGGCTATCTGTACATACCTGTCGTAGCCTGCAACCATAAGAAGCTGCTTGAATAATTGTGGTGATTGTGGCAGAGCAAAGAACTTTCCAGGGTGCACCCTTGAAGGAACAAGATAATCACGTGCACCTTCAGGTGTGGACTTAGAGAGTATCGGGGTTTCTACTTCTATGAAGCCCAGCTTGTCAAAGTAATCACGGGCGGTTTTTGCCACCTTGTGCCTGATGAGCAAATTCTTCTGCATGCTTGGCCTTCGCAGGTCTATGTATCTGTATTTGAGCCTTATGTCTTCGTTCAAATCTGCCCTGTCGTCAATCTCAAACGGCGGGGTCTCTGCGGCGTTAAGTATCTTCAAGCTTGTGGCGCTGACTTCGATTTTACCCGTATGCAACTTCTGGTTTTCCATGCCCGTTGGCCTGGCAGCCACTTTGCCCTTAGCCTCGATGACATATTCGCGCCGCAGGCCCTCAGCCTCGCCGTGCGCACCTTTTGAGACCTCCGGGTCGAAGCGCAGCTGTGTCAGGCCGTACCTGTCGCGCACGTCTATGAATATGATACCACCGTGGTCCCTCCTGGCGTTGACCCAACCCTGAAGGGTGACTTCTTTTCCGATTTCCTTGTCGGTCAGCTCGCCGCATGTGTGAGTGCGTTTCATTTTTCTGATTGATTACGCATTTTTATCCTGATTTGATTACTGTTTTATGATTATTGCCTGTTTTTGATCTTGACAAACCCGGTTTCCTGGTAGCCGATTTCAATACCCCCTGCCAGCTCTTTGATCAGTTTCAGGGAGCCCTCATCTATCTGTTTGTCAAATATAAGCTTTAAGACCTCCTGCCCGCCCGGCCTGAAGATAGTATTTTTGTTCACAAGCCTCGCCGGCCGAGCCAGCGACTCGGCGATGCGCTGTTTGTCCCAGTCCCTTACAAGAATTATGACGCGCCTCCCCAGCTTTTTAGAGACGTCCTCAGCGGTGCTTCCGCCGGGGCCTATAAGGTCCTTTGCATCTTTTTCAGAAGCGAGTATTACCAGTTTAGTCTCTAAATCGACTATGTTGCCATACCCGGTCGCTTTGTGTTGTGCAAGTATCGATGACAGCAGGACGTCTAGCTCTGAAACCTGCCCTGTTCTTACCTTCTTCTGACACTTGTCGCAGAGGAGGCCTGAGTCTGCACATGCCTCGCAGATGGGGAAAGCCATAGTGTATGGTCTAAATTATATTTGGTATAGCCACAAATTCTAAGTTATATCTGATGTAGCCGCAAATCCGTTGCAGACTCGGTTACTTGTAAATGACAATGTCTATAGTCGAGACCTTTATCTTGCCGCCTTCCTCGGCGTCTACCTCCTCAGTCCCGAGGTCTATGTTCTTTATCTTAGTCGCTGTCTCAAAGCGGTTCTTCAGCAGCTGGACTACGTCCACGGCCTTGCTGATGCTCCTGCCCCTGGCCTTCACATGTATATCCTTCTCACCCCTGTTCATCTGGGTGATTGCAGCCATGACATAGTTCATCACGCCCTTCTTGCCGATATAGATGACATTGCTGTCCATCTTCCTGTGAGGCTTCTCGTGCTGCTTTTCCGCTATCTGTTGCTTTTCCGTCGCTTGTTCTTCAGTCACTTTCACTCCTATACTAATCCAGCCTCCTCCAGGGTTATACACCCGGCAGGGCAGGACCTCTCACAGTTCCCGCAGTGGATGCATTTGTCGCTGTTCGAACAGGCCTTCCCGTCGATCACCGTGAAGACACCTGCAGGACACACGCTCTCGCAGACTCCGCAGCCTATGCACCTGCTAGAATCGATCGAGACCACTGTAAATACCGCAAGAACTAGTAATAGGATAGAAGGAGCGGGGTTAAAAAGCAGGAGGCAAGATCAGTTAACTAATAAAAGATTATTTCAGCATCTGCTTCAGTTTCTCTTTGTCCACCCGCGCCCAAATGCTGACTTTGTCTATTATGTCGCCAAGCGTTCCCTTGGCTATCTCATCATGGTATGGCACAGTTATCTTATGGGTGCCTATTGGGGTCGCCAGCTCAAGCCTGACATGGCTGCCCCTTTGCCTGACTACGACATAGCCTAAGGAGGACATCGCTTTTATCAGCGTTTTTCCAGAAGTGACGGGCAGTTTGTCGGACATTATACGCATGCCTTCATTGGCTTTACTTCCATCATGGTCAGAATGGACGTTTGGGGGAGCTTCTCGTCCTCAAGGTGGAGGCTGACCGCTTCCTGGAGGTTCTTTGTAACCTCGTCTAATGTCTTGCCCTGGGTAAAGACATCCATGTCCAGAGTTCTGGCACAATAGTACTTGCCATCGAACTTTATCTCAGCCTTTATCATACTCAGATTTGAGCTATTGCAGATAAAAACCTGACTTTTCCACCGGTCTATAGTGAGCGAAGCGAACACCGATCGGTGGTTCTTGACAGCTTTTCTCTGACCTTTTGATACTATCCGCGTGATAATCCTTTCCTCCAAAGAGGCCCGCCAGATCCTATCGGGCGCAGAAGAAGTCTCCTTAGACCTCGGCAGGAAACTGTACAAAGTCGATCTCAAAGATGATTCAGTCTCTTTCCCCGACGGCCAGTCGGTGGACATAAAATTCTTAAAGAAAATCGCCGGGGACAATAACAATGTGTTTCTAATAGACAGCAACGAGGTGTTGAAAGCCTCCTTTTTCTCAGATGACACAAACAGGCTTTACACGCTCCGCCCGACTGCAACCTGGCCTGCGCTGGAGATATCTGGCATCCTAATGCACCGTGTCAAGGGGACTGACCCCAAGGCGGCTGCGGAAGAAATGATAGCAGCTTTGTCACCTATGTCTGGCAAAGTCCTCGATACGTGTTGTGGCCTTGGCTACACTGCAATACTGGCGTCTAAGTCTGCCGATGTCACAGTATTCGAGAAGGACCAAAACGTCCTTGAGATGTGCAAGATAAACCCATACTCTCAGGAGCTTTTCACAGGCAAGCGGATCCGATTTATACACGGTGACTCATTGGATGGAATCACGGAGTTCCCAGACGAGTCGTTCAACTTTGTAATCCACGACCCGCCGTCGATAAGCATTGCAGGGGAGATGTATTCCGATGAGTTATATTCGCAGATTTTTCGTGTCCTTAAGCACAATGGCAAGCTTTTACACTACACGGGTGAGCCGGGCAGCAGGGCACGGGGCGTCGACCTTCCAAAGAGCGTCAGCGGCAGGCTGAAGGGTGCTGGGTTTAAGAAAGTATCATACGACAGCAAGATCCTTTCCGTGCTTGCCTTGAAGGATTAATTTATTATGCTATAACGCTAGACATATCACATATCTCAAATTTATCCAAGCCCTCCAAATAGCATATTTGCCACCGCAAGGCACACCGTAAATATAAGTATTGACACAGGCAGCGCCAGCCCTAAACTATACTTCTTCATGACCTTATCATCACCATCCATCAAGTCAGTGCCGAAGAGCGTCAGCACGGCTGCAGATTCCATCACATATGCGCCTATTATAGCCGCAACCAGACTCGGGTCTATCGGCACAGCCCCGCCCATGCCCATGTTCGCGTTCCCCGTTTCTGAAATAGTGTCCGCCAGGACAACACTCATGCTGGATATCATCCCGCCGACCAGTGGCGCTACAAAGAGTGCTATGATCTTCATCGACGACACTATACCTCCTAGTGACCTTTCAATCTCAAGCTCGTTTTTCTTCAGGTTTGCCAGATGCGCAGACATTCGTGACGCAACATTCGCCATGGCCTCCGAGCCTTTGTCAGAAACGGAAATCAGCACATCCATCACACCCCTTATAGTCCCCGACTTCAAACCTTTCAGCGCCCCGTTCTTCTCATCAAACAGCGCGCACTCGGGGCTTACCCCCAGAGTCTTTATCCTCTGTGACGCTTCCAAGAGAAACTGTCCAGACTCATACATAGCCAGCTCAAGAGGCTTGCCCTCGGAGAGTAAAATACCGAGAGTATGCAATGTCTCAGGAAAATTATTTTCAGCCTTTTTCACACGGGTGCGTTGCTTTTTTGCCCCCTTTGTCGCCATCAGCAAAAAGCACCCGACTCCCGCCCCGATGCCCCAAAGCACCGGAAGATACCTCATCGCGCCGAGCGAGTCGCCAAGGAAGATCAAGGAGCCTGCAAGTGCCCCGGCGGCGATGCTTACCGCAAGCGTAGTAGTGTCCCCTCCTTTGACTATAACCTCAGGCGGTGCCACGGTCGCAGGCCTGTTGGATGCCACGAACCTTATCAGGAAAAACAAAAGCAGCGGAAGGCCAACGACATACATCACAGCGATGACAGCTTCACCCACTCGTATCCCCATCAGCGACATGAACGGTATTATCGCGACAAAGACCAGCGGCAGTATCACGCCAAAAGTGAAGACCATCATAACAGGGGTGTGCAATGCCCTAGCTTCCCTCTCGGTCCTGGCGGCGATTCCATCCAACAGTACCTGGGAAGCCTTGTCAAGAGTTTCCTGTCTTCGGTTCTCAGTCCTCTCAAGGGTGGATGAAATTATCAGCTTCATGGCCCTGCTGAACTCCTCGCTCTTTGCTGCAAAGTCAGTGCCAAAGCCTGCAAGCCCGGATTCTGCGCTCCCTCTGCCCGATCTTATCTCAGACATTATCCTGTCAAATCTTCTTCTGAAAAACCCGTGCGAGTGTGCAGCAGCGAACTGCACAGCCTTCTCCGGATTGGGATTTATCCGCAAGCTCATTATCAGGTAGCTCGTGACTTCAGGCATCTGCCCGATGGCTTTTCGCCTTTCTGAATCAGCTTTCAGCACAGGATATTTCTTAAGGTAGAAAAACAGCAACGCGGGAAAACCGAAAAATACCAGCCAGAGCGGCGAGAGGCCCAGGCTTATCGTTACTATGAAAAACAAGATGGTGCATGTTGCGATGCCTAACAGTGTCACAGTGACTGCGAAGTCTTGAGTCTCTTCTGTTTTGACATCCCAACCAAGAAACTTCAATGATTCTTTTATTCGCGCATTCCCCTTCTCGCTAGGTTTCAGTAACCCCAGCTTAGGCGAGCCTTTACAGAGCTTCTCGTAATCCATCTTCTTTGGTTTTTAGTTTATCCTCCACTAGTAGCTCGACTCTTGCAGGTTCTATCCTCACCTTATTCAATGCGATATCATCTAGCCATTCTTTGACCGAACCTGCGACAAGTTTGTAATCAATCGTTCCCGTCTCCGCAAGGCTTCTGTCAACCAGTTTCAAATACTCCCTGTTCAGCCCGACCATGGTCTTCATAGAAAGCAGTTTTCTGTCGCCGATTTTCTTGAAGAGATCGACTGCATATTTGTAGACTTCAGCGCGCGCCCTGACATCCTGCATCACCGTTTCTGGCCCCACGCCGCGTTTGCCTGCGATCTTGCAGAGCACTTCAGACTTCGCCGGGTTTTCAAGCCGCTCAGAGAGCTCAAGCATATCTGAGTCTTGGTTGTAATTCATAAGACTCGAAAAGACTTTTTCAGCCTCGGGCTCCTTCCAGTTTTTGCCGACCTCGACTATCTCAGTCACTCGTCTGAGTTTAGTACTGCCCCCGCCAGGGCGTATCCTGTCAGCTATCACCACAAGGTCCGTAGCTTTGAAGGACTGTGGCGGGACGCCCAGCGAGAAGACCACTCTCTCTAAAAGGCTGCGTGGTGACTTGCCGTGTATGGTCCCCAAGACGCAGTTGCCGCTCCCACCGACGTTCATAGCTTCATAAAGAGTCCTCGCTTCAGTCCCCCTGACCTCCCCCATGACTATCGCTGAGTCACCCATTCTTAACAAACTCCGCATCGCCTCATCAGCGCTTTTTTCAAAAGATTCCCCTGCAGTCGACGGCTTTATCCTCATTCGTTGTATTCGGAATCCGCCATCGTTTGCGAGAGCGGGCACAGGAATCTCAAAGGTGTCTTCCATGGTGAGGATCCTGTTCTTGACAGGCATCGCACCGACAAGCGCAGTAAGCATCGAGGTCTTGCCGCTGCCCCTATCTCCACACATCAGGACAGTAGTCTCCTCATTCACTATCATGCCAAGCAGGCCTGCAGCGAGAGGCGATATCATCTTGTTCTCGATAAATCTTAGCAATGTCCAGGGTTCCTCGCTTGCCCGCCTGAATGCGAATGCAAGGCCGTCAGGGCTTATGGGCGGCCCGGTGATGTTCACTCTTACACCGAACTCGGGCAGCTCCATATCAAGTATCGGCGAGACCTCAGAGAATGCCCTGCCGCTCTGCAGCCGGAATTTTGACACTATATTTTTTGCAGCTTCTTCACTCAGGTAGATGTTAGTCCTGCAGTCGTCGAAGTCATTGTGTTTGACATACAAAGGCGTCGTGTCTATAGGGCTGTTGATATACACATCCTGCAGGTTCGGGTCTTTCAAAAGAAGCTCGATGACATCGAGCCCTGCAGTGCACCTCACGAGGTCTTCGGTCATCTGTATTGAGTCCTCCTCTGAAAACTCGAAGCCCAGTTTGGATGCCGCTGAAAGTATCTCCTTTTTGCACGCAGAGGCGAATTGCTTATCGTCAAGCGAGCCTGCATTCTTTATTATATTAGAATAAGCCAGCTTCATCGCTTCGAGCTGTCTTCTGTTAAGCTTGTACTCCGGCGGGAAGATAGAGTATACTTCCTCTTCGCTGCGGGAGATTATCACCTTCGCATCACCATTGTCATAGACACTTTCAACACATGCCCTATCAGGTATTTCAAACAATACGCGCGTGTTGGAGAAGAACGGCCGCACCATCGGCGAGGTTTTGTAGCCTTTCACAACATGCGCTTCTGCCAGCTTTTGCAGCGCGCGGTTTACGCAGTCCTCAGTCTTGAGCCTGCAGTCTTCGCAGACTTTTGGCTCGACTCCCTTGACGGTCATGTCAGGGTTCTCTTCAACTTCAATACCGCCTTTTAGCAGCCGCACAGGGTCCTTCATCATCGCCATGCGGAGCTTCTCGACCTGGGCCTCATGCTCTTTTGCGCAGAGCCCGCATTTGTCAGGGAATCTTATCGATACAGTTTCTGCTATATTATATAACTCTTTTAAGGACTCCACATCTTTTGAGCCGTATTCTTTTTTGTAGAACCCGTTGTCAAGGATAAGCGTTCGACAATTTTCCTTACCGGCGAGCTTTGCACACATGAGCCTGCATTCGGGGTCGAGCAAATCAGAACTGAATTGGCAGCCCTCACAGTTTATGCATAATGATGACGCGCAAGAATCTTTTTTCAGGTTCTTCTCTTTTGTGCAGTTCGGCTCAACGGGTCTTTTCTTTGATGAGAAAACACTTTTAATTCCGGCAAGTGATTGCCCTTTCTTCTTGACTTTTATCTTGCTTTCGCTGCCCATCTTCTCAAGAGATTTTCGGTTCGCAGAATCCGACCCGAAACTCAATAAGGTATCATCTATCCCAAGATTTGGCAGGACTTCGTCTGGCTTAGAAAAAGCAGGAGGAGGACTTTCACTATTAGTACTCATTGTCTTCCGATTCCTCGGAAGCGGACTATTATATTATTATATTAAGGATAAAAGCCTTTTTCTTCAAACATGCTCAAATAAACCCTGCTTCTTCTATAGACTTCAATGAGAAGAGCCAGTCCAGGATTCAGGAGACTGAAGACCGAAGACTGAAAACCGTACTGGCCGAGTTGGGGTAGTCTGGTTATCCTGCTGGACTGTGGATTCGAGGGAAGGGCGCCTATGGCGCTGTACCCTTGAGATAGTCATCCGGCGACTCGAGTTCAAATCTCGGACTCGGCCCTTTCCTTTCTCTTAGCGTAGCTCATTTTTATCCAAATAGACCTTATCTTAATATGGGCTCAGAGTTGAACAGGGCATTGTTCACGGTTTATCTCGTGCTTTTCAGCATCTTCCTTGTCTTCGGATTACTTTCTAGCGTCTACCTACTTGGCGATGCCCAAGTATACGGTCTTTCTTCAACTCATATTCTCGGTTTCCTTTTAATATCTAGTTATGTAGGGTTTCCCGCATTGGGCGCATACATCACCAAAAAGAAACCTAATTGGTCAACAATGAGAACTGCTGTACCGTTAGGCTTAACAATGGCACTCCTACTTATTTGTGTTATGTTTTGGCTTCAAGGGCAAAGTTGTAGTGCCCTTGGCGTCGTGTGTGATGGCGGCACCTCCGCGGTCTCTGATCTGTTTGGCTGCCACCGATGCCCCCTTCGGCATTATTGTAATTCTGATTCAGACTGTAAAGATGGCATTACTTGTTGTGAAATATCCTCGTGTTATTCTGATACGACTATAAAATACTGTTGTGATCCCTTAAACTTTGTTAATACAGCGATTTGCAGATCAACTAGTTGCCGAAATGATACTGTTTGTAAACAGTGTTCTACTGGTTGTTTTAATGGCGGCCATTGTGTCGGCGTTACTCCAATGGGCAGTCAAGTAATCCCGGGCCACTGCGAGCCGGGATAGCTTTTTATCAACATTCGCTTAATCTAAAATGGTCAGCCTGATAAAGAAGGCAGCAATCTTGATTGGGGCCCTGATTGTGATAGGGTTGCTCCCATCACTACTATTCGGGGTACATTATGACCTGCAGATTATCGACAACATATTCAGAGTATTCTTCCTATTCGGATTTTTTGTCGGCGCCCAACTGCTTTACGTTGCAGCTAGCTTGAGAATCGGGTTCTCGGTTATCCCCGAGCGCGGCCGTCATTCGTTCTTAACAAAGTCACTTGGGCTGTTGGCTGTTAATTATATTAGTACTTTTTTGATTATACGACTATTTGATCAACCCGGCATCCATTGTTATCAAAATTCCCTAGGGCTACTCATAATTGTGCCCTACTTTATAATCAGCTGGCTAGTATCCCTGCTCGTCTTGGAATTTGTCTTCCGCTTCAGTATGAAAGCATCCTTAATGCTGGGTGCGATAATTGGGTTCTTCACGAGTCTGTTTATGTTAGGTGCACAGCTTCTTTTTGCGTCCCTAGCCGATAGTGTTATTGACAATCTATTCACCTCCTCTAGCGTCCTCTCAATAAGGTATACTCCCACATTGATACTTCTCTCTTTATTAGGCCCCCCAATTGTGCTTTTTGTGCTATTCTTAATAGAGCGAAAAGCATATGGCCAGAACCAGACTGAGGATGGCCAAAAAAACAGTTCTGATACTAGGCGCTTTGCAAAGCTATTCGTCGCTGTATTGTGCGCCGCATACATAATCAATCTCCTCTTTTTTTCAGGTATGACCCAGTGTGACTATAGTGAGAGCGGTACAGCTACAGTCAACGAAGCACTTTGCAGAACAATTGTTTGTCAAAATGATGCTGTTTGCACCGAAGACCATGGATGCATTCATGGCGGCCATTGTGTTGGTGCCACTTCTGTGCATTATAATGGAAGTATCGTGATAATCTCGGGCCACTGTGAGCAGGGATAAATCACTTTTAACCAACATTCGCTTAATCCCAAAGTGGACAAGAAAAGGCTGTTCATTGCACTGACTGCGGTTGCAGTTGTGGTGTGGTTTGTGACGTGGTTACCCTCTGGTAGGTGGTGCCCCGATGCCATTATTTCTGCAATAAGTCAAGAAGACCCTATAGGTCCTTTCGGACTCATGATAGGTCTCTACATAGTTTTGTTTGTCTCTTTAATGTACTTTGGACTAAAGATCTACCGGTCGTATAAAGAAATTGTTCTAGTTTGTTTTTCCATACTCCTTGTGTTATCCTTATTGTTATCTATATACTTTCTTGGGGGCACACAGCAATTATTTTTTGGCACTTGTTATTCAATGACTCTAACGCCTACAGTTACAGTCAACGCGGCCCTTTGCAGGTCGACAGTATGCACTACGGTCGGCGACGCCCCGGACTCAAAGTGTAATTTGACAGTCGGATGCTCTAACGATGCAGCCAATAATGGAAACTGCATAGGGGCGTTCGCAATGGGAAGCCAAATTATCCCGGGTCACTGCGAGCCGGGATAAATCACTTTTAAACAAGTCTCAAAGACTTTTTCTTCTTTGACACCTTTTATTAAACACAAAATGGCCCTAAAAGGACGCACTAGACAACCAGGATCGTTACATGATAGAAACAAGCGAATATTAGCCAGCCATGAAAAGGCCAAGTGCAGCATTCCTCGGCAAATTGACTATGAGTTGCCCCCAGCAAGGCGTGCCTTTGCTACAACCAACAGGAGAGGGGAACCAATAGTCTTCCTTAGCCCTGTGCGGGGCAAGCGGGATTTGAAGCTATAATTTTTACTTTTTAGCGACTTTGCATTCACATAATTTTGCTGCTTTTTTGCAATTTGGTTTTTATAGGGCACGTTACAAATATAGCCCGCGAATAACTGATACGCAGGTATCACACTTATTCCTGTGTCGCGATTTGAGCATAGGATATGCTCTTTCGGTCGCCCACAAACATTATGAGGAGGCTAAAACTTGAGTTGTTCGAAAGGGCTGCTCTTGTCAATCTGATGTGGTAGAGAGACACCGATATGTGTGCAAACCAAAAGCCAAAAAACAATTCAAGTTGATCCTGCTTGAGGCTGCCGCTATTGGAGTCCGATTAAGCCATGCAAGTCTTAAGGGTCTTCGGATCCTTGGCAGACTGCTCAGTAACACGTGGGCAACCTGCCCTATCGTGGGGGATAATCTCGGGAAACTGAGGGTAATACCCCATAGCTCTTTGATACTGGAATGTTCGGAGGGCAAAAGCTCCGGCGCGATAGGATGGGCCCGCGGCTGATTAGCTAGTAGGCGGTGTAATGGACCACCTAGGCAATAATCAGTAGGGGTCATGGGAGTGATAGCCCCGAGACGGAATCTGAGACACTATTCCGAGCCTTACGGGGTGCAGCAGGCGCGAAAACTTTACACTGCACGAAAGTGCGATAAGGGGACTCCAAGTGTGCATATACCATATGCACTTTTTCGAAGTTTAAAAAGCTTTGGGAATAAGGGGTGGGCAAGACTAGTGCCAGCCGCCGCGGTAAAACTAGCATCGCAAGTGGCAGTCACAATTATTGGGCTTAAAGCGTCCGTAGCTCGTTCGGAAAGTCCTTGGTGAAATCCTGCGGCTTAACCGTAGGGATTGCCGAGGAAACTAACGGACTTGAAGGCAAGAGAGGTCAGGGGTACTTCTGGGGCAGGGGTGAAATCCTATAATCCTAGAAGGACCAACAGTGGCGAAGGCGCCTGACATGAGTGCGCTTGACAGTGAGGGACGAGAGCCAGGGTCGCGAAACGGATTAGATACCCGTGTAGTCCTGGCCGTAAACGATGTTGACTAGGTGGGGTGTGATCTTAGAGATCATGCTATGCCGAAGGAAAACCGTTAAGTCAACCGCCTGGGGAGTACGACCGCAAGGTTGAAACTTAAAGGAATTGGCGGGGGAGCACTACAAGGGGTGGAAGCTGCGGTTTAATTAGATTCAACGCTGGACATCTCACCGGAGGCGACAGCAGTATGAAGGCCAGACTGATGGTCTTGCCGAACACGCTGAGAGGAGGTGCATGGCCGTCGTCAGCTCGTGCTGTAAAGTGTTAGGTTAAGTCCTAAAACGAGCGAGACCCACATCCTTATTTGCAATCAGTTCCTCTGGGAGCTGAGCACAATAAGGAGACTGCCCGCTATAAGTGGGAGGAAGGAGTGGACAACGATAGGTCCGCATGCCCCAAATCTTCCGGGCTACACGCGTCTTACAATGACTGGTACAATGAGTTGCGACCCCGAAAGGGGGAGCCAATCTCGAAAGCCAGCCTTAGTTCGGATCGAGGGTTGCAACCCACCCTCGTGAAGCTGGAATCCCTAGTAATCGCTGCTCATTATACAGCGATGAATACGTCCCTGCTCCTTGCACACACTGTCCGTCAATCCAACCAAGTGGGATTCAGATAAGGTCAGGTCCCTTGATCTGCTCAAATCTGGGTTTCGTGAGGGGGGGTAAGTCGTAGCAAGGTAGCCGTAGGGGAATCTGCGGCTGGATCACCTCCTTACATCTCTATTTTAATGGGTGCAAACTCGTTAGCATAGAAAGTGTATTTTCCGTCTCTTTACCACTTCACTTTTATACGACTCGCAAGAGTCTTCATCGACCTTTAACACGAGGTTCGCAAAAGCGAACCTGTGCCCAATTTGGCAGAGCCAAATTCGGGTAAAGGTCGATCAAATGGCGAGTTGCTATCGCAACTCACCTGTTTTAATATGAGGCTCCATTTCGGAGCTGAGCAGTTTCCAATAGGCCGAAAAGCCTGTGAGCCGAAGCGATTTATTGTTAAGGAACACTGCAACAGTACAATATTGAGCGTGAGTGAAAACGTTTTTATATAGGGTACTGCAAACAATCACCCTCATAACCGCATTAGCGGTGTTAATGAGAACAAATGAATCCCGCAAAAGGATTGCGAGAGGATGGCACACAGGAAAGGGTTTTGACTGCGCCAAGACACGCAGTGACAGGAAAGTCCTGTTTTACTCTAACCGATGACGTTGTGCTGTAGAAGTCTGTAAAAAAATATAGATTAGATTTGGTGCTACTCTGTATGGTGGATGCCTTGGCTTCAGAGCTGAAGAAGGACGTGGCAAGCTGCGAAAAGCTTCGGGTAGGCGCATGCGGCCTTTGATCCGAAGATGTCCTAATCGATCCGAAAGGATCGGGAACGCGGGGAATTGAAGCATCTTAGTACCCGCAGGAAAAGAAATCAATTGAGATGCCGTTAGTAAAGGCGATCGAAACCGGCACAGCGCGATCCGAATTTGCCAGTGCGAACTGGCAAGTATGTGGGTTGACTCTTTACGACTCGAGGGACAAGCCGAACATTCTGGAACGAATGGCCAAAGAGGGTGACAGCCCCGTAGAAGTAATCCTTAGAGCTGATTGAGAGTATCAAGAGTAGGGCGGGTTGGATATCTCGTCCGAAAACGGGTGGTATTTACACCCAACGCTAAACACTACTGAAGACCGATAGCGCAATATCAACGCGAGTGAAAGGTGAAAAGGACCCGTAATAGGGTATGAAAAGAGCCTGAAACCATACAGATACAGGAAGGCAAGGCACGCCTGGGCCTACACAAAGGCAACTAGTGTAGGATGCGACGTGTTTTGCTGTTCGTCTCGAATCATGAGGCAGGGAGTGTACTTATTTGGCGAGCCGAAAGGCATAGGGAAACCAAAAGTCCGCAGTATACGAGGGACGTGGTTAGGAGCCATTAGTCAGATGGGTACGACTTGAAACACTGTGATCTAACCCTGGGCAAGGTGAAGTCTCACGTCTGTGGGATGGAGGCCTGATAGAGGTATTGAGATCAATTCATTCTCGTGACCTGGGGTTAGGAGTGAAATGCCATTCGAACAGTGTAATAGCAAGTTCCTCCTGAAAGGAACCTTAGTTCCGCCTTGTGCGAGGTAGTTAGGGATGTAGAGCACTGATTGAGAAGCACGGGAGGGGAACCTTCCACTTCTTTGTCAAACTCCGAATTCCTTAACGCCGTAGACCACAGGAGTGGGGGCGCCGGGGTAAGCCTGGTGTCCGAAAGGAAAACAATCCAGACGATAGTTAAGGCCCCTAAGAACCAGCTAAGTGTTAAGGGAGGGGTGTTCGGTCTAAAACAGCGGGGAGGTTGGCTTAGAAGCAGCCACCCTCAAGGGAGTTCGTAACAGATCACCCGCCGAGACTGCATGCCCCGCAGATATACGGGACTAAGCTGGTCGCCGAGACTGTCGGGCCGCCGAAAGCGGTCGGGTAAGGAGGTGTCTTGCGGGAGCAGAAGTATCTCCATGAGGAGGTATGGATCCCGCTTGAATAAGAATCCTGCCGAAAGTAGCAGCAAATTGGGGTGAGAATCCCCAACGTCTAATGGGCTAGGGTTCCTCATCAATGATCATCAGATGAGGGTTAGTCGATCCTAAGGTTACGCGCAATTCGTAGTAACCGAAAGGTAAACGGGTTAATATTCCCGTACTATTTGATGTCAGCGGCGACGCTAATCAACTTCAGACGCTTCTGGATATGCATAAACTAAGCGGAGTAAAACTGTGGAGTGCCGTAATGGCGAGAAACAGTTCAAATCGCGAAGGCCTTCGGGTTGTCTGACTCCAGGAGCCCCTGAAAATGAAGTTGATATACCATCAGGTAATCGTACCGAGAACTGACACATGTGCCCCTGGCTGAAAAGGCTAAGACGTGTTAGGACAATCTATTCAAGGGAACTCGGCAAGCTAGCCCCGTAACTTCGGGATAAGGGGTGTCAGCCATACGCGGTTTTTCCGACGTTTGGCTGATTGCAATAACAAGGTGGATCGGACTGTTTACTAAAAACTTAACTAATCGCGGAGCGGAAACGCCCAGTACGATTAGTGACTTCTGCCCAGTGCGGGTATCTGAAATTCCGGTTCAACGGAGCGAAGGACCCGTAAACGGCGGGGGTAACTATGACCCTCTTAAGGTAGCGTAATACCTTGTCGCTTAATTGGCGACTTGCATGAGTGAAGCAACTAGGTCCACACTGTCCCTGAATAGAACCTAGTGAAATAACGATCCGTTTGAGCACGCACGGGACTTCTAGTGGGGCGCGAAGACCCCGTGGAGCTTTACCGCATCCTGTTGTTGATGTACGATTTTAATTGCAGAGCGTAGGTAGGAGCCGTCGAAGCACTGGTTTCGGCCAGTGTGGAGGCAAAAATGTAACACTACCCTTTCGGAATTGTATATCTAACCTTAGGGAACATCAGCAGGTGGGCGGTTTGGCTGGGGCGGTACACTGTTGAAAAGATATCGACAGTGTCCAATGGTAGACTCAGGCGGTTTAGAAATCCGCCGCAGAGGATAAAGCTATAAGTCTGCTTGATTGCTTTCTTAACAATACGGGAAGCAAGTGAGAAATCATGGCTTAACGAACCCCAATACCTCATAAATGGAGGTTTGGGCTGTCAGAAAAGCTACCCCGGGGATAACAGAATCGTCTTGGCTAAGAGTTCCTATCGACGCCAAGGTTTGTTACTTCGCTGTCGGCTCGTGTCATCCTGGCTCTGCAGCAGGAGCCAAGGGTAAGGTTGTTCGCCTATTAAAGACACACGTGAGCTTGGTTTAAAACGTCGCGAGACAGTTTGGAGGCACCTGCTAGAAGTGTTAAATGTCTGAGGGGAAGGATCCTCTAGTACGAGAGGAACGGGGATTCGAGGCCTCTGGTCCGCAGCTGTAGCAATGCAAGCTGCTCAGCTACGCCTTAAGGAATAAGGGCTGAAAGCATCTAAGCTCGAAGTCCGCCCTAAAAAGAGACATTTTATGCTCCCCCTAAAACAGGGGTTTGATAGGACGGGGGTGTACGCAGGAAGGAAACGACCTGTTAAGCTCGCCGTTACTAACCGCTATAACCAAATCCTATATTCTTACAGCTCTACAGCACAACGTCGTCTTATTTTTCTTTCTAACACCTAGTTCTTTTGAACTATCTTCCTCATTTTAAAAGCTTAGCTTAAGCGCTATTTAACCCACTCTTTTGTGTTTTTAACCCTATTTCTTCTAACTATCCCGGCAGCGGCCGGACGACTTTCGGGTTTACCCGAGGAAGCTGGTGCACAGAAAAAGCGTAGGCCAGTAATGGCCACTCCGTGAGGGGTGCTCTATCACAGAAACGATATCTCCTTTGGGGCACTATGAGGGTATCCGAGATTCCCAAAACGAGACTGGAACGGATCAATCTGCGCTGTGTAAGGCCTTTGGGCCGCTGAGTCGAATGTCGTTATGGGACTCCTGAGACGGGGTGCAAATCCCTGAGGTTCCGAACAGAACACCAGCTATGAGCCGCTGCCACCTCATTATTCTTTGGTTAGCTTTGGGTCCTCTGTCTTCAGTCTGCGGTTTTGTCTAAGCCTAGACTACTGCTTTATATGAATCCTGCGTTCTCAGACTTTTTAACCCCTATTTCTCTAATCTGTCAATGACTCATTCTGAGCTTCTCGGAGAAGCTGTCAATGCTCTCCACGAAGCAGGCTTCGAGGTCTATTATAACGAGGGCTTGCGGAAATACTTTGACGTCATAGGCGTCCGCGACAGCAAAGTATTCGTCAAAGTATTGTCTAACATAGATAACCTTGCGTCGGAAGAGGGTAACGAGCTCCGCAGGTTTGCCGAGGCCTTTTCCGCACAGTCCTTTGTAGTCGGCGAGCGGGCAGGTATGGAAAACCTGCGCGAGGATGTTGTCTACCAGCGCTTCGGCAACCCGTGCGTGACCCTTGTGACTTTTAAGAGTATACTGAACGGCGATGTAGTATCCACTTTCACCGAGCGCGGCCAGACCCTCCAGAGGATAGACGGCGATGCCCTAAAGGCCCTGCGGGAGGAGCGGGGCATGACTCAGGAGGAGCTAGGCGCGATACTCGACTGCACCGGCCAGACGGTTTACCGAGTCGAGAACCAGAACAGGATACAAGAAGACCTGTTTGAAAAGCTCTTAGATTACTTCGGCAAAGACATACAGATAAGCTCCCTTGTGCTGAAGGAGCCGTCAGGAAAGACGGAGATGCCGGTTTCCGACCCGCTTAAGAAAGAGATAATCAAGGAATACCTGCGGCTGAAGCTCAATAACATAGCTTTCCAAACGCCGATAGACTTTGCGTTGGATGAAAAGCCTGTTCTGACCCCGGTCAGCAGGACCGAGGCTGAGCTGCGCGCCAAGCAGCGCATAGCGAAGAACCTTGAAGAGGCTTTGGGCTGCGGGGTCGTCCATATAACCAAGGAGAAACGGGCGCGCAGGATGCCGTGCATAACATTCAAAGAGTTACATTACATAACCTCCAAGGACGAGATACTCGAGAAGTCCGAGTGATGCTATGCATAAGTGTGTGGCTCGCTGGGAGTGATGCCTATGCGCATGGATGCATAATCCCTGATTTTTATTCACTTATAGATAACCTTTACAAGAAACTGTGGACCCAAAAGGACAGACCTCCCTAGAGTACCTGTTGATAACTGTAGTGGCTATAGGCGCAGTGGTAGGCATAATAGTCTTCATGCAGTCAAATACTGTCCAGTTACAGAACGAGTCTTCCTGTAACTTTAATACCCTTCTCTGCCCGCTGCAGGACTGTGGCAATGACAATGACTGCAGGTCCGGCAAAGCGGGTGAGGTCTGTGGCCAGTGGGCCCGGTGTGTCGCCGGGAATTGCGTAGGCTACTGTTCTGCTAGTGCAGCTCCATGCACAGACGGAAATACACGGTCTTGTTATAGCGGCGACCCCAGTAAAATAAATATCGGCGTGTGTACAAACGGCACGCAGACCTGTACTAGCGGCGCGTGGGGCTCATGTATCGGGGAGGTGCTGCCAGTCCAAGAGGCACTGTCCATTCCTTGGGTCTGCACGGACTCGCAGGACAATGATTGCGATGGCATAGCAGACACGGACCCAGAGTGCGTTGCACCTGTTCCAACATGCTACACTGTCACAGATGTTCCCAACAAGGTATGCACCGTAGACCCAAACAACGTCCCTGTGGGCAAGAACGGGTGCGATTGCATAAACGAGGCTTTGTCAAAAGCAGAGTGCACGACTGTGGAGTTGGACGGGAGCATAAGCAATTACAATGCAGGCTCGGGTTGGTGTGCGGTTTTGGATTCAAATGATATCTTGGACTGCAAGGACAACAAAATAGATGGTGTTTCATTGATAAATTCCATCGGCATATATGTTAGAGGGGACTATGCAGTCGTGAGGAACTGCGTTGTCTCCGAGTTCTATTTCGGATTTGAGGTCATTGGAGAATCAAACCAACTGAGTGACAATATCGCTGAACTCAACACCATGAATGGCTTTTTTATAACGGGCTTTAATAATGTTTTGGATGGCAACGAAGGCAACAACAATCTGCGTGGATTTGAGCTGGAAGCCGGCAGTTATCTAAACACTCTCCAGAATAACAAAGCTCTTGACAATACTGCTTGGGGTCTTTACATGGCACTGGGCTCCCATGACAATACACTAGACAACAACGAGGCTTGTGACAATGTAGTCTTTGACGTAAAGGATGACGGTACAGACAACATGGGGTCCTCAAATACCTGCGATCCGATGAAAGTTCTCAATTGGCACGACACCGACAGGATTGAGCTTACCGACGGCTGCAAGACCCCGTGCACTGCAGCAACAACCTGCTACACTCGTGTTGACACCACTTGCACCGTAGACCCCGCCAATCTTGGCGCAGTGGTGACTGATGCATGCACATGCATAAACACAGCTCTCGCAGCTGGTGAGTGCACGACTGTGAAGCTGGAGGGGGGCATAACTAATTACGCGGGAGGAACTTGCATTTCAATATCTTCTAGCGACAAAACCCTGGATTGTAATGGCCATACACTAGACGGTGTTGATAGTGTTCCGGGCATAAGCTTGTATAATGTGCAAAATGTAACTGTGGCCAATTGTGTATTAACTGATTGGGCAAATGCGTTTGACCTTTACTCAGTGTCCGAAAGTCGCATAACCAACAACATCCTTACTTCGAATAGGTATGGCGCACTCACAGTTAGAAGCTCAGACTATAACAATATAACTGACAATACGGCCAGTCAGAACGGGAACGAGGGCATCATACTCCAGACATCCTCGCACAATAAAGTGCTCAGGAACAAATGTAATTCCAATAGAGATGGTATCGGGATTATAGACTCTAATTACAATGTAATATCGGATAACCCAGAACTAAATTCGAATTCCGGTAGCGGCATTTATGTCACAAGCGGCAGTTTTAACACAATCTCCGGCAACACAGCAAACGGAAATAGTGATTGTGGATTCAACCTGCAAGCAAGCTCCAGTAATAACGTCCTCACCGGCAACACTGCATGTAACACTGGGCAAGACCTAAGAGACCTTGGAACCGGGAATTCTGGTTATTTAAACAAGTGTATGACTTGTCCGAGTGGTTGGTGCTCGGAGGCTTGCACTGCAGCAACAACCTGTTACACTCGTTTTGACACCACTTGCACCGTAGACCCCACTAATCTCGGTGCCGATGTGACAGACCCCTGCACATGCATAAACGAGGCCCTCGCAGATGTCGATTGCGCGACCGTGGAGCTGGCAGGAGACATTACTAATTACGCGGGAGGAAATTGTGTCTCGATGACCTCTACAGCCAACAATAAGATTCTTGACTGCACTGACAAAATGATAGACGGAATAGATACATCGAATACCCATGGCATTTCCCTTAGCGGTGTTTCCGGAGCGCAGGTCAGGAACTGCCAGGTTACAGACTGGAGTGACGGTGGCATCCACTTAGTCTCAAGCTCTGGTAACATCCTCTCTGACAACACCGCTAATGATAATATGATTGGCATCTACTTAGCTTCAAGTTCTGGTAACAACCTCTCTGACAACACCGCATACAGCAATCTCAATTATGGCATCCGTCTCTTCATGAGCTCCTTCAATAACCTCACTAGTAATACAGTTAGCGATGGTGCTTATAGCATATCCTTAGAAGTAAGCTGTAATAGCAATCTACTCTCAGACAACATCGTCAGCAATGGGTTGACTCGTATCTACCTTGATGGAAGCTCCAATACTATCACTAGAAACACCGCATGTGGCAGCTCCGGGGAGGACATTGAAATACATTCTGGGAATTTCAATACGGGTTTAAACAACAAATGCGATCAAGCTCATGCTCCAGCAGGCTGGTGCTCAGAGCCTTGCTAAGTGCCCCATTCTCAGCAATCCCTACAGCAACTAACTTTTTGGCCTAAACCTTTTTATACTCAGACAAACTAATATTCCCTCGCAAATCCAAATTTCTTAGGGTTTGCCATAAGTTTCTAAAATTTCTAAAAACCAAACAAAATGGGACAACAACCGATGCAGGTAGTGTTGCTGCCAGAGGGTTATACAAGGACCCAGGGCCGTGACGCACAGAGGATGAACATAATGGCTGCCAAGATGGTGGCTGAAGCAGTGAGGACGACTTTAGGCCCGAAGGGCATGGACAAGATGCTTGTCGACGACCTTGGGGACATAATCATAACCAACGACGGAGCCACGATCGTAACTGAGATGAAGATCGAGCACCCGGCTGCGAAGATGATGGTCGAGGTGGCCAAGACACAGGACGAGGAAGTAGGCGACGGGACGACAACAGCGGTTGTAATCGCCGGTGAGCTCCTGAAGAACGCAGAGAAGCTCCTTGACCAGGGCATACACCCCTCAGTGATAATAAAGGGTTACCGCGCAGCGACTAATAAAAGCATGGAGGTACTCGACAAGATAGCGATCGCCGTAACCATGAATGACAAGAAGATATTGACTGAGCTCGCTTCGACATCCATGACCGGCAAGGCAGCAGAGACCAACAAGGACCACCTTGCTGGGCTGGCAGTCGCAGCTGTCTTACAGGTTGCAGAAGTCAATGGCAAAACGGTCGAAGTCGACACTGACAACATAAAGCTCGAGAAGAAGCAGGGCGCAAGCGTCGGTGACACCGAGATGATACAGGGCGTCATAATAGACAAGGAAGTAGTCCACGATGCGATGCCGAAGCATATACAAAACGCGAAGATCGCGCTTGTCGACTCCGCACTTGAAGTGAAAGAGACTGAGACAGATGCTGAGATACGGATAACCTCACCTGACCAGTTGCAGGCATTCCTCGACCAGGAAGAGAAGATGCTGAAGAACATGGCTGACAAGGTCATCGCAAGCGGTGCGAATGTCCTCTTCTGCCAGAAGGGGATAGACGACATGGCGCAGCACTACCTTTCAAAGAAAGGCATAATGGCCGCAAGGCGATGTAAAAAGTCTGACATGGAAGCCCTTGCGAAAGCGACGGGCGCCCGCGTAGTCTCAAGCGTTGACGACTTGACTGCAAAGGACCTTGGCGCAGCTGGCTTAGTAGAGGAGAAGAAGATCTCCGGCGACAAGATGATATTCGTGCAGCAGTGCAAGCACCC
>Ga0247841_10004322_pt1 | contig 24632 bp, 18 predicted proteins | sample LaCruzMarch2015__2_FD_192410 | JGI IMG/M metagenome (GOLD analysis project Ga0247841, IMG submission 192410) | Freshwater microbial communities from meromictic Lake La Cruz, Castile-La Mancha, Spain - LaCruzMarch2015_18m | ecosystem: Environmental > Aquatic > Freshwater > Lake | place: Spain... | reverse complement strand
CCAGCGTTTTTTTGCCGCTCTCGGAATTGTAATAAATCAGCGGCGCATCAAGCGCGGAGGCAAGGGCCGATGCCTGCAGCACATTTGGGTAATTTTCCTTACTTATCACGTCACTGATCAGAACCACCCTCCCGGCGGACACCCAGCAGTTTGTAGCCATGTATACGGAAAGTTCCAGTGGCCCGTCCGCGTTGATGGCGGTACAGGTGAAGTTAGAAATCGTAGCTGTGCAATTTATTGTATTGATTTGGGCCGGCCGGTATCTGCGCAGGTAATCCTGCAGATAGATGTTAGAGGTGAAATCATTAGTGGAAGCAACAGCCAGGATCGCTGGAACACCTTTGTTGACGTGCTTTGAAACGGGAATCAGACTGAGATAGTCATAGTCAGCACCGGCAAGCCACCTGTTCTTTGTTTTCACGACAAACAGGCGGTAGGCCGAACCGTTGGTCGTCACCGTCGCGGTGTAGTCCTTAGTGGTGACACCATCCTCCGCTTTAACAACGTAATGCACCGGCGCGTTCAGGCCCAGGGGTGTCGCGGGCTTCACGCAGCTGGCGTATGGGGAGAGCGTAAGGGTCGGCACGAGCGCCGCCAGTTGCGGATTCGTCGTACCTGCCGGCACACTCACGACCACGGCGCCTGTTTTGGCGTCCGTGGACATGACGGTGGCCCTGCTTCCCGCGAGGTTTGGATTGAAGGCTAGCAAGTCGCAAGCCGTGTTTGGTGACGCCTTGGCAACCGTCACGGTATAGCGAGTAGTGACTGCGCCGTCCCTGATTCTATAGGTCACCGATCCCGCGCTGAAGTTCGGACTCGGCAGGTTACCGCTGGCGGGCGTGCCGGTGCCGGAGTTCACGGTGTAACTCGGCGCGAGCGTTGCCAGATTCGACGCGTACGGCACGGTCCAAGCGATGGTAGCCACGCCACCGATCGGCTTTCCCAAGACGGCAGTGCTGCCGCTGATGTTGGACCCGAAGCTGAGTATCGTCGCCGGCGTCACCTTCCGATTGGCCAGCGCAGACAGGTGGAAGGTATTTTCGCTTTCGGGGGTGATCGTGAAGACCTTCGAGGAGGTAGTCGCGACAAAGCTGTACGTAATCCGAATACCGTTGCCCTGTCCGTAAAGATTCTGGTCTACCGCAACGCTGTCGCTGTCAGTCGCAAACGTCTGGATGCGGGTCGTTCCCGCGGCATCGAATCCGTAGGAGAAGAAGGTGGTCTCATACGTGGCCCCCGGGGTAAGATTTTTCAGGGTCACGGCGAGGGGACTCCCACTGCAAATGAAGGCGTTGGCCAGCGACCGGCTGTTACCAATGATGTTAGCGCACGACGACGACGTATCGGGGGCTCCCGTGATTGAGAAGTTCGTCCCGGATGCTGCATCGCCTTGGAAGGTAACTCCGTTCACAGTGACCGCATCTCCGCACGTGTTTACTGCCACAGGATATTCCAGTGCGCTGGTTATACCCGAATCCGCGTCGCCGGTCCAGGGAACGTAGGTCCACGTACCCGCAAAACTGTTGCCACAAATTAAAGCAAATAGAACTAATCCCGCTTTTTTAAACATGGTTTTCATCATAACTTAGGCTTGATAAAAATAAAACAAGATATTCATTTTTAAACCATGGGCTATTTTAGTATAGTTTGCATATGAGAACATTAAATCGCGTGTCTGCTGTCGAACAAGTATCTGCGCATTTGCGGGAGGAGTTGTTCCATGGCACATGGAATAAAAAAATGCCTGGCGTTCATGCCCTGGCCGGAGAGCTGGGCTCTAATCACGGCACTGTCGAAGCCGCGTTAAGACTCCTTGAAAAGCAGAAACTGTTAATTCACCAGGGACCGGGCCGAGCACGACTTATCAGACTTCCTCATGCGCCGAAACCTGACGGCCCGCTAAAGATCGCAATCCTCGATTACGATCCCTTGGGCGTCACAGAGAGTTATGCCATAGAAGCGCAACATCGTTTAACTGAGGCTGGACATAAGACCTTTTTCACACGTCAGTGCCTTCAGGATCTGCACATGGATTTAAAAAGGGTAACGCGACTGGTCGGGAATACAGATGCCGACGCCTGGATCGTCTGTTCAGCATCCCGCGAAGTACTCGAGTGGTTTGCGTTTCAACGGGCACCGGCCTTCGCATGGTTCGGAAACCGACATGGATTGCCGATCGCCGGGGTCGGACCTGCCAAGCAGCCAGCGTATGCCACAGCGACAAGGCGCCTGATCGAGCTCGGCCATCGCCGAATCGTGTTACTTCACAGACAATTGCAGCAGGTGCCAGAGTCCTCCGCGACTGAACAAGCGTTCCTCAGCGAATTGGCCGTTCATGGCATCGTAACCAGTCCGTATAACCTACCCCGCTGGGACGACAACAAGACTGGATTCTATGACTGCCTGACGAAACTTTTTTCACTGACGCCGCCAACAGCCCTGATCATTGATGAGGCCTCGTTTTTTTTCGGCGCATTTCAATTCCTGGCTGAACGCGGCCTCAGGGTGCCGAAGGATGTTTCTCTGGTTTGCACAGACAGCAGTCCCTTTTTCGCGAATAGCTGGCCAACGGTTGCACACATCCACTGGGACACACGCCCGGTCGTACGTAGAATCATCCAGTGGGCAAACCACGTGGCCCATCGGCGCAGTGATACGCGACAGACCTTGACACCGGCAAAGTTCATCCCCGGCGGGACCATCGGACCGGCAACGAAGGTCCGCTAAGGAGCAATAAATCGGGGAAAAGTGACGAAAATATGAGAGCCCTGCTTCAGTGCCACTTTAATTAATTTTCGGATCTCCTGCCGAATCGACAAACACCTTGCCAGAAGGGGTGAGTTTTGGCAAACTATCGCTTCAATGTCAAGCAGACTAGACTTTTTACGAAATGAGATCCGACGTCACGACCGACTCTATTATGTAGAGGCGCGGCCAGAGGTTGGCGATGCGGATTATGATGCGCTTTACCGCGAATTGGAGGCATTGGAGCGCGAGCATCCGGAGTGGGTTACCCCTGACTCCCCGACGCAGCGTGTCGGCGGCGCACCTCTCTCCTCTTTTAAACAGGTCCGCCACTCCCCTCCCATGATGAGCCTGGACAAGACGCACTCCCGGGATGACCTGCTCGAGTTCGATACCTTTATCCGCAAGCAACTGCCGAATGCGGTCTGGGACTATGTCGTGGAGCCGAAGGTGGATGGTGTCGCCTTCTCACTTGTCTATGAGCAAGGCGTTCTGACACGCGCGGCGACGCGTGGCAACGGCGATGTCGGCGACGACATTACAGCCAATGTCAAGACCATCCGGTCGATTCCCCTCTCCCTTGAAAACGCGCCTGAAGTTTTAGAGGTCCGGGGTGAAGTCTATATGACCCGCGCAGGCTTTGCCGAACTGAACCGCCGCGAAGAGGAGGCAGGCCGCGAACCCTTCATGAATCCCAGAAATGCCGCGGCAGGTTCGCTCAAGCAACTGGATCCCCGCGAAGTGGCCTTGCGTCCGCTGGAGGCGATCCTCTATGCGGTTGGCACCTTCAAGGGCGTTGAGTTTTCGTCGCATGGTTCGTTGCTGAAACAGTTCGCCGACTGGGGATTCAAAACGCCACCGTGGCAACGGCTGTGCGTGGACATGAAGGCGGTCTTTGCCGCGATTGACGAACTTCAGACCCTGCGCCACGATTTTCCCTTTGAGATTGACGGAGCTGTCATCAAGGTCAACAACCGTTCACTCTATGACCGTCTGGGGTCCACAGCCAAATCACCCCGCTGGGCACGAGCCTTCAAATACGAGCCCGAACGCGCCCTGACACGTATTCATCAGGTGACTGTTCAGGTCGGCCGCACGGGTGTGCTAACCCCCGTCGCAGAGCTGGACCCTGTGCTCTTGGCGGGTTCAGAAATTGCGCGGGCAACCCTGCACAATGCGGACGAGATCGCACGCAAAGACATTCGCATCGGTGATCACGTCTGGGTGGTAAAGGCGGGCGATGTCATTCCAGCTATAGAAAGCACGATCCCTGAAAAGCGTACAGGCCAGGAAAAGATCTTTGTCATGCCGACAGCTTGTCCCGTCTGTCAAAGTCCGGTGACCCGCGTCGGCGATGAAGTCGCGCACCGTTGCACCAATCCTGCATGTCCCGCACAACGGGTCGGACGTCTGGAGCACTTTGCCTCGCGGGATGCCCTCGACATTCGCGCCATCGGTGGAAAGATAGCAGAGAGCTTTGTCGCCCAAGAATGGGTCAAGGATCCGCTGGACCTCTTCTCGCTGACCGCTCAGCAGCTTGAGACCTTCATGATCGGGGACAGCACAACAGGGATGCGCAAGTTTGGCAAGAATGCACAGACCGCACTCGACGCGCTCGCTGTTGCACGCGAACTCCCGCTGGACCGCTGGCTCTTTGCAACCGGCATTCCGAACATCGGCGTCACCGTCGCCGAGCAGATTGCCTCCGCACATGCCCGTTATTCAGAATTAAGCGAATCCCCTACCCTCAAAGCTGTTGTCCGGCTGAACGAGCTCTACGATACGGCATTGGCGATCAATCCAAGATCCACCCTGCAACGACCCAAGGATGAGGCTGATCGTGAGGAACGGCAAAAACAGTTCAACCATGCCTGCGGAGAGATTGGGGTATTGGGCGACCAGCTTGTCTCCGCAGGATTCGCCACGCGTAAACCGGGTACTACCTTGCCACCTGACTATATCTGCCTCATCAAGGTCGAAGCGGCCAAGGCGATTCTCGCCTTCTTCGCCTCGGAGTATGGCAAAGCGTGGCTGGCTCGCCTCGCGCAACTCAACATTGATCCCAAGGCCCCAGCAAAGCTTTCAAGTACAGAGGACGGTCCCCTTGCAGGCATGACCTTCGTCCTGACTGGCACCCTCTCGAAACCTCGCGGAGAGATCGCAGCGGAAATCAAGGTTGCGGGCGGTATTGTGCAGGATACCGTCTCGAAAAACACGCGTTACCTCGTGGCAGGTTCAGATGCCGGTCAATCCAAACGGGAGAAGGCGCGGGCGCTCGGAACTGAGGTGATCGATGAGGAAAGATTACGCGAGATGCTTACGGTCGCCCCAGCCATTGTCCAAACTGTCGCACAGACAACTGACGGCTCGGCTCAGCCTCGCCCTCCACTCCCCGGATCAGCCCAGCGCATAGAGGGCGACGCTGTGCGGAACCGCAACCAACAAGAGTCAAGCACGCAATCAACGAAATCCTCGACCGTGTACAAACAAGAAGAGTTTTTTTGATCCGCGCCCTCTTTTTAATTCTTGCGAAGTAGGTCAAACAAAGGTAAAGTGTCACATCATTAAAAAAATATGAAAGGGTTAGTATGGCAGGATCAACGTATGAGATGACGGGAACAATCAAGGTGATTTTCGAACCGATGACTTTTCAAAGCGGCTTTACCAAGCGCGAATTTGTTCTGAACATGGAAGATGACTATCCTCAAGATATCAAATTCGCCTGTATTAAAGAAAAGTGCGGCATGCTCGACAGCGTCGTCGTCGGCGAGCGCGTCAAAGTCAGCTTCCGCATTCGTGGCAACCTCTTTAAGGAACGCTATTTCGTGGACCTTCAACCCTTCCGCATTGACAAGATGGATGCGGACGGCTCTTCTGTCTCCTATGACGAGGCCACCGAGGTTCCTTCTGACGAACCCATGCCCTTCTAGTCTATGGACGCGCCACAAAAGAAATGGTCAGAGCTCATTGAGTTAGGCGAAGGCTTTCTCACGCGAAAAGGTATTGAGGAAGCTCGTTCCATCTGCGAACTGCTGGTGGCTCGCCTCTCTAAGTGCGGTCGTGGCGAGCTCCATCGCTTTCTCTCAGAAGTTCCAGAGGAACGTCTGGTGGAGGCGATGCGACGCGGACTTCAGCGCGTCTCCCAAGGCGAACCGATTCAGTACGTCCTCGGCCAATGGGATTTCAGGGAACTCACATTAAAGGTGGACTCTCGGGCCTTGATTCCACGGCCTGAAACCGAGCAGCTTGTCGACCTGATCCTCCGGTCGGAGGTGATCAAGCGAACACCCAAACCCCTGATTGTTGATGTTGGCACAGGAACGGGGTGTATCATCCTCAGCCTCGCAAAGGAACTGAAGAATGGATTTTTTGTCGGTCTGGATATCAGTCCGGAGGCCTTAACCCTCGCGCAAGAAAACGCGGTACGATGCGGGTTGGCCGACCGTGTACACTTTGCAGAGAGCGATGGCTGCGGTGAACTTGACCCTGAGAGCGTCGACATCCTGGTCTCAAATCCGCCCTATATCCGCTCAACGGTGGTAGATGGTCTGTCTCGGCATATTCGCGACCATGAGCCACGGCTGGCATTAGATGGCGGCGCAGACGGACTCGATGTCTATCGCAATCTGTTGATGGATTCGGTGATGATCTTAAAGCCAGGCGGTGCGCTCTTCTTTGAAATCGGAGAAGATCAAGGTGTAGCCCTCCACGACCTGCTACAGGAGCACGGCTTTTCCGCGATCTGCATTCACAAAGACTATGCAGGCCATGACCGCTTTGTCTCGGCCCTTCAAAGCACTTAGTCGTTTTTCTTTTTCAACTCCTTGCGAAGGTTCTGCAGAAAATCCTTGGCATGGTCTTGAACCTCTTCACGAAGGATCTCCGCAGCAGCTGGGGCAAGTGCCTGAAGCAAAGCGTTAAGCTCGATCTTGGGTTCGTTAATTGTTCCAGTGACTGGAACCTTGATAACCTTGCCAAGGGCCCTACCCCCATTCTCACCAAGGATGCGATCCGTCAGCGTGAACTCAATCATATAGTTAATCGCGCCCTTTGAATCTACCCAACCACTAAACGTAATTGGGTGGCGGTCGACAACCAAGGTTACAGGATCCAACGTGATACGACCATTGAGAATGCGAGCGCGAAGCGCGACATGTGGTTGTTCCCAGAGCGTACTCTTTGACTTCATCTTTGTGAGTAAATCACGCAGGGTTTGGCCGAAAATAACCTTCACATTATCTAACTGGAGGACAACATCGGCACTCAGCCCTTGCTCAATTGGAATGCCACTCGTATACTGAAATGCGGCGGCATCAAGGGTCACAGAACCCTGTTGCGCCATGCTTCCTTTAAAGAGCGGAAAGAGTTTCGTAAATAACCCATCCAGCATCTCCTGACTCAATTGCACTTTGTCGAGAAGCCGTGTTTCGGGGGGGATAGTACAGGTGAGATTGTTACGCTCCATTGTCAAAATGGGATTCAACTTCATTTTCCCTTCGTTCAATGCGGGGGCATAGGCGATTTTCATTTGCCCCTCGGAGAGCTTCACTGATGCGTCTGCGGGGCCAGCCTTGAGTCCCATGCCCTGGGCAGAGGCAATAGCGACTGCGCACGCCATGCGTCCCTCGGCAAAGAGTGTGTTGAGTCCCCCTGCAACAGGTGCTTTGAAACTGAAAGGTCGTGTGGAACGCCCAGTCAAGGTCCACTCATCTATTCCTTGCGCATTGAGCAAATGAGTCACGCGTTCACAATCCAACGTGGACTCTCCTTGCGCATCGACAACACAGCGGGAGAGCAACTCTGTCACCTTTACCTTGCCTTTGAATGCCAAGAGCTCACTGGTAATCGCGAGGCTCTTGATATCGGCCTCGTTGAAGTCCGGCGCGAGTGCCATGCTCATGACAACCCTTACATCTTTTTCAGCAAAGAGCGTCTCTTGTTCTCTCATGATCGCCAAGGTTCCAACAGTCTCGGCTTTTACGTCAAAGGATGTTGAGGGCTTGCTCTGCGAAACAGAGCTCTCGAAGCGAATATCCGGGACCTTAAAGAGAAGATTCGATTGCGTCAGTGAGATGCGCTGGCCCGCGGCATTCATCAGGACCTTGGTCTCCCCCTTCGCAACCTCGGCTGTTGCATTCATGACCATTTGCCCTTGCAGGGTTGCCGTTTGACGATGGAGATTCGGTGAGAGAAAGGGACGTGCCAGACGAAGCACCACTGGGATATCAGCTTCTGAGGAGATCGAGAGTCCTCTCAGCGTGGGTTGGCGGATCATAATCCCCTGCTCTTCAACCGTATTAAGCGCAAACTTTTTTCCTTTTCCTGAGAGCGAACCACCTGGGACTGCCAGTGCAAAGGTGAAATCTTCCAATGTCGAAAGGCCTTTATCTGTTGGGATAAAGCCTGTGAGCTTGAAAGAGCCCTTCGAGATACTCGTACGCTCCTCTGGCTTAAACTCCGCTGCAAGATCAGAAACCAGCACACGACTCTGCAGGCTCACGCGGGACTCGGCTTGCTCGGTCTCCAGCGAAAAATCAATGGTACCGACCATGGGAGGCAGGGATTTGAAGATGCGACGGAAGTCCCGCGAAAAGGCGGTCAGATTGATGCTCCCCTTTACACGTCCTGTTTCGAGCCGTCCGCTTGCCGTAACATCAGCAAAGGGTGCGCTGAGACGCAACTCGCCAATCTCAGGATATTTTTCCCCCTGGGGGAGCCTAGCTTGAAACGTCAAGGAGGGTGCAGGCTTCAAAAGCAGAGGGTCGCCAGAAATCTTCATCAGTAAGTCAGCTGTCGTCACCTTTGCATCAATGGCCAATCCCTCTTCACCAGCTTCGAGTTTCGCATCCATCATGAGTCGGCCCGACTGCATGGTGAAATCTGGTTTGAGGCCGAGGAGAGGACCAAAATCACGAACGACAGCCTTTAAGTCTGAATCGCTTTTCACAGTCATCGAGCCTGTCATCCCCTTTTGCTTTGAACCTAACTGCAACTCGCCCTTCGAACGAGTCCGCAGCCAGGGAGAGGCAAAATCCAAAGCGTTGATCTTTATTTCGCGATCTGCAACCGAAAGGTCTGCCATCAATGCTAACTCCGCTTTGGGCGAGGGTTTCATCTTCTCGCCGGCGACTGAAAAGTCAGCGACCAGCACACCCCCCGAAACCTTAAACTGAGTAGGCCCCGCGATAACAAAGGTTAGAGATCCCTCACCCACCCCATTCGCAATCCACATATTCGTCTTCAACATCCGAAGGAGCGAAGAGAAGAGACTCAGATCCAGTTGCTGGAGTTTGACAGTCAACTCTTCGGCAGTCGTGGCATTCTTTCCAGAGGCCCACGCTGCTGGACTTAAGACAGAACCCTCGACAGACAAACTTCCCATTCCGATGCGCATCTTTGATTGAATGCCGATGGGCTTTTTAAAAGAGGTGATCTTTAGGGTCGAACCAATTTGATCTGTTACAAACATGGCCTCTGCTGGCGCTTGTACGCTAACCTTTCCATCCACAACAACTAACTCAACAGCCAGATCAGAGATGGGGAGCCCCATATTCTTCTTTTTGTCTTTGCTTTTCTCTACGGAGTCTTCTCGCGCAGAAGAGACTTCCTCTTTCTCTTTCAAAACCGACATCGCCAGTGCTGGACGCGTGAGTGTCACGCGTCCTAAATTCAATTTTCCGATGGGCAACAAGCGGAGCAACCCCTTTTCCATCTTTAAAGCGTCAGCCTTGATGGTGAGCGATTTTTCAGGATCACACAGTTCGAATTTTTGGAAGCTGGGTGGAGAAAACCAACCAAAAGACCAAGACTCAATTGAAAGAGTTTTCGGTGCAATTTTGTCATTGATTTTTGCGAGCGCCCATTTGCGAGAAGCATCCGAAGAGAGAATACTCGGCAGGATGCTCAAAACTACGAGAGCAACAATCACCAATAGAAGAACCCCTTTGACAATTCGCTTAAGGCACCCTCCCTTAGTGGACTCGTCCAGTTCCTCAACATCTTCTTCACGAATATCGGTAAATTCCATTATCCACCTCCAAAAGTTTTAATATTTGCGTTCGGTATGCCCCCAGCGTAATTTTCTGCAGAGCACATCGCACGCATTATATCCACTCAACTCAATCACAGGAACATCATGCTCGCTCCGCACGACCTCTACCTTGTCATCAATTTCGAGCTTCACATCGTCACGGCCATCCGAACTCACAATCAGAGGAGCAGAGCACGTGATCACGCGAAGCGAGACACGCGTTGTGGTCTTCACGACAAGGGGTCTGAAGGTCAAGGTGTGCGGACAGATGACATTCACCACAAAGGTATCTGCATCGGGCAACATAATAGGTCCACCGGAAGAGAGCGAATAGGCCGTGCTCCCTGTTGCCGTTGCAACGATCACACCATCACTCAAAAAGCGTGCCAGAGGGAAATCATTCAAGGACAGCTCCAGCTCGATGGCTCGTCCGGAGGCGCCGTGGTTGACCACGACATCATTCAGGGCATCTGGGAGCGTCTCCACAGCGCCGGACTTATGAATGACACGCGTCGAAAGCGCCGCACGAAAACTGATTTGATGGAGATCCTCGCGCAACTGCTGCAAGGCCTCGCTAAACTGATGTTGTTCAACGCTGGTGAGATACCCGAGGGAACCCATGTTTAACCCCATCAATGGCAGGTTCTGTCCGCACAAACGATGGGAGGCCTCCAACATGGTTCCGTCACCCCCCAACACAACAACACACTCGACACCCAAGCGAGCAAAGACCTTGATATCACAGACATTGATGGTTGGGCTAAGCTTCGAGATCTCTGTGTCCGCATAGACAGAAAACCCCATGCCGGCGGCCAAGGAGGCGACATGCTTCACCTCTTCCAAAGCATGAGGTTGTTTTTGATTCACAAACAAGCCGATCTTTTTCATCACTTTTCCCTCTCGTCTGATCCCAACAGTTTTCAACTAAATAAACGAATTTAGCTAATTGATATTCGTTCCATTCGTTTAATTCGTTGATAAAAGTTAATCCTCTGTTTATTCCCAGGGTTGTTCACTGCCAACTGCTACTGCCGACTGCCACTATTCCGCGCCGGGCGGCGCGTTCACTTCTTCCACCACGCCAGAAACTCATGATTTCCTTCAGGGCCCAACAATGGAGACTCAACGCAACCGAGCCAGTTCAACTTGAGCGTTTCGGTTCCAAACGTACGAATATCCGCCACCACAGCCTCACGGACTGCTGGATCTCTGACAACACCCTTGGGGGCCTGCTGACGTCCAGCCTCGAACTGCGGCTTGATCAAAGAGATAATCTCAGCCCCCGCTGGAAGCACCTCCACCATCGGGGGCAGGATCAACTTCAAGGAAATAAAAGAGACATCAGTGACTGCGCAGGCGGGTTGCTCTGGCAAATCTGAAAGTTGCATATAGCGCGCATTAAAGGATTCACGAACCCATACCCGAGGATCACTCCGTAACTTCCAATGCAACTGCCCCCTGCCCACGTCCACGGCCAAAACCCGCACGGCACCATGCTGCAACATACAATCGGTAAAGCCTCCCGTCGAAGAGCCCACATCCAAACAAACCTTCCCCTCAACGGAAAATGCAGGAAAGGCCAAAAAGGCACCTTCCAGCTTCTCGCCGCCTCTACTGACAAACCGAGGGGGTGTCGCAACAGTCAAGGCGACTGCCTCATCGTATTTATGCCCGGGTTTAGTCGTGACCTGACCATCCACGCGAACCTCCCCAGCCATAATCAGACGCTGCGCCAACTCCTTGCTCTCAACAAGACCTGCAGATACCAGCAATGTGTCTAGTCGTTCCTTCATGATATGTTTGCTTTTATTATAAGGTTTTACATCTGTTTCCGCAAGGACGGAACATTAGGCTTTTCATCTAAAAAACAAAACGGTACACTATCGACACATTCAATTGATAAAAGGTTATTTAGCGCATGAGATGGTGGTTGTATACATTTTTTTTCACACTTGCATATCTGATTATGACCCCTCATTTTCTCCTGCGCATGAAACAACGGGGTGGTTATCGGTTACGTTTTAGTGACCGCTTCGGACGTTACCCTCAAGAGGTGTGTGACCGTTTAGCAAAACTCCACCATCCGGTTTGGATTCATGCAGTCAGTGTAGGTGAAGTTTACGTTGCCGGACAGGTCATGCGCGCCTTGCGCAAGGCGAAGCCCAAAACCATCTTTGTCTTGAGCACAACCAGCTCAACAGGCTGGAAGGAGGCGGAGAAACTGCTTGCGCCTGAGGATGTTCTTCTCTTCTTTCCCCTCGACTTCCCGTGGTGCGTGAAACGCGCGATCAAGGCGATCAACCCTTCGTTGCTCATCATCACAGAGACTGAAATCTGGCCAAACATGATGCGTGCCTGCAACCGCGCAAAAATCCCAATCTACCTCGTCAACGCCCGCATTGCCGATGGGTCGGCAAAAGGGTACCGTCTCCTTCGCTTCTGGTTCGGACCGGTTCTCAATATGTTCACGCGCATCTTTGCCCAGTCCCGTCTGGATCGGGATCGCCTCATGTCCATTGGAACAAACCCTGATATTATTGAGGTCACAGGGAGCTTTAAATATGACGTTGCCAAGCGCGCTCCTGAAAAAGAGGAGGCTATCAGGGCCTTTCTTGCCCGTTTCGGTATCACTGAGTGCCACACTGTCCTTCTCGGAGGCTCCACATGGCCTGGCGAGGATACGATCCTTATCAACATCTACAAGCGAATCCAAGCTCGCTTTCCTAATCTGCGTCTCGTGATCGTACCCCGCCACTTTGAAAAAGCGGATGCAATTCAAGCTGAGATCGTCAAGGCTGGGTTCCGTTGTTTGCGAAAAAGTAAGCTCACACCGACCGTCACCGCCCCCTCTGACAGCAATGCCGTTATCTTGGCCGACACAACAGGCGAACTGATGGGTTTCTATGGCAATGCTGACATTGTCTTTGTCGGCAAGAGCCTTTGTGAACATGGCGCGCAAAACATGATTGAACCCTGTCTCTGTGGCGCGGCGACCCTTGTTGGACCCTATACCGAAAATTTCCGTCCGGTGATGGTTGACCTCCTCGCGTCAGACGCGATCATCCAAGTTCCAGATGCCACAGCTCTTGAACAGGAGATTATCCGCCTGCTGGAAGATCCTGTCGCACGAAAGGCACTGGGCGCGAGAGCCACGGCCACAGTCAACAGTTGCAAAGGCATCCTCATCTCGATCATTCGCCAGTTGGTTCGCGCATACTGAGAACGCATCGACACCTACTAATGCGCGGCAAGCCAAGTTTCGCCGACGCCGATACTGACTTCGAGCGGGACACCTAAGTCGAGCACGGAAGTCATGGCGTTCCGGACAAGGATACGGACATCCTCGACCTCCTCGCGTGGCACATCGAAAAGTAGTTCGTCATGAATCTGCAAAACCATTTTGGTTTTGAGCTGCCGTTCGCTCAATTCACGATGAACGCGCACCATGGCCAGCTTGATCAGATCCGCTGCGGTCCCCTGTACCGGCGTATTGATTGCATTGCGCTCAGCAGACTGTCGCGATGTCGCATTGCGCGAATTGATATCCCGCAGAAAACGTCTGCGGCCCAGAAGGGTTTCTGCATATCCTTTATCGCGCGCATCCTGGATCGCCTTGTCCATGTATGTCTTAACACCAGGATATTGGATGAAATAGGTCTCAATCAGTTCTGCAGCTTGCTTGCGTGGGACATTAAGGCGTTGACTCAAGCCAAAAGCTGAGATGCCATAGATGATGCCGAAGTTGACCATCTTACAGGCTGAACGCATTTCCGGTGTCACAAAGAGTTCCAAGACGCCATAGACGCGCATCGCGGTCTCCGTATGGATATCCGCGCCACGCTTAAAGGCCTCAAGCATCCCCTTATCCTTGCTAAGCGCGGCCATCACACGGAGCTCGATCTGGGAATAGTCCGCTGAAAGCAGCAGATGGTTCTCATCGCGGGCGATAAAAGCTTCACGGATGCGCTGTCCCCGTTGGGTACGGATGGGGATGTTTTGGAGATTCGGGTCTGCCGAGGAGAGGCGCCCCGTCTCCGTCAATGCCTGCGCAAAACTGGTGTGCACCCGGCCAGTCTTTGGATCAATGCATTCGGGTAATTTATCCACATAGGTTGATTTGAGCTTGGAACAGGCCCGATGATCTAAAAGCAAGGGTACGATCGGATGACGGTCTTGTATCTTGACCAGCACATCTTCACTGGTCGCATACTGGCCAGAGGCGGTCCGGGAGGCCTCGGGATCAAGCTTCAGATGGTCGAAGAGCACTTCGCCGAGCTGCTTCGGGGAAGAAGGATTGAAGTTTCCACCGCCTAATTCACGGATTTTAATCTCAAGGTCCAGCAATTCACGATCCAGTTCACGCCCATAGATCTTTAAGACCGCGGAATTGATATGGACCCCCTCATACTCCATATCCAACAAGACTGGAACGAGAGGCTCCTCGCAAATTTCAAGCGCCTTGAGACAGCCAGCATCCTTGGCTTTAGCACGCAGCAGGAGATCCAGTTGAAGGGTCACATCTGCATCTTCTGCAGCATAATCCGAAATCTCTTCCGGCTGAAGATCCCCCATATTGCCCTGTTCACTCCCTTTTTTCTTCTCACCGATCAGATCGGTGATCGGAATCGGATTGTACTGCAGGTACTGTCTTGCCAGATGATCCATGCCATGACGATCTGAGGCATCCAGGACATAATGGACCAGCATGCTATCATGCAGGGTGCCACGGACTTCAACACCGTACTTCCTGAGAAAAGCCAAGTCAAATTTGGCATTGTGCGCGATACGTGTCTTACTTAAATCTAAAAAGAGGGGCTTGAAGCGCGCGAGTAAGCCGAGTGCAGCCTCCCATGCTGCAGGAACTGGCACGTACCAGGCAAGGCCTTTGGCAACCGCAAAAGACATCCCAACCAAATGATCAGACCTTGAATTCAGTCCGGTTGTTTCCGTGTCAAACGACCAGAGATTTGCAGCCTCCAGTGCGGATAAGAGTTCCTGCAACGACTCTTCGCTCTTCACGCAGCAATAGGTATGCGGAACATCCTTCAGCGTCAAAAGTGGCTTCTCCTCTACCTCAGAACCAACCGAGGTAGAGACCGTCAGATCAAACTGATCCCCGAGCAGACGACGGCCGATGGCAAACAACTCATATTTCTTCAAAACAGTACGAAGAGCTTCAACATCATACGGACGGCGCGCCAACTCATCGAGAGAAACATTCAACGGCACATCGGTACGGATTGTCGCGAGACTGCGGCTCTGACGAGCCAGGTCGGCACTTGCGGCCACCTTTTCAGCCAACTTCCCCTTGAGCTCGGAAGCATGGGCTAGCACATTCTCCAACGTCCCATACTCCGCCAATAAAGCAATCGCGGTCTTCTCCCCTACCCCTTTGATGCCAGGAATATTATCCGAGGCATCACCCGCCATGCCCAAATAATCAATCATCTGCGCGGGCGAGGTCAGTTGCCAATGTTCGCAAACCGTCTTCTCCGTATAGACTTCGGCAGGGGTCCCCGCCTTACCGGGACGGAAGAGAAACGTCCGTGGACCGACCAGTTGAGCAATATCCTTGTCAGGCGTCGCCAGATAGGTTGTCCACCCCTGGGCCTCAGCCTTTACCGCCAGAGTACCGATAACATCATCCGCTTCAAAGCCATCGACGCAAATAATCGGGATATTCAGGGCCTTCGCCAACTCGATCGCCATCGGCTTTGCCGCGACAATATCTTCTGGAGCCTTTTGGCGCTGGGCCTTGTAGTCAGGGTACTCATGATGTCGAAAGGTTTTACCCTCCGGATCCAGCGCCAAGGCAAGATGGGTCGGCTGATACTCATTGAGAATCTGAAAGAGACTTTGAGCAAAACCTGTCAGCGCGGAGGTCACTATTCCCGTACTGGTCTTACGCGGGCTGTTGAGAAAGGCGAAATGACCTCGATAGAGGAGTGGCATGACATCCACGAGAAAAAGGGTTGGCGTTTCATTCATCGTGTGGGAAGAATACCACAGCGTATCCTTTGACACAAAACCTTTTTTAAATTCCTGATTTCTAAGCTTGTCAATCACCCTATGATTTGTGTATATTTATTAACCTTTTAAAACGCAGAGGATGACAAACGTTATGGCAATTGTTTTAGGCTTACCCAAAGGAAGTCTCCAGGACGCAACCTTCAACATGATGAAGAAGGCTGGGTTCTCGGTTTCCTGTGGTTCCCGCTCCTATATACCCTCGATTGATGACCCCTCAATCAAGTGCCGTCTAATCCGTCCCCAAGAGATCTCGCGTTATGTCGAATTGGGCCTGTTAGATGCAGGAATTACGGGTTTCGATTGGATCTATGAGAATGGTTCCGATGTCGTCGAAGTCTCCGAGATGTGCTATTCCAAGGCGACCTCCAATCCTGTGCGGTGGGTCTTGGCTGTTCCGAATGATTCCGAGATCAAAAGCGTAAAAGATTTGCAAGGCAAGCGGATTGCCACAGAAGCCGTCGGACTCACCAAGCGTTACTTGGATCAGCACGGCGTCACCGCAGAGGTTGAGTTCTCCTGGGGCGCAACCGAAGTTAAGGCACCGGAACTCGTTGATGCCATCGTCGAACTGACAGAGACCGGCTCATCCCTCAAAGCAAACAATCTGCGAATTCTCGACACCATCCTGACCTCGACAACCCGCTTTATCGCCAACAAGGCTGCTTGGGCAACCCCGGAAAAGCGCAAAAAGATTGAACAGATTGCATTGTTGCTTCAAGGAGCCCTCGCCGCAGAGTCCCGCGTACTAATCAAGCTGAATGTGGCTGAGAAGGATCTGGCCGCCGTTGTCAAGATCGTCCCGGCGTTGCACTCCCCTACCATCAATAAGGTCTTTGGTGATGACAACTGGTATGCCGTCGAGTCCGTTGTGGAAGAGAAGGTTGTCCGTGACATTATTCCTGAGATGCGTGCAGCTGGAGCCACAGGCATCATTGAGTTGCCTTTAAACAAAGTGATTTTTTAATAACAGTACTGAACAGAAAATCAGACACAGTAAACAAGGAGAGAGAATGGGATCCATTAAGAAGAAACGCCGTGCGAAAATGTCCAAGCACAAATACCGTAAACGTCTGAAAGAGAACCGTCACAAAAACAAGTAGTCAGACGAGGCGTTTAAGCGTACCTCAACCGCACAGGCGTTACCATTTTCATGGCATCGCCTGTGCTGTATTTTGTTCATGAATATGAATTTTATGGACGCACAGCAAAATACGCTCAAGAGAACACCTGCAGGGTTGCCCCTCAACTTTATTGTTGCAGGGGCTCTCTCTGTATTACTTGTCGGCTGTGTTACCCATCCAACTGACTGGGAGCAGCGCGAAGAGTCTGCGCGTCAGGCGGGTGCGGATGCTCTCCTCTCGAAGGCATTGACCCTGGTGACAGAAGAGAGTAGCAAAACAAATGCGATCAACAAAGAGATCGCCGAGACCCTTCAGATGGCGCTTCATTTAGCACCTGACAACACCAACCTGCTAGAGCGCGCGATGTATTGCCTGATCAGCCGCAACCTCTTTGATGATGCCTATGACCTTTCCCTGGACTATCTAAAGCGCAATCCCAACTCCCGTCCGATTCGTTTTGCAGCTGCCTGTTGTGCAGACGCAGCCGGTAAGGTCGAAATCGCCGCAGAGCAATGTGAACTCTTGTACCGTCTAGAGCCGAATGATCGTGAAGTCGAAGAGACTCTAATCCGCCTCTACTTCTATTCCAATCAAGCCGCACGTGCCTTGCAAATGATACAGGTAGCCTCACAACGCCTCGGTGACAAAGCAAGCCTTGCCATGCCTTCTAGATGGGCCGTCCACTTTATTACCCGTGATAAAGACTTCGTTCGCGGGTTACACTGCATCAACATTGCACTCCAGCAACAACACCACACGATCTCTGTCCGCTCCGCGCTCATGACCCTTGCAGGTGAATGTTATCTCCAAACAAAACAACCTGATCCAGCCATGAACCATTTTCTGGCTGCTTATCAGTTGCATACCGAAAATATCCAGCCGCTCCAACGTCTCACAGTCTTGGCCATCTCCTATCCTGCGACGACAAACAGACTCCAGCAGCTCATTATTGAAAACCAAAAAACGCCCCCTTTCCTCACAACCCTCCTGAAAGCCGTGCTCGCGCAGGCCTCTGGCGACATGACCGCCGCAGCCGAGTATCTACGTCAGGCACACGAACTCAACACAAAAGACAAAAAAGTTTCACCTGAAGATTTTTATCTTTGGCGCGTCACCCTATTGGATATTGATAAGAACCCCCTCGCAACGATTCCAATTCTTCAAGAGGCGATTACGGTACATCCGCGTTCTGAGCAACTCAAGAACACCTTGGCATATATCTGGGCAGAACAGGGTATCCAGTTGGAAGAGGCGACAAAGCTGATCAACGAGGTTCTTCAAACTGCTCCGAACGTTGCTGCCTATCTGGATACGAAGGGATGGATTCTCTTCAAGATGAAAAGACCCTACGACGCCATCCAGTATCTCTTGAAAGCTGCTGAGCTGGATAAAGATCCCGTGGTCTTTGATCATGCCGGCGATGTTCTTGCAGCAACAGGCATGACCGCCGAAGCAGTTGAGTTCTGGAAGAAGAGCTACGAGCTCGACCCTAAGCCCGAAGTCGAAAAGAAGTTTAAAAAGTAAAACGCAGGCGCCTAGGACTTGTGACGTGGGACTTGGGACGTGCAGCACAATAACTTTAGCACTTCTTAAGACTTATTGACACTTACTGACACTTCCAGACTTACTGACACTGCTACCCTGGCGCGGCGTAGCCTTTGCGAAGCCAACTGCCAACTGCTACTGCCTACTGCCAACTGCTATAACGGGCGCGTCATCGCAGGTGAGGTCACCTAAAGCATATTGAATGCCCCCCAGCATGAACTGGAGCAAGGCTGGCTGGTCAAAGCTTGCGGGGAAATGCGAGGGCGAGCAATAGAATACATGACCTTTGCCTTGCCGCTTAATCCATGCAGTATACCGTTTCATCGGCGGCAGCTTCTCAAGCCGCTTATCGGTCTTGATCTTGCTCATATCCATCTCAAGCAGAGGCTTGAAATTCATCTTTGAGTATGCGCGGTTAAAGAGATAGGGTTCATCCTTGTGGACAAACGGCTTCCCCTCAAAGCACTTCGTCAGCGGATGATTCGCGTCGACTGGCTTCAGCGTGACCTCTTGTGCTGCCGGATGGAAATCAAAACTCCCTCCCAACAATGCGCTGAAACGGTCATCGCTGTTGAAGTTGGCAATCGCGCCATGCAGAGCAATCAGCCCCCCCCCATTATCAACATAGCTGAGCAACGAACCGAGAAGCGCCTTTACCTTAGCCTCTCGTTCAGCAAGTGGCAACTCCTTGTATTTTGCACCATGTTTGTCCACCAGATTGATCAGGACATCTCGGAAGATATCGCGGTCTTTGCCTGTGGGGCAGTTGTTATTCAGGATGACAGCATCATACGCCTTGATATTTTCCGGCATGAACTGTTCAATGTCATTGCTCTCAACAACCTTCCACGCACCTGTTTTGGTTCCAAGGATCTTGACCACCTCTGCGGTCTTGGGCGTCACTTTGTGATCAAAGCCCGTAATCAGCGAAAAGATCAGCACCGTGCGCTCCTTCTGAGGCTTAGCCATGGCTTGACTCGGTGCAATCTTCTCAATCGCTGCTTTCCATTCCGGCGTAATGGCATACACTTCCGTATCCTGCGGTGCCGCGACACTGTTCAGCGCAAACGCGCTTGCCAATACGAAACCCAAAAAACTTAAACGGTGATTCATCATATCCCCCCTATTGACTTATTAATAATCTGTTGATATTTAATCATAAACCTCGCACGAGTACAAAGATTCTTTTTGTTGTGCTGTTTAAAGTTACGATTGCCAAGCGGTGCAAAAGCATGCTAATTTATTCGGTGTTACAGTTACATGACATGCTTATCATGAAAATTACAGTTCTTAACCATCAACGGACCTATTCGACTGACACAAAAGCGGTTAAACGGCTTGCTCAAGCGTTTGGTCTGCTCGCACAGAAACGGACGCCTGACGAGTTATGGCAGGAGGTGACGATCCATCTTCTGTCTGATTCATCTATTACACCCATCAATCAGGCGATCATGCAGCATGAAGGACCGACAGATGTGATCACCCAGCGTTATGACACCACACCTGGGGAACCTGAAGGCTTGCTAGGCGAACTCTTTGTCAACGTTGAGCGTGCCTGTACGATTCCGCGTAAAAAAGGTTGGACCCGACAGCAGGAACTCGCCCTCTATCTTGCGCATGGTTTTGACCATCTGACAGGGGCGGATGATGCGACACCTCAGCAACGCGCAACCATGCGCCGGCGTGAGCGAGGCTGGCTCGAGCTCACGCGGGATTATATTTCCGAGCTGCTCCGCGGCCGAACTTCCAGAACTTGATAAAGTCTGCTTTGAACTTCGTCCGGTCGATATCTTGAAACGCTCTCTGGGTTGCCGCTGAACCATTCCCTGTTTCCAATAGTGTAGCCTGATAGGTGTCCAGAATTTTTGTGTAAGGCGTCATCTTGCTTGTCGGAACCCCTTTGCGCAAGAAGTAGACAAGCGCACAGGCGGTTGAATAATTCAGGGAGCGCTCCTCCTGCGAGCCACTATAAAAGGTCTGATATGAACTTCCCAGAACCTTATCCAGATTCATGGCGACAAGGTCCAGATGTTCAACGACGTATTTGATGCGAACCGATTCAGGAATATCGAGTCCTTTACCCGTACGCAAGGGCTTGGCCTCTTCCAAAAAGGTCGCATGGCCTTCATTGAACCATGCAGCATGCTCCTTCATCCCAGACGCGTAAAAAAGGTACTGATGAAACGCTTCATGCCGGATGATCTGCATCGTCTTCTCTAACTCTTTCTCTTGCGAACAGATCACCAGTTCACGCTGGGCTGGCCACCAGAGACCTGCGCTCCACTCCTGTTCCTTGCCAACATATTTTTGATAGTCCGCACGTTCTTCAAAAATACGAACCACGCTGACTTCTGAAATCGCCTCTGACGGCGGAATCATTTTTTCGCACGCTGCACGGAATTGAGGAAGCTCCTTCTGCAAATCCGTGACAATTTTCTTTCCGGTTGAACTCCGAATGTCGGAAAGAAAGACGTACTCGGCCGTCTCAGCAAACCACCATCCTTTTGAATTCTCGATACTTTTCTTGGCGGCATCTCGGCTCGGATGGGCAGGAAAGGCTGGTTTTCCAAGCCCGCCTGTTGATTTGGGTTGAAGCGAACCCCCTGCAAACAGGGTCGAACGGCTCGCAGCAGTCACGGCAGGCAAAAAAGAGCTCTCAAAATCTTTTCTCACCTTGGAGGCCGGCGTCTTGTCTGCAATCTTCAAAATCGCCGCATACCATGCTGATTTTGTTGCGGTCCCATTGGGTAGCCGTGTCTTAACACGGAAGAGATAGACGAGTGAACTCGTCTCTGATGTAACCTTTACAAAGAGGGCTTGCGCAAGCCCCATGCCCGACACTTTAAGCGGCTCAAGTTCTTGGGCGTCCTCCCCTGTAAACGTCTTTACCCAATTCAAAAGATCGTCCTTCTTTTCCGGATCAATTTGATTGGACGGCTCGGAAAGTGCCTTTGCGACCACCTCCCGAGGAATATGTTTCATGCGGCCGGTATCAAACACGGGCAACTTTTGTAGGACGCGTCCGATGATGAAGGTGTTACCACTTTCATCGCACCATTGACCTGCGTGCTGTGCACCATACCAAAGTTCGCGTCCATCAAAGAGATCTTTGCGGATTGATTCTGTCCCTTGCGTAAAGGTATACGTGTACACCTTAGGCTGAGGCAACGGTTCGGGATCACCTCCCCCGATCACCCGACACTTCAACCCCAAATTCGGATACTCCCGATCCGTGCGAAAGGTCGGCGCTGCCTGCAGAGCGATCGCAGCGAGACAGCTCCCCAGAAGAGAAAAAATGAAAGATCGAAACTTCATTTTTAGCGCAGGGGATTAAAGTCGCCATCCAGTTTCTGGACTGCCATCATGCTCGAATCCTTAAACCCAGGAGAGACATACGACCATACCAGCTTCTTTTCGCGAGTGATCTCGAACATGCCAACCCCTGTCTTCGCCTTCTTATCATACGCCGAATAGTTGCCAATAACCACGTTGCCATTCTTCAGCACATGGATGCCTGTCATATTACGAATATTCAAATCCGGCAAATCCGTGGCCTTGAACTCCCAGACGACTTCTCCCTTCGGCGTCACTTCCTGAACTTGATTCAGCGAGGAGATCATCGTATTCTTGTTGGAAAGACGAACCGCAGCAAAGGCAATCCCCTTGCACTGATATTCAAACACGACCGTTCCGTCTGGTGTATATTCACGAACAACGCCATCACCCGAGTGGCAGACCAGATAATTACCATTCTCAAGTTTACGGCACATCCGCATGACATGATGGGGATTCTTTTTGGCTTGCGGCTTAATTTTGAGGGTGAAGACGACCTTGCCCGCCTTGTCAACCTCTGTCACCTGTTCGGTACCATTTTCGCCAACAACGGTATTTCCGTTAGCGAGACGCTGACAGGCCATCGCACCATCAGAACGGTCGGAAGCGGGCTTGTATTGCCAGACAACCTTTCCATCCTTGTCAACTTCCGTCACCTTCCCGTCTGCAAAGAGTATATTTCCATTCTCCAGATACCAGGCATCAGCATTGTTGCCGGTTTTCGCCGTGCGTAGAATCGCGCCATCTTTTTCATAGAGACAGACACGTCCGCTCCCTAGGGCTAACATTTGATGCTCTAACGGTCCAACCACACCATCGGCAGGTTGTGACCAACAGGCTGAGGCAAGAACCGATGCAAAGATTAATGAAAAATGAATGCGTTTCATTATTTTTCCTTTAGTTAAACTTTTTTAGCATCCAAAAAGGGCGAAAGGTGCGAATAAAAAAATGAGAGGAATAATGAAATAGTGGAATGATGGGATCGACTCGGCAAAGTCTCGTCCTCCAGCCCCATCATTCCAAAACTCCAATATTCCAGTATTCCAACAGGGCTATCGCCCTCTACTTGGCCAGCTCTTCGAGCTTACCCTTGACAGCCTCAGCCCAGATCTCATAGCCCTTCTCGTTCGGGTGGAGCATGTCAGGCATGATCTCCTTGGTGAGTGTCTTGCCATCTTCAGCCAACAACTTTTTGTTAATATCCATGAAGAAGACGCGCTTATCATCCGCCAGTTTTGCAATCAAGGCGTTGACCTTGTCATTGCGCACGCGTGCTTGATCTGTATCCTTGGCGCTGCGAGGGAAGATCGCGAGCATGAGGATCTTGGTGTCCGGTGTCTTCTCTTTCATCTTCTCCAGAATCACCTTGATACCTTCACAGGTGTCTTCGGGGGTCTCCTGCTCCGGTTTCCGGTGCCCCGTATTGTTGGTTCCGATCATCAACATCGCAACCTTGGCATTGACCTTTTTCCAATTCACATTGTCAATAACCCAAATGGTATGTTCCGTACGATCCCCACTGGTGGCGACATTCAAAACCGTCTTATTGCCAAAATTCGCTTCAAAAACCTTCTTACCTTTGCTCTCCCAGGCGTGCGTGATCGAGTCCCCCATAAAGACGTAGGTAAACTCATTACTCTGCGAGGCAGCAAAACGCTGCAGAATGCGCGGAGTGGCCTTCGGTGCGGGCTTTGTTGAAAGCTCACTCGCTTCCACAACGCCTGCAAGCATGACTAACGACAACATCAGTGAACAAGAACCCCTCATAAATAACCTCCTTGGTTGTTAATTTTTTAATAACAAAATTCTATCATACAAAACCCATAAATGGCCATCTTAAATAAAAAAAACCTGCCGCATCGCTGCGACAGGTTTTTGCATTTAGTAAGCGAGAGCCGGTACTACCAGCGTCCGCCTCCTCCGCCGCCGCCACGCTCTTCGCGGGGCTTAGGTTGGGATTCGTTCACGCGCAGTGGGCGACCGTTCATGTCAGCGCCGTTTGTTCCGGCGATGGCCTTTTCAGCCTCCGCACGATCAGGCATCTCGACAAATCCGAAACCCTTAGCACGACCCGTTGCGCGGTCAGCGACCACGCGTGCGGATGCGACGGTTCCATATTTCGAGAAGAGCTGCTGCAGATCACTGTCTGAAGCGTCGTAAGGCAGATTGCCAACGTAGATATCCATAGTGTGTAACCTTATCTTGTGTCATATAACTGAGTTATGCGGAGTCCTCCACCATAACACGAGATAGGAAGCCCGGATACGCTACTACTGATGTAGTCGCGTCATGTACTTTGAGGCTTTGCGACCCGAATGTCAATGACCAATATTATATATTTTTTATTTTACGTATTGTTTTATGTTCATGCGGGCGTTTAAGGGGCGTCGGAACAGGAACGGAGAAGTTCTAAAGTTCGAAAGTGCTAAAGTTGGAAACAGGCGCATCTTTTCAGCAGCATTGCCCGGCTCCAAGAAGGAGCCGCGAAGAGGCCGCACGGGGGAAAGACGCGTGAGCGGGCGCGTGACGGGCGGGGACGCGAGACATCGCAGGCGAGGAATGCGGTGAGGCGTCTATGGGCGGGGGGTGCCTGTATTCGGGCCCCGCCCAGAGGCGGCTCATCCGCGTCCGCAGCCCGATGGCTCCGCAGGACACGCCCGAACGCGGAGCGAAGGCGTCTCGACACCGAAGGCCGAAATGACACTCGGGTGATCCGGCGGGGGTATCCAAGCATCCGCCGTTCGGAAACGGAAGCGGATTTGCGGATGCGCGGCTGGGGGCTGGATATGTATCCGCCCCAGCCGCGTTTCAGACGCAAACTCCGACCC
>Ga0247841_10004321_pt1 | contig 24632 bp, 21 predicted proteins | sample LaCruzMarch2015__2_FD_192410 | JGI IMG/M metagenome (GOLD analysis project Ga0247841, IMG submission 192410) | Freshwater microbial communities from meromictic Lake La Cruz, Castile-La Mancha, Spain - LaCruzMarch2015_18m | ecosystem: Environmental > Aquatic > Freshwater > Lake | place: Spain... | reverse complement strand
TAGTGAAATCCTTGCCCAGAGACAGGTAGAATTAAATCCTCAAGCCAGAAAAGCAATTTTTGCTCGTCCTTTTATTTTTCCTTACTTCCCGCAGGCATTAGGCATGCTCATTGGGAAAATGGTTAACAGTTCACCGGTAACGCTTTTATATATGGGAAGGATATTTAACCTGCTCTTTGCCATTGTTATTATTTTCTTTGCTATTCGAACCGCGCCTTTTTTCAAATGGATTTTCTTTTTGCTGGCACTCATGCCCATGACTTTATATTTATTTGCTTCTTTGTCCAAAGACGCAATGATTATCAGCCTGTCCTTTTTGTTGATCGCTCTGTTCCTTAGATTTGCCTATGATCAGCAAAAGAAAATAAGCACAAAGGATTTGGTCATTTTATTTGTTGCCTCTTTTTTGCTGGCAACATCCAGATCAGTTTATGCCATATTGATAGGAATGTTTCTTCTAATCCCTGTATACAGGATAGGGTCTTTAAAGAAATATATTACTATCTTTATCAGCCTGATAATCGCTGTTTTTCTGGCAACTCAAATAGGAGCCCTCAAGCCGCTTTTTCAACCCAAAGCTGCTGACACAACACAGTCAACTTCTATGCGGACGTTATCTTCTGATGCACTTTCAACAACTACCCCTATCGAGAAATTCCAGCGATCTGATCGAATCAGTCCCCATGAAGGCATAAATTTCAGCGAACAAAAACGATTCATCCTGGATAACCCTATTAAATATCTGGTGATTTTATTTAACTCGGTTTTTATTTCGCATAGGTCTTTTCAGTTGGATAGTTTTGTAGGTATTTTGGGATGGTTGAATAAGCCCTTGCCCACGTGGCACATTAATTTCTATTTATTAATATTAATTATCACAACGTTACTGCTTTCCAATAACGATATTAAAATTGGATTGATAAATAAACTAATTATTGCCTCCATATTTATTACAGGAGTTATATTAATCGAAACTGGTCTTTATTTAACCTGGAGTCCTGTCGGGCAAGACCACATCCGGGATGTTCAAGGACGGTACTTTATTCCTTATGCCCCGCTCTTTTTCCTCTTATTATATAATACTTCTTTGAGAAAATATTTGAACACCATTTTTACGTCACAAAAAAAGAAACCGGTTAAAATCAAACGAAAGCTTTTAACAAAACCGGATTATGTGGTGCAGAATAATCGGCAAGTTACCATATACAATTCCTTCCATTTACTAATCATCTGTTTCTCCATGATTTCCTTATTATCTACTGCTTATGTAGTTTTAACAGGTTACTATGTTGTTCTTATTTAGGCTGAATAATATTTACTAAAACAAAAGAGTGCTCGGCAAGATATGCAAAAAGTCCAAGTCTTAATGGCCACATACAATGGGGAAAAGTATATTAATGAGCAATTAAACTCTATTATCAATCAATCATATAATAATTGGGAGTTGTTAATTAGAGATGATGGATCAACTGATAAAACATTGAAAATACTAGCAGACTATGTTGAGAAATATCCGGCAACAATTAAATTGTTAGACAACTATGTAAACAGGATGGGGGCATGTGGCAATTTTGCAGAGTTAATTAATAATTCAAATGCAGATTATGTAATGTTTTCTGATCAAGATGATGTTTGGCTGCCGAATAAAATTGAGGGAACGTTAAAAGTTATGAAAACAATTGAAGTGGAAAAAGGTGTTGAAACTCCAATTCTGATTCATACTGATTTATGTGTCGTAGATGATGAGTTAAACGTAATAAGCTCTTCAATGTGGAAGTTGCAAAACATGAATCCTCATGTAAAAAATCTCAATCGTTTGATGGTTCACAATAATGTTAGCGGATGCACAATGATAATTAACAGGGCATTAGCTAACATGGCTAAAAACATACCTGAAGGTGCCACAATGTATGATTGGTGGATTGCACTTATAGCAGCATCTTTTGGAGAAATTGAGTTCATCAAAGAAGGAACTATCTTATACAGGCAGCATAGTAAAAATGAATTTGGAGCAAGAAAATTTAATCTAGAATTTATTTTTAAAAAATTTAGTAATTATATTGGCGTAAAAAGAAGTATCCAGAAAACTCAACAACAGGCAAAAATATTTTTACAGATTTTTTCAAGTCGCTTAGATAAGCATCAAAAAGCATTACTTAATCAGTATTCAGATATTAATTCTTTAAATTTTTTGAGAAGAAGATTGTTTTTGTTTAAGAACTCAATATATAAGTGCGGATTTATCAGGAATGTTGGTTTGTTTGTTTATATATAGGCAGATATAATGCAGGTTTCGATTGTCATAGTATCTTTTAATGGAAAGATTGTGCTTTGCGATGCATTAAACTCTATAATTAAAAGCAAAACAGAATGTACATATGAAGTTATAGTTGTAGATAACAATTCAATTGATGGCACAATTGATAAAGTAAAAAAAGAATTTCCCAATGTAAAAATAATTAATTCTGGAGATAATCTAGGTTTTGCCAGGGCAAATAATATTGGGATAAAAATAGCTACTGGAAAGTTTGTTCTAATCCTTAATCCCGATATAATATTTTCTGATTATGTCCTGGATAAAATGATCGAATTTATGAATAAAAATAAAGAGTGTGGAATCGCCACTTGCAAGTTATTAAATCCAAACAATACAATTCAAAACTCAGTGAGAAGATTTGCGGGTTTTTTAGATATTATTTTATGCAGAAGTCCGCTAAAAAAATTTATGCCGGAACGGTATAAGAATAAAGTAGATGAATTGTACTTAATGAAGGATTGGGATCACTTGGAAACAAAAGAAGTAGATTGGTTTCTGGGAGCATTTATGTTTGCGCCGAGAAAAGTTCTATTAGAGGCAGGAATGTTTAATGAAAGATTTTTTATTTATTTTGAAGATGTTGATCTATGCTATCGAATGAAAAAAAATGGTTATAAAGTGATGTATTTTCATGAACCTTCAATTATTCATTTACATGGGCAAGATAGTACTACGAAATTTGGCAACATGTCTTTAATTCATCTAAAAAGTGCATTTCTGTTTTATTTTATAAATATAAAATTAATGTTCAAGTTACTTTATTTCAGCAGGTAATTGAGAAAATTATTTTAAGGTGATTAGAATCTACTTGTCTAAATTGCTTAATAGAATCAAGCTACATATTCGTAAATTACAGGAAAAACATTATTGCAAGTGGCATGCTGTTTACGATAAAGAAATTTTATTTAGCTCAGCGCTTGAAGTGTATCCAAACCCAAATATTTTGTATGCATATATGCATCATTACTTTCACTTCCGTTGTCCCGTCTTGATACGTGAACATAGAAGATATTTTACGGAGGAGCAACATGGCTTTGGTGAAGATGCCTTTCATGCAATGTGGTGGCTCTTACTATCTGAGTTTAGACCACAAAAAATGTTGGAAATAGGTATTTATCGAGGTCAAGTCATTTCTCTATGGGCGTTAATTTGTGAGAGAATACTCAGGCAGCCTTATGAAGTTCATGGAATATCACCGTTCACAAATATAGGTGATTCTGTTAGTAATTATCTTGATGAGCTGGATTACATGGGGGATGTAGTCGATACATTTCGGCACTGGAATTTGAGTCAGCCAACATTGGTTAAGGCCCTTTCAACTGATCCGGTGGCAGTTGATTATATTAAGAGTCATGCGTGGGATCTGATCTATATTGACGGAAACCATGAATATGAAGTTGTATTGAAGGACTATGAGCTATGCAGCTCTAATTTGAGTCTTGGTGGCTTGCTCGTGCTTGATGACGCGAGTTTAGGAACTTCTTTTAAGCCACCATCCTTCGCATTCGCAGGCCACCCAGGACCATCGCGGGTTGCTCGGGAATACGCACATGAGGAAATGCACTTTTTAGGTGCAGTTGGTCACAATAGAGTATTCAGGAAAATCGCAGAAATGAAAGAGAAAGCACGATGATTTTAAAAATATTGCGATATTTTTTCTGCCACACTATAAATGAATATGGTCGGATCAAATTAGCTGTAAAACACTTTTGCGGTGCATTAAAGGCATACTATTTTAAGAGTCATTCCTTTTTTCATACTTCCCAGGACAAATTCAACAATATTAAAATATTAATCTTTGCTAAAGGCAACTTTAAACCTTCTCAAGAAAAATTGAATCAACATCTTATTAGTATCGGGATTACTAATATTGTAAACTTAACAGAAAAAGATTTACAAAAATCTTTTTTAATTGAATTTCAAGAATTACTAAAAGAGAAGAGAGGATATGGATATTGGATTTGGAAAGCATTTTTAATTTTAAAAGAACTTAAAAATTTAAAGGATGATGAGATTTTAATTTACATTGACTCAACAGATTTACCAGAAAAATTATTTTTTGATATTGTTATCGAGCGGTTTAAATATAATGACATTTTATTAGTTAACCGAGGGTATAATCACGGAGAATGGACAAAGAGGGATTGTTTTGTCTTGATGAATTGTGACACTGCTGAATATTACAATCACGTTCAGTTAGAAGCAGGTATTTTAGGGTTAAAGAAAACTGAATTCAATATTAATTTAATAACCAAATGGTTTGAATATTGTAAAAATGTAAATATATTAACTGATATTCCAAATGTTTGTGGTTTGCCTAATCAGCCTAATTTTAAAGACCATAGAAATGACCAAAGTATTTTGACAAATTTATCAATAAAATACGGCTTAGAAAGTTTTCAATACCCACCAAATGTTATAAAATATAACTATAATCAACCAAAATTTTATGGATGAAAAAATGGAGTTTTCAGTTATTTTAGTTTGTTTGGGCGAACATTATTTTGAATATTTAATGACGGATTTTTAGTTTAGCGATGAAAAATAAATATAAAATAAGCGTCATAGTGCCATGCTTAAATGCTGATGCAACAATAGCTAATTGTATTAATAGCATATTGAGTGAGGAATACAACAATATTGAAATAATAGTTGTTGACGGCTTATCAACTGATAAAACGATGAATATAGTAAATAGTTTGATTGTTGATGTAGATCATAAGATTATATCCGAGAAAGATGATGGAATATATGATGCTGTAAATAAAGGTATCGATATGGCATCAGGCGACTATTTAATTGTGCTTGGTGCTGATGATGTATTCTATAACAATCAAGTATTAAATCGAGTATTTTTGTTAGATTTCAAGTATGCAGATTTGATTTATGGAAATGTTATTTTCAAGTCAACAAACACCAAGTATGATGGCAAATTTAATATAATCAAATTAATGACGAAAAATATTTGTCACCAAGCAATATTTTATCATAAATCGGTTCATGAAAAACTAGGTAAATACGACACCAAGTATAAAACGCTAGGGGATATGTTGTTTAATATCAGATGTTTTGAATCAGGCGACATCACTATAAGATATATTGATGACATAATATCAATATATAATGACAAGGGTTACTCATCAAAAAATGTTGATACGGTTTACTGGGAAGATTTAACTGATAATTTGAAAAAATACTGTTCTGATGATGTTCTGAATTATCAAATGACTATTAGACAGATGTCTGCTCTCTACAACTCACGCAGTTGGCGAATTACAAGGCCACTTCGTGCTGTCGCACACCAGATGAGACGTGTCCGGCACTTTGCTGAACATGCCCTCAATCGTTGCGGGTTATGGAAATGATCTTTCATGTGGGCCCGGTTTGTTGTATGTGTCGGGCAACTTTATCCAATTAGGCGCAAGAGGTTCTGTAAATGCAAAACGTCCAGCAGATTAAAGCGGCTATGATTCAATCCGGTATCAAAGTGGTTAGCTTTGATATATTTGATACCCTCCTTGAGCGGCCAGTCATGATCCCAACAGATTTTTTCATTTTTTTGCAAAAAAGAGCTGCCGAAATTGTCAACAGGAAAGGTTTTGATTTCTATAAAATTCGCTGCAAGATTGAAAGTAAGGCGCGGCTTGCACTTGCGAGAAAAAATTATTCATATGGTGAAATCACCTACGATCAAATATATGACTATTTTGCAGATAAATACAATTTGAACGGTGAACAGCGCAAGTTGTTAGCGAGTGAAGAGCTTGCCCTCGAAAGCAGCCTATTGATGACGCGGAGTGTTGGTCGGGACTTGTATGCGGCCGCAGTTGATACCGGTAAGAAAATTATATGTGTATCTGATATGTACCATAGCAAGGAAACACTTAATTTATGGCTCACAGAAAAAGGCTACTCTCAGATCAACCATATTTATGTTTCTTCCGAAATAAAAAAACGAAAAGATACCGGCAGTCTATATGACCACGTTCTTGACAGTGAAAAGATTCAACCCCATGAATTATTGCATGTAGGTGACAATAAGGAATCGGATGTGGAAATTCCAATAAAGTTAGGGATCGTGTCCTATCACTTGCCAAGCAGTTTTGATTTGTTTAGAAACTCGCAAAGCGAATATAGCGCCCTATGGACGCAAACTGATCGTTACTCACCATCGGAGCGGCTAGTGATGAGCTTCTTTATCAACCGATGGGCAGAGATGCTACCGGATACAGCTGCATTCTTCCCAACCAAGTATCATTTGGGTTATTTTGGTCTTGGCCTGCCGCTTTTGGGAATCGCGCAGTTTTTGAGGTCAAACGTGGCTATCCAAACACGCTACCCGGCACTCCACTTTGCTTCACGCGACGGTTACCTTCCCCAAAAAGCTTATGATTTTTTGTGCAAAAACGATGCAAGGTATATTAAAAGTCACTACCTTTATTGCGGGAGATCTCTCTATGGCTTCGCTGATTTTAGCGGCAATTGCGAGGATTACATTATCAAGAGGCTCAAAAATGAGCCATTTAATTCAGTGTTCAATACTGGTCATTTGTTTCATTCGATGGTATGCCCCGGCTTTATTCCGGCAGAAGACCACAGACGAAATATTTTAATCAAAGATGATCTAAAAAATTCGCTATTGAACATCAAGAAAATTATCAACGAGCGGCGTGAAGAAATCGCGGAGATATTAAAGCTAAAGCGCGTGAAGGTTCGCGCTTATTATAACTCATCTATTCAATCTTTTGACGACGGGCATGCTTTGATTTTCGATTGTGGCTATAGCGGGTCCGTATCTGAAATGTTAATGAAATTGACGGGCAAACAAATTGACAAAGCTTATATTTGGGAACAGCCTGATGCCAATCGGTGCAAAGACAAAAAATATAAAACCAAAACCTATCTGATGGGCGGATGTCATGCTGATGCTCCTTTCATAGCATTTTGGCTTGCTTTTGAAGAGTTGTTTTCTCCCTTGGAGCCGGGCTGCGTAGGAATAGAACCAACAAGTACGGGCTATCAGCCGGTTTTTGACACTGCCGAAATGTTTTCTGAAGCCATGAGGCAGGATTTGAGCTCTATACAGGACGCTGCATTGGATTTTGTAAAAGATGCCAAAACTACATTTGGCGGTTATTTGGATCAATTGCCGATCAGCAATATCAATCTTTTTCTGTTGCCTTTGGCTTCTTGCCTGCGGTCAAAAACAGATATGGGATTTCGGCACTTGGAAAACATTGTCTTTAATGATAATTTTTATGGTGAAGACAGGTCTTTGGCGGAGAAAATGGAGACTGAGGCGTCCTATAATTTATTAAGGACCGATTTTTTAAATAAAAATAAGGTTGTCAGCGCGCCAATGATGCCTTATAGTCCGACCAAACTCAAACTGGCCATTCATATTCATCTCTATTATCCCGACCAGGCCGCGCACTTCATTGATCGCTTGTGCTGTATCAAGCAACCATTTGATTTACTTTTATCAGTCTGCTCCGAAAAGGACGAGCGCTTGGTGTCCATTTATTTTAACAAGACTGCCATTCCGGCCATGAACAACCTGGTCATAAAAATCACCCCCAATAGAGGGCGAGACATTGCTCCCTGGATTGTGGGATTTGGGAAAGAACAAGAGAAATACGATTTGGTTTGTCACCTGCACACGAAGAAAAGCCCCTCTATTGCGTTCGGCAACGCTTGGCGGGATTATTTGCTGGACAATCTCTTAACGCACGAGGCGATCAACGACATTATTCAACACTTTGAATGTGACAGTAAATTAGGGTTGGTGTTTCCACCACTTTTTAAGGAATTAATTCACATCTGGACGAATCCCGGCTCAGCCCCACTAGAGGAGAAAGAGCGTAGCAATTGCCTGGTTCTACTTTCAAAGATGGGTATTAAAAATCCTATTTCAAGACACAACGTGTTCTTTTCAGCCGGGACAATGTTTTGGTACAGACCAAAAGCCCTATCTCCATTATTTGCGATGGGGCTTGACTACAGCTCTTTTCCGGAAGAGCCGATTGATGTTTCGGGATCGCTGGCTCATGCTATCGAACGATTGCCTGCCCCGGTAGCTGAAAGCCAAGGGTATAAAACTCTATGCTATATAAGACAAAGTGAACTGATCCGAGAGCTTGCGTCAAATAAAATCACCTCTGCGGAATCTAAAAAAGGGGAATATTTAACATTGCGATACTTGTCCATTGGCCTGTTCAAAAATATTTTTCCGCCTGGAACCAAGTCGCATCAACTAGTGAAAAACAGTTTGCTTAAGATCGCTTCCAAATTACCATTGGTTCAATTAAGAAATCCCTAAGTCGTGAAAGAAATATTATGAGAGATCTTATTCGTGGGAAAATATTATTTCTTGCTCGCCATCCTCATAAAGAGGATTTAAAGGATGGCTACTTTCAGCGCGTAAAAGCGATTGATGATTTATTGTCTGATTATCTCCGATTATATGTCCACTATGAAGATAACCGATCTTTGTTTCCAAAAATAGTTAAAATTAAGGAAAGAGTTTATGAAATAAGATTATCAGGAAAGACGTATAAATTGATGTTGCTCATATTTGCTCTTATTTTTATTAATAGGATATATGCGCATAGTATTTGGAGTCTTCAGTCTATTTTCCATCAGCGCTTATTTTCTCTTGTCGAAAAAAAGATTTTGGATATACACGGTGCTGTTCCTGAGGAAGCGGAATTCTTTTATGATAGTTACCGATAGTGGTGGATTGCAGGAGGAGTCCTGTATACTGGAAAAGAAATGTTTTGTCATCAGGGAGAGCACCGAACGGCCAGAAGCAGTCGAAGTCGGTGGCTGTGTTTTAGTTGGTAATAGCGATTCGGAGAAGATATATTCCGAAGCACAAAAACTGTTTCGAAAAAAAGTATCTTGGCACAATCCTTTTGGTGACGGGAAGAGTGGTGAGAGGATTGTAGAGGGTATTCATCTTTACACAAGCCCAGATTGATTGATATCTTTTTCAACCATCAGTTTTCGTATATTCTTCCACCACGTCCGCTGCTTTACCTATCATTCGCACCAGATGGTTCTCAATCCACAGAACACGATCGCACAAATCCACAACATCAGACATGGAATGCGATACGAAAACCATGGTGACTCCACTTTTTCTAAAACTCAACATTTTATCCATACATTTTTTCTGAAAATTATTGTCACCGACTGCCAGGATTTCGTCAAGCAACAAGATCTCCGGATCAAGGCAGGACACAACGGAAAAACCGAGCCGCGCCAGCATTCCTGAAGAATAAACCCGAATGGGTTGATCGATAAACTCTCCGAGTTCAGAAAATTCGATAATTTCATCTTCTTTAATGGATACTTCTTTGCGTGTCAACCCCATGAGCACACCGTTGAGAAAAATATTCTCCCGACCGGATAGATCATTGTGAAATCCGGCACCAAGTTCCAGCAAAGGCGAGACCCTTTGTTTTACGATCACTTTTCCCATGGTTGGTTTCAACACTCCGGCGATCAGCCCAAGCGTTGTGCTTTTGCCGGCACCGTTGCGGCCGATGATCCCGAAACACTCTCCTTGTTTGATTTCAAAAGAAATGTCTCGCAAAGATTCGTAACGGGCGTTCTTCATGGACCGCAATGCTTTGGGTAAATTAAACAAAAGGCTTTTGAATCCACCTGTAATGTGATGGTATTGATGGTAGTTTTTTCCAACTTTGTCAAAAATAATAACCGACTCTTTCATATTACCTCAGCAAATTTCCAGGATAGTTTTTTATAGATTGTTGATCCGATGGCCAGGAACAGGAGAGCGTAGGCGAAGCTAATGGTTAGCTGCATGAAATCCAATTGATTGTGCAAAAATAAATTTCGCCAACTCACCATCAGCGGTGTCAAGGGATTGAGGTTGACCAGTTTGGCATATTTGGCCGGAATCATGGTTTCCGGATAGATGATAGGGGTGAAATAAAAAGCCAATGTTATGAAGATGCCGGTTAAACGTTCCAGGTCTCTAAAAAACAGATTCAAGGATGAAATGGCCAGGGCAACGCCGTATATGAAGATGAACTGAATGATCAGCAAAAGCGGTATACCCACCAGCCAAATCCAACCCGGCGTAATATTGTATATCAGCATAAATAAAACAATCACCGGAATACTCAGAACAAAATGTATCATGTCCTGCAGCACGATGGTAAATGGAATGATATTTCTGGGGAAATTAACTTTTTTTATGATGGAGACATTAGTCAAAAAAACCCTTGGTGCCGTACCCACGGAAGTAGCAAGCCATTGCCAGGGAAAGAGCCCGGAGATGAGGAAAACCATATAATCCTGCAGAGGGATTTTAATGACGATCTTAAAGGCGATGTAGAAAACCAGGGCGAATGCCAGAGGATGGGCAATAGACCAAAAATATCCCAATACATTATTTTTGTATTTGGATTTGAGTTCTTTTTGAGTGATCACTATGATCAAATCCAGATAGTGCTGAACACTTCGGTTCAAAATAAATCTCCTTTTAGTTGCCCGAATTTTTCACTCGTTTTATATAACAGCCGCAAACATTTTATTTCATATCATCATTGCGATTCTATCATTCTAACAAACCAATGTCAAACCAGACAACATGTCACAACATGTGGAGGCAACAGTGGCTAAGACTTGTTTTTTAAATGTATTTAGGGTTAATGTTTTCCTCTTAACACCGCTCGGGTTAAAACACATATCTTTGCAATAGAAATGCCTGAAATAGAATGGCGGAAAATCGGAGGTTCCATTGGTTTGATGACTTCGCCCCAATGCTTTATGGAATACGGTCAGCCATCGCAACAAGGCAGGAGTGCGACTACAAATCTGAAATAGTCAGAATAAAAAGCGACATTTCTCTTTCCAATGTGCCGGCGTCGTTTTACGAAAGAAAAGAACCCATGATCAACGCCATTATAAAATTTTTCAGAACCAGCATTATCGATGCTGAGCATGTGTTAGATAGTTTCAAGCTTAAAGATGGAATATGTGATTAGAAAGTAATCTGGGGAAAATGCTCTTTTGAGCGGCAGACAATGCATATATGACATAAAAGTTTAATAAAGGTAAAACTGGATAAGAGCACACATGGGTAATTTGTATGAAAAAAATAGGGAAATTACATTACTAAGCATATTCTTCATTCAATTTTCTTTCAAGAATTACGCAAAGATGATAGTAAATCCGAATATAAGTGGATTATAGTTTTAGGCATACATCCAGTGGAGCAAGTGCCTTGACTGGCAGGCACAATGTGATGGAATCTAATAGAACATTTGTAGAAACAGTGGAGATGGATATGCTCGTAGCCAACAGCAATAATCGTTGTCTTGCATACGATCAGCAGCGCAGCTCTTTATCGTAAGCGCTTATGAATGGCCTCAAAATACTATTGTTTGGACTTTGGACTCATACAGATACGCCCGTTTCCGATTCCTTATTCGGTAACATCGATTTATGAGTCATCGTACCTTTTTTATCCACCCCTTCGGTAACATTTTATTTGAGACAATTCTTTGGAAAAATTTGGGAAAATTTACTTGACATACAAGTACGGCTTCCCTATACTCACGTCCAATGAAAGCAAGTTCTTATCAAAATCAAATATCAAAAATTTTTGGAATAGGGATGAACAAAACAGGGACAAAAACGTTAGGCAGAGCGCTTGATGTATTGGGATTTGCCCATCATCATGGATATAGTCCTGATTTGACTATTGACTGGAGTATGGGAAAATTTGAAAGAATTTTTGAAAAAGCTTTGACCTGTGACTATTTTGAAGATTTACCATGGCCGTTGGTTTATGAGAAATTGTTTGAACGCTTTGAAGATGCAAAATTTATTCTTACACAGAGAGCTTCCTCCGATGTTTGGATAGAAAGTTATAGACTGCATTCAGAAAGACAAGGACCTAAAGAAGTCAGAAAATTAGTTTATGGCCATTTGATGCCACATGGAAATGAAAAAGACTTCATTTCGGTTTATGAACGCCACAACAAAGGTGTTGAAGCTTTTTTCAAAACTCATGCTCCGGAGAAACTTTTAAAGGTGTGCTTTGAAAATGGCGACGGTTGGGAAGTATTGTGCAATTTTCTCGACAAACCAATTCCCCTGTTGGATTTTCCCTGGATGAACAAGAAACCGATATGATGCCAGGTTTACTTAAAGCTGGTACAGGTTTGTTTCTCCTGTTGCACTTTCGTACTTAATGCCGTCGGTAACGGAACCTGTAAAGATAAACCTCAGGAATTCGTATTACCAGTAATGTGCTTTTAAAATTAGAATGTACTATCCAAAAATAATATGGTGTTTATGGCTGCAAGGCTGGGCCAATGCGCCCAAAGTGGTTCAATCCTGCCTAATGAGCTGGAAGCGATTAAATCCAGAGTATACTATTCATGTTCTGGATAAATCGCTGTTAGAAAAATTTATACCGCATGAAGATCTGTGTCGTATTTATAAAAACGACATGGAACCTGAAGCACAAAGTGATCTGATCCGCATAGAGTTATTAAACCGGTATGGTGGCATTTGGGCAGACGCAACAACCATGTGTACAAGGTCATTGGATAAATGGTTGCCGGAATCGATGAACGAGGGGTTCTTTGCGTTTGAATTGAGAGGTACCGATCGGATTATTTCAAGTTGGTTTCTTGCCTCCTCAAAAGGTAATTATATCATCTGTAAATGGCGGCAATGTGTTCATATTTACTGGAGGCACAGAGAAACGAGGGAACAGTATTTTTGGTTTCACAATCTTTTTAAAGAAGCATATAATTCAGACATGTCTTTCCGGGAAATATGGGATAGAGTTCCTAAGCAAACGGCCAATCATATTTTCCATTTTAGTCCCAATGACCCAAGGTTAATTCAGGAGGCGACCCCGGAATATATTTCTTCACTAACCAACCCTCCTTCTCCTGTATTCAAATTAACGCACAAAATTGACACCGCCTGGAAAAATGAATCTCTGATTAAACTGTTGTACGATTTTGGAACCGGCAAACTTTCTGATCACAATGGAAATAGTAACGGAAACAGATTGCAAAATGCCGCCCGGATAAGGGTTTTAGTCACATGGTATGGCACATTTAAAGACCATGGTACGCTTGGGGATCTAAGATCTTTTGAGTGTGTTGTTACTCATCTTGTGGCACTTGGGTGCCAGGTCATGTATGCTTCGTCGTATGAAATTGATTTTCCAAATGCTACGAGTGTAATATGGGAAGAGATTGGTCTGGCTGATTTAGATGGAATTGTTTTTGTTTGTGGTCCAATTATACTGAATCACCGCGAAACAAAATCATTATTTGAGAGATTTCAATCAAAACAGATTATTGGCGTTGCCGTAAGTTTATTTCCCAAAGAGCATTTCAGTTATTTCAACCCCTTCGATGTGGTTTTTGCACGGCAGGGCGTTAAGGAATCTTATGGAGATGTTGCAATACTGGCAAATCATGTTTCAGTGAACGAAGAAAATCATGAAAAGACTGTGATCGGGATTAGCTTACGGGGTATTCAGGGCGAATACGGTGAACACTTATGCAAATGGCAGGCTGTAGAAGAAATTGTCACAAATCTTATTAAACATCAGGATTGGCAAATTATCAGGATAGAAAATAAATTAGCGAATTCAGGTATTCTCCCGGATGAAATAGAATCCTTGTATGCAACATGTGATTTGGTCATCACGACAAGATATCATGGTGCGATCATGGCACTAAAATATAATGTTCCGTTTATAGCGATCGATCAGATAGAAGGAGGAGCAAAAGTATTTGAATTACTGCAGAACCTGAAATGGCCATATACTTATAAAATTGAAAATATGGACACGGTTCGTCTACTTAATATTACTGGCTTTTTACTGAGTAACCGGGTTGACGAAAAACTTAAATGTTCACGTGATATTGCAATAGGTGAAGCAAACAAGACTTTGGAAAAACTGGATGAGTGGATTAATTCCGTTTCTAAATCTAAAGTGGGTTAGTGATCCAAGTTAGTGCAATGCAGATAAGCATCATGAGAACACCTACCTACAGTCTTATCTGTAGGAGTTCACTTTTAGATTCAACAGACGTACTTCTCGGAGCCGTGGCCTTGTTTTCCGAATACTGCTTGAACGGGCGGTTGCAACGGATCCAGTTACAGAAAACGATGTAACACATGGATATAAATGGGGCTAATTTCTTGTGGGGCACTAACCGACTACCCCCCCTAAAATATTTTATAAAATGTATTGACTTAAATAAACCAGGTCTCAGACCGTCATGCAAAGTTCTTGAAGCTTGGTGACGGGCATCATTGATTTTAGTTGTTATTCAGATTGAGTTGCAGAAAGCTTAGGGTTGGATAAAGAATAAATGACAAAGACGAATAAACAAAAATTGATTGTCGTATTAGGCATGCACCGCAGCGGCACGAGCGCCATTACATGCGGGCTCAAGGTGTTGAGCGTGGAGTTGGGCGACAACCTCCTGCCTCCTGTTGCAAACAACAACGAAATGGGGTTTTGGGAAGACAGTGACATTAATACGCTGAACAGCGAGATATTAAGCGTATTAGGTAGTGATTGGCACTATCTTTCAGCCATTCAATTTGCCGATATCGAAGTTTTACGAAGAAAAGGTTATTTTCTTTGTGCTATTGATTTGATGCACCGGAAGATTGGTGATTCACCTGTTTTTGGGTTCAAAGATCCGCGCATCGCAAAGTTATTGCTTTTCTGGAAAGAAGTGTTTAGGCAGTGTCAATTAGATGTTAGTTATATGCTGGCTATTCGCAACCCCCGCAGCGTTGTCAAGTCTTTGGCCACGCGAGATGGTTTTGATCCGGAAAAGAGCTATCTGCTGTGGCTAGGACATATTATTGTGACTCTGTCAGGTACAATTGGTGAAATGTGCATGATTATTGATTATGATCGTTTGATGCAATCACCGGAGTTTGAGTTGCAGCGGATTGCAAAACAATTTGATTTGGCGATTGATCCGGCAGAGATGCAAAGCTACAAAGACGACTTTCTTGATCAAGGCCTGCGGCATAAAGTTTACGATCTTAATGATTTGTTGTTGGATGAAGCCTGCCCTCCTATTGTTCAAGAGATTTACTCCGAACTTTTGGAAGTAGCGTCGGATAAAAAAAGAATTGACGATTTATCGTTACAGAAGAAAGTCGCTATCTGGGCAATTGAATTTGAACGTATTAAATCACCTTTGGCTCTTATTGATAGGTTTAACAAACTCATAGAGGAGCGAGATGAGCAGATAAGTGCCATTATGGCTTCGTGGTCGTGGAAATTGACTAGTCCATTAAGAAAGATTAAAAAAATATGGCAGACGATAAAGGTTAAAAGGTAAAGATAAGCTATATGAGAGAGTTCTTAGATAAATTAAGAAAAATGAGGTTTCTTCCCTATCGTGCCCCTTCCTTTTTTATCACCACATATATCGTCTTTATAAGAATGACGATATCCAACCACAGGTTCCAGTTTCTCACATACCACGCGTCGAGTGTCAGGCGTTGTTCATGGGAGGAATCGCTTCTGCCGCTCACCTGCCATAAGCCGGTTATTCCCGGCTGCACGCAATTGATGATTTCACTGTATTCTTTGAGCCAGTCCCACTCGCGTGGGATGTAAGGCCGGGGGCCTATAAGGCTCATTTCGCCTTTCAGGATATTGAATATCTGTGGTACTTCATCTAAAGAAGTCTTGCGCAAAAACATTCCGAAGGAGGTAACTCGTGGGTCATTTTTTAGTTTCCAGTAAGTTTCCCATTCCTTCTTTGCCTCAGGATCGTTGGCAAGGATTACTTCCAATCGTTCGTCAGCATCATGATACATGGTTCTGAATTTGTAACAAATGAACGACTTGCTGTTTTTGCCGATGCGCTCCTGCTTGAGGATGGCAGGCCCTTTGGATGTGATCCTGATCAGGGCAGAGATGATTACGATGGGGATGATGAGCAGAATAAAAAAGATAAAACCGAACACATAATCAAAGAGTCGTTTGGTATAATAATTGAGCGGCTGAGCCAGATTGTTTTTGATTTCGAGGGCAAATGCCTGATCTTGAAAGAAGTGACGAAGCTCTGTTCCCATAACAACCAGCCCGGAAAAATCAGGAAAGTAAAGGATGCTGGTGGCCTTGTGTTGAAGGCAGTTGACTAAAGAAGATAGTTGCTTTTTATCGAACTCCGGTAGCGCGATCACTACATCCTGGATATCGCCGTTTTTCAGGTAGCGTTCCACATGCTCGATATGGCCATGCACTTTAATCCCTTCCAAATATCGATTTTTTGTCGTTGTCAGATCATCGATAAAGCCGACAACCCGGTAGCCGAGGTTTTTCTCTTTAATCATGGCATTGAGTGCAAGACGTCCCGTATCGTTTGCGCCAAGGATAAGCGTCTTACTCGTTGAGATGCCCAATTTGAAGAGCCCCTGTTTAACCGCTGTTCTCAATATGGGGAATATGATCAGGGACAACAATCCGATTATAATTATGATGGTTCTCGATACGATATTGCCCATTTTGCCCAGAAAAAAGACAGCAAGAATAGCGAGCGTTGAAAAAAGAGTAACCTTCCAAAGCATCCGAACTTCATCCCAGAACGTAAATTTTCTAGTATAGGCTCCTTCATAAGTTAGTATCGACAGCCATATCGGGAAAAACCACCAAGCGTAATTAATATTTATCAACAAAGCGGGAAATACGGGGATAATAGAGGTAAGAAAATCTCGAATGACAACGGCCAGGACAGCAATAAAAAAAAGAACGACAATATCCGAAAAGAATAATATAATTATACCCAATCTTCGCCTGTATGAACGCATCAAGAATTCCTTTCACTAATTTTTTTTGCCTCTTCCAAAAGCATTATCGGAATATCATTTTTGATTTCGTAAAGTAACTCGCACTGGTTACAAATTATTCCACCCATCTTTTCATCCCACCTCACAGCTCCGTGGCATTGCGGACACGCCAGAATCTCCAGAAGTTTCTTATTTAAAGCCATTGTTCCCTCCTTTTAATACCAAGTTGCTTTCAAAATCAAAATATAAATTTTTTCAAAGCTTACTTGGTATTATGCCCGGTTAATCAACACTTTAATGAGACTCGCTGAAAACGAACGAAGTGAAGTTCGAAGCGCTAGTCGAATTATCCCACGTGCGAAGCTAAGTAGGACTAATATTTGATACCTACTTGGTAAAATTTTTCGGCAATTACTGCAAATACCTGCTCGGGAGAAATATCCCGCAAGCACTTTCTTGTCGGGCATTTTTTCAAAAAGCAAGGGCTGCAAGGCAGTTCCGTCCGGACGATAGTGTGACCTTCACCGTAGGGTCCTGTTCTTGCCGGATCGGTAGGTCCAAACAGAGCGACAACAGGTGTTCCCACAGCGGCAGCCAGGTGCATGGGGCCGGAATCAGTTGTGATTACAAGTCGGGCTTTTTTGTAAACTTGAGCAAGCTCGAGAAGAGTTGTCTGCCCTCCTAAATTTATCCCTATTGTTTTCATCTTTGAAGTAATTCTTTCGATAATATTCTTTTCACTTCCCGTAAAAACAACATCCATCTTTAAACTATTTTTAATCAAATCAGCCAGTCTGGCAAAATTATCATTATCCCAGAGCTTTGTTTCCCAGTAAGCTATAGGATTTATGGCGATAAATTTTTTATCATCCAGCTTGTATTTACTCATTAAGATCTGAACTTTTATTTCAGCATCCTTGTTTTGAGGTAGAACGAATTTAGCCTTATCAATATTTGCGCCAAGATAACGCGGAAAATCAAGGTAGCGGTCAACTGCGTGCTTGTTCATATCTTCAGGGATTTTTTCATTAAGAAATAATCCGCTTAATTCCTGAAGCGAATCATAGCCTAGCTTTTGCTTACCTGAACTAAATAAAACGATAATAGAACTTTTAAAGAGGCCGTGGAAATCAATCACCAGATCGTAGCGCCGTTGCCGCAGTTCTTTTATCAATGAGCGCATGTTAAACAAGGGCTTAAAAAATTTACTATTTAGAATATCTTTGGGCCAGCTTTTACGCCGTGAAACTATAACAGCATTAAGATATGGGTGGTTTTTAACAATATCTGCCGCTGCTTCTTCCACCACCCAGGTTATATGAGCGTCAGGATAGAAATGGCGCAGCGCCGCAAGCGAAGGAAGGGTATGGATTACATCGCCAATAGCACTCAGTTTTACGATTAGTATGTTCACTTAATCCTGTCCTTAATTATCCACTTTGCCGCTTCTAAAATATCTTCCGCGATGAAATCAGGCCTGTTGTCGGCCCCCGCCACATCAGCTCCAACATCCAGCAACTCTTCCCGTCCATATCCAGTCTTTACCAAAATCCCTTTAACTCCTGCTTTTTTCGCTGCTTCCATGTCACGATAAGTGTCTCCTATCATGTAAGAGCTTTTCAACTCGATATCTAAATCATGAGCGGCTTGTAGCAGCATACCCGGTAAGGGTTTGCGGCAGTTACAATTCTGTAAGTAAATTCCTGTCCCTTCCGTGGGATGATGCGGGCAATAGTAAAATTTATCTATGCTTGCACCTTTTTGCAGCAAATCAGCCTGGATGACTTCATGGGTTTGCCTGACGAAATATTCGGTGAAAAATCCTCTGGCAACACCGGCCTGATTGGTAACCACAATTGCCTTCATGCAGCTTTTATTGATCAATCGAATTGCTTCATAAGCAGCAGGAATTATCTTGAGTTTGTCCAGATTATCCATATAGCCGACTTCTTCGTTAATCGTTCCGTCTCTGTCTAAAAAGACAGCAATGTTTTTCCCCATAAATATTTTCTCAACTATTTATTTATACCAAGTTGCTTTCAAAACCCCGTTGTGAGTGATAGTTCGACCAACCAGTATCAGATTTTGAAACTGGTTGGTCGAACTAAATAAAATAAAATTTTTTGAAAGCTTACTTGGTATAATGCCCGGTAAATCAACCCTTTAATGTTTGATAGCTACTTGGTGTTAGTATGTTTTGAGCCGCCGCAAAAACATTTTCCACGGATACTAATTTCATGCAACTAAAATCAGTTGGACACGTTTCTTCAAGACAGGGACTGCAATCGACATCTTGATGAACGATAGTTGTCTTACTGCCGGCAGGTGAGGTAGTAACGGGATTAGTTGAGCCGAAAATAGCAACAGTTGGAATGTTCAGCGCGCCCGCAATGTGCATGAGACCGGAATCGTTGCTAATAAATAATCGGCACTGTGAGATTAAGTAAATTGCTTCTAGAAGATTTGTTTTGCCGGCAAGATTAATTAATTCAGAGCGCGCCGCTTTTCTGACATCTTCCGCCGTTTCCCAATCGGCTTTACTACCAAAGAGAATCCCCTGTAGCGGAAAACTATCGCTGAGCTTATCTGCCACGGCGGCAAATCTCTCCGGTAACCATCTCTTGGCCGGTCCATAAGTTGCCCCCGGAGCGATGCCGATAATAGCATTGTTTGTCTCCGGTAGATATTTTTTTACAGTGTTTTGAGCATCCTGAAGATTAATTCTTGTTTCTAGTCGCATTTCACGATCTACGGGCACACAACCAAAAGCCTTGACCATTTCCAAGTAATAATCAATCTGGTGCACTTTTCTTATTTCGTTAGTGCGCTTTACGCTATGGGTTAGAAGAATACCGCGGGCATCAGAGTCGTAACCGGCGCGCAGAGGAATTCTAGCCGCAAATGCGATGATTGCCGACTCGATCGCGTTTTGCAGAAGAATTGCCGCGTCAAAATTTCTTTTTTTAAGCACATTGGCAAGACGAAATACTCCCGCCGGAGTATCATATTTATTTTCATAGATGATTACTTCATCCACATTAGAAAAAAGCCGATAGATATCGGCCACCCATGGTTTTACCAACACGGCAATATGGGCATGCGGATAAGAAGCCCGGATAGACGCCATGGCAGGTAGTGTCAAAATGGCATCGCCAATCCAGTTAGTACCGCGAATAAGAATACTGTTTATTCCTTCCTGCGGTAATTGTTTGGTCTTTTTAAGAATCAATTAATTAACCTCTTTGTTTTACCTGGCAGAGCTTTGTCTTCCAGCGTTGATGAACCCAAAACCATTGTTCGGGATATTGACGAATGTGATCTTCAATAATTTTAGTAAAATTCTGCGTATTAATTAAAATATCAGCTTCGCGATTTTCTGAACAAATAATGTCAACTTTTTTGCCTATCTCTAATAAATATTTCCCATCAGGCAGGCGGCGCGTAAAGACGGGCAGCACCGGAGCTTTTGTATGCAAAGCCAATAGAGCCAGACCGGGAGTGGTACAAGCTTTTCGGCCAAAAAAGTCAACAAAAACTCCTTCATACCAAGCGACGTTTTGATCAATGAGGAGATTAATTGAAGCACCATTTTTTAACAAGCGAATCATCGGTCGCATAGCCTTATCTTTAGAAAGTGAAACGTTGCCGTAAGAGGCGCGGACACCGGTGATACCCCTTTCTAAAAGATGACTATCGAAAATACGGTAAACAAAAATAAACGGTCGCGTAATTATAGCCAAAGCCGCATTACCTATTTCCCAGTTACCAAAATGAGCACTAAAAATCAGCACTCCTTTTCCTTCCTTACAGGCTTCGGTGTAATTATCCAGGCCTTTGATGCTGATCCATCGGTGCAAATTATCTTTGTTTAAATACGGAATATCGAAAAAATCGACGGCTACGAGGGTAAAACTTATATATGAATCTTTTGCCAACCTGATAATTTCCTTTAGCGGCCTATCAGGAAAAGAGCGCATTAAATTATGAAGGGCGATAAGCCGATGTTTTAGAGAAATATAATAAGCCAACTTGGCTATAAAAACGGCCAAAATCCTTCTTAAGCTCAAAGGAAAGTGTTTTATTAAACTTACTATTAATCTTTCTCTCACAAAGGTATCCTTGTAGTCATCTTGTTTTTCGCGCTGCCGCCAGTTTATCCAAAATAAAATTATCGAACAATTCCCGTGAGGGAGTGACTTCCATTTTAATGCGCAACATGTATGTCATGCTCAAGAACTCGGGGAAGTTTTGCAGGCGCATGCCGTCTTTTTGCGTTGTAATTATTAAATCAGCCTTATAATTATAAAACTTATTTTTGATTATTTCTAGGTCAGTCCGTTTGTAATTGTAGTGGTCGGGGAAAATATCCCATGATAAAATATGAGCTCGGGCAGCAAGCAGTGATTTTTTAAAGGAATCGGGTTTGGCTATACCGCAAAAAGCGCACACCTTTTTCCCCCCCAGGTCGGAAATTGGCCAGATGTCACTATAATCACCTTTGATGACATCTTGAAGTTTATGAATGCTGGTAAAGATGGGAATGTTGCCGACTTGTGCCAATTTGATGCTAATGTTCTCTGCTTCAGTTGTTTCGTTAGTGCGCGTAAGCAAAAAGGCGCTGGCTCTTTTAAGACCAGCTATTGGTTCACGTAGTTTCCCTAGTGGCAGGATATGGCCATAGCCAAGCGGATTCAAACTATCTAATAAAACCAGATTAATATCCCTAAATATTTGCCGGTGCTGCATGGCATCATCACAAATAAGCACATTTGCGCCAAATTGTCTTATCGCTACTTCACCTGTTTTTATTCTCTGGGAACCAACGATAATGGGGATATTCTTGAGCGATTGTGCCATGAGGAATGGTTCATCTCCGGCGGTTTTGCTATCGAGTAAAATATTCTTTCCATCCGAAACAATGTTCACCGATTTCGAACTATTGCCGCCATAACCACGGCTGAGAATTGCCGGTTTAAAACCATGCGACTGCAGCATTCGCGCCATCATGATTACGCAGGGAGTTTTACCCGTGCCTCCAACGGTAATATTACCAACGCTGATCACCGGACAGGAAAGTTTTACAACGGCCAATATCTCTTTATCGTAAAGCCAGTTGCGTAAATTAATAATCAGTAGATAAGGCCAGGAAATTGCGGTGGCTATTATTTTGATCACAGAGTAACGGTTGATGATTCCGTCATCATTCCAAATCCCTTGCCAGTCTACCATTGCCATTTCCTTCATCTTTAAACTGTAAATTGTACAAACGGAAATATTCGCCTTTTTTCTCCATCAGCTTCTCATGGTTGCCTTCTTCGACAATCTCTCCATTTACTAAAGCTATGATTCTGTCGGCATTACGTATTGTAGAAAGCCTATGGGCAATTACCAGCGTAGTGCGTCCCCTCATAAGATTATCAAGCGCGTCCTGAACTTCAATTTCCGCTTCCGTGTCCAGCGATGATGTAGCTTCGTCCAGAATTAAAATAGGAGCATTCTTGAGGAGTGCACGGGCTATCGAAATGCGTTGCTTTTCTCCGCCGGAAAGCTTTGTACCTAGTTCACCGATATTGCCATCATATCCGTTGGGCAGTTTCATGATAAAATCGTGAGCGTTGGCTGCTTTGGCCGCGTTGATTATTTCTGTTTCGGTTCGGTCGATATCTCCATAAGCAATATTGTTTCTTACAGTATCATTAAAAAGAATTGTCTGTTGGGTGACAATAGCCATCTGGCCGCGCAGAGACTGTATAGTTACATCGCGAATATCATGGCCGTCAATAAGGATGCGACCGCCCGTAACATCGTAAAAACGAGGTATTAAATTTACCAGAGATGTTTTGCCGCCGCCGCTCATACCCACAAAAGCGACGACCTCTCCCGCTTTTATGGACAGGTTAATATTTTTTAATACTGGTGTTTGTTCATAACAGAACGTAACGTTTTCAATATCAATGCCTCGGCTGACAGGCGGAAGATTAATGGCAGTGGATTTATCTTTAATGTCTGGAACCAGATCGATTATATTAAAAACACGATCAGCACCGGCAATGCCTTGCTGAATAGTGTTATTGACGTTGGTAAGCCTTTTAACCGGTTCATAGAGCAGCAATAGTGCAGCAAGAAATGTGAAAAAAGTTCCGGGAGTTTGATTGCCTTTAACAACTTCATTTCCAGCGTAATATATTACGGCGGCAATGGCGATTGAACCCAAAAATTCCATCAAAGGGCTGGAAATGGCATTAATTGAAACCGTCTTCATATTTAATTTAAACAGACGTTCGTTTTCGGCAGCGAATCTATTACTTTCATACTTTTCCATACAGAAAGCTTTGACAATCCGAGTTCCGGAAATTGTTTCTTGTAAGATCGAGCTTAGTGCTCCCATCATTATTTGTGTGGATGTGGTCACTTTCCTCATTTTTTTACCAAATTTAGAAACGGGGTAAATTGTAATAGGAAAAACAATCATTCCAATCAAGGCTAATTTCCAATTAGTGTAAAAAATTAAAGCAGTCAGAAAAACAATGGAAAACGTATCTTTAATGATGCTGGTGACGGCTTCCGAAGATGCGGATTGAATGGCCATAACATCATTGGTAATTCGTGACATGAGAATGCCTGTCGGATGTTGTGTAAAAAACGCCAGGGATTGCTTCTGTATTTGATCGTAAAGTTTGTTACGCAAATCAGCAACAATTCTGAGCCCAATATAGCTCATCATAATAACCTGGCAATAGTTACAAATTCCCTTGACTAAAAAAATTCCAATGACGGCAAGGGGAACCCACATTAACGCGAATGCCTTATTATTCAAGAAAATGTCATCCAGTGCCGGCTTAACTAAGTACGCCTGGCCTGACGTCAGCGCGCCTACTGCCGCCATACAAATCATGGCAATAGCTAATCGAAATTTATAAGGTTGAGTCAATTTTAAAAGACGCTTAAATGTTTCCATACACTCCTTTATAGCATATCATAAGCCAGGCGGGCAGTTTTTCTTGCAGCACCGGGATCGCCCAGTTTGCTGCGGATTGCTGAGAGTTCCTTGATTATTTCCTGCTTTCTTTCTTCGTCATTTAAGATAGCCATGGCCTCAGACGCAATTCGATTGCCATTAGCATCTTCCTGAATCAACTCAGGGACCACGGTTTTACCGGCAATAATATTGGCAAGGCCGATGTTTTGTACATCCACGATCAATTTGCCGACAAAATAAGAAAGTGGAGAAATCTTATAAATGATAACCATTGGGACGTTAAGTAAAGCAGTTTCCAGTGTTGCCGTTCCCGAGGCAACAATAGCCAGATCGCAACAGGAAATGACATCGTAAGTCTGACCGGAAATCACCTTTACTGTGATGGCAAATCCGGAAACTATATCGTCAACTGTTTTCTTCTCCAGCGTGTCGGCTAGTGGTAATACAAATTGCACAGTTTGTATTTTTTGCGTCAGAATTTCCGCTGCCCTCAACATTTCAGGC
>Ga0247841_10004319_pt1 | contig 24645 bp, 9 predicted proteins | sample LaCruzMarch2015__2_FD_192410 | JGI IMG/M metagenome (GOLD analysis project Ga0247841, IMG submission 192410) | Freshwater microbial communities from meromictic Lake La Cruz, Castile-La Mancha, Spain - LaCruzMarch2015_18m | ecosystem: Environmental > Aquatic > Freshwater > Lake | place: Spain... | reverse complement strand
TCTGCTTTCAATCTAGTGCTGATGTGGATCTTATTGGCTGGAGGGGTGGCGTTGCTGGTGATCCTTTGCCGTTCGCTGGGGGAATGGGTAACCCAAGCCCAATCTCTGCAGGTCACAGACGAGGTTTCGGATGTGCTGCATGCCAAATCTATTGCCATGGACTTGGAGTTCTATGAGGATTCCCGTTTCCATGACACCCTACAGCGGGCCCAGCAGGAAGCTGCCTATCGGCCGATCAGTATCACCAACGGCCTGATCGCGCTCGGCCAGAGCGGGATCTCCTTGCTGGGGATCGCCGCCCTATGGTTCTCCTTCCGCTGGTGGCTGGGTTTGTTGTTATTGGCTGTAGCAATCCCCAGCGCCTTCGTTCGTCTGTGGTACGCCCGCCGATTGGACCGTTTCGAGCAGGAACGGGCAGAGACCGAGCGAAAATCACGCTATTACCACTGGCTATTGACCGACAGCGGGCATGCCAAGGAGGTTCGCCTCTTCAATCTGGGTCCCCTCTTTCGACGACGATTCCGTGACATTCGCCAACGGGTCCGGTCCGGTCGTTTGCAGTTGAGCCGGAAGCGCATCGGTTTTGATTTCGCCGCCCAATCCCTTTCCTCTTTGGCCATCTTCGCAACACTGGCCTACGCTGCTTGGCAAGCGATCGGGGGAAGTATCACGCTGGGTGATTTGGTGATGTATTATTCCAGCTTTCAGATAGGACTCAGCGCGATCCAAACGATCCTGCGCGGGTTGGCCGGCCTCTATGAGGACAACCTCTTCCTGGCCAACTTCTACCGCTTCCTCGCCCTCGAACCGAAGATCCGGGCGCCAGCGCACCCGCTTGCGGTACCACCCCTCCAACAGGGGATCACCTTCGAAGAGGTCAGTTTTTCCTATCCGACCGCTTCTCACCCGGCTTTGGAGGAGGTCGATTTCCAACTACTGCCAGGCCAGGTGGTGGCTTTGGTTGGAGAGAACGGCGCCGGCAAAACCACACTGGTGAAGTTGCTCTGCCGGCTTTACGACCCACAAAACGGCAGCGTGCGCGTGGACGGCGTCAACCTGCGCGAGCTGGACCCGCTGGCCTGGCGGCGCGAGATCAGCGTAGTCTTCCAGGATTACCTGCACTATTCATTCAGCGCATGGGAGAACATCTGGCTAGGCCAGGCGGAAGATGGGGAGCCAGACTTGGAGCGAATCCAGCAAGCCGCCCGTCTTTCCGGGGTGGAGGATGCCATCTTGCGCCTGCCCCAGGGTTTCGACACCCAGCTGGGGTTCGGCTTCCGCCGCGGAACTGAACTGAGCCTTGGCGAGTGGCAGAAGATGGCTTTGGCCCGCGCTTTTTTCCGCGATGCGCGCATCGTCGTGCTGGATGAGCCAACCAGCTCGTTGGATCCCTTGGCCGAGGAGGAGCTGTTCCAGCGCTTCCGCCAACTGCTGGCTGGTCGCAGCGCCATCCTCATCAGCCATCGCTTCTCCACTGTATGCATGGCCGATTGGATCTATGTCATGGAGAAAGGACGAATCGTCGAGCGCGGCACACACGCCCAACTGCTGGCACAAGATGGCCTCTATGCCCGCCTCTACCATGCCCAGGCACAGCATTTTCAAGATTCTGGAAACAATGCCCTCTAGGGCAGAGCTGGACTTGCTGCTGCAGCTAGGACGGCTGCCACTCGAGGAGGTGACGGAGTTGTCCTCCTTCCATTTCGATTCCGTCGATTGGGAAGCCTTCTTAACCGCAGCGGTTCATCATGGCGTGCTGCCACTGGTGTCTCGAAACTTGCAGGCTTTGGGCAAGCGCATTCCAGTGCCACCGCCACTTCGAGAGAAGTTGCGCGCCCTAGCTCAAGCCAATGCGCATCGAACACTGGGGATGGCTGCCGAGTCGATCCGCCTGGTTCGTTTGCTTGCTTCCGCTGGCATTGTTGCCTTCCTTCAGAAGGGGCCGGCTCTCTCTGCCTGGCTCTACCAAGGGGATCCCACCATGCGCCAATCTTGCGACCTGGACCTGTGGGTGAAGAAGAAAGACGCCGTGGCTGCCGACAAAATGCTGCAAGCCGCCGGCTTCCTTTGCCACACCCATTTTTTTCCGCGCAAGTTTTCCTCATTGGCGGTCAACTACTGCGCATTGGGCTATTCCCCGCCGAATGCCAGAGGCTCTCTTCTGGAACTCCATTGGTCGCTCTACCCGCGAGGCGCCCCCTTCAGCATCGACCATAATGCCGTCTGGTCTCGTTTGGAATCCTTCCCCCTGCTTCAACAACCCATCCTGCAGCCGGCTGTGGAGGACACCTTCCTTCTGCTGGCGCTCCATGGGTGCTTCCACCGCTTCGAGCGGTTGGTTTGGCTCTCTGACCTCTGGGCGCTCAGCCGCACCCGCACAGTGGATTGGCCAGTTTTGCAGCGACGCGCTGAACGCTTCCGCCTGCAACGGCCGTTGGCCATCTCCTGCCTGTTGGTCGAGCGGCTCTTCCACTTGCGTTGGCCCATCTTCCAATGGGCTTCCACCGATCGCCTCGCGCGCGAGCTAGCCGGACAAATGGCGAACTCGTACTTCACGTCAACGGCAGATCAGGCTGCGCCTGGAGACGCCCAACAGGAAGGCTGGGGCAAGCTGGGATATATCGCCAGCCTTAGCCGTTCGCAATGGGATCGGGCGGTCTATGCCCTCAGTCTGTGGCTCGTGCCCAACGAGAAGGAGTGGCGAATCGCCCGACTGCCACCAGCCCTCGACTTCCTCTATGTACCGTTGCGGCCCCTTCGTATTATCGCCGAACATGGCCTTCGTCCGCTGCGGCCGTTCTTCAAGCGTTGATTCTTTAGGGGGTCACATCTTCATATGACAGCAATTTCCTTTTCAAAAAGGGGACAGATTTATTTATTGAGTTCAGGCAAGCCTTTTTTCTCGCAGATGGGGATTATCGGTATTGCCTTGAAAACCTGGGGGAATGTAAGGCCGCCTATGCGTGCGGAATCTATGCCTATTGTTTGATGCCGAACCCTGTGTAACTAATGACTGATGGGGGCGAGGATGAATGGAACTTGGCCTGCTGCATTAAACAGGTGGAAAATAAATCTGTCCCCTTATTTAAGTTGACAATTGAACAACGTCCCTAAAGGGTTGCAGGGGGAGGTGGACGATTATGATCGTTCCGTGCCCGCTTTCACTCTGCAGCTCGATGGAGCCGTTGTGCGCCTCGGCCAGCAACTTCGCCACATAGAGACCCAGGCCGGTTCCTTGAACACCGTCACGGACGGCGCGAGTAGCCCGTACGAAGGGCTGGAAAAGTTGGGATTGTTCCTCACGAGGAATCCCCGGACCTTGGTCCTCCACCATCAGTGTGGCCAGCTCATCCAAGGAGCGAAGGCGCACGGTGACTGACCCGCCTCGCGGAGAAAACTTAATGGCATTGGTCAATAAGTTGCCCAACAAGCGCTGGACCGCCTCGGGATCCAGCCAGGCAACTGGAACGCGCTGCAATTCGGTCTGCAAGGTGACCCCCCGTGACTCCGCCAAGGGTTTCATTTCCAGCGTTTCCTGACGGACCAGATCTCCCAGGTCGACTTGTTCACGCAATAGCTTCAAGCCAGTGGTCTGAACGCGTTGGCTGTCCACCAGGTTGTCCACCAAGACACGCAGCCGGCGCAGGCTTTGCCGCCAGATCTCCTCGTACTCTTCCTGCTTAGCCAAGCGAGCCTCTGTTGGCAATCCAGCCAGCAATTCACGGGAGGCAGCCAGGGTCATCAAGGGAGTCTTCATCTCATGGGAAACGGCAAAGAGCAGGTCGGTGCGCGCTTTCTCGATAGCTTGCGCCAGTTCCCGCTGTGCGCTGACATCGCGGGAAATGCCCCCAAAACGTACTCCCAGGAGCGTCGGCACGCGGAAAGAGGTCACCTGCATAATGACAGGCACTCCATCTGGACGATGGATCGGGATCTCCCGCATCTCCAAAGCCGGGAGCTCATCACCGCGCAGGATCCCCTCCAGCTCCTGACGGATGGCGCCACGTTCCTGCTCATCTTTGGCGCCTGCCAGTTGCGACTGCACATCCCAAATGAACCGGCCCAAGACTTCCCCTTGCGGCATTCCGGTGATCCGCTCCTGACTGCGGTTCCATTCAATAATAGCGCCTTTCTCGTCGGTAAGGACCACCCCATCACCGGAAGAGTCAATCAGAGAACGCAGCTTGGCTTCACTCTCGCGCAATGCTTCCTCAGTGTGCTGGCGCTGGCGCAGCTCATTGGCAGCGGTGGTGTAGAGCTGGGCGTTGTCCACTGCGATGCTGGCCAGGGAAGCAAATTGGCCCAGAACAGCCAATTCCTCCTTGTCCACCTCCTGCCCGTCCTCGAAACTGAGACCGAGGACACCGATGGTCCCCTCCTTCTCCGAGCGCAACGGCACGGCTAGCATGCTCTGGTTCCGGAAAGCGGGGATGCGACGGCTGCGGCCCGGCCAAGTGCCAAATTCTCCCACAAGCATGGCTTGCCCACTGGAGAAGACCTGTCCGATCAACCCTTCGCGGGGCTGGTAGAGAATCTCCAGATAGCCGCGCATGCGCCCGCCGGCCACCTTCATCTTCAACCCCTGCCCACCGGGAACGGCAAGAAAGAGGAAGCTATGGGGGGTGCCCAGCAATTGGCCGGCACGATTGACGATTTCCTGCAACAGATCACGCAGTTCCAACCGATTCAGTAAACCCAAGGCTGTCTCTTGCAGAGCAAGAAGTGTAGCGTTTTGACGCCGCAGCGCCTCATCCCGAAGGCGTTCTTCACTGACATCTTCGGCTGTTCCTTCAAAGTAAAGCAACTGACCCTCAGCGCTCCGCACTACACGCGCGTTCTCCCGGACGATAATGCGGGTCCCATCGGGACGATTCCAGACCGCTTCCAGCCCGCGGACTTGGCCGTCTCGGAGAAGCTGTTCCTTGAAACGTTTCCGCTGCCCGGGCGGCTCAGCCTGGCCGTGTTCCAGATCATAGGCCAGCAAGTCTTTTAACGAGCGGAACCCGGCAATTTCCACCAATGCTTGGTTGGCCATCAGAAAGCGACCCTCCGGCGTCGTGCGGTAGATGCCGATGGGAGCCTGTTGAACGAGTTGGTTCAACTCCTCTTCCTGCCGGCAAAGGGCCTCCTCAGCCTGCTTGCGCGTGGAGATGTCAAGGACGAAGGCGTAGTTATAAGTGCTTGGCGTTCCTTCTCCCCGCTGAAACTGATGCACCACCAGCTCCACCGGAATCCGGCTCCCATCCTTGCGCCAATATTCCTTCTCAAAGCGCAGCGGTTGTCCTCCAGCCTGCAAGATGGCCAGAACCTCTGACTCCTTCTCCATCCACTCCGGTGGAGTTCCTTCGACCCAGCTCCAACTCTGCATCTCTTCCGCTGAATAGCCCAACAGCGTGCAAAAGGCAGGATTGCAGTGAGCCACTCGGCCATCCGCGCTGGTTACCACAAAGGGTTGATAGGAGTCTTGCAGAAGAGCGCCAAAAAAACGAGTCAACTCGTCCCGTTGAGCCAACTCCTTCTCAGCACGCTTGCGATGATCGATATCCTGCAAAATTCCGGTAATACGCTTCGGCTTGCCCTCCCGATCCCGCGCCACTATCCGTCCCCGGTCCTGCACCCACAGCCAAGAGCCGTCACTTTGAGCGATTCGATATTCAGCCTGCAGCGGTTGATCTTGATCCAGCATAGCTACCAATGCTCTCTTCAAAACCAAGCGGTCTTCCTCATGCACCTTCTGCATCCAATTGTCGCGGCTGCTCAGTTGCTGCAGAGTGTCACTCCCCAGAAGTGTTCTTAAAGGTCCGTCCAAAGTGACGAGATCGCTCTCCAGATCCCAGTCGTAAAGCCCTTGACCAGCAGCGGAGATGGCCAACTCCAACCGTTCCGCCGCTCTGGCCAGCTCTCCCTCGGTCTCCCGGTGCTGGGCGACCTCCGCGCTCAGACGCGCTTCCACTTGGCGACGAATCTTGGCGAGTTGGAAAAATCCAATCCCCAACCCCAGGATTATTGGCCAAATGACTGCCAAGCCAATTAGAGCAATGAGCTCAAGGAAGGCGCTGAAAAGAAGGATCGAAATCAACTCCACCGGTAAAAGAACGGCAACCATGATCAGGTAGATGGGCTGCCGGTAGATTACCGCGGCTGCCACAATCGGCGCTGCAAAAAGGTAGAGGAAGGCGGGTGGAAGGTTGCAGAACAAGACCAGCGCGAAGGCCCCCAAGAGACAAACCAGATACAAGACCAGAGCCACTTTAGGTTTTGTCAGGGAAGCCTTCAGCGATGCCCACATCCGCTTGCTGCGCTTCAAAGACAACCCACCTTCCCGATCATGATTCGTAACGCATCCAGTCTCCTAGCGGGGGTCTTGCGCAGCCCTCCGCATTACCTTTTTCTTAGGATAGGACTTTTCTCCGGTTAACTCACCTTCGCCCCGGGCAGCAAGGGCCGATCCAAGGTTAAGAGGGACAGCTCCTGGCTGATACCCTCGCCCCAGGAAGCGGCAAGAACCATGCCGTTGGAGGCAACGCCAGCCAGAACAGCGGGCTCCAAATTGGCCACCACGATCACCGTCTTCCCAACCAGCTCCTCTGGTGTGTACTGCTTGCCGATCCCCGCCACCACAGTGCGAAGCTCTTCCCCCAACTGCACCGTCAGTTGCAGCAACTTCTTGGAGCCTGACACTCGCTCGGCTGATTCCACCCGGGCAACGCGCAGTTGGACCCTGGCGAACTCGTCAATGTTTATCATCGTTCCTTCTCCGGGCGGGGGAAGAGAGGCAGCCGTTTCTCCACCTGCAAACCGGGCGGTAACTGACCCCAGACCAAGTCAGAGTCCCAACGCCCCTCTTTGACGAGTCCCGGCAATCCCAGTGATTCCCAAAATACCTGGGCCGTGCGCGGCATGAAGGGCGCTACCAGCAAGGCGCTGAAACGCAATCCCTCCAGGGTGTTGTAAAGGGAATCAGCCAGCTCATCGGCTCTTCCCTCTTTACCCGACTTCCAGGGAGCCGTCTCGTCGATGTATTTATTGAGATGACCGAGGAACCCCCATAATATCGTCAATGCCTCGGAGAAAGCGGCACGGTCCAAGGCGCCTGCCACCCCCTCTGCTGCCGCTGCGCCTTTCTCAGCCAGCACCGGATCTACCTTCCCCGCCGGGATCAAGCCCTGGCAGTACTTCTCCACCAAAGGGACGCTGCGGTTCAGTAAATTGCCCAGGTCATTGGCCAGGTCGGCCGAAAAGCGCATCGTTAACGAGGCATCGGTAAAGTCCCCGTCAGCGCCGAAGGGCACTTCGCGCAGGATGAAGTAACGGAAAACATCCACCGCCACCAGCTTGTCGCCAGTTTGCTCAGCCAGTTGCTCAACCAGCTTGAGCGGATCGATGACATTGCCCAGCGATTTGGAGATCTTCTGCCCTTCCTTGGTCCAGAATCCGTGGGCAAAAATCTTGCCGGGAACCGGCAGTTCAGCAGCCATCAGCATGGCCGGCCAGATGATGGAATGGAAACGGTTTATTTCTTTCCCCACCAGATGCAAGTCGGACGGCCAGAAACGGGCGAAACGCTCCGGCTGGTCGCCCCAACCGGCCACAGTGATGTAATTCAACAGCGCATCCACCCACACGTAGACAACATGCTTGGAGTCGAAGGGCAGAGGAATTCCCCAGGTCAAGCTGGAACGGGAGATGGAAATGTCCCGCAAACCGCTCTTCAGCAGGTTCAGCATCTCGTTGTAGCGGATCTCGGGCTGCACAAAGCGGGGATTGGCAAGAAAGTGGTCTAGCAAGGCCGGATTGTACTTGGAAAGACGGAAGAAGTAGTTCTCCTCTTTGACCCACTGCAACTCACGCCCGCAATCCGGGCATTTCTGCTCGTGGACATCCCCTTCCACAAAGAACGCCTCATCCCAGAAGCAATACCAGCCCTCGTAGTACCCTTGATAAATGTCGCCTTTCTGGTATAGCAAATCCACGAAGCGGGAGACCACCTCTTTGTGGCGGTCCTCGGAGGTACGGATGAAGTCGTCGTACTCGATCTCCAACAGGTCCCAGGTCTCTTTCCAGAAACCGGCCAGTTGATCGACAAAATCGCGCGTTTCCATCCCTTTTTTCTTGGCAGACTGCTCCACCTTCTGGGCGTGCTCGTCGGTCCCTGTGCAGAAAAGCACCTCATAACCGCGCATGCGCTTGCTGCGGGCCAGTACATCGGCGGCAATGGTGGTGTAAGCATGTCCAATGTGCGGCGAATCATTGATGTAATAGATCGGTGTAGTCAGGAAAAACTTCTCCATCTGCTCTCCTTGCTTCTTTTTTAGACTAGCTCCCTCTCCCGGAAGGAACCTTGATAATGCGCTCCATTGTAGGCGAGCAGGGCACGATGTCAATCGCTGACGATTGCCTTAGAATAGATCGAAGCAGGATAGCAGGCTCGGGTCCCGATCTAGATCACTTTCAGGCCGGCCCGTGGATGAAATCTCGGTTCCGTAAAAGGAGTACTACTCTGATGATCGAAGCGCAGAATTTGACCAAGGTTTTTGGGGCCACCCTGGCCGTTGACGGGGTCAGCTTCCAGGTCCAACCAGGAGAGATCTATGGTTTCCTGGGGCCCAACGGAGCCGGCAAGACTACCACCATCCGCCTTTTGACCGGCACCCTTTTCCCCACCTCCGGCCAGGTCCGAATCCTCAACATGAACATGGTCAGTCAGGAGATCCAGATCAAGCAAGAGATTGGGGTGGTGCCAGACGAGCCACGCCTTTACGAGAACCTGAAGGGCTCGGAATATATTGACTTTGTCACGGATATCTATCGACTAAGGAAACAGGAGATCCTGCCCGAGATCAAAGAGCTCTGCGAGGCTTTCGCCATCGATTTCCTGGACAAGGCTATTGGCGAATATTCGCACGGAATGAAGCAGAAGTTGATGCTCCTCTCGGTCTTGATGCGCAAGCCGAAGGCTCTCTTTCTGGACGAGCCGACGGTGGGATTGGACGCCCGCTCGGCCCGCATCCTGAAAATGCTCTTGGAGAAGTACGCAGCGGGGGGAGCGCCGATCTTTATGACCACCCACATTATGGAGATTGCCGAGAAGATGTGCCACCGCATCGCCATCATCAATAAAGGCAAACTGGTGGCCGAAGGCACCATGGAAGAGCTGCGCAAGGCCAGTGGCGAGCAGAATGCCACACTGGAGGACATCTTCCTGCAAGTCACCGGCACTGGTGAGAACATCGAGGAGTTGGTCAAAGAGCTATGAGGAAACTTCTCATCCTCCTCAAGTATGCCTCCACGATGAGTTCCATGGCCGGCTGGAGCAGCGGAGGCACGCGGCGCGGCTTCAAGTACATGGGCTTGCTTTCCTCGCTGATCATGATCCTGGCCTTGGGTTTGCCGATGTTCTTCCTCGGCATGAGTGTCCTACGGCCGCTGGACATTCCCTTGGCGCAGATCGGCCTCCCCTACCCTGGCTACCTGGCAGATATGGTCTTGGGATTGGGGCTGATCTCCGGCGCTATTTTTTTCTTCCTCAGCTATTCTCCCAGCGTGGCCTTCAACCTCTTCGGCTCCCCCGACATCGAGCTGCTCCTCTCCTTTCCTCTGACCCGCAGCCAGATCTTCCTCTACAAAGCCATCGACAGCCTGGCTTTCGGCTCGGTGGGGATCGCCGTGGTATTGCCGATCGTCTTCTCCTATGCCATCGTCGTCGGCTACTCCTGGCTGTTGGCACTGGTCGTCTCGGTCGTCTTCCTGGTCTTCTTCTGGGCGCTCTCCCTGCTGGTAGCCGCCCTCCTCTCGCGGGTCATGTCCGGCCACGCGCTTAAACGTTTCGCCTTCCTGCTCTACCTGCTGACCATCATCGGCTTCGTCGCCATCCTGCAATTGATGCCCAAGTCCGGCGCTCAGTTACAGGAGATCATCGCCGGGATGCAGGGTTTCTTTAGTCTCCTCTACAGCCCCTTCTTCTTCACCCGGTGGTTCTTGGACCTCTTCCAGGGAAACCTTCTCGGCATCCTGGTCTTCCTGGTCAGTATCCCCTTGCTGCTCTGGGCTACCCTGCGGGTCAGCAATCAACTGGCTTTTCAAGGCGCTTCCACGTTGAAAGCGCGTGCTGCTCGCTTTGCCCAGCACGCCGCCCGCTGGCCTCTCTTCCAACGAGACTTGAAACTGCTGGTGAGGGAGCCGATGAATCTCTACGGCTTCATCTACCCGCTGGCCATTTCCCTGGTGATGCTCTTCGTCAACGCCGGCGGGTCGGGAGCGATGGTAGCCCTGGGGATGACCGTTTTCCTGGCCGCTTTCTTCGCTGCCATGACCACGGCCACCCTGCTGCGGGAGGAGCGCAAGAGCTGGCCCACGCCCCTTCTTTTCCCGATCCACCTGCACGAGCTGCTGGCGCCGAAGCTGTGGTTGCCGGCCTTCTTCTTCCTCCTCTCCTACCTGGTGATCACCCTCATCGCCATCCTGGCTTTCCGCGCCAACCCGGCCATCCTTCTCTCGCTGCCGATGGCGTTGGCCATCAGCCTCTTTTGTTCCCACTTGGGGGCCCGCTTCTACATCCGCCGGCCAATCGTCACCAGTCGCAACTACTTCACTGTGGGAGTGGTGCTTTTGCTGGAGCTCCTCGCCCTGGTCCTTTCCCTCCTGACCATCCTCCCCTTCCTCCTCTGGGTTGCCCTGCAGCGGTTGGCCGTTCCTCCCATCATGCCCGACTGGCTGACTTGGGCGGTGACCGGTCCCGGCTCCCTGGCCTGGGGAATCGGCATCCCCTTCCTGGTTACGATCGTCCTCCTGCTCATCTCCCTGCGCGGCCAAGGAAGCCTGGCCAAGCTGATGCGCAGTTGGGAGGCCTGAACGCGCGATAGTTCATTCACTCGATCGAGGGAATGATCTTTTTCCGCTCCTCCTGGGATCGCCGCGCCTCCATGCGGCATCGCTGATAGCCATGGAGTTGTCATCGCAACGTCCAGCCGTGATCTCTGAGGAATGCCGGGGAATACTTGATGAACTTCGTGAGTTTCGTCATGTGGTGCGCCATATCTATCCATTCCAGCTTGATCCAAACCAGATGCAACGCTTAGTGGCGAAAGTTGGACAAGCTCTTCCTCTACTTCGCGAGGAGCTCTCTCTCTTCTCTCGCTTCCTTGCCGGCCACAATAGTTGATTCACTTGCCAAGTGAATATTCCTTAGTTAATCCTCTACGACCAACAAAAAGTGGCCTGGCGCATTCGCTTACATTACACCACCAACAATATGATCATAAAGGAATGCTAAATATAAAGACCTGACCCCACTTGCTGCCACTTGCTGACGATCAATTCTTTTTCGATGGATAGTAACAATTAAGTCAGCAATCTGCTATTATTGCCACGTAAGGCAAGATATGTTTCATGGTGCAATTCGTCGGGGGCATAGCGGAGTCTGTGAGGTGGCTGGCGCGTTTCGATCCGACCTTATGGTCGTTTCGGACGCTTTGTCTATTGCTATTTCGAACCCTCTGCAAGAATAGCGCAGGGGGTTTTCTGTTCCCCATGCCGACTCCTCTCGAACATCATCGATTATCCCTTTTATATGCAAAGCCAGTTTTAGTGGATATTGAGCCAAAGGAAGGTGTTCGCCTTCCCAAATGGTTTTTCCTCTTTGAAGAACTCATCACTTGCACGCAATTTGCTTTCGATCCAACCGTTGAATCTCAAGTTAAACGCTGCAACCTTCTCAAGAAACGGCCGGATTAAATGTTTCCTGAGTGGATAAACCCCAATTTCGCAGCAACGACCGATGTGGCTGACTTCGCCATAATGAAGTACAACTCCGGAGTTTGGGACTGTTGCAATGGAGCAACATCAAACAGGAAGACTGATGCCTTTCAGATGAAAAGGATTCGGTGAAAGAGGTGAAGAGATGAGACGGACATCGGTACGATGGTATGGCGGCTATTTGCTCTGCGCGTTACTCATTCTGGCGCCATCTTTTCCCCCGGTAGCTCCTGCTACCGCGACAGTAGTCCGGGAATTGGCAACAGGGAGTACCATAGCAGCGGAGGAGGGCATAGCAACGGAGGGCAACGAAGAAAAACTTGCCAGGGGTATTTCGAGAAGGTCTGTCTCCTCAGGAGGGGGAGGATGGACCCAGTTGCCACTTTATGGAGGAAGTGTCTTGTGCTTGGTAGTGACCCCAAGCAATCCCCAAATCCTTTACATTGGCACCTTGGGTGGGGTGTTTAAGAGTAGCGACAGCGGGGCCAGTTGGGGCGCTTCCTCCAGCGGGCTAGCAAACAGTAATGTGTATTGCTTGGCTATCGACCCTTCCAATTTCCAGACTCTCTACGCCGGTACCTGGGGAGGGGGGGTCTGCAAGAGCATAGACGGAGGGGTGAATTGGAGCGCTTCCTCCAGTGGTTTGGCGAACAGCAGTGTGTGGAGCCTGACCATCGACCCCTCTGACCCCCAGATTCTCTACGCTAGTACCTTAGGCGGGATCTGGAAGAGCAGCGATGGTGGGACGAACTGGACCGCTTCCTCTAGCGGCCTAATAAACAGCAATGTGTATTGCCTGGCTATTGACCCTTCCAATCCCCAGATCCTCTATGCCGGCATAATTAACGACGGGATCTGGAAAAGCAGCGACGGCGGGGCAAGTTGGACCACTTCCTCGAGCGGCCTCACGAACAACATCGTGTGGTGCCTAGCCATCGATAGTAGCAACTCCCAGACCCTTTACGCCGGCACTTACGGCAGCGGGATTTTTAAGAGCAGCGACGGCGGGGGAAGTTGGACCGCTTCCTCCAGCGGATTGACGAACAGCAGTATGCGGCGCCTGGCTATCGACCCCTCCAACTCCCAGACTCTTTACACCGGCACCTTAGGCGGTGGGGTTTTCAAGAGCAGCAACGGTGGGACGAACTGGACTGCTTCCTCTAGCGGGCTAATAAACAGCAATGTGTATTGTCTGGCCATCGACCCCTCCAACTCCCAGACCCTCTATGTTGGCACCCAGTACGGCGGGGTCTGGAAGAGCAACAACGTTGGGGGAAACTGGGCTGCGTCATCTGGTGGGCTGAGGAACAGTTATGTGTATTGCCTGGTCATCAACCGCAGCAATCCCCAGACTCTGTACGCCGGCACCTTAGGCAGCGGGGTCTTTAAGAGCAGCGATGGGGGAGCCAACTGGACCATTTCCTCTAGCGGCCTGACGAACAACGATGTTTATTGTCTGGCCATCGATCCCACCAACTCCCAGATTCTCTATGCCGGTACCCAGTACGGCGGGGTCTGGAAGAGCAGCGATGGCGGAGCGAACTGGGCCGCTTCCACTATCGGGCTGACGAAGAGATATGTGTGGTGCCTGTCTATCGATCCCAACAATCCCCAGACTCTCTACGCCAGCACTAATGGTGGTGTCTTCAAGAGCAATGACGCTGGGGGAAGCTGGACCACTTCCTCCACTGGGGTGACGAACAACAGTGTGTATTACTTGGCAATCGACCGAAACAACTCCCAGACTCTCTACGCTGGCACGGGAGGCGGGATTTTCAAGAGCAGTGACGCTGGGGAAAGCTGGACCACTTCCTCCACTGGGCTAGCGAACAGCCTAGTGTATTGTCTGGCCATGGATCCAACTAATTCCAAGACTCTCTACGCCGGCGCCGTGAATGGCGGCGGGGTCTGGAAGAGCAGCGATGGTGGGGGGAGCTGGAACATTACCGGGCTAACGAACAGTTCCGTGCAATGCCTGGCCATGGATCCAACTAATTCCCAGACTCTCTACGCGGGCACTAATAGCGGTGGGGTTTTCAAGAGTAGCGACGGTGGGGAAAGTTGGACCACATCCTCCAACGGGCTAACGAACAGCAATGTGCGGTGCTTGGCCATCGATCCAAACAACCCCCAGACTCTGTACGCCGGCACCTATGGTGGCGGTTTATGGAAAAGTACGAGCGGCGGATCCCTCCCCCTCATCCTCCTCTCCCCCAACGGCGGGGAGAAATGGCCTATCTCCACTACCCAGACAATCACATGGACCTCCACAGGCTTTTCAGGAGATATCATAATCGAGCTGTCCCGTAACGGAGGATTAACCTGGCAGATGCTGACAACCAGCACGGGAAATAGTGTCAGTTACTCCTGGACACCTACCGGCCTGGCCTCGACCACATGCCAAATCAGGATAGGGAGCGTTAAGCAACCCTCAATATTCGATCAATCGGATCTTAATTTCGCTTTAGCCAACCCAGGCGAGTCGCAATCTTTCATCACCCTGGATGGTTCCCCGTGGGATTGGATCGATCTCGGCATCCCACCGATCGCCACGGATCCTCCGGGAGATAGTCGGCGGGGTGGAATCGGATCAGATTTGGCTGACTTCTACGTTGCGAAGGAAAGAAATGCGAACGATCTGCTATTACTTCTCACGACCTACAACCCTCCCGCATCGAATCATGGCTTTTTCCATTTTCATATCAGCACCAACGGCGACTACGGGTACGGAAACACCGATTATCTTCTGGATGTAAATGTGAGTGGCAAGATTCGGCTGACCCGATACAACGATGGATCTCCTGTTGAAAGCGCGGATTTGATGGGTGTGATTGGAGAGGCGGTGGAGGTTCATCTTCCCCTCGACGCGATCGGGAATCCCTCAGATCTCTATATCGCCCCCGTCGCGCCCGCCCCAGACGTCTGCGATGACGATTTCCTTTATCAAGATGGCCATCTCGTCGTAGCCTCCTTGCCTTCTGCCTCCTATCCCTCCCTCACACTCCTCTCGCCAAACGGCGGGGAAAGCTGGGGGATCGGAGAAGAGCAGGACATTACTTGGACTTCCAGTAATCTGAGTACTCTTGTTCAAGTAGAACTGTCCCGAGATAACAGCGTAACATGGACAACACTGGCCACGGATCAAACCTCTTCGGGTGCCTACAATTGGACCGCAATAGGACCTACCACCCAGACTGCGCGGATTCGGGTCACCACCACTGGCTGTTCCGATACTTCCGATCAACCCTTCTCCATCACGGGACCCTCCATCACCCTCTCCTCACCCAATGGCAGGGAGTTCTGGCAGCGAGGGTCCGCCCAGCAGATCACCTGGACCAGTTCCGGGTTGAGCGGGAATGTGAAAATTGAGATCTCTCGCTACTGTGGGCAATATTGGGAATCGATCGTAAACAGCACAACAAACAGTGGAAGTTTTACCTGGACGCCCACGGGCATACTCTCCTCGGCCTGTCAGATCCGTATTTCCAGCACAATAGATCCAACCATTACTGATAACTCCGATGCGAATTTCGACATCTGGGACTTCAACCAGTGGGAATCACTGGCGGAAGGATTGGACGAAGGGGACTTCTCTAGTATCAGCATCAGCCCATACGATTCCAATCTTCTATTTGCCGGTAAACTAAACGAGGGAGGAGCCTATCGTTCCATCAACGGTGGCACTTTGTGGACCCCGATTACCCAGGGTCTGGATACGGAAAACGTCTTTGGATTTGCTTTTGCGCCTTCAGGTTCCCCTACCATTTATGCTGCAGCAGGTGCTGTACTTTGGCAATCGTTTGACCAGGGAACAACATGGATGAATGGAAATTTCTTTTTCGGAGGCTATACGCATGCCGTCGTCGCTCCCTATGGGTCGGTGGTACTGGTTGGCGCAGAGAATAGCGGGGTATGGCGATCGACGGATGGTGTGAACTGGAACCAGGTCGCCTTGGCCGGATATACGCCTGGCTCATTTGCCGTGGATCCCTCCAATCCTGCCATCATCTATGTTTCTTACGGTGGCTTCTGGGCCAATGCGAGCCCGGGCGGCGTCTACCGAACACTGGATGGGGGGGAAACCTGGTCTCCCATCAGCGACGGCTTGACCAATGCGGACGTGCGCTGTTTAGCCATCACGCCCAGCGCTGTCTATGCAGCAACCAGCGATCGTTGGGTTTTCCGTCTGCCACCGGGAGAGACGCAATGGGTACAGACAAACACCACGGCAGTGCCGGGGCGAGCTCAAGTCATCGCAGCTCATCCGCTAGACCCGGGGGTCGTTTACGCATCTTCTTTTTTGGAGCCTTCCGGCATCTACAAAAGCAATGATGGAGGGGAAAACTGGGCGCCGATCGATGAAGGCTTAGCCAATCGAGCGGTAACCGCCATCGCAATCGACCCCAACCAGCCCTCCAGCCTCTTCGTTTCTCCTTTCTCGGCCGGCATTTTCCAATCCCAGAATGGTGGCGCTACCTGGACGCCGCGCTGCGCAGGAACGGGGATTACTTTCTTCAATATTGCAACGCCGGCTCAGGATCCCAATACCTTCTTTGCTAGCTACAATTCAGCAAGCAATCGTGTGATCAAATCCGAGGATGGCGGGATGAACTGGCTGCCGAGAAGCAACGGACTGATTGTTGCCCCCGGTGTGCTGACGCGCCATCCTACCGCTCCACAAACCATGTATGCAGGTTGCCCGTTTGGAGTCTGGAAGACGGAAAATGGCGGTGAGAACTGGACCGGCATGAGTGATGGGCTGCCCTTGGATTATTTCCACGGTGGACCACACGGGATTCAGTCGATTGTAGCTGATTCTCGGGACGGTCGTATCCTCTATGCCGGGACGGCGACTGGCGTCTATGTTTACGATCCTCAGACCAATTATTGGGGCGAGCGAAACGAGGGCATCAGTGGCAGCAGGTTCGTCAATTCTATCGTTGTTGATCCGCTTGACCCGGACATCCTCTATATCGGAACCTCTATCCTTGGCAATTCCGTAACAACCCCAGTGTGGAAGAGCATTGACGGAGGTTTCCATTGGACTCCAGCGAGTGAGGGCATACCTCCCACATGGGCTCAGACATTGGCCATTGATCCCTCGAACCCTTTGGTATTGTATGCCGGCACTGGTTCTGGGATTTATAAAACCATTGATGGCGGTAGAACTTGGTCCAGCATCGGCGGGGAGGATATCAATTATCCCTATATTGACTTTATTGCGATCCATCCTCAGAACTCCTTCATTATTTATGCCGGAGTGCGTGGCTCCAAGGGAGTCTATCGCTCCCTGGATGGTGGGCAGAGTTGGGAGAGCATCAACGAAGGCCTTTTGAGTCGCCGCTTTTACTGGATGGGAATTGACACGAACAACCCCGGCTACCTCTTCGCCTGCACCCAGCGCGGCCTTTTCCGCTACATCTCCCCCAGCCTCTTCTTCAGCGACCTCCAGCTCTATCTTCCGGTCGAGGCAGGCAGTTCTGTAGGCGTCGTGTTGGGTGGCGACATGAACAACCCGGTTGCGCAGAACGGAGGGATTACGCAGACCGTCCGTGGGCGGCTGCAACTGGTCAACCTGGATCCAAGCTTGATCTCCTCAGCGCAGTACGAGGATCCCGATTCCCCGGGAACCTGGCTCACCCTCACCCCAACCCCGGACGGCGCAGGTGGCAGCGCCCTCTGGATGGATACTGGGTATTCTCTCTTGCCCGGCCAAAGCAAGCCCTGCCGTTTCCGCCTCTCAGTGAGCGCCTCCGCCCCTGTGCGCATGCACCGCACGGTGCTCTCCTTGCTTGACTGCAGCGTATCCAGCACGACAACGCCCTGGATCTTGGCTGCCAAGACCGGGCAGTTGAGCGTGGTAGAGGAGAGCGCGCCGGCTTTGAGCGGCACGGTCAGCTTGCCGCAGACCGGGGTCCAGATCGGCGTCACCGTCAGCGGCACCGGTTGGGGAGGGGTCTACGATGGGCAGCCTAGCGGCACCAGCACCCCTCTGGGGTCGGTGCTGAAATATCTCGATGTCTGCTTCACCCCGGAGGGAGAGGCCAGCGGGACAGCCACTGTGATGGTGGATCTGGACCAGAACGCCTACTACGCCTCCTGTGACTTGCGCTATTGGGATGGATCGCAGTGGAGGAAAGCTGATCCGCAATGGCTGGATCAAGACAAGCACCAAGTGATCGGTCATATCCCTTATATCTACTTGCGAGGGACGCCCCTCTCCGTCGCTACGCCGGAGGGGCTCTCCCTGGGGTTTGCCCTGCAAGGAGCTACTTCCTATACGGCTACCTTCGCGGTCTCCTTCTATGAGCCGGGGGGGACAAGCCCGCTCTTCTCCAACACCGTCACAATCCCTGCGCAGGCTGGCTCCTTCACCCTGACGGGGGTCACTGCGGGGACCTACGACATCAAGATCAAAGAGGGCCGGGCCTTGAGCAGTAGAAAGAGCGGCGTAGAGGTCAGCGGCTCGATCAGCGTATCCTTCGGAACCCAGCCGGTGGGAGATGCCAACGGGGACGATGTGGTCAACATCCTGGACTTCGCCCTTTTGAAGGCTTCTTTCGGGAAGACGACCGGGCAGGGGAGCTTCGATGGGAGGGCGGATTTCGACGGCAATGGGGTAATCAACATCACCGACTTCTCCTACCTGAAGAGCAACTTCGGAAGGTGGGGGGGCTGTGAGGAAGGAATATCCGGGGATTGAGCCCCTGATTCATAAAACCAATGAAGTGTTGGAGGTGAAGAGATGAGACGGAGATCAGTACGATGGTATGGGTGCGCTGTAGTTCTTGAAAATGAAAACAATCCTGTGTTGGAGGTGAAGAGATGAGACGGAGATCTGTACGATGGTATGGCGGCTATTTGCTTTGTGCGTTGCTGCTAATGCTGCCATCTTTCCCCCCGGTGGCAACCGCTGCTTCGACAGCAGCTCCCTATGTCCAAGCATTGGCAGCAAAGGGGAGCGTACCTGTAGGGGAGGAGATACCGGATGTAGGTGTAGAAGCAGAGAGTAACGAGACAGCCCTTGGTAAAGATCTATCGGGAGGCTCGACCTCCTCCGGGGAGGGACAATGGGCTCAGTTGCCACTCTATGGAGGAAGTGTTTATTGCTTGGCAATTACTCCTAGCAACCCCCAGATTCTCTATGCTGGCACCAATGGCAGTGGTGCTTTTGAAAGCACGAAAAGCGGGGTATTCAAAAGTAATGATGGTGGGGTGAGCTGGACTTTCTCCTCCAGCGGGCTGACAAGCAGCAATGTGCATTCCCTGGCCATCGATCCTGAAAATCCCCAGATTCTCTACACTGCTACTGCGGGCGGGGTTTTTAAAACCATCGATGGCGGGATGAACTGGACCGCTTCCTCCAGCGGGTTGACAAATACCTATGTGTTTTTCTTGGCCATTGACCCTGGCAACTCTCAGACTCTTTACGCTGGTAGCAACGGCAGCGGTGTCTACAAGAGCGAAAATGGCGGTGCTAACTGGACCGCCTCCTCAACTGGGTTGGCAAACACTTTTGTACGGTCTTTGGCCATTGATCCTGGTGACACTCAGATTCTTTTTGCCGGCACAGGTGGTGGAATCTACAAGAGCAGCGACGGCGGAGAAAGATGGGACTTTAAGGGTCTAGTTAGCAGCGACGTGTGGTCCTTGGCTATCGATCCTGGTGACTCACAGATTCTTTATGCCGGTGCTGGCGGCGGGGTTTTTAAAAGCATCGATGGCGGGATGAACTGGACCGCTTCCTCAACGGGGCTGACGAGTAGTCATGTGTGGTCACTTGGCATCACCCCAAGCAACTCACAGATTCTTTATGCCAGCACCTGGGGAGGAGTATTCAAGAGTATCGACGGAGGTGCGAGCTGGAACACAGTCTCTAACGGGCTACCGAATAATGGTGTGTGTTCTCTAATCAACGATCCGGGTAATTCCCAAACACTCTATGTGGGTACTTGGGATGGGGGAGTATTCAAGAGCAGCGATGGAGGGGTGAGCTGGTTCATTTCCTCCATCGGGCTGACAAACAGATATATCCAATGCATAGCTCTCGATCCCAACAATGCGCAAACTCTCTATACCGGCACCTATGGCGGCGGAGTCTTCAAGAACATCGACGGCGGGACGAGCGGGGCTGCTTTTTCCATTGGTCTAACAAACGGCCGGGTGTATGCTTTGGCCGTCGATCCCCACAACTCCCAGGTGCTCTACGCAGGTACCTACGGTAGCGGGATCTTCAAGAGCAGTGAAGCCGGGACAAACTGGACCGTTTCCTCAACTGGGCTGACGAATAGCGATGTGCAGTGCTTGACCATCGACCCGAACAATTCACGGATAATCTACTCGGGGACAAGTGGTGGTGGCGTATACAAGAGCACTAACGGTGGAACCAGCTGGACTTCTTCCTCCAGCGGGCTGACGAACAGTAACGAATGGTCCCTGGCCATCGATCCCAGCAACTCGCAGACACTCTACGCCAGCGCCATTGGCGGAGGGGTAGGGGTCTTCAAGAGCATCGATGGCGGGGCAAATTGGACTGCTTCTTTCAGTAGTCCACCGAGCGATTTGGTATACCCCCTGGCTATTGACCCCAGCAACTCTCAGATTCTCTACGTCGGCACCTATCTCGGCTCGGTTTTCAAGAGTGGCGATGGTGGAGCCAATTGGACAGCATCCTCCACCGGGTTGGCGAACAATAGTGTATGGTCACTGGCTATCGACCCCCACAGCTCTAAAGTGCTTTACGCTGGTACTCGTGGCGGGGTCTTCAAGAGCAGCAACGGTGGGAAAAGCTGGATCACTTTCTCCAGCGGGTTGACGAACAGCGATGTGAATTGTCTGGCCATCGATCCCAATAATCCCCAGATTCTCTACGCCGGCAGCAACGACGGTGGAGTCTGGAAGTACACCCCCAGCAGCTTTTTCACGCTCCTCTCCCCCAACGGCGGGGAGTCCTGGCCGATCTCTTCCACCCAGACGATCACCTGGACTTCCACCAACCTGGAGGGAAATGTGGCACTATTGCTCTCTCTAGATGGTGGATCTACTTGGACGAGCACCATTGGTACAGCGACTGCAACTACTGGCGTTTTTGCCTGGAAGGTTTCTGGGCCTGCCTCTGCTTCCTGCCGATTGAGGATCGTCAGCTTACAAGATCCATCGATCTTGGATCAATCAGATGGGAGTTTTTCCATCACAGCCTCATCGATGGCTTGGCTCCAGCTCTTCAGCGCCTCGCCTACCTCTCCTTCTATAAGACGAGCTCACTCACTCGTCTACGATGAAAGCAGTGGGCAAGTGATCCTATCTGGAGGGATCTTCAAAAGCGATACATGGTCTTTCAATCCTCTTTCTCCTGCGTGGACTCAGCTCTTCCCGTCCTCTTCACCCCCAGCAGATCATTGGAATGCCGCAATGGCTTATGATCCGGATCTGAGGTGCCTGATTAGGTTTGGAGGCCCTTATGGCCCCAATGATACCTGGCGCTTTAATTACACCCCGACTCCTGCTTGGACCAACCTGCTTACTGGCAACCCGCCGCCTGTCCTTGAAGGCCCTGCGATGGCTTACGATCCGAAAGTGAAGAAGATGATCCTCTTCGGGGGTCGTGTCGAAAGTCCTACGGTCTCGTGGGTATCCCAGAATGACACTTGGTCATTTGATACGCAGACAAACACATGGGAGATGCTCTCTCCAACAGGATCCATTCCAGCGCCACGGCACTGCCATGGAATGATCTACGATCCAGTATTACAAAAGATCGTTCTATTCGGGGGAGAAAGAACTGACCCTCCAAGTCAATGGAACGATCTGTGGACCTACGATTCGATCACCAATCAATGGGAGGAACTCCATCCCATCGGAATGCTTCCTGCTCCTCGCAATGGCTTCGCCATGGACTATGACCAGGCGCACCAGTGCCTCGTAGTATTTGGTGGCGATGATCGAACTCAACTCCACAATGATACGTGGATCTACAGCAGCCTTACGAACCGCTGGACCAAACTGCCTCTTGCCACCTCACCCTCTCCACGATCGTCTGCCATGGCCTTCTCACCGGAATCGCAAAGTTCCCTCCTGTTCGATGGCCGAGAAGTCGGGGACACCTGGACTTTGGATCTGGGCGGACCGATCGTGAACACGGGATCCGCCACGGCGGTCGCTCATGCAACTGCCAATCTAGCTGGATCCATCCTCACAAGAGGATTCGATTGCCAGGCATGGTTTGAATGGGGACTGTCCGATCAGTACGGAACGCGCACGGATACACAGAATATCCTATCAAACAATGATGCGGTTCAGCTTTCAGTTGCACTGTCAAGCCTTCTGCCAGAAACAACCTATCATTTCCGGTTGGTTGCCTCCAACGAGGAAGGACTTTGCTATAGCGCTGATCGCACTTTCACCACAACGAAAGAACCTCCATCAATCCGGCTCCTCTCCCCGAACGGCGGGGAGAACTGGCTCATCTCCACTACCCAGACGATCACCTGGACCTCCAGCAGGCTGGCTGGCAATATCCACCTGCTACTCTTGAAAGATGGTGGTTCCACCTTCACCGCCACCATTGCCGAGAATATTCCCAACACCGGCGCCTACTCCTGGAACAACATCCAGCCAATCTCACCCACCTTGCGGGTGCGGGTAGTCAGTGCCTCCTCCCCGGGAGTCTTTGACGACTCGGATGGCAACTTCTGGATCGATGTCTCTAGATTCGATCGCTCTGCCGCGAACCTAGCCTACAACAAACCAGTTGAGTCTAACTACCCCGGATCGGGCATTCACAGCTGCAACACTGTTGTTAATGGCAGCTCTCTTTTCCCTTACGACGGTGAATGGTACGTGGATCCCTGGAGTCCTCCGTTATGGTTGAGGATCGACCTCGGTGCGACATACCAGATTGATACGATCGACACCTTGCATGCTGCCTATAGCACCTGGAACCGTTATTCCAGGCCAAAGGAGTTGCGTATCGAATTCGACGACGGTCAAAGCGTCGTCGTCACTCGCGAAACTGTGACTGGATACGGATGGTGTCGAAACACATTCCCCCTGCACAGTACAAGATATGTGAAGATCATCATTCTCTCTACGGAAACCTCGGGTGAGGAAGTCTATCCCACATGCACAGGATTTGATGAAATCAACATTTATGGAGCCCCATCCTCTCTTGTCCTCCTCTCTCCCAACGGCGGGGAGAACTGGCCGATTGGATCTTCCCAAGCTATCACCTGGACTTCCACAGACCTCACTGGCGGGGTCTGCATTGAGTTGACCCGGGATGGAACCACCTGGCAAACACTTTCCCCCTCAACAACAAATACTGGAAGCTATGTGTGGACGACAACGAGCCCATCTTCAACTACATGTCGAGTTCGTGTCTCAAGCGTTGACTCTCCGTTCCTCGCTGATTCATCAGATGCCGACTTCTCGATCTATGATGCCGGTCCCTGGCCGATGTTCCGCCACAATTCACAACACGCCGGTCAGAGCCCTTACAACGGCCCTAGTGAGCCGGCGAAGAAGTGGGAGTTCGCGACAGGAGGTGGGGTATACTCTTCCCCAGCCATCGGCTGCGACGGCACGGTCTACGTCGGGTCAAACGACAACAATCTCTACGCCATCAATCCGGACGGCAGCAAGAAGTGGGAATTCGTGACAGGTAGTTTGGTGCAATCTTCCCCGGCCATCGGCAGCGACGGCACGGTCTACGTAGGTTCAGGAGACGGGAAGCTCTACGCCTTGAATCTGGACGGCAGCAAGAAGTGGGAGTTCGCGACAGGAGGTGCGGTGGACTCTTCCCCGGCCATCGGCAGCGATGGCACGGTCTACGTAGGTTCATGGGACGGGAAGCTCTACGCCTTGAATCTGGACGGCAGCAAGAAGTGGGAGTTTGCGACAGGAAGTGGGGTATTCTCTTCCCCGGCCATCGGCAGCGACGGCACGGTCTACGTAGGTTCAGGGGATGGGAAGCTCTACGCTTTGAATCTGGACGGCAGCAAGAAATGGGAGTTCGTGACAGGTAGTTGGGTGCAATCTTCGCCGGCCATCGGCAGCGACGGCACGGTCTACGTGGGGTCACTTGACAACAAGCTTTACGCCTTGAATCCGGACGGCAGCAAAAAGTGGGAGTTTGCGACAGGATATATGGTATTCTCTTCCCCGGCCCTCGGTAGTGACGGCACGGTCTACGTGGGGTCACTTGACAACAAGCTTTACGCCTTGAATCCGGACGGCAGCAAAAAGTGGGAGTTTGCGACAGGAAATATGGTGGACTCTTCCCCGGCCCTCGGTAGTGACGGCACGGTCTACGTGGGGTCATACGACAACAAGCTCTACGCCATCGATCCAGAAGGGAGCAAGAAGTGGGAGTTCGCCACAGGAAGTGGGATGTTCTCTTCCCCAGCCATCGGTAGCGACGGTACGGTCTACGTGGGGTCGTGGGACAACAAGCTCCTCGCCATCGGCGAGTCGCCCCCCCCTTCTCTTGATCTCCTCTCCCCCAATGGCGGGGAATCGTGGCCCATCTCCTCCACCCAGACGATCACCTGGACTGCTACTACTGTTATCGGGGATGTGGCTGTTGTGCTTTCGCGGGATGGGGGAAATACGTGGACGGAGACGATCGCGTCTTCCGTCTCTGCTGCGACAGGAAGCTGTACTTGGATGGTCACTGCGCCAGCTTCCACCAACTGTCGGGTAAGAGTAGTCAGCGTAAGCAATCCTGCGATTTCCGATCAATCAGACGCCGACTTCAGCATCATCCCCCCTGGAAGCTTAACCATCTCCTTCTCCCTGCAAGGAGCTACTACTTCCTATACAGCGACCTTCGCGGTCTCCTTCTATCAGCCGGGGGGGGCAAGCCCTCTCTTCTCCCGAACTGTAACTGTCCCT
>Ga0247841_10004318_pt1 | contig 24649 bp, 15 predicted proteins | sample LaCruzMarch2015__2_FD_192410 | JGI IMG/M metagenome (GOLD analysis project Ga0247841, IMG submission 192410) | Freshwater microbial communities from meromictic Lake La Cruz, Castile-La Mancha, Spain - LaCruzMarch2015_18m | ecosystem: Environmental > Aquatic > Freshwater > Lake | place: Spain... | reverse complement strand
TCACATCTGTTTGTTTACAATAGTATCTTAGGCTTAATGAGCAACTCACTGGGTACAAATAGTTACAATTATATTTGTTCTCTCAGCGGTACACATTATGTAAGGGTAAACAGAGACTCCGGAACCTCTACAGGTAGCTATAAAATAAGAGTCACTTCTCCGGATGAATCATTGCCATTTGAACTAATTAGCCCATTGAATAATGCAACTATTAATGCCTCAACTATTCTTTTTGATTGGAACGATGTAACAGGTGCGGCTAGTTATAATCTAATAGTTGATGACAATATTGGCTTTACCGATCCTGAGATTTCTTCGATAACATCAGCTTACCACACGCATCAGCAATCTGCTTGTACCGTAGGGGCTGATTGGTTATACGATGGCAATTATTACTGGAAAGTTGTAGCATATTATGCCAATGGGGATTCTCTTGTATCAAGTATGCAATCATTCCTATACAATACCACAAAGGCACAAACTCCAACATGGAAACCCTTGATGCGTTCATATAAGTCTTCTGATGCCGATCACTTTTACTGCACTGATTTAAATCAAATGTTGGATGCCGATGTTTCTTATGGTTTTATGTACGAAAAGACAGAGGGTTTTTTAGCTGAATCCCCCTACACAACAAGTAATACCCTGAAACCGGTTTATAGGCTGTACAGCTTAGGTTCGGCAGCAACTAACGAAAAAAGCCATTTCTATACAACAGATGTTTACCAACGAAATCAAAAGATACGTTCTAATTGGAGATATGAAGGAATCATCGGATACACTGAGGAAAATGCCTCTACTTTTGTTCCCCTTTACTATTTATACAAGCACAATCAGACACCAATAACAACTAATGATAATTTTTATACCACAAGTGAAGTAGAGAAGAATCATGCAATGAGTGCTTACGGATATGAGTATATGGGCATAACGTGTTATGTGTCTTTGGATGGTGGAAATACCACCCTACCATGGTCTGTCAATCAATCATCTGTAGGACAGGGGATCAATCCGGCAAACGGGAATTTTTCTACTTACGGTAAGGATATTTTCTCGATTCCCGGTGGGAAAATGTCTTTGGATTTCTCGTATTCATACAATTCTTACTCAACCAAGTTTCTATCCTTGTTGAACCCTATTGGTATTGGATGGAGTCATACTTATAACACATATATCTACATAACTAATTCCAAATTATATGTTTATTGGTCAGACGGCAGCATTCATGTTTACAACAATAGTACACCCTATCAAGCAGTAACGCAAGGCATCTATAATAAGATGCAATACGTTAATGCTTCCAGATACACTATAACTCTAAAAAATCAAACAGTATATACATTTGACCTTCTCGTTCCTGGCATTAGCATCGCAGTTCTAACTCAAATTACTGATAGAAATCAGAACTTATTGACCCTTGGGTATGTGAATGGTACAACCAGACTTGATCATGTTACAGACAGATTCCAGCGTACTCTCAGGTTTGCATATACGTTGAGAGAGGACGGTAGTTATTTAATCGACTATATCACTGATGAAACTGGGAGCAGAACTGCCCATTTAGGATATGATTCTTACAATAATTTAGTTTCCTGTAGGGATGCCAAGAATTTCATTACGTCCTATTCGTTTGATCCGGCTTTTTCTGATGAGCATCAATTGCTAAGAGTCAATCTGCCCAATGGGCATGCAATTGTGAATTCATACAATTCTGATAAAAAGCTCTCATCACAGTATTATGATGTTGGTGGGCAACACTTGAACCTAAGCTATAATGGCGTTACGACTAGCGTAGTTGACCAAAATGGTTTCCAGTCAACTTATCAATACACGGACAATGTAATAAAAAACATCAGTCACATGGTTACTCCCTCTATGATAACAGATTATCAGTATAGCGACACTCAGAACCCTACACTTCCCACTTCGGTAACTGATGGTAATGGAAATACGACAAGCATAACCTATGATGCTAATGGCAATGCAACAAACATAACTCGCCCTGGTGGCACATTACATCATTATCACTACAATACTATCAATGATGTTACAGAATATGTCGATCCTCTTAATCATCATAGCTATTTTGGCTATACAGGTGGCAACCTAACGTCAGTTCAAACGCCGAGAGGAACAACCAATTATCAATATGGTTCTTATGGAAAGCTCAGTCAGGTAACTGACCCGGTAGGGCAAACTACCAGCTATGCCTATGATACGTATGACAATGTATCAACAGTTACACAGCCTCTGGGATTAACGACAAGCTATGCTTATGATAATCTTAGCCGGGTATTAAATGTTACAAACCCATTGGGACAATCTAGTTCCTATCAATATGATCTAAATGATAACATCACTTCGGCTACCGAATTTGGAGATGCAACTACTTATTCTTATGACGAGAATAATAACCTATTGTCTGTCTCAAAAAATGGTCAGACCACCACCCTTCTGTATAACTATATGGATTTAGTGAATTCAGTATCAAACCCTTTGGGAAATACTACCCTAACCAATTATAACCCCAACGGTAGTATCCAGTCTGTCCAAAGACCAACCGGAGCATTGTTGAATTACTCCTATAATGGGTTTGGAGCTATTTCAGTTATAAACACCCCGGATACCGGAGTGAGTTATGGTTACGATGGGAATAGAAACATCAATAGTGTTACAGATAACAATGGTAGTATGTCCTTTATCTTTGATTCACTGAATAGGATAACCTCAGTAACATCAAATTATGGAGTCAGCAATACAGTATCTTATGGATACGATAATGCCGACAACATCACTTCAATGACCTATGGCGGGCACACTGTCCAATACACTTATGATAATGATAATCTTTTGCATTCAGTTAGAGACTGGAACAACAGGATTACAACTTTTAATTACCGAAATGATGGTTCACTTAGCTCTATCCAGTATCCTAATGGCATAGTCAATAATTATGGATATGATAATGCTGGCAGGCTAACATCCTTTTCTAATTCAAATGTAAATAGCTATTCCTATACTCTGAACGCATTGGGATTTCACACAGCTGTTGATCAAACAGAACCATTATCACCTTTCCCAATGCCTGCGTTTAACCTCTCTTGCACCTATGATAATGCAAATCGCATTCAAACAGCAGGAAGTTCGACCTTCACTCACAATGCTAGTGGGGATATGACCAGCAGGAGCATTCCACAGGCAACATATTCATGGGATTCACTTGATAGATTGACCGGGGTTTCTGGCAGTTCAAGTATCAGTTACACTTATGATGGGACAGGTAACAGGAGAAGTAGGACAGAGAACGGGACTACTGTTAGATATGTTCTCGATGTCAATTCTTCAATGACCAATGTTCTGATGGAAATTGACAATAGCGGAAATCCAATCAACTACTATATCTATGCTAATGGTGTGCTTATCAGCAGGATTAAGCCCAATGGTAATACCAGATTCTATCAGTATGACTCCAGAGGAAGCACAATTGCCATGACTGATGAATCTGGTCAGATTACCCATAAGTACTCATATAATCCCTATGGTAAAGTAATTACAATGCAGGAAGAAGATACTAATCCCTTCCGGTTCGTGGGTGGCTTTGGAGTGATGGATGAGGGGAACGGACTGTCATATATGCGTGCCAGGTATTATGATCAAAACTTGGGGCGATTCATATCAGAGGATCCTATGTGGAGTTCAAATTTATTCTCATATGGTTCAAACAATCCAGTTATGTTTTTTGACCCTACGGGTAATATATCAGAGAAAGTAAAACAGGGTTTGATAGATTCAATTTTAGAATCTTTACTGCAAGGGAAAGTTGAGTTAACATCAATAACCTCAGCAGTGTTCATTAATTATGTTGGTAAAAGAAATAAAGCTACAGCTGACAAATTAGAAGTTCTCAAATTCTTTATAGGTTTTGTTTCTCCACAATCAATTGTTGTAAATGCTATTGTGATACAAATCAAAGAAGATTTAGGACTCACTACAGATAATCACGAGGATGAAGCGGCTAAACATGCGAAGACAATTCACGACACTATTAACAACTGGATGAAGAAGTATAAGTGTGGTCCTTTTAATCTCAAAGAAAGGCAAGAATGGTTAAATTCGAATAGGAGACCCTGATGAAAACTACCATCATAATGATTTCACTTCTTTTGATGTTCCTTGATTATTCTTGGGGGATAAATCAATACCAGTATAATTATAGAAACGAACTGATTAGTTGTGATTACGGTAATGGATATGTGATTTCTTATTCTTATGATTCTAATGGGAACCTAACTAATCAAACCGTAAGCATACCAAATGTATCTCCTCTATCCCCGACACAATTTAGAATTACGTCAAATGGGAACTCAAAGACATTAGCTTGGGAACCTGTCACAAGCAATGTCAATGGCACTCCGATAATTATATCATCATATACTATCGAAGCCAGTGATAATCCATTTTCGGGGTTCATTAGTATCGGTTCTACTATCCAAAATCAATATACAGATACTTCAGATAACCATCAAAAGAGATTTTATCGAATACGAGCTGTTATTGGAACCCGTGAAGATGTTGCAAGTGATTTACAAATTTTACGCAGCCAAAATCAAACAATAGGAGATAGAAAATGAATATTACAAGATGGTATTGTAACATGTTTAGACGTTTGTTTATGTATGCGTTTTATTTAACATTTATGTTAACAACCAGCTCTTTGATATGCAGCGAGATTCAGGATTTTGATGTAATAGATATAGAATCACTTCACTCATCTCTTGGATCTAATCGCAAAATTGATATTTTAGACGATTTCAATCTGAAATCATATGATGAAACTAGCGCTGGATTGTCAATCATTGATTCTGACAATTTAACCATATCTGGTACAGATTCTCTCGCAGGCTTTTTTATGTGGGATGATGCCAATCCGATTTTATCATTTTCAAATTGCAACAACATTAGACTTTCTAACTTAAAACTAGGACACAAGGGATCAAATGATAAAGGAAGCGCTACACCTGTAGTTCAATTCGTTAATTGCAGCAATGTGATCTTAGATAACTGTATCATTTATGGGTGTGGACCGTATGGGTATACATACGGTTTGAATATAGATAATACTAGTCAGTTCAATTTTATGAATTCTGTGATTAAAGACTGCAATTTAGGAATCAGTGTCGTCGATAGTTCTGTGGGTGTTTCATTTGAAAATTGCGTTTTTAGTCAGAATCGAGGATCTGCTGGTATATCATTGAGTCAAACATCAGATATAGTTATAGATAGCTGTAGAGTATCAAATAATGAAGTTACAAGTGTTTATAATTTTGATAAGGTAACTAATACAAAGGTAACCAATTGTTTATTCTCTGAGAACACTTGTAAAAATGGTGTCATTGTTTCTAATAATTCAGCGGAAATTTTGATAGAGAATTGTATATTAAACAAAAATACAGGAGATTTTGGATTATCATTGGGTCAAACATCTGATATATTTATTGATAGCTGTAGAGTCTCCAATAACGATATTACTAATATATTTAATTTTGACAAGGTATCTAATGCTAAAGCAATTAATTGTTTATTCTCTGAGAATGCCTGCATAAATGTACTGAATATCAACAATAATTCCAAGGGGGTTTTGTTAGAAAAATGTACATTGACTAAAAATACAGGATCTCTTGGATTAGTGTTGGATCAAACGACAGAAATCATTATGGACAACTGCACATTGTCCAGTAATGGCTTTTCTGAAGTCTGTAACTTAGGCAAAGTGTCAAATATAAAGATCATAAATAGTATGTTTTCTGATAATGACTGCAAGAGTAGTATGATCGTTACCAGAAATAATTCACAGGATATCTTATTAAAGAAGTGTGTATTTAACCAAAATAAGGCGACTAGCAATTTTATGCTCGAAAAAACTGCCGAGGTTACAATAGATAGCTGCAGCATCAGCAATAATAGACTTAACAATATGTTTAATATTGGATTAGGTTCAAATCTAATTATAATGAATAGTGTTTATTCTAACAATGCTATATCAAAATTTTCTAGCACATTCTCATGTATTGACTGCATTGATACTAAATTCATAGATAATAGTTTAGACTCACTATCTATAATAAACGAAATCGGTTATGTTGGTTCTTCTCTGTATAATTTACGCAAGTCTGTCCAATCGGTGATTAAAGGAGTAACTCGATTGAGAAGAACAATTGCTGAGAAGTATGTAGCTTTTGATGATAGCTTAAATACGTATGTTGCTCAGCATAAGTTGGATATGTCAGCTAAGAATCAGTTTGAAAATAGTAATGAGTATTATTTACGCATTGCTAAGGGTTACAAGTTTTATGCAAATTACTATGACAAATACATCAAGCCTGTATCAGATGAATTGAGCATACTCAGAGGTAAGTCTGTCTATATTACAACAGATGTTGAGTTATTAGCATATAATGCAGATACTAATAGTTATCGCATAAGTGCTAATGACCTTGTAAATAATTCTGCTATGAACTTTGATGTTACCGTTAGTCCAGTGGGTGCTAAAGCAATTTTTGCTGATCCAGGTAGCTATAAATTTAATATTGAATATCGACTTAATCTTAAGGATGAGCTTGTTCCCATACGATTATTTGTTTTCAATAAAGGAACGAAGATATGTATGGGGTCGAGTAACAATGATTCACTACTCTTATCCGAAGTAAATTCAATCGCTCCATCATCAAATAGCAGATGGATGAGAGCATACAGCTACCCTTATGGAGTTGGTTACACGAAATCAGTAGTCTTCGACTACACTGGTTTAGGTATAATAACGGAAAATCGCACAACAGTAGATCCCTTGAATCGATTTTTCTTAAGTAAGGATATTACTGACCAGCAAAGTAGCTCGACAGTCATTAATTTAGCTAATCAGTATGGGAAGTCATGGTTTTCAATGGATGGTAGGTTGATTTTCTCGAGTTTATGGGATGGAAGGACTGTACAAATATTGGCTAGGGATTCCAGTACTTTAGACATCGTGTCTGATTCAGGCGTTTTAGGTAGAGGTGCAGTTATGAATGTTTCAGCTGACAGTAAATATTTACTTAAGTATGAAAATAGTACTCATAAAGTGTTATATAAGAAGGTTGGGGAATCAACTTGGAAAGAGTGTTATTCACATACCAGTGATTTTCGGCAGAGCTTAGAAGGCATAGACCTAATTATGGGGAGATACTTAGTTTTATTTATCCCAGGAGCCTATAGGATTTGGGTTTATGATATAAAACAAAGTAGATTTGAAAATGATATTTCTGTGGATAGGGATGCAAGGTCTTGTGTAGTATCACCGAGTTTTAGATCTCTTATAGTATCAACCGAAAACTATTCTAAAGAATATCTTATTTTTAAAGAGGATGGGCAATTTTGAGCGATGTATAGCTCACTTCGAAACAAAGTACCATCAACTTATCAAATCCACCCATCATATGCCTTGTTGCGGACCACCTTAACACTAAGTGTTTTTAAGTCTATCGTAGCAGTAAGAAGTGCACCCTCAGTAAATCCGTCATCAGGGACATTAACCCCTATGACGATATTATCATTGCTGACCGAGATCAGTCCAAAGATACCCTCGTTCGTTTCTCCGTTAAAATTTACATCCATTTGTATTGAATTATACTTAGGATCGAACTTCAGATAGGCTGAGAGTTTTTGTTTAGATATGTTTTGGAGACTCATACCCGCCCCACCTTGAGTTACCGGAGTCCTATACCATTCAGTCGCCTTATTGCAGAAAATCTGGAGTTGTTTTCTCATCGCTATAACATACCCAGATTCCTTGGGATCGGCATCCGTAACTATGTTGCCAGATCCGCTTGATTGCAAACTTTTTTCCGGTTTAAGAGTCTCCAACGCTGGGCTGACTTCCATTCCGTCAACTGTGATCTGCATACTGGTGGTACTGGACAGTATCATCTGCCGTGTTTTCTTGTTCGCTATAGTATTCTCAAAAGTGAGATCAATTGTTTTCCCTGATTTACCATTAAGCCAATCAAACATGATCTGGTCCGATGTTGAGAGTTTGAACGGTTCCACACCCTTGAGGGGCGACCCTAACTTATCCAGGAAAACCAGTGACCATTTTCCAGTCTGTATTTTGTTATTCTTTCCGATATCTTTCAAAAGTTCAATCGTGACCACAACAAAGGTTCTGGCTTCTGATGCATTCAGAGTTAGTTTGTTCTGAACAAGGCGATAGTAGCCACCGTTACTGCCGGTAAATTTAATATTTTTCATGGGAACGAGTTTTGTCCCATTATCAACTCCGCAAGAAACCAGTAAGACAAATGTAATCATGGCTATCGATAAAAGTAATGTTCTTTTCATGACGTCTCCATTTTATTTGTTTCTATCTAAACAATTTAATAGGCTAGATTTGTAAATCTCAGTGCAAGATTACATTTCAGGAAATATTCTTTGCATATTAGATTATTAAAAATGAACTAAAAATATCATCCTCAATGGCGGAGCCTTTCAAATCCCCTTTGTTTAATATCTCGCCTTTCTCAACGCTATTCTCGGTCGCGCGGCTCTGAGCCGTTAATAAATGACCAGCAATTATCTACATCGGTAAAAATAACGTGCATTCCCAAGGGTTGACTGGTGACAATTACATTTAAACCAGGCGCTAAGTCACTTTTGGGAGTCATAATAAATACTCCGGGGTTACCTTCTAAAGCTACCAATGTTGCTTGTATAAGTTTGTAACCTCTATCGCTCTTATCAGTCTTAGAGTTTTCAACTTCTGTGCCAAACATAAAAGCAGAAACATCGACACCGGGTATATTTACAATAAATTCTGGTCTTGGATTAAATTCAGTAGCTATTGCGCGTGACTCAACACCACTTGCGGTTCCCTTACTCAATGCTGTTAACTCTTTGTCAATTTTTAAGAAAACTCCAACCTCATTAATCTTTAGTTTCTTTGAACAGGACATACTCATACTAAGCAAGAGTATGAGTAAAATCCAAATTTGTAACTTGCTACGTCTCATAAAACACTTCCTTTTTATTTTGGCATCAAATACCTCTATTTTTCTGCAACTACAATTGATGCATTGCATTTGTCAATAAAATTCGTTAACCTTGCGTAAGTCTATATCCCCCAAACCTATTCAGACGTCTTAACTCTCTCAATATCCCTTTTCTGACCTTGGTTCCAATCTTCGGAACTTTATCTTTGTTGATAACAACATAGATTTGCTTTCTCAAATCAATAGCTTCTATTGATGCCAAAGCTTCCAGATAGATATAGACGCACTGCCTGGACTTGCCGATAGCTTGGGCAATGGGTCTGATGCCAGTGGATCTGCTTTTTTACTTCCAAAAGATAAGAATATTTATCAAATTCTCTCCAATGTATATGGGAGGTATGATAGATGTCGTAGCAAAAATTATAGTCAATCCTAAACCCAAAAGACTTAATACCAACCCTATCATTGCCATTCCTTTTTTACAACCACTAATTCCTAAGAATCCCATAATAATTCCCATTGTGTTTACTATCACACCATAAGGGGTGATAATCCAAGCGCATAATCCAATAACTCCCAAAACCAGTGATATAACTGCTGGTATGCCTTTTTGATTTTCCATGTATTAACTCCTAATTTTCTTTCACCATTACTTAAAATAATGCAAATTATGCCAAGGGTCTAAGTGTTTTTGGATACTGTGGTCAGTATCCAAACGATAAACACTCTCAGCATAAATTATGGTGAAGCAAGCTATATATAATCAAGACATCAAAATGTTACCATCTGTTTACATTACCGATATTCTTGTCAGTTTTTCTCTGCGTCAGAAAACTCTAAAAATCAACCAATAATATTTAGCAAATAGATTTTGGACTTATAAATCATGTCTTTTTTCTGTCAAGATTATTCGTTAACCATTGATAATTCTATGTCCTCCAATTCTATTCAGATTCCTTAATTCTCGCAATATCCCTTTTCTGACCTTGGTTCCGATCTTCGGTGCTTTGTCTTTGTTGATAACCACGTAGGTGTGCTTTCTCAAATCTATTGCTTCAATCGATGCTAAGGCTTCCAAATAGACATAGACCCACTGCCTGGACTTGCCGAAGGCTTGGGCAATGGCTCTGATGCCTGTGTATCTGCCATTTTCTATAACCTCCATCAACTCGTAGGCAGCAGTAACATTGAGTGTCCATTCTGAGGTAGAGTCATGATTAGTGACATAACGGTTAGCCCGGACATAGATGCCACCCTCGCTGTCAGAGATGTGCTTTATTTGCTTGGATGCAACCAAAGCAACGAGCAATGAGGCTATTGTATCTTCTGTTAGTCCGGTCAGGCTGGATGCAGACTCAGCCGAGAACGGTCTGTTGTACTGACTGACAAAGTTGGATAAGATTTCAGTATCTGTCATACCGCTTACCTATTGATATCCAAGATTCAGGTTTTGGTTGAGGTTGATATCTTTAGTCGGGGCTGGTTGATTGTTTTGGTTCGCTTGAGTATCTGAAACTCTATCTCTGGCATTGTTTGTATCCTGCTCAATGCTGTATAGTATCTTCATGGCTTTTCTCAGGTTACCACAAGCATGGAAGTCAACATAGTCAATTAGATTCGTGTCTGCATCTATCTCTGAGATTTCCTTGATTAGGTTGGTGATATCTTTCTTGATGACTGGTTGGAACTCATAGAATACATTACAGCGGTCGAAGTAATATTCGTTTATCTGGAGAAGTTTGTCTTTAGCATTCTGCATCCCGACCAGGATAATTATGGTCAGTGTCTCATCCACGATATCTCGGATTGCACCTAAGAGTTGCTGATGCTTGAAGGCATAATCTATTTCATCGATCACGATTACAAGATCAGCATGATCTTCCAAAATATCCAGACAGCGTTTAAACAGATTATTGGCAGTTCCATACGGCAAATGATGCCCCAGGTTGAAGCGTTTGTAGAGTGCGAGTAATAACTGCTGAGCGAATGATTTGGGTGTCGTAGTGGCTTCCAGTCTGAGGTAAAGATAGCCTTTGCTAAAAGCCATGCGACTGGCATAAGTGGTCTTGCCCAGTCCAGGTTTGCCATACAGCAGTCCCAAGCCTACCATCTCCAACTTGGGTCGGTTGAGCAGATATTCAATACATTGATCGGCTGCGACTACATTCTGAGTCCTGACTAATTTTCCCTGTTTCATGTTGCCCCCTCACATGATGATTCCAATTCTTCTTAGATGCTCTTCCTTGGTCAGAACTCTGGGTTTGATAGGCTCATCGTCATCATCAATGGTAGATTGAGTCATAGGCTTGGGATTGAGGTTTCCACCGGTTTCTTTGAACTCTTTTTCTACATCGGCAAGTATCTGCCTCTCTGCATCTGGAAGTGCTTCATACGGATTATCTGTATTTTGGTTATCATTCTTATGTAATTGGTTAAGTTCAATTCTTTGGCTTTGATTATGGTTTTGTCCTGTTTGTCTGTTCTGTTCCCTCTGAGCTTCCAGCTCTTGTACCCGTTTGTCCTCCTGCTCTTCTTTTAGTCTTTGCTTCTCTGCCAATGGCATCATGGCAGGATGTGGGGGCAGATTACGCATTGCTGCACGCTGCATCTCCTCAAATAACTCATCTGGACTCTTGGGAGGTGCCTCCAGCATAGGTGGACTGGTAAATAGTGATTTGTCACTCTTACTTTCAAGGGCTTTGTTATGTGCATTGATGCTTTCCAACCAAGGTTTCAGAATATTATCCACTGACTTTTGGGTATGCAAGACCAGGCGTTTGGTTTTATTCTGCTTATCCCGTCTCAGCTTCTTAATCTCTGTATATTCCTTATTTAGTTCTTTATGCGAGACTGCCTTATCCATAGACACTTCAATGAAGGCATGCTGAGTTCGTCTGAGAGGTGCCTGGCAGACAAATATGTCATGTTTATCATATACCAGTATCCATCGGGCATCGCTAAAGTCGTATCTGATGATACAGGGCTGTCCTACATAGTCGATGAGCTTCTGATGCCAGTAAATCATCTTATTGAGCCGGATACCTTCACTGCGGATGTTCTTACGCTCCATCGCCATCATCAGGAAGTTGAGCTTAGAGACTTCGATCTGTCGCTCTTCCGGTATCCGGGCTGAACTGAACACTTCATAAGGCGTTTTTCTCTTGAGTGAGCCATGCGGTGTCTCTCCATAGCAATATCTGACATAGAAGGCTATCATCTGCATTGTCTCTTCGATGGTCGGTGGTGTTCCCGTATAGAGCTTCTTTGCCCATTTTTCATTACGCATGAGTGTAGCAGGTTTATCAGCTATGCATGCTCCTCTGAAGGTGGAGATAAAACGTTCAAACTGCTCTTGGAAGGTTTTGAAGAACCGTTCGATGATCTTGGCTTTGGCATTATAGCTCTCTGCAAACTTCACTCCGATATCGAGCCGGGGGAAGATACCTCCCAGTTCCTTATCGAGGTCATGATCTTCCCACTTCTCCTGAAAGAGTTTGGAGCGGAAGGCTTTGCCATTATCAAGATAGACATACTCCGGTAAGACTGCCAGGTTACCACTATTATTATCGGCTATCTGACCACAATGGATAAAGGCATTTCTGAAGGCTGTCAGGATATGCTGGCTATCTTCGGTAAAGGCAAGTGATGCTCCTACCGGATATCTGCTTGCCCAGTCCATCACCATAATCATTGTCATACGCTGCGATCTTCCGGTGAGTGGATTAAATATATCAAAGGAGAGAGTATGTCCATCTGCCACCCAGACCTGACCGACTTTCAAAATGCTATCATCTCTGCGGATGGACTTGATAATCCTCTCGGATACATATTTGCTACCATCCCGGGCTTGATGCCACTCCGCAGGATGGGTCTCAGCCCATTCCTCACACCAGCGTCTCAGTGTCCTTTCATTGGTAGTGGAGTCTATGGCACCAACTCCTGCCATCTGCTTGAGATTGACGATAGCAGAACCAATCTTGATGCGATTGGGACTGAGTAGTTTGTTGAGCAGATATTGCTGTTCATGAAAAGTGATCTTCCGTTCTTTTCTGGTGCTTTTACTTTTATGGATTAGAGCATACATATCGAACTTAGTATCATAGTAGATATTGAGCCAATCTCTGAGTGCCCGTTCTTGCCTCGGTCCTTTCAACTTTCTGAGTTCAGGAACCATCCTGCCGGCATTGTAGTCTGTGGTTATGCGTTTCCAGGCAGCGAGTCTGGATTGGGCTCCATCTAAACGTCTGATCGCCTCTTGGCAGAAGCGGGCTGCGATTTGAGCTTCTTCCGTATGGAGAAGCTTTACCTCTTCTACAGGAGTCATGTCTATATAGTCAGGTGAGAGATCAATTACTACATCAGTATCTTTAGCCTCATGGATCTTCTGCACCATCTTTTCAAAGAATTGGTAGTCATCGTAGGTATAGTAGTCTTCTTTATCAGCTTCAACCTCATCAGTAATCGTAGCATTGGAATTGAACTGGTCGCTATATGCTATCAGGTGGCTCTTATCGGGTTCGGGAGCATCCTTTCGGGTTCTATCTACTACAAAGCATCTGCCACCGGGTTTGATCTCCAGGCTCAGTCCCTGGTTCTCTACCAATTCCTGTAACTCAGCCAGTTTGCGCTTATACTCCTCATAGAACTCAGGAGTCGGTCTATTATCGAGTGGATACATGACGACCTCCGGCAGTGCGTTTAGAGGCTTTAGCTTTCTTGGAGATTTGACTATCGGTTTTCTTTGTCGGTTGCTTTTGATTGGTTTTCCCGGTCACTGCAGCTTTGCCACTTGTACTCTTTCTGGCATTCTTGGTTTTGCTGCTATTATGAATATCATCGTTGCCATTACCATCGACTGTACTATCGGCATCAGTAATGGTATGAGGATCATACTCATCATCTTCATCGACATCGATTCCGATATCTATTCTGTTTCCACCCACAGTACTACTATCGCCATTATCAGAGCCATCATCATAATAGACCAGAAAGACACTGGGGAATGATAACTCACCCAGCTTGATCTCTTCCTCAAAGTAGAGGTCTGGTCTGCGAAGTTTATCCCGATACCTATCATACTCAGCTTGGATAATCTCCTCAGTTGCCAGAATGAATGTCTTTATAGTCGCACCATTCTTAGTTGGAATCTGATGTTTGAGTGCTATCAGCCTCCGGGACGCTACCATTCTCCTGATTGTCTTCAGGTTCTTTGCCAGCAACATTGCCACCCGGTCTATGGGTAGCCAGATAAAATCGACCTTTATGTCCATGTCCAAATCCTTTAAAAACTGTGACCCGCTTGGACATTTCTGCCTGGCTTGCTGTAAATCAAGGGTAAGCGCTTGGACATTTTGCCCTCTCACCATAGTTATCAATGACTTAAGCTCAGAATTACCTCCCACTTGGACAGGGGTACCCGCTTGGACATCCGCACACTTGGCAGTTTTTCGCTGCGTGCTGCGTCTTGTTTTCATGGTAGTCATACTACACCTCACTTTATATAGTTATAGGGTGCTAACAACCACACTTACAAGATGTTGGGAAGTCCTTTCTGCTCATTTCACAATATATCTTAACGCTTGCCTGGCAGATAGTTATCATCCACATCGGTCACAGTATATACTTTGTTATTGACTTCAATCTGCTATCCGGCAGACTGACCTCTGAAACTAAAATTGCAGCCATAAGGAAATGGTCAATAGCAAAGTTGCTGTATGGAGTAATTGATGCATAAACCGACAATTGGACAACGCCTTACACTGGTGATCAAAGCATTGAACCTCAAGGATTATCAGTTTGCTGAGAAGTATAACATATCCAGAGCATCTCTGAGTAGATATAAACAGAACGAGAGATATCCCGAACCGGAGTTCTTAGAAGCTCTCACCAAGGATAATATCAATATCCACTGGCTCTTTACTGGTAAAGGCTCTATGTATGCCAGAGACGAGTTCCAGGAGCTTATCCAGTCCAATCAAACATCACCTAACCAAAAGCAATCTACCAGTCCCCAAACCAACAATCCAACTCTACATCCCATCTACACCCAAGACATTGATCCATCCCTATCAATAACTCTTCCCATAGTAGGTGAGATTGCTGCTGGATCACCTCTGGAGATCAGAGACGAATGGAATCAGATGGGTCAGATTCAGCTTCCTCTCTCATTTCTGCCCGGTAACCCCTCTCAATACATTGTCTTTCAAGTAAATGGCATGAGTATGCAGCCTGTAATCCAACATGGTGATATCGTGGTTATTAAGACCAATCAGAACTGGTCAGATGCAGAAGATAAAATTGCAGTTGTAAGGACAGATGACGGCTTGACTCTCAAGAAAGTGCAAATCGATCACAACAGGCAACAGATTATCCTCCAACCATTTAATATGGACTTTTCGGTTCTGGTTTTAGACTCAGATTGGAATTACGGAGCTTTCCTGATTGGCACAATTGCACTCCAGTTGCGCTTTTACTGATCTCCGATTTTTCAAAACCCAACTGCTCTTTCCAAACCTTGTCCAAATGCAGTCCAAATTTGCAGCAAACATGTCATAAAACAGTCCAAACAAGTCCAAAAAGGCACATGGACATTTCCAAAGCCAGTCCTATGCATCTCGCCACCAATCAAAGCCTTATCCCCACTTTCCCCTTGTGTCATAACTTGCACCTTTGGGTGTCAGTTTATAAACTAATTGGGAAACATAGCCAAACAACCTATCACCTTTCATATACCAATGAAAAAAAAATTAGCTTGACATGGATTAAAGCAATCATATTAATGATTTAGTTTCATTGACTCTTCACGGAGGTTATTATGAAAAATGTACTGCTTCTTTTAACACTCTGGCTTAGCATTAGTTTACAACTCTACTGTGTTAATCATTTTGACTTGATTACAAGTATGACAGGTGAACATAATCAATCCAGAATGGGAAATTCATTATCAAGTTTAGACTTTAACGGAGATGGTTATGATGATTTAGTCGTATGTTCAGATTGCTGGGGATTTAATATTCCCCCCGGGCAACATGAATATGGTAAAATCTATTTCTATTGGGGTGGTCCCAATTTTGATAATATCCCTGATTTTATTCTTACCGGAACTTACATGTTCCAATATAGCGGTATGGTATTTAATATTGGAGATGTCAACGGTGATGGGATAGAAGATTTAGGAGTAACGCATTATGGTGCACCTATTGAAGGTATTTATCAAGGAAACAAAAAATTCTCAATCTTTTTTGGTAGGCAAACACCTGTGAGTCAACCTGATTATTCTATTGAATTTAATTATGCTCAGTATGATAATCTGCTTCCATCAAAGTTAGGTGATATAAATGGGGATGGTTTTGATGATGTTGGATTAGCCATGCAACATAGTGGAAATTTATTTAGTATTATCTATGGCAATAGTTTAGAATACTTAGAATTTCTTCAAATAGGGTCTGTAAGTTATGAGGAAAGCTTTGTAGGTTTAGGTGACATTAATAACGATGGATACGGTGATTTTTCAATCGGATATTGTGATGGTAATCAAAAATATGTCAAAGTGTTTTATGGTGGAACTCAGATTAATGTTGCCGATGGCATAAATTTACTTACCCAATCAAATTATATTTATGCTTCAAGCTGGGCAACGGGCGATGTTAATGGGGACGGGATAGATGATTTTATCGGTTATGCTTATAATGATACGATGCCTTTCTGGTTTGGTAATAACGATAATGTAACAACAACATTCAATTTAACATTATTACCTTCTCTTTATGGACACCAAGCTGATCTAGGATTAAAATACGGAGATGTTAATAATGACGGATACAGTGACATCATTGGAACCGAACCTTTATATTTCGGAAATACCGGAAGAGCAGGTTTGTGGTTAGGGAGTTCGCAATTTAATGGCACATTAGATTATATCTTTTCTGCACCCGAGAATCTAACTGGGAAAAATTTTGGCGAAGCAAGTTGCATGGGTGATTTTAGCGGGGACGGTTGTTGTGATTATGCCATCTCGGCTCCTTTTAGTAATACAACAACTCAATACCCGGGCAATGTATTTGTGTATGCTGGAAACACTCAATTAGCAGATACAACTGTTGGAATTGATGATGAGACCAACCATATTCCCATACCTATTATCAAAGTCCAAGTATATCCCAATCCTTTGTATAAAAACAGACAGCTTTTAAGATTGAACATTGAAGGTAACGAACATATCAAAGATAATAAGTATAAGATGGAACTATTCGATATCAAGGGAAAGAGAGTATACCAGAAAACACTTAATCTACATTTGGTCAATACATTAGATTTATCAAATATGTTTAGAGGAAAGTATTTGCTTTCTTTAGTTATCAATAACAACAAATACACAAAAAAATTAACTATAAAATAGGAGTTGTCATGAAAACTATTCAATTAGTTTATATTTGTCTTCTCCTGCTATCAATTTCATTTCTAAGTGCAAAGTACTCCGAAGCTTTCGTAAATGGTGCCTATACTGAATGGTCTCTTGAAGAGAGACCGGAATTAATTAATGCTCTTAGCGACTATTTGCATATTGCTAAATCTGGATACAACTTGATGCAGGTTACGACAACAAGCGCATATCCAATAATAATAACGAACGTCTTGAATAACTGTGATAATGATTCGCTTGATGTAATGTTGATTGACTACAAGTGGTCAAATGCCACAAGTAATGAGGTCGGATTAGCAGCTTTATCGAATTCTCATTATTATAGGTATGAAGCTGAATATAAGTGCCCTAATGAAACTCTGTCAGGAGAAGATGAGTTGAAAGACAAAAACTTTTCCTATTTCGACCATACTGATGCAGACAACCTAAATATTGGAAGGAATATTTTTGATTTTGGTGATTATTCAAATAACTATGCTTGGAGTTGCAGTGAAGATTCTTTAGATTCTGCCAGCATGGTATTACATGACTTACGATGGAGGTGGTATAATAATAATCCTAACCAAACTGGCAATACTGACCCCGTAGGACCGGAATTCAGATTCCTTCGGGATTATTATCATACATATAGCTATAGTAGTAATCCAATTTTTGATGAGAATCGCATATATATAACGTATAGATTAAAATGGAATGAAATTGGTTATGACCCCAATGCCATCATAGCTATTGCCAGTCTTCAATTATATACTAATAATGTTGTGCCTACACCGGTAACTATTCCACTATCACCCTTGACAGGATTTACTTATGATGACACGTTAAGAGTAAGAGATCTTACACATGGAATTATAGCACCTAATGAGTTCTATGATTTTACTTTCTGTACAGATATGACAATTCAGCAAATGGCAGATGCACACCTTTTGTCGGGAACAATTTCATCAACAAGTAGATCATTTATTCAGATTGAACCAAGATTATATTGGAATGGTGTTAGCACATTGACGATTGATTATGTTGATATAGAAGATAAATTACACCGCTCTTTAAGGGCATCAGAATTACCTGACATCGGATTGATTAATTATTATTCTAAATTAACACAGCGAATATCGACACTTACCGGATGCAATATTGCCAGTGGTAATCTCCGTTATCTGTATTCAAGAGATGAGCCAACAGCACCCCAGTTCGATTCGTATAATTTACTTCAGAATTTTAGTGATAATCCCAGCAACCATTGTCCTCAAATTATTACATGCACCAATTTCAATAATAAGAATAAAATAAGACTGGATGGGACTAAGTTTAACAATCCGATTTTACATCTTAACGGTGGATTTAGTGATGTTTCTCCTCATCAGATAATGATTGATTTGTACCCGATTCAAAGTTATACAAAATGGAATCAAACATCAAATGGAAATGAAAATTTTATTCAAACTAGTTTGGACAATTCTATGTTAAATTATTATAAAGAATGCAAAAGAAAGACTATAGAGCTAGAAGTGAATAAGAAATTATATGTTGTACCACAAACATTTGGCACCTATGATAGTAATGGTTGGTCAGATCATTTAAAGCCTCCTAAAGAGATGCAGAAATGTTTAAAATTACTACCTCTTTGTTATGGCGTCGATGGAATAGTTGATTACATTATCGTTCCAAAAAACATTTCAACAGATATTAATCGAAGGTACACACCATTAGAATACAACATTGTTAATGGTGTTAACGTCATACAATCTACTGCTGAATTTAATCAGATTTGCGAAGCTAACGCCAAGATAAATATTTATGGACCAATAACAAAGGAATTGGCATGGTTAGATGCAGATTCCATAATGGTTAATGGAGATCATGAGGGAGAAATTATTAGCCAAGTATATTTGAATAGTCTTACCGTTCTTGATGATAATAATCCAACCACGTATGATGGATATGTTCAATGTGGATATTATAAAAACCGCGCTAACAACTATCCATCACTTATGCTTGTTAATAGAAGGGCAGTTTACAAAACTGAAAATGGTAACTTTAACGATAACTTTAGTGTTACACCAGCCATATTCGACACCTCTTTCACAACAGCAGGACAGCAAAGTGTTCGTATAGAATTCACGGAGGATGTAAATTCATCATTGCAAATCAATAATCTTGCACTGTACGACCCCAACGATAAATCATTATATATACCAAACAACAATGTTGTTATAGTACCAATTGGTGCTGGTGATGGGAAACTTCTTCAAACGGTATCTACTTTGCCACCTACAGTGACTTCAAACATAACAATATCAGATGTAGGATATCTACAGGGCAATATTACAATATCTAACGGTGCAATTGTAACTTTTTTACCTAATTCAAATATAACATTGTATCCCAATACACATATAACAATTCAATATGGCAGCACTTTATCAATTAACGGAATTGTGGCAGTTGGTGATAGCTCCAGTATCATCAATAACGGTGGAACCTTGAATATAAACAACACCACCTGTAAATTTGACTATGGTACAAGTATAGTAGTCAACAGTGCAGATGGACAAGGCGAAAATGGTACTCTTCATGTAACAAACAGTTTGCTGGAAAATTCATCTGATGCAAGTAGTTGGACAGGCATCCAGGCTAATTATGCACACGACATAAGAATTGAGAATTCCGTGTTTAAGAATGCTTTAGCTGGAATTCATTCAAGAGACTCTAACTTACATCTGAAGAATAATCGATTTGAAATCCCGCATATACAGAATAGTAACCAGCCCTATCAATCGTGCGGAGTGTTTGTTTATAACAGTTTGAGGGGGAAAGTAACACAGGTTACGAGTGATAATAACCATAGCGGTTTTTATGGTGATTCTGCTGTACCGCTTGTATCTGCTTTAGCAACAGGGTTGTATGTTATGGGTCCCTGCGATTCACTGTCTATCAAAAATCAGAATTTTCAGAACCTGCATTATGGCGTCCACATAGTAAATTCCTATGAACCTGGCGATAGTATATCAAGTTGTATTTTTAATAACTGTGTTAAGGGGATTTATCTTATGACCGGTTATTATAGTGGCACAATAACGGATTGCAGTTTTACTCAATCATCCATAAGCACACCTAATCAAATGATTGGGATTCACATGATAAATACAGCTCCTGTAATCAGTAACTGTGTGTTCAATTATTGTCAGGGTAGTGGAATATTATCTGAACAATCGACTTTCGTTGGAACAAAGGTAGTCGCTAATTGCTCTTTTAATAATTGCAGAACTGGATTAGAAAGCAGCTATTCTAACATCAGAGTAGCCGGCTCGTATTTTGATTACAATGATACGGGTATGTTATGTCATGCCGGTTCAAATTTGAATCTAACCCATTTGGCTAATAATAGGTTTAAAAGTAAGACAACAAATATCATGTTTACCGATAGTCGCCCTTATAAATCTTACATTCAAATAGTAAAAGGACATAACGATTTTTATCATTACAGACAACCCGAAACAGAATTACTGCCATCTGATTTCTCGTTTGATGATAATTACTTCAATGGTTATCAATTGGAAGGTATTAATGCGGACTGCAACTGGTTTGAAAGTAATAGAGTATTGATTACTCCACATGAGTGTGAGAATTATGTGAAGATAGTGCATTATGACTCAGAGCCCAACTCGATAGCGCCACCTCCTGAGGATAATAGGTATATGATGGCTCTCCAATATGAAATTGACCTTCAATATGAGCAAGCTAGAGCTTTGTATAAAGACATAATAAACAGTCCTTTATATGAAGAGGAACAATACATAGGCAGTTGCTTAGATGGTTTATACAGAATATCACTAAATCAAAATTATCCTGTTTCTGAGAACATCAATTATTTTAATGAAAAGGTTCTGCAATACGCTGTATCAGACCCTTACCTGAGTAAATTGCTTCAGTCCTACTTGCTCAAGGAATTTATTGTCGGTAAAGATTTCCAAAGCGCTATTGATCTAATCCAACCAAGAATAGATAATCCAATCAGCGAAATTGATTCTTTGAGGGCTGTGCTTGATTTGGAAATTATCCTGCAATTAGCTACTTTTGAAAACAGCAAAAAACCTCTTACAACTACTTATTATCAATATAAGTATCCGGATGTTGCAACGTTTTCTAAGAAGCATGACGAGCATTGGAATGAGATGATAGAGCTTCTTAATAAACAAGATGATGAGGGTTTCCCGATTCCAATTGTTGCGACTCTGTATAATAACTACCCCAATCCATTTAATCCAAGCACGACAATAGCATTTGCCATACCCCAAAAGGCACAAGTTAAGATAAAGATGTATAATATCAAAGGGCAAATAGTTAAGCAATTGTGCAATGAAACAATGGTAAAAGGGCATCATAAACTTGTCTGGGATGGCAGGAATGAACAAGGCAGACCTGCAAGTAGCGGAATTTACCTGATTAGAATGGAAACCAAAGATAAGGTTATAACTAAAAAGACTATGATGCTGAAATAGCATCAAATTATAAGAAATAGCAACCTCGTGCACAAAGCCGGGTTGCTATTTTTTTTTTCAATCCTCACTTGCCAATACTTGACTCCTATGATTTCTTTTTGAATATAAAAGCAGACTTGTGTAAATATATCCTAGAGTTGAAAGATATTTATTGACAGAATATGCGTACTGAAAAGACAGTGCCTTATTGCGATTTAACATATCCTGATTCGTTTCCCGGTTTATTTGGGATGCCACAACCAAGAATGCTTAAATCCCGAAATTAAACCAAGGAGACCATCATGGCCGACAAAACTTTAGTATGCAAAGACTGCAGCAACGAATTCATCTTCACAGAAGGCGAACAAACTTTTTATCAAGAAAAGGGTCTGCAAAATGAACCAATGCGTTGCCCCGATTGCCGTAAGGCTCGCAAGCAACAAAGAAACTCCAATCGTGGATATAGCAGACGCGAATATTAATTCAGCAAGCTTTACCCTATAACAATGAGGCTGCTCAGCAATGAGCAGCCTTTCTTTTTGATGCTCACATTTTAGCCTGATATGCATTGCTCAGATTATTGCCGCATTTGACGAAAAGATTGAACATTTTAAAAATATTGATTGACAGAATATTACTACCAAGCAAAAAGTAAAACATTGTGATTTGACATTCTTCGAGTCGGTTCCCAGTTGATTTGGGATGCCTCAACCCTGAATGCCAAAATCCCGAAATATAACCAAGGAGACCACTATGCCCGACAAAACTTTAGTTTGCAAAGATTGCAGCAAAGAATTCATTTTTACAGAAGGCGAACAGACTTTTTATCAAGAAAAGGGTCTGCAAAACGAACCTATGCGTTGCCCCGATTGCCGTAAGGCTCGCAAGCAACAGAGAAATTCCAACCGAGGATATGGCAGACGCGAATACTAAATCAGTAAGCTTTACCATATAGCAAAGAGGCTGCTCAGCAATGGGCAGCCTTACTTTTTTGCCCACAGATTGCGACCAGCGTTAATAGGCTGCTAATGTTGCTGAGATTGACAGAATGTGCAGACATAGGTTAAGGTTCATTTTTTGAGTGCACATTGAGGTAAAATTATGTCTTTCAATATGATAATAGCAGCAACTTTACTCTTTGTGGTGTATTTATTTATCTCCACAGAATGGATTGATAAAGTAATTGCCGCAATCGGTGGTGGTCTCCTGATGGTATTTTTCGGGATTATGAACGAAAAGACCGCCTTTTCTTATATCGACTGGGATGTCCTATTTCTTTTAATCGGGATGATGATTATCATTGCCTGCACCAAGTCCTCAGGGATGTATCAGTATCTTGCCATCAAAACTGCCAAACTTGCCAAAGGCAGACCTATCCGCATCATGCTCCTGATGTTTATCGTCACCGCCATAATTTCTGCCTTTCTACCCAACGTAACCACTATTATGATAATCCTGCCTGTAACCATCCTGATTTGTTCTGAATTGGGTGTGAATGCCGTGCCATTTATTATCACGCAGGCGATTGCTTCCAACGTTGGCGGAACTGCCACTTTGATTGGCGACCCACCCAATGTGATGATTGGCAGCGCAGTCGGGCTGAATTTTATGGATTTTGTGTTTAATCTGACACCCATCATTGTGTTGATAACGATAATCGATGTGGCAGTGGTCTATTTGATTTTCCATAAGTCTATGACAGTATCAAATGAAAAAATGGCTCGTATCCGTGAATTTGATGACAGGCTTTTGATTACAGACCGTCCTCTGATGATAAAATCAATCGTAGTCATCGTGGGGATGATTGTCTGTTTTTTGCTTCAGGGGGTGCTCAAACTGGAAACTGCCGTGATAGCTTTGGGCTTTGCCGTCATCATGCTGCTCGTGAGCAAGACCAAGAATGTGGAAAAGATACTCGCAGAGGATATTGAATGGGGCAGCATTTTCTTCTTTATCGGCTTATTTATGGTGGTGGGCGGTCTGGTTGAAACAGGATTTATCACTGTCATGGCAAGCAAAGTGGTTCAGCTTACCAACGGCAATATGCAGATGACTTCCGATATCATAGTCTGGGCTTCCGGCATTCTTTCTGCCATTGTGGACAATATTCCTTTCGTAGCTACAATGATACCACTTATTAAAGGAATTGGGGTCGGATTAGGAACAAACGGAAATGAAATGATAAAACCTTTGTGGTGGGCGCTTTCTCTGGGAGCTTGTCTGGGTGGTAACGGCACTTTAGTCGGCGCCAGTGCCAATATAGTTTCCGCCGGCATTGCCAATAAAAACGGTTACAAAATCACTTTTTGGGGCTTCACCAAATACGGAGCACTCATCACCTTTGTCAATCTCATTGTATCCATGATCTATATGCGAATGAGGTATTTCTAATCTCCGTTAAACAACCGGATTGTCCTTCAAATATACTGTCCACTTCCCTTGTGTGGACATTTCCAATTTCGTTTTGATAATTAGTATTCACATATTTATAACACATTTTTCTTTTCAGACAGACGGGGACGTCTTTTCCACGGCAAGGTCAAGCATATATCAAGCGTAATAATATTACGCTTGATATACGCTTGATGCTGAGGAAAAAGTAACCCATTCTTTTGTAGTTTCCTGATTTTGGTTGACAACTAAAGTGAGGAGAGTTATGAAACGCAAAGCAAAGAAAGCAGTTAGCTACTCAGAGAGCTATAAGCAGTATGTAGTATATGCAG
>Ga0247841_10004317_pt1 | contig 24661 bp, 24 predicted proteins | sample LaCruzMarch2015__2_FD_192410 | JGI IMG/M metagenome (GOLD analysis project Ga0247841, IMG submission 192410) | Freshwater microbial communities from meromictic Lake La Cruz, Castile-La Mancha, Spain - LaCruzMarch2015_18m | ecosystem: Environmental > Aquatic > Freshwater > Lake | place: Spain... | reverse complement strand
TAACTGTGCAATATAATCCTGATGGTAAACAAATTGCAGAAGCAATGGACAGGATGGTAAGACGTTTTCCTGACGCTAGTTTACGATTTACGCCTGGTGATGATGTGGCTTATGAACGCTGTAGATTTATTATTCCTGATATGACCATTCGTCGTCTTTATCCTGGCCCTTAATCATGGCAGTTGCTAATGCAAGGATTATTGGCGGGGCTGCTATTGAGCAGGCATTAATTAATGCATTTGAAATTTGGGCTAGTGAAGATATTAATGAAGCTCATTGGGATGATCAATTCAAAGGGGAAAGATGGAAATATGATGGCATTACTGAACGCGAAAATGGCCAAACGGTTGGCAGCCCTCGTGATATTTATGATCTGGGTGATTTGTATCAAAGTGGTGTTGACAGCTTTAAACTTGCCAGAAGTGCTACAAGTGCTGTGGCTTCATGGCATTGGGGCGCCACTAATAGAAGCGGAGGACAATATGCATGGTATGTTCACGAAGGTTTGGGAACAAACATCACGGCAAGACCATTCACTGATGATATTTCCATACCATCGTCTTTTTTTCGTAAAGCTCCCGGCAGAGCTCTTAACCTTAGAGTGAGCGTTGCATTAGAAGCACTTCATGCAAATTGATTACCTATGGAGCAAGGATGGTCGTGTGCATGCGATTAATTGCTCTTACGTAGGAGCAAGCATTGAAGCTGGAATCATTTGCCTCATGGCATTTCCAGAAGAAACCATTAGAATTTCAAACGAAGATCATTCTTTTTTAGTTGAAGTGCCTAAGGAATTTCGTTCTCAAAACGAAAGGGTGAAAGTCTTCAACGCCACTTTAAACGTTCTCCATCATGAGCAAGTATAGTTTCCTTCTCCAAAGCGAAGAGCCTGAGTTTTTTGAACTAACGCCCAAGATCCGTTTACGGAAGTATGGTGGATGGTTAGTAGCTGAAGGTATTGAGCAGGAAGAACTAAGCAAAGTTCAAAGCCAGGCAACTATCCGTGCTGTGCAATTAGCAAAACGCATTGCTACTACAAAAGATATTCCATTGGATGAAGCATTTGCTTTATTGCAAGGTGGTGCTGATATGACAGAGATGGAACTACTAAGTGATTTTACTGAAGAAACACTTGGCATGATCAATAGCAGCGGTAGTGTTGAAACTGGTAATGCTCGCATGGTAACTGCATTCATTCGTTGCAGAGGCGAAGGTTTAATTAAAGACGAATGGTTGCCCCTTGATGATTGGTCCATTGAAGACACTAAAGCTATGGGACGGCGAGTGATTGTAAAAGGCATGGAATTTATTGCTAGCGAGCAAGAAGCTGAGGCGCAAGAAGCAGGACAAGCAAAAAAAGCACCACGCCGGACGAAGGAAGCATTGCCGAACGTTTAGAAAAACAAGCCCGGCAATTTTTAAAAAACTTAACCAAATGGGACGATATTTATTTTCGCCTTAATGCGTCAGATTTTAATGATTGCCGATGGGAGGCAGATAGCTTTGGTAGGCAAAGAATGAAAGATGTGATAAAAGCATTGAAATGGTTAGAACAGCATGATATAACGCAATATAATATCAATAGCATTTCAACAGCTAAATTAGGCACTGTTGTAGTGGGGGCATTAGGCGGGAAAAAAGCAAGGGTATCAGCAGATGATTTCTTGCCATTTGATACTAGGAAACTGAAAAAACAAGCTGGTATATCAGACGAAAGCCTAGTGATACTACAGCGTTTGATGAAAACAAGACGATTAGACGGTAGGGTAATTTCATTATTGGCAAATGAATTAAAAACCGCCTCTTCGCGTGAACAAGGCAGTGATTAGCTACACTATTAACAATAGGCTTATTGTCGGATATGGCTGCTCCTGAGTTAAGACTTAATGTAACGCTGGACCTGGCCTTCTTTAGGACTCAGGTTCAAAAACTTACGGCTATAACTCAAAGTGAATTTGCTCCCAGGTTAAATGTTAAATTTAATCGGCAAACTTTAGACGTTGAATTAAATAATTTACAACGTGCAATTAAGAGGCGTGTTTATCGAATAGAAATTGGTGGCAATATAGACGAATTGCCAAAAAAAATTCAAGGGATCAAACAAGGACTTGCGGCGTTAGAAACACAAAAGAAAGTTGACATACCAATTGGAATTAAAAATGGTGTAACGCAAAAAGACGCAACTACTGTGGTTGCGGCAATGTATAGAAAAATAAAAGAAAGCGGATTAGAAAATACTGGGGGGAAAATTCGCATCCCGGTCAGCATTAAGCCATCAATTACAAAAAAAGATGTTGCTGATTTCAAGAAAGCTGTTAAAGATTCTTTGTCTGGAATTACTGTCAATGTAAAAGCTAATGTTCAAGGCGGAGGTTTTGCTGGTTCAGCAGAAGGTGCCGCCGGGTTGATGGAATATATGAAGAAAGAAGGCATGATCGGCAAGACGGCTTCTGGCATGCAAATGCGGATGAAAAATGAATCTAATGATAAGGGCAGAATTCAACGCAGTGCATTAGATCAATTAGCTCGTGCCATCTTTTTCATGGCAGGTATTGATCCGTCTCAAATTAGAGCGAAACGAAGGCAAATACCTGATGTTGACTGGGCTAGCACTATTCCTTCTCGCCCACCATCGATTGGGCCGTCTTCTAGTGGGAGAGCATTACCTTTTGGAGCTATTCCTTCATCACTTCCGGGCACTGCTTTTGGTTCTCAAAAATATCTCCCTACCGCTCTAGGAGAAGAATTGAAGCAAATTCTTAGAGGAGCGGCTTATGCTTTTGTTGATTCATTCAAACAAAACATTAGAACAGTTAAAGTTACAGAATCTCCTCAAAGCTTACTTGGCGGTAGAGTTCCTGCTGGCTTACTGCCTGGCCGTCCATCTCAAGCTAATGTTCTCGAATTAAACAATATACTTGCTGGCGCAATAAGAGAATATTTCAAGGCGGTAGCAAGAGGTGTTACAGCTCAAGCAGGTGGAGCATTTAAGCCTACTAGACAATCATTGTTGCCTGGAGCAAGAGTTGCAGGCTTGTTAACGCCTTCAGTTGGTCGAACACCAAGTCGTTATAGCACTGCGGGGGAAACTACTCAGGAATTGTTTGCTCGTCGTGAGCGCGAAGCTCGCATGAGATCAGCCTTGAGAAGTGTAGATACCTTAAGAGAAGGAGGCGTTGCTGGGAGGGCTCCTTCTCCTTATAGCACTGCGTATCGTGGCGCACGTTCACGGGAAGCCATTGTTCCGTACTCAGCAGGCGGAGCATTAGTTCGGTCTGGCGGTGGTGGCGCTCCACCCAGCCCTCAATCCACTCAATTAGGGGCAGGTTATTACGCTGCCGGAAAAGGGCTGAGTTCAATTAAATCCGCCTATGGCCAAGTTCAGCAAATTTTAAATACTAAGCAACTGCCATTAAGCGGAGCTATTGGCAGTCTTGCTGGAGAATTTGGGAATGCGATTAAGCAAGTTCTTTTGTTCGGTACTGCCTACAAAGCATTAGCTTTTCTGACCAGCTTGCCGGGTGAAGCTTTTGAGGCCGCAAAGGGATTGGCTACTTATAAAAATCAATTAAAAGCAGTTACTAGCGAATCGCAAACATTTGATCAATCATTGGCTTTTGTTGATAATCTTGCGCAACGATTTAATACGCCACTAGAAAGTGCTCGCCAAGGCTTTGTTAAGCTTTATGCTTCTATGCAGCCAGCAGGTTTCAATCAAGTTGAAATTGAAAATCTTTTTACTGGTATATCTAAAGCTGCTGCTGCTTTTGGTTTGAGTTCTGACAAAGTTGATCGCGTGAATTACGCCTTTGCTCAAATGGCAAGCAAAGGGCAAATCATGAGCGAAGAACTTAAGGGGCAATTAGGGGATGTATTACCTGGAGCCTTGGGATTATTCGCCAGGGCAGCTCAAATGAGCATTCCAGAATTTACAAAAGCCATGGAAGATGGTGCCTTCCAAGGTAAAGCAATGCAACAAGTCTTGGGGAATGTTGCAATTTTAATGAACAGCCAATACGGCCCAGCAGCAGAAGGTGCAGCTAAAACACTACAGGGTGCTGTTAATAAAATTCAAAATAATTTAAAATTAATGTATGAAAGTTTTGGGCCTATTGTAGATAAATTTGCTGCTGCTTTTGGGCCAGAAATTAATTCTTTGATTAATGATGTTTCATTAACAGTTAAAGCTCTTACGGGCAATTTCAGTAAAGCCGGGGAAGGTTTTGATGCTTTGTCTCCTAGGGCTCAATCTTTTTATACAGCCATTCGGAATTTAGAGCCATCATTAAGACAAGCAGGAGCTGCCTTAGTTGATTTGGGTGGCAGATTTGCTGTTTTAGTGCCATATATTGTGCAAGCTATTTCTGCTGCAATTAGTTTTGCTTCCACTCCGTTAGGAAGGGGCGCATTGCTTGCCGCAGCAGCAATAGGCACTCTCACGGCAGCATTAAAGCTTTTACAGGTGACGGGAATACAAGCTGCTGTGAAATGGATTTATACATTTATAGGGGCCTTGATGGGTATTCCAGTAGCAACAGGGGCTGCTCGCATTGGAGTGATTGCGTTGAAGCTTGCAATTACTGGACTTGTTCTTGGTGGAATACTGATGGGCCTTGATTTCCTCATAGGAAAATTACTTGGAGTGGGTGATGCGGCTGCTAAATCTAAAAAAGAAATTCAAGAATTAGATAGAGAATTGGACGCAATGGCGGGGGCTGGGGACCTTGAGGGGACGACCAAAGCTTACCTGGAAGCTAATACTAATTTAGCAAAAGCAAGCAAGGAATCAAAAGTCGCAAGTGAAAAGGTTGCAAAGATGAAAGCTGCCGCTCAAATTGTCAGCGGGGACACTAACGAGGAAAACGCAAGAAGTAAAATGGCTAATGACATATTGATAGCACAAGCGGAAAAGGAATCAGAAAAAGCATTCAATAGAGAGCTTTTAGCCCGAAAATTATTACAATCAACCAGGACTGCTCGTGATACGGCAAAAAATATCAAAGAAAGGCAAAATGAAGAATCATTGAAGGAGCAGGGTAAGCTTGAAAAAATTGATTTATCAGGGTCGGACAAAGATAAGACCAATCTTGAAAGTTACTACAATCTTGAAGATCAGCTAGCAAAAGCTCAAACTCAAGCTGATATTGATCGGCAGCAAATGCTGTTTGACCATCAAATAAAATTAATGAATCTGGGTTTTGATTTAAGAGAAGCTCGTGCTAATAGCTTCCAGAAAGATGCGATTCGTTTTCAACGCGAATTAGCACAAATTGAACAAGAAAGAGCAAATGCAATGTTCAAAGCAAGATCTGATGTTCTTTTAGCGCAAGGAAGCGTTGCTGGAGGAGCAAGACCAGCGGGAGGCGCTACAGGCGGTGCTATAGGAGGTGCAACAGGAGCAGGAATAATTGAATATATTTCCGGTGATCCTTCGCGGGCAGATTATCGGCCAGATCATGGAACCGTTAAAAATTATCATGATCACATAGCATTTGCTACTAGAGAACTTGCTATTGCTGCTTACAAAAAGCTAACGGCAGCAGATATAAAAGTCACGGAATTCCAAGGGTTTGGCGCTGGTGTTACAGGCCCCCACAGCGGCCCTGGATCATTGCATCATAAAGGATTAGCTATGGATATTCCTGGGTATCAGCATGGAGGTTCAGGGCCTATCGGACCTAAAGAATACGCTGGATCTGCTCGCGTAAGGGCGATATTAGGAATAGGAGGGGCTGGCGGTGGCACTGCTGGAGCTGGAGCACCTCGCAAAGTGCCTGGCAGTGAAAAACGCGATATATTGGCGGAACAGGCAGCAGAAAATGCATTGCGCAAAGAAAAATTACTTGGATTGCAAGAGGAGGAATTATATTACAAGCGCATTGCTGTAGCAATTGCTAATTATGCTGCTTCTATATTTTCACCAGAAGAGCAGCAATTGCAAAATAATTTATTAGAAAAACGCAATAATTTAATTAAACAAGGCGTATCAAAGGATGTGATAGATTTTGAAATGGAACGCTACGAAAAGCAAGAAAAATTTAACGATGGCATTGGAGTTGCTAGTAAAAAAATAGAGGAAAACAATGCGCTGGTGAAAGAAGGAAGGATGTCCCAAGAAAAAGCAACAGAGCAAAATGCAATACACAATAATACTATTGAAGAATTAACAAAGAATTTAAATCAACTAAATCCATTACTGGAAAGAAAAAATAAATTAACAAAAGATGGTGCATTTTTGACAGCTATGGCTTCACTAAAGGATCGCTTGGCAATAGCAAAAGCACCCACAGACGAGGCAGCAAGACGCGAGGAATTAAAGCAAGAAGGCTTCAGAGAAGAAGAAATTCCGCAAATAATAGCAGCAGAAAAAAACATTGCACGATTAGAAGAAATCAAGCAAAAATCCAATGACATTGCTTCAAGCATTAGCGAGTCAATAACCGGAGCTTTTAAGAATGTCGTCACAGGTTCCATGACCATGCAGGAAGCATTGGCAAGTAGTTTCCGCAGCATTGGAGATTATTTCACTGACATGGTGACAAAAATGATTGCGGATTATTTAAAGCTATTAATGATTCAAGGAATCAAGAGCATACTTAGTATGGTCAACCCTGCAGCAGCAGCCGGGGCTGCCGTAACTGGAGTCGTACCTGGATTATCGGATCTTAATGCACCAGCAAATATTAATAACCCATTGGGAGTGATGGGCGCAGCTAATGGCGCTGTATGGAAAGGAGGCTTCACTGCATTTGCCGCTGGTGGCATCGTGCAAGGGCCAACGTTGGGGCTCGTAGGCGAAGGTAAATACAACGAAGCCATCATTCCATTGCCTGACGGCAAAAGCGTTCCTGTTGACCTCGGAGGCGTGTCTGACGGCTTAGCTAGCAATATCACTAGCAATATTGTGGTCAATGTAAATTCCGATGGTCAAAGTTCAAGCAATGCAAACGGTTCTAATTCTGTAGACTTAGGACGTAAAATTGAAGGAGCTGTAAAACAAGTGATTGTGGCTGAATTAAGACCAGGCGGTGTTCTAGCGGGGAGGCGTTAATCATGACTCAACCAACATTAGCTTTACCTTGCGAATATGGCCTTACAGTCGTAAGAGGCACTCGCACTAAAGAAACAAAATTTGGTGATGGCTATATGCAAATAGCTCCTGATGGTGTCAACAATGAAATCAGAAAGTATCAAATTGATACAGTGCCAATTGCTGATTCAATTGCCATGGCATTAGATGCTCAATTAGCAGCACTACAAGGTGATTTCTTTTATTCGCAATTTTTTATGGATGATCGCTTATATAAATACAGACTTATACCAAACCAATGGCAATGGGTTAGTATGGGGCCAAATAGCAACAAATTTTCTTTTTCTGTAGAAAGGATTTACGATGCTAGAAGCTGATATTCAAAAAGGATGGCATGATGCCATTGTTGAAATGTATGATATTGACTTGTCTCCCATTACGGGAGATGCCAATGATATTTATTATTTCACTAATCAATTAAAGCCTGACTCTTCTGCTATTGAATGGAAAGGTAACACTTATGATGCATTGCCAATTATATCAACAGGATACGAACGTAATACCACTGGGCAAATTGCACAACCATCTTTAACTGTTGCTAATATCTTAGGAACATTTAGCACGGCAATTGCTGATTATGATGATTTAGTAGGTGCTAAAATTACAAGGCGACGAACATTTGCTAAATATTTAGATGGTGAACCTTTAGCTGATACAACACAAGAATTCCCCGTTGATATTTTTTACATTGAACGTAAAGTTGAAGAGTCTGCATTAGTAATTTCTTGGCAATTAAATAGTGTGATGGATTTGGAGGGGTTGCAATTGCCCCGTCGTGTTATTACGCAGAATCATTGCTTATGGAAATATCGCAGCAGCGAATGTAGCTACACTGGTCCACCAATATTCACAAAAGACGATGAAATGATAAGTTTAGTAGGGAGCAGTGCAGAAGCCGTGGCTGTACTCAATGCTTATACAGTGAAAGAACAACGATATAGAGAATACTTAAGTGCGTCTGCCGTCAGAAATAAGGCTAAAGAAGCAGAAGTAATTGCTTGCGCTCCATATTCATTGTTGGATAGCCAATACGACAGAAGTGGTTTCTCTGATTACTATGTGAGCAGCAATGGCAATGATGGTGTACTTACAGCTATATGGGCAGGCAGTGCTGTTACATTAGGGCTTGTATATAGACAAGGCGTTCAACGAGATTTTGATGATGGTAGCAATACTGTATATTATGAAATTGAAGAATGGGGGTTGAATGCAGCGGCATGTTCTACGGCCACTACTAATTTAGCAAGTGCTGATGCTGATCTAGCAACTGCCCTCGCCACTTATAATGCATCTATAATTTCATTAAATAATGCTATTGCTGCATTACCAGCGGGCGATCCCGCCTTTAATTTGGATGTATGTGGTAAACGCTTAAGAAGCTGCCAAATAAGATTTCCGCATGATTCCCTGCCATTTGGTGCATTCCCTGGCGCCAACCTCGTCCGATGATCCAGCAATTTTCAGCATTGTATGCCACCATGAAAATTCATGCTATGCAGTGTTTTCCTCAAGAAGCATGTGGTTTAATCGTGAATAATGAATATTTACCTTGTGACAATATGCATTCTTTACCATTGGAATATTTTGCCATTGATGCAAAGGACTATGCAAAAGCATCAACCAAAGGAGATATTCAAGCAGTATTTCATTCTCATCCAAATCAATTAAATAATTTTAGTGCTCATGATATTGAAGCATGTAAACATAGTAAATTGCCATGGGTTTTATATTGCACAGGCACCAATGAATGGTCAGAAATTGATCCATCAGGAAATGCTCCTTACTTAGGAAGACCATGGCAATATGGCATTTATGATTGTTATGCATTGATGAAAGATTTTTATAATAGGGAATTTGGTATTGTGCTGGATGATTTTGATCGTGGAGAAGAAGGCGAATGGGAAAATCCTGAATGGCGTATGTTTGAAAAAAATGTAGAACAGCAAGGCTTTATTGATTGCAATGGCCCATTGAAAAAAGGAGATATGTTATTAATGCAATTACAATCTCGTTTCCCTAATCATGCTGGTTTTATAGTTGCACCTTCGTCTAATATTTTTTATCATCATTTAATGGGGCGCATTTCAGAACAGAATGTTTATGGCGGCTATTGGGCTAAGGTAACAAATAGAATATTGAGGCACAAGCAATTATTATGCAATTAATTAAAGTGAAGCTGCTAGGGGAGTTAGGGCGGAAATTTGGTCGCAGCTATGAATTCATGGCAAATTCTCCTAAGGATGTAATGTCAGCATTGTGCAATCAATTGGATGGATTTAGGCAATACATGGCGGATGCTCATGAACATGGCATTGGTTTCAGGCTTGTAGATGAAGATCCAGATGGCATGGATTATGCCAATGTGCTGATGGGCTGCAGGCGCCTTGTAATTGCACCAATCATTAGTGGTGGTGGCACTGTAGGACGAATTTTAGTTGGTGTGGCATTAATTGCATTAGCTTTTGTTCCCGTTATAGGTGCTGCTGCAATTGGCACTTTTGGTGCGACACCAATTGGTGTTGGAAGTTTATTGTTTAGCTTTGGTGTGGGCATGGTTTTAACTGGTATTGCATCATTACTTACGCCACCAGTGGAAACACCAAAAGGAGAAGCAGAACGTAAAGATAGTTTTTTGTTTGATCGCGCTGCAGAATTAACTTCACAAGGGTCACCAATACCTTTACTTTATGGTAGATTTCTTGCGCAAAGCCCTTTAATTATTAGTTCATCACTTTCCACTCAACAAGTGGCTGCGTAATGACTTTACCTACCATGGAATTAGAAGACGATATTATTTATAGCGGCGCGGGCGGCGGCAAAGGCGGCGGAGGCGGAGGCGGAGGCGGCAAAGGTAAAGGCGGCGGTAATGCGCGGAAGCCAGAAGAAGATCCTGAATCCTTACGAAGCCGGTCGGAAGCTAGTTTTGTTGCAGTGTTGTCCGAAGGGGAAGTACAAGGTTTTGAAGATGGTGTAGATCCACTCACTCGTATTTTTTTAGATGGTGTGCCATTAAGGAATAGAGACGGCAGTTCTAATTTTACGATTAATGCATTTTTTACAGGTTCTCCTTCAACGGCACAAGGCAAAGGAAGTTTAATTCCTGCTATTTCTAGTTCAATACCAGGATTGACTCGTGATAATGCCAATGGTGGTGTAAATACTATTGTTGCTGATTATCGCGTGGGAGTACAAAATCAAGATCCGATGCCTGGTTTTGATGATGTAAGAGCAGAACAAGGTGTGAATATTAAACTTACAAGAGCAGCCGGTCGTGTGTATAGGGTTACCACCAGTAGCTTGTTTAATCGAATAAGAGTGAGAATAGGAATTGCTGCATTATTTTATGTTAATAAAGATAATGGTGATGTTAGGGGAGGATTTGTAAGTTTTAATATTCAAATTCAAGCAGAAGGTGGCTCGGTAATTGTAAATGATAATAAAGTAATTGGTGGTAAATCAAGAGGGCCAGTAGATTTTGAATACGAATATTCATTATCCGGCAGTGGTCCATGGATAGTAAGCGTCGAAAGAACAATGGCAGATCCTAATACCACCACTGAAAGTAATGATTTATATTTTAAAGCGATTGTAGGAATTATAAATCAATCATTTCGCTACCCCAACACGGCATTGCTTGGCTTAAAGATTGGAGCTGAAAATTTTTCTGCAGTGCCAACGGTAGCAGCGGATATGCTGGGAATTAAAGTTAAAATTCCTCAAAATTATGATCCTATTGCGCGATCATATACAGGCATTTGGAATGGTACATTTAAAACAGAATGGAGTAATAATCCAGTGTGGATATTTTATGATTTACTTACTAATACAAGATATGGAGCAGGACAGTTTATAGATGAAAATCAAGTGGATCGTTATAGTTTATATCCAATTGCTCAATATTGTGATGAATTAGTAAGTGATGGCAAAGGCGGTAGAGAACCACGTTTTACTTTTAATGCTTACATTACAGACCGAGGAGAAGCTTATAGCGTTTTAAATAGTTTAGCTGCTGCTTTTCGTGGGATGCTATATTTCAGCGAGGGAACAGTTGTTGCTATTCAAGATCGCCCTAAAGTAATTACTAAAATATTCTCTCCTGCTAATGTTGTTCAAGAAACAGATGATAATGGCAATGTAACAACACCACCATTTGCTTATGAAGGCACAGCACGTAAAGCAAGAAAAACAGTTGCTTTGGTGAGTTGGAATGATCCGGATGATTCCTATAAAAGCAAGATTGAATACGTGGAAGATGCTGAGGGACTGGATCGCTATGGCTACCATGAAGTAGAAGTTAGGGCTTTTGGTACCACTTCTCAGGGACAAGCGCAACGAGTGGGAAGATGGATTTTATTAACAAATCAATTAGATACGGAAACTGTTACGTTTAAAACTGGCACAGAAGGATTTTTTTTGTTACCAGGGGAGATCATTGGTATTGCAGATCCAACCAAAGGAGGGAAGCGCTATGGGGGAAGAATTACTGCAGCAACAACAATTGCCATTACCATTGATTCTCCATTCACTCTGCTGAGCGGCAAATCCTACACACTCACTGTAATGCTTCCTGATGGCTCCCTAGAGAGCCGTACGGTGCTTAACAGCCCTGAGACCACTTCTGTACTCAGTATTAATCCAGTTCTGTCTGAAGCGCCCGTACAAGGCGCTCCTTGGGTGTTACAGGAGGATGCTGATGGCATAAGAAAATTCCGTGTGATTTCCATTAATGAAGACGACGGACGAATGACAGTAATTGCTTCTTTATATAATGAAGACAAATTTGCTATTGCCGATAGCCCTCAACTAGGTTCTAAGCGTGTTTCACTCTCTAGACTGCAAACAATACCACTGGTAACACCAGGCAGTATTATTCTTGGAACAAGAGCATAATGGCTTACAATGAAGTGGCATGGGACTATCCTCAATATTCGTCATATTCGATTCTTAATGCAGCCGTAAATCCAGCTATTTGCTGGCATCCATTGCAAAACAATCCATTTATTGGTGCGTTTGACGTGGATTATCTGGACGTTGAAAATAAACTATGGGTGAATATTGGACGCACTGCTACTAATTACATTCGTTTTCCCAATGATGATTACAGCGGGCAAGGGGTTTATCAAATTAGAATTGCTACAATAGGTATCAATGGCATTCGCTCTCCTTATGCTTATAGCACAGTAGCATTTTCCAGCCCTCTATCGTTTGACTTTACAACAAATCAGACAGTAAGATTGGTAAATGGTACCGAAGTGCCTAACCAGCGCTATCTTTTCTTGATTCTTTAACATGGCAAATCTTTACGGACTTGATGCTGCTGGCAATGCTGCCTACGTAAGAGCCACTGGCGCTGGTGCCGTTGGCGATCCATTCATTGTGAATAATGATTTATTCACTTCTGAATTGAAAAGTGCTTTTATTACTGGCACGGCTAGTGCAGATGTAATTGCAGCAGTAAGTAGCCGGAAATTAAGAGTGATGGCTATGACTATCACTTCAGTATCGGGCTGTACGGTGAAGCTTCAAAGTGGTGCATCAGCAGACAAAACACCTCCATTTCATATTGCTGCTAATGGTAATCTGGCACAAAGCAATCCATTGGGGCTTTTTGAAAGTGTAATTAGTGAAAAGATTAATGCTGTGGTAAGTGGTACCACCACTTATACGGTGATGCTTTCATATCGAGAGGTGGCATGAGCGTTTTTCTTGCTACTAAACTTGTTCCTCAAATTAATTTGCATTTATTGCGTAGAGATTTTTTTGATGGCATTAGCTTGTTACTGCAAGATAGTGATGGAGAACCATTTGATTTAACTTCAGTAGAAGTGTGTGCTTCCGTATGGAAAAACACAACTGCTGGAGCACTATCACAAGTTACTGCTTTTAATGTGGAAAAGCAGGAGCCACTTCGCAATGGTGTGGTAAGGCTATGGCTCACGTCTTCTCAAGTGGCAACAATTTGGGATGCAGCGCAGGAACCACAAAATGCAGCTATTAGTCAAAGTTTCTTTCCCACTACTTACACTGAAAATGAAGTGCAAGGTTCATTGTCGTGGGATGCTCGCATTGAAAAACAAGACGAATTAGCTAGTTTAGTTAGTGTTAGCAGTGGTGTATTTATTTCTCAAACTAATCATGGTCTTGGTGCTACAGAACGAGTGGTATTTAGTGGTACCACCACTTCCAGTGGCATCAACTACAATGGCACAAGTGCTCGCATCTATACTAATTTGACGGGCCTTACTTACGTTGCTCCTTATTCTTTTACCATTGCAGCTCTTTCTGGTGTTACAGCCTCAGGAATTGGTGGAAAGGTTTATAGACTAAAACAAGATACTGCAGTGGGCGGCGGAGTAATCGTAGGCACCACTTTTTCCAATTGTTTTCCTTGAGGAACCATGGCTGATTTAAAAGAAGGCGTATCAGTTGTAACGGTAGGACGTACAGCACCAATTCCTCCTGGTCCGCAAACAGCAGATAAAAGCTTGCCAGTAGTAATTGCTTCTGATCAAGAAGCCGTGCCAGTGGTGGTGCAAAACCAGCAAATCAGTGAAGTTAGCTTGAGCTTGCTTGGTATTCCTCGTGCTGAAGTGGCGCTTGGTATTTTTGCTGATGTTACCACTTATGACATTAATCCTAATGAATGGGCAAGTGAAGGAACAGGGGCCACCACTCACATTGCTTCTGAAAGTGCAGCTAAAGTCGCATTAGGTACAGCCGCTACTAATGCATATCAAATATTAAGCAGCAAACGTTTTTTTCGTTATCAACCAGGACGAGTTAGTGCTGCTACTTTTGGTTTGCGCGTAGATTTAAGCACAAATATTACTGATATTAAAAAATTTGGTGCTTTTGATAAGCGCGATGGTTACTATTTGGAAGTGCAAGGCGGAGGGCAAACTGCTATTGGAGACAAAGAAACTAACTTTTATTGTGTAAGACGCACCAGTGCATTTGAAAGCAATGAAAGTGGCATTCGCACTGCAAATGTTAGTGATGGGGATCGTGGTACAGCAGGCACTGATTTGGTGATTGTTCGCGCAGGTCTTACTTATATTCATGCTGCTTTGTTTGATTTAAGTTTACAAGGTGTTGGCAATAATATTGGCAGTAATGCTTCAACTGATGGCACTGCTACTGTTGCTGCAAATTATTTAGTAGTGCCTAACTCTGCCCGCTACACTTATGAATATCGAGTGCCACGTAAGTTTTTTAGTCATGACCGTCTAGATGCTTTAACTCGCACTCAATACTATTCAGACAGAACCCCTGGTGGAGATAGTTTTAGCGTAAGCATTGGTGGTACAGCGGGCTCCCCTAATGTTACTTATACACCAGGAACTGCTGTTACCACTGACGAAGGTGATATTGAAACAAAACAAAGCGTATGGGATATAGATTTTTCAAAAGTTACAATGTATAAAATTGAATATAGTTGGTATGGTGCTGTTGGTGGTCATTTCTTAGCTTATGTGCCAGATGCTACAACAGTAGGAGAGGCTCGATGGGTGAGGATTCATCATTTGCGAGCTTCTAATCAACTAACAAGCCCTAGTCTCGCTAATCCAACACTGCCTATTTCATACTTAGTGCAGAAAGGAAGCAGTGGTAATGCAAATAGTTTATATAAATATGGTGCATCTTATTATATTGATGGTGGTGATAAAGGAACAATTACCGCTCGCTCACAAAGTAATTCAATAGACAGAAGCGTAACAACTAGCGGCACCATGCTGCTTGCATTGCGCACCAAAAGCACAGTAGGAGCTAGTGCCATTCGCAATCGGATGCAAGTGTATCCAACAAGAATGGGGATTGGTGGTGATGGTAGGGCTGTAGTAAAACTAATTAAAAATCCAACTCTTGTATCTGGAACACCTTCATTTACTTCTGCTGATTCACTGTCTCCCATTGAATTTACTACTACCAGTGGAATTACAGTGGTATCTGGTGGCACTACAGTTGCAACATTTTTTGTAGGAGCAGGCGGCGTAGATATTGATTTGGCGCCATATTTTGGTTATAACAAAGACTATTTGTCTTATCCATTGACTGCAGCATCAGGAGATACATTGTATGTATTCGGGCAAGGATCTGCTGCTACTGTTAGCATGAGCGCTAGTTTAACCTGGGAAGAGCAAGTGTAGGCAAAGCTTATGACATTTCAAGAAGATCTTGAAGATTATTACCAGTTGGAGGAAGATGTTGAAGCACTAGGGTTAATTGAAACAGAAGCCGAGTTAATTGATTTTGCTAGTGGGGTGGATTTAATTGACGGTAATACCAGTGAGCAACTAACGGGAGAAAGCTTTGAATTTCAAGCATTAAGTGAGTCTTGTTATCCAGTTGTAATTACAAATGATGAAGATGGACCTGCGCTAGTTAATGTAACTAATAGGCAACAAAGTGAAGTTGATACTAGCTTACTGGGGATTCCACGTTCTGAAACTGCATTGAGTTTACTGGAAAACGTAAATATCTATGGTGTAAATACTAAAGAATGGACGTCCGACGGTTTCTACACCTATTATTTAGACCCTTCGGACTGGACTTACAGGGATAGTTATGGCATCTTCAATCGCCATCTACCAACAGAAAGTGCAGTGCAGGCATATTGTTTTCCACCTCCCGTCAGTTTTTCATTTACTATTGACGACAATAGTGGACGCTTCCCTGGTGGTTATACCAATGGTGTGATGAATGCATATTGGGAAACTAAGCGTACTTTTCGCTATCAACCAGGTCGTGTTACTGGATTTACTTTTGGCACACGAATGTCTACTGGCAGCAGCTATGCCGGAGAAGTGGTGCAATGGGGATGCAGGAATGATTATGGGGATGGTTATTATTTTCAGCTAGAAAAAGGCACCGATTTATTTATTATCTATCGACGATTTAATTCTATTCTTAATACCATTGAAGAAGTGAAATTCCCTCGACTAGAATGGACTGGAGATAAAATTTTAATTAATGAAGGGTTAACAAATTGGGGCCTTGATTTGTCAAGAGTAACAATGTTTAAAATTGAATTTAGCTGGTATGGCGCCGTAGGAGCTAAATTTTTAGCTTATGTACCAGTAGATCATGACGAAGCACGATGGGTGGAATTACATTATGTGGTAATTGAAAATCAACTTGAATTTCCAAGCTTAAAAAGTGCTTTCATGAAAATGTTTATTCAAGCACGTAATACCGCTGGAGCTGTAAATCCTGCTTTCATTAATTTATATGGCAGTAGTGTTTATATTGATGGTGGTGATAAAGGCACTGTTACTCTTGGTAGCGCAGCTTTAGGCGGAGCAAAGAATATTGATAGTACAAGTAGAGCAATTTTAGGCTTACAAGTAAAAGGGCAAATTAATAACATAGATAACCAAAAAGCAGTTTATCCAGTTAGTTTGGCTGCATTTGCTTCCACGGAAGCTCGTTTTGATTTAGTGCTTCAAGGAAATGGAACGGGAGCAGGGGAAAGTTATTATTATGGCAATGGCACTAATTTAACAAAATCGGCTAGTTCTGGCTTAACTATAACTCGTGTTAATGACAACGTATTGCAAATTAGCGGAGGTACATTTGCTGATATTTCAGCAGAACTAAGTGGCTCTACTAATTATTTAACTGGTCGTCGTGTGCGCGTCACAGGAACTAATATTTTCAACACGCATGTTGTAGCAATCAATCCTGGACTCACTCAAATAACAACAGACAGAGCCATCCCAGCAGGCACCACATCAATTCGTCTATCGCGCATGAATAGCTATGCCATTAGTAGTGGCATCACGCCTACAGGCGCTAGTGGTGCTACTGGCTCGATCTTTTTTAATAGTGGAGGCGGTCAATGGAGACTAGGCGCGTGGTTTCAAGCTAGTGGTGCATATAGTACAAGTCAAGATGTTATGTGGTTCGCTAGTAAATATACAGGTTTAAATTTTGATAGGAATGGTAATATTGTAGGAGAGATAGATTTACCTTTTGAACCTTATAGGCAAGCTGAATTTTCAATTACTTTTCCCAGTGGCACTTCTAATACATTGGTATCATTTGGTGGTACTATTCGCACTTTAACTGGCGTGACCAATCCTTGGCCCATGGTATTAGTAGCAGAATTAATGGATAGCTCGCAATTAAATGATGTGGTATTAGCTTTAGGCACTCCAACAGAACGTATAACACCAAACAGTGGCTCTACAACAGCAATCACTCAATGGGCCAACGCAAGTGGGCTTACGCAAGATACTACAGCGGCAGGAGGTGCTGTAACGATTGCAAATAAATTTGAAGGATCATCTTCTGACCCGCTATCCGCAGTGCTTGTTGATACACAAGGTTATCGCACTTTATTTGCCCCTCAGCGAGTAGCTACATATTTCTTGGGAGCGAATGAAATGAAACAGTTTGATTTAAGTGGTTTATTTGGTCCTGACAAAATGTTTATTACTGGTAAGCCCGGTACAATAAACAACAGTGGAGCGCTATTTGTCGTTGCTACTGCTAGGGTTGGAAGTGGCGTTGCAAGTGCCACTCTTAACTGGGAGGAACAATAATGGCATTACCAGGGCTGATTAGTGCGAATAATTTAAGTGATGTAGCAAGCATTGAAGCAACATGGGACAACTTGGGCAATGGTGTTCAATATACAATTACAGGTGTAACAACAATTACCATTAAAGGAAAAGATATTCTTGCGCTTAGTAATGTTAGAAATACTTCTGTTCGTGATTTTGTTTTAATAAAAGGGCTTACGACGTTAGTCCAACCTCGCCTTACCACTGCTGTTGATACTACGTCTGCAACTGTTGTTGTTGAAGAAAATTCATTACTAAAAGCTTCCCCTATTTCATCAGGTGTTTTTTTAATTAATAGAGGTGCATTAACAGCATCCGGCTTAAGAGTGAATGGAACACCACTGGCTTCATTATCTTCATCGCCATTTTCCGGTTCTACTGCATTATTCCCCATTGTGTTATCTTCTTTAAAATTAACTTCAGCACTTCGATGGACACCAGCAATGACATCAGGGATACTTTCATCTCCAGATAAAGCTGTTCCCATTGAAACTAATGAATTTATTTTATTTGCTAAAGTGGGGCCAAACTAATGGTACAACAATACGGTTTTCGTGCTGCTAGCAATTTATCAGAAATTTTAAATAGAAATACTTGCTGGGATAATTTAGGTTTTGATCGTCGTGATTTAGCTTTATTGGTTAATACATCCGCTTCAGGCGTAGATAGCAATGACTACCAGGCTATTATTGGTCTTTCCAGCTCGTTAGAAGAGCAAATAGTAGCTGCACTGTCTGGTTCGTCTGCGGCGGCTGCTATTTTTGCTCAAAAAATTAATAAAAATGGAGATTCATTTATAAGTAATATTCAAGCTGATATTGTTAATAATGACCGCCCCTTCACTGATGCGGCTAATATTATTTATGGGCCATCTACTGCTAGTTATTTTTCTCCTACTATTTCAGGCGACTATAACACAGGAGCGGAATATAAATTAGGAGCAGTGCGGTCAACTACTATTACTGTTAGTGGTTTTAATTATAATGGCACTGTTTATGATTGGTCTAATTATTATGTACGTTACAAGCAATATTTAACAATAGGGGAGCAACCTTCATGGACTACAAGAAAAAGCCCTCTTTACCTTGCACCACCTTCTGCCTATAGCTCCAATCGAATTTGGTTGGATTCCGAGCATAGCTCGTTTAATTTGGATGGTAGTAATGGCGTGGTGCAATGGCGAGATGTCTTGGGTCGCACGATAGCCCAACAAGACACTTCAGCTAATAGACCTATTTACACCATTAATGTATTAAATAGTAAACCTGGTATTGTTTTTGATGGAAGTAATGATTCTTTATCTTTTGGTAATATTGCATCGTCTTTTCCTGATGCTGCAACCATTGTAGTTGTTGCTTCCATTGGGGAATCAGTAGCAAGAGGAGATAGTGATTTTAATATTTTTAGCACGTTGAACAATACATCACCTCGATGGCGCAGTGGTGACGGAAATGGTGATTTTGGTGTGTTTAGCAATGCAATTTTAAGTGATTTTCCTCGTAATATGTCAGCAAATGGCACATTAGTATTTAGTGTGCAAGCAAGTCAAGATTATGGCATTGAATTACGGATTAATGGTAATCGTTGGGATTTTTTAAGCAATCGTTTTACAGCTCAATTCACTTATAATGCAGGTTCGGAGTATCGCTTGGGAGCCAATGCTAATGCAAGTGCTGGTTTTTTTACTGGCACTATGTTTGCTTTTGCGGCTTTTGACACGCTATTAAGCACAAAAGAGTTAAGAAGTGTTGAAGAATACTTTGCTTGGCGCTATGATTTTGTATATGATCCCGACCGTTCTCAACCAATAGAATTAGAAGACGGTCAACCGCTGCAAACAGAAGGCAGCATTTCTTTCATCCTCGGTTAAACAATGACTAAAATTTCTGCCTTAAGCGACATTGGATCTGCATTAGCTGATGGTGATGCATTTGTCATTCAAGATGTAAGTGATGGTGTAACACCAAACAAAAAAGTAACCGTAAGTGGCATTCGCACTTATTTAGGCGTAGGAACCAGCCCGTTCTATACGGACATCATGGTAAATACCACACCATTTATTTGGAATCAAACTAACGATACTTACTATGAATATCGCAACACTTTAAATTTAGGTACTTTTACAGGGCCTGCGGCTGCAGGAGCTGGCTATACCACTCAGCCTGATTTACGAGTGCATAGTTCAATGAGGCGAGTGGGAGTGCATGCAAGTGGTTTTGTTAATTATTATTTAGATGGTGCAGATAGTACATATCTTGCTGGTGAATGGTTAAAAATTTACGAAGGAGAGAATAAAGCTGGTAATGGTAGCACTAATAATTATATTCGTAGTGGTTTAAGCGCATGGGTGAGTGGCACCACTTACAACTTCCGTAATCGTGTTACTCATGCAGGAGCTGTATGGGAATGTATTGTACCCATCACCTCAGGCACTCCTGCCAATGGTTCTGTTACGGCCACAGGAATTATTAATACGGCTGCAAGTGGTAATGTAATGGTGGAAGTGCCTGAATTTTTTGTTCGTATTGATTGGAATGATGGCTTGGGATGGAAGAATGTAGCTGGTGCTGATGTAGATGGTGAATATAAATTATTGGTGCCATCAGGATTGTCTACCACTGATCCATTGAGAGTTTATTATGTGTTGCCTAAAACAGAATATGATGGTTTAGGGGCAGGAGAAAAAAGCAAATGGATTAGGCATCCAGCATTTTGGGCGAGTGGAGATACTACAGCGCAATGCACTGTATATATTGATGGCACTAATGCAACTGTTTTTGAACCATCGCCTTATGTAGGGCAGCGTGATGCTAGTGGCGTAACAAGAGTGTGGAATGGTAGTGCATTCGGTTATTACACGAGCAGTGGCACTGCTACGACAATTAGCGGCTTTAATGCTAATTCTGCCATTCGTTATCGTTACATTGCTGCTTATCAAGGCACTACTGACGGCACGAAGCTACAAAGTATCACGGCTTCTGGCGTTTATACGAGTCACACTCGTGCCACTGGTCTTTCTAGGGCTCGTGCTATTGCTTCTGGATGGGCGAATGGTGATTATGCACTATGGAATGCCTGTCAGCTTCTGACGGTTATGGAATATCGCAATTATTTTATTCAAGATCCTACCGTTGGCATTGGCAGAGGACGTGATAATTACAACGCACTGGCTGGCTATCGTGATTATCAACTTGGCATTTTAAATACTAAAGGTAATACAACATTTAACAATACCACTGACGGACGTAATTCCACGGCTGGTTCTGATGATTTAGCGGCAATGCAATGGCGAGGAGTGGAGCATTATTATGCTGGCACCTGGCGCTGGGTGCATGGCATAAATATCAATGCAGGCGCCAATGGCCAAATTTATTTAGCTCTTAATCCTAATAATTTTGCGGATAGCACTACTACTAATTTCACAGATACAAATAACCAAGTGAGCACTGCTTCAAACGGTTTGTACATTGGCGGTTTTAGAGATGATGCTGGACTCTTTTTCTTCCCTGATGATGGCGGCACCACTTCTACTTATGTGACTGATATGCGCTATGGCACTTATGGCACATCGGGGTGGCGGGTGCTCGTTGTCGGCGGCAGCTCGTTTTTTGGGGCGGAATGCGGTCCGTGGAGTTTCCGTGCCTTTGGTGACCCTTCTTTTACCGGCGATGGTATTGGCTCCCTCCTTTCGCGCTAGCGCAGGCTATAGTGAAAGGGTGGTTCATTATATCACAGGCGGGTAGTTATGGGGTGGCGAGTGCTCAATGTCGGCGGCAACTCGAATAATGAGGCGGAATGCGGTCCGTGGAATTTCAATGCCAATAATGACCCTTCTAATACCAACGATAATATTGGCTCCCTCCTTTCGCACTTCCTGAGCAACAATTCATTTTGCTAACGATCATTTCCGTTAATATTGTGTTGACTATTCGCCTCGCCTGCATTCTTTTTTTATTTGCAGGGGAAATCTAAGTCTGCTGTTCGGGAATTTCCCGCACCGCTAGTAGGGGCTTTGCCCGCGAATGTAGTGAAGGATCTCAGGAACAGTTCTAATGCCAAAACGTCATGGTCATTTATATGAACAAGTTTATGATTTGGAAAATTTAGAATGGGCGCATCATTTTGCTAGCAGAGGGAAACGCAATAGAAAAATTGTGCAATGGACAGAAGCTAACAAAGGAGATTGTTTGCTCACTCTTCAATGGCTTCTAAAAACAGGCTTGTTTGAAACAGGACAATACGAAAATTTTATAGTCAACGAACGCGGAAAAGAACGCTACATCTATGTTCTTCCATATTTCCCTGACAGAATTTTGCATCATGCCGTGGTGCAAGTGTTAGCACCAATTTGGCATGCATGGTTTATTCGTGATACCTATGGCTCCATTCCAGAACGAGGAGTGCATGATGCTTTAAAGCGAATGCAACGAGCAATGCGCAACGACCCTCAAGGTACGCGCTATTGCTTAAAATGTGACATCAGGAAATACTACCCTTCAGTTGATCACGACAGGCTTAAGCTTCATTTACGTCGCAAGATCAAAGACAAGCAAATGTTGGCATTGCTTGATGAAATTATTGATAGTGCCCCTGGTATTCCTATTGGCAATTATCTAAGTCAATATTTTGGCAACATTGCCCTAACTCCTTTTGATCATTGGCTAAAAGATGAAAAACGCGTTAAGTATTACTTTCGCTATGTTGATGATTTAATTGTATTTGCTAAAGACAGACGCACTCTTCATTGTCTTCTTAAGGAAATGAAAGAACAATTAAGACAAGAGCATTTAGAGCTCAAGCCAAATCATCAAATTTTTCCTCCACATATTGAAGGCGTAGATTTTTTAGGCTATCGTACATTTGCTGAATATCGTTTACTACGTCGTTCTATTCGCGGCCATGCCATGAAAGCCGTAAGGCGCTATAGAAAAGGCACTCTTCGTTTTAAAAAACTTCGTCGTTCAATGGGAAGCTGGTATGGTTGGGGAAAGTTTGCTCGTAATCAAAAATTCCTGCGCCATACTGTGTGGCCTATAATGAAAACAAAAGCATAAAAACATGGCTCTTTTCTCCTATCATGGTGGCATCCCCTCTTCGCTGCCTCTTCCTTTAGTTGATGCTCCAGAAAGCAAGTTAACCGAACTTGGTTATTCAGGACCCTTCCCTGCTCCTGTATTCAATCCGCGCACTCAACAGGCTCGATGGACTGGTGCTGAATGGGAAATTATTGCACTAACTGAAGAACAAATTCAACAAATTGAATACGTTCGTTTATTGTCTCGTGCAGATTGGCAAGGTTTTTCTGAAGCGCTTATGATGAGTAGTGCTTACAGTAAAGCCCGTGCAGCAGCAGCCACTAGCTTACAAGCTAACGTAGATTGCACAGAACTTATTGCTTTCTTGGCTGATGCTCGCGCTGGCAAACCACACATTGATGGCATTAATGCTTGTTTTGCTTCTATTGATAGCGAAACAGTATTAACAGAAGAAGATAAAGCTCAATTGTATAAACTTGTGCAAGATTTTGGTTTAGGAACTTTTCTTTTAGTGCCAGGATATACGCCCCCCGAAGCGGAGTTTAGGGTATGACAAGGGGATTAGTTCGCAAAAACAATCTTTCTGATTTGCTATCACCAGAACAAGCTAGAATTAATCTTGGTTTGGCCACTGCTGATTTTAATCGCATCAAAGGACTTTATACCAGTGCAGGCGTTAGTAATATTGACGTGCAACGTATTGCTGGTGCTAGTAGTAATTATCAAGGGCAATTAGATTTTATTACTGGCACCCTTAGTGGAGTGACACCTGCACTATATGCAAATCGAACTGGCGACACACTAACTGGCACTTGGACTAACCAAGGGCCAATTGTTGCTAATACTATTGCAATTAGTGGTTTAACTCCCACTTTATCTGCTGATAGTTTGTGGAATTATTCGTACCAAGAGGGAACATTTGAATTAGCCACTACTACGGTAGTCATGAATTCTGGTGTTACTGTTAGTGAAATTATTGATTATGATAATTTAACAATGGCTAGTGGCGTAACGGTCAACAAGCTAGTGCCCATTTATATTAATGGTGCTCAATATTACATGGAGGCAGGATGACAGTAAAAAGCAAAGGTGGCAATGCAGGACTTAAACGCGAACATAAGCCTAGTGCTCCCAAATTAACTTCAATTGGTCAAGGAAAACATTCACGGCCACGACGAAAAGGAAACAAACCAATGCGAGGGCAGGGGAAGGGGTAGAACCATTACGATGGATAAAGTGAATAGCATTTATCATGGCTCAACAAATTGTTAATGGCGAACAGTATGAAGCCTTTTTAATTAAAGGTGACATTGATGGTGGTGCCGTAAATGTAGAAGGGGAAGTGGATGTAGATGGACTGCAAGGTGCATCTGCATTTACTATCACTCCTAATGATGGAGCGGATTTAGCATCTATTACTACAGGCGTATATGTAGGATTTACTGGTAATTTAAGCATTATTTGTTCTGGTGATACAAATCCAGTTACATTGTTTAATGTTCCAGGTGGTAGCTTCTTGCCATTACAAGTGAAGAGGGTTAGATCTTCTTCTACCACTGCTTCTGGTTTAGTGGGGATTTTATAATGATTTTTGCCATTGCCATTGCTTTTCATAATGCATTAAGCCGTGGCATTATTCGGCTTTATTTGCTTGCGGAAAATGGAGAATTTCTTGAACTGGAAAATGGTTTGATGATTGAATTGGAAGCGTAAACCATTACGATGGTATAATAGCAAGAGGTATTTATGGGGCAAGTTATTCGCGGTGGTGAGCAATTTGAAACGCATATTGAAGCTGATCATCGTGGACAATTAGTCCAGCAAGGGCCAGATAGTGGCGCAGTAGATGCATTTGGTAGGCAGCGTTTCAGCCAACCATTTACATTATTTGATTCTATGTTGCGTCATTCAAAACGCACAGATTTATGGGATGAAACAACAGTTGGCAGTGGTTCTACTAATTTTTTGAC
>Ga0247841_10004314_pt1 | contig 24669 bp, 28 predicted proteins | sample LaCruzMarch2015__2_FD_192410 | JGI IMG/M metagenome (GOLD analysis project Ga0247841, IMG submission 192410) | Freshwater microbial communities from meromictic Lake La Cruz, Castile-La Mancha, Spain - LaCruzMarch2015_18m | ecosystem: Environmental > Aquatic > Freshwater > Lake | place: Spain... | reverse complement strand
GGTATTCAGGAGATTCCCGAATACACAAAGCTGCCAAAGATGGCTGTATGCCCTTATTACTGAAATAAAACCTAACAGCATAAGCATTACTAACTCTGAAAGTCAGCAAAGTTCTTGACAGCAAGTTGTAAAGTTAGATATTGACAGAAAAATATTTATTGGTATAATACATATAATCTTCGGGAGAGGGTGAAATTCCCCACCGGCGGTGAACCTTGTCGAAAGGTACAGTCCGCGAGCTCTTATGAGAGGGCAGACCTGGCGCGATTCCAGGACCGATTGTGAAAGGCTAGATGGGAGAAGAGAAAGTATAGTTGTATTTTTATTGCCCGAAGACTTCCTTTGGGCATTTTAATTTATACGGATATTATTATGAAATTTAATACCATACCAGAGATAATTAAAGACCTTAAAAAAGGCAAGATGGTTATTGTAGTTGATGACGAAGACCGCGAAAATGAAGGCGATCTTGTTATTGCAGCCAGTTTTTCTATGCCTTCTGCAATAAATTTTATTATAAAATATGCAAGGGGTCTTGTGTGTATGCCTATGGAAAGCGAGAGGCTTGACGAACTTGGCTTACACCCGATGTTTGAAGATAATCAGGATACATTTAAAACTGCGTGGGCTATTTCTGCGGATGCTAAAAAAGGAACGACTACAGGCATATCTGCTCATGATCGGTCAATCACTGTAAAAGCTCTTATAGATCCTAAGACAAGATCTGATGATCTTGCGCGGCCTGGGCATGTGTTTCCTTTGCGGGCAAAATCTGGCGGGGTTTTAACCCGAGCAGGCCACACAGAGGCGTGTGTTGATTTGATGAAGTCGGCAGGATTATATCCGGCAGGAGTTATATGCGAGATAATAAATGATGACGGCACGATGGCCAGGCAGAAGGACCTGGAAAGATTTTCAAAAAAACATAAACTTAAAATATGCACAATTGCAGATCTTATTAATTACAGGCGGAAGTCAGAAAAGCTTGTGATCTGCGTTGCCTATAGCCAGGTTCCTACAGATTATGGGGTGTTTAAATTGTATCTTTATGAATCAGCTATTGATAAGTACCAGCATATTGCGCTGGTAAAAGGCGATGTGAAAGGAAAAAAAGATGTTTTAGTGCGAGTACATTCAGAATGCCTCACTGGGGATATATTTGGTTCCAGAAGATGTGATTGCGGGGAACAGCTCCGTAAGACTATGAAGCTTATAGGAGAAAAAGAGAGAGGCGTTCTTTTATATATGAGGCAGGAAGGCCGCGGCATAGGGCTGGTGAACAAGATAAAGGCATATGCATTGCAGGATAAAGGCCTTGATACAGTAGAGGCAAATGAGCATCTGGGATTCAAGCCTGACTTGAGGGATTATGGCATAGGTGCTCAGATACTTGCAGACTTGGGGTTACAGAGCATCCAGCTGATCACGAATAATCCACGCAAGATAGTGGGCTTATCTGGCTATGGGCTAAGAGTGGTAAAAAGGGTTCCTATGGAAGTGCAGGCAAATAGTGCTAATATTAAATATCTTAAAACTAAAAAGGAGAAACTAGGCCATAAGTTAAGAATGATAAGTAGCGATATGAAAATAACCAATCACCAAATTCCAAACATCAAATAATAACCAATACCCAATATCCAATAACCAAACATGCATGTTTGGTTATTGGTAAATTGGTGATTGGAATTTATTTGGTTATTGAGATTTGGTTATTGGTGATTAACTTGTTATGAAACAAAGGTCCCTCGCCGCTGGATGAGAAAACCAGGGCGGACTCGGGATCAATTTTTGCTTCGCAAAAATTGTGAGGGGTGTATGTACAAAATAATTCAGGGTGAACTTATTGCAAAAGGCAAAAAATTTGGTATCATAGCATCCAGGTTCAATGATTTTATTACCAACAGGCTGTTGGAAGGGTGTGTTGATGAACTTATCAGGCATGGCGCAAAGGATAATGATATAGAAGTAGTGTGGGCTCCAGGCGCATTTGAGATACCTGTTCTTGCAAGCCATATGGCAAAGAGCAAAAAATACGATTCCATAATATGCCTGGGCACTATAATAAAAGGGGCAACGCCTCATTTTGATTATATTGCCAGCGAGGCGTCTAAAGGTATTGCAAACGTTTCTTTGAATACAGGCGTGCCTGTGATGTTTGGAATTATCACAGCTGATTCAATAGAGCAGGCTATAGAAAGGGCTGGCACAAAACAGGGCAACAAAGGCCGTGACGCAGCCCGTTCAGCTATTGAGATGGCAAATTTAGTGGATCAAGTTTAAAAGAGGATTATATGCGGAAAAGAACACTGGCAAGGGAATGCGCTTTAAAGATTCTCTACAGGATAGAGATTTCCAGGGAGTCTGTGGATTCCAGCCTTAAGGATTTCTGGTCTAAGGCAGCTGAGTCTACGGATAAAGAAGCTTATGATTTTGCCGAAACTCTGGTAAAGGGCACATTCGAAAATATTAAGACAATAGATGAGGTTATTTCAAAGTATGCGGACAACTGGAACATTCCCAGAATGGCTGTTATAGACAGAAACATAATGCGTATGTCTGTATATGAAATGCTTTACAGGGATGATATCCCGCCGAATGTTTCTATAAATGAGGCGATAGAGCTTGCCAAAAAATACGGGGATGTTGATTCAGGAAAATTTGTGAACGGGATACTTGATAAAATAAAAAAAGTAGAATTAAAGGGCAAATGAGAAAAGTAGCTGATCTTCACGTTCATACAAATATTTCCGACAGCACCTTTTCCCCTGAAAAGGTTATCGAATTAGCCAAACTGAAGGGCCTGGATGCTATCGCAATAACAGATCATGATACTTGCGCTGCGATTGCGCCAGCTATTGTGATTGCAAAGGATATGGATATAGAGATCATTCCTGGCGTAGAATTAACCGCGGAATTGGATGACGATGAAATCCATATGCTCGGGTATTTCATAGACTGGCAGAATGAAACATTCACAAAAAAACTGGAAGAACTTTGCAGGGTCAGGGAAGAAAGGGCAAAGGAGATTTTAAGAAGACTGAATGAGCATGGTATTGATTTAAAATATGAGGATTTACTGGAGATTGCAGGCCCTGGGACAGGCTCTATAGGAAGACTGCACATAGCAAATCTTTTGTATAAAAAAGGAAAGGTAGCTTGTATCAGAGAAGCATTTACAAAATATATTGGCAATGACTCTCCTGCGTACGTAAAGAAATTTAAATTGTCTCCCAGAGAGGCATCAGATATGATAAAGGCTGTAGGCGGGGTCAGTGTCCTTGCCCATCCTAAAACAATTAATACAGAAATCAGGCCTTTAGGAGATATTGTGAAAATGCTTGTAGATGAAGGCCTGCAGGGCATAGAAGTTTATCATTCTGACCATAATAATAAGGATTCATCTGAGTTTAAAAAACTGGCCAGTGAATATGGCTTGCTTATAACAGGCGGCTCTGATTGCCATGGGTTAGGGAAAAAAGAAGTACTGCTAGGCAAAGTAAAGGTTCCGTATGAGCTTGTTGAGAAACTAAGAGCTGCTTCACGATTAATATTATAAATAGTCTTCCGATCGCCGAACGGAATAGGTTAAACGCTATGAATAAACATGAATTTTATATGAAAAGAGCGCTGGAACTTGCTGAAAAAGGCAGGGGAACTACCAGCCCTAATCCCATGGTAGGCGCGCTAATTGTGAAAAATGGGAAAATTATAGCAAGCGCTTATCACAGAAGGCCCGGGGGCCTGCACGCAGAGGCAATTGCGTTAAAAAGAGCTGGCAAAAAGGCAAAAGGCGCAACGCTTTATGCGAATCTTGAGCCATGCGCACACATAGGAAGAACGCATCCATGTTCAAAGGTAATTATAAAAAGTGGGATAAAAAAAGTTTACTGCTCAATGATAGACCCAAATCCTTTGAATAATGGAAAAGGCAAAAAGGAATTGGAGAAAAATGGCGTTAAAGTCAGAGTAGGGATTTTAAATAAAGAAGCAGTAAAGTTAAACAAAGTTTTTATAAAATATGTTACAAAAAAGATGCCTTTTGTTACAATAAAGGCTGCCGAGAGCCTGGACGGTAAAATTGCTACAAATACAATGGATTCAAAGTGGATTACGACGCAAGCCTCTAGAGATTATTCGCACGCCCTGCGCAGTGAGATGGATGCTGTGTTAGTGGGGGTAAATACAATAATCAGGGATAATCCGATTTTGACTTCAAGAAAGAACAAGTCTCCCATAAAAATTGTATTGGATTCGAACTTAAGGGTTTCTGAGAGCGCTAATATTTTTTCAAAAAAATCTCCAGGACTGAATATAGTGGCAATTTTGAGGAAGTCATTAAAGGTTCCGCATATATTGAAAAAAACATGGAGGTTTAATAAAAAAGGGATCCTTGTTATAGCGTGTCCTGGCAAAAATTCCAAGATTGATATGGAGTGGCTTTTAAAAGAGCTGGCAGAACTAGAGATTAGCCGGTTGTTAGTAGAAGGAGGGGGCGATACTATAGCAGGATTTTTAGAGCAAGGCCTTGCGGACAGAGTTTTATTTTTTATAGCTCCAAAGATTATAGGCGGCAGGAACGCAGTGACTTCTGTAGAAGGCAAAGGCGTAGATAAAGTAAGCCAGGCCATAGAATTGAAAAACGTAAAAGTTGAAATGATAGAAGGCGATATTTTAGTTAGCGGCGAACCGTTTAACTTCACCCCTCGCCAGAAAGCCTCGCCTGCGCCTGTCCCGAGCGCAGTCGAGGGGTGAAGTCGGGGATGAATGGGGCTGGCTCGGGATTCGCTCAAGCGAACCCCGCAATAAAAGATGCTACGGCTGTAAAGCCGTGGAGCTTCACAAATGGTGCTTGCCCTGTACCGGACGAAATATATAACATAAATATAAATCTTAGTGACTGGTAAGGGGCCAGGCACGAATTGTAAAGTTAGCTAGGATGGGGTGTATGTTCACAGGGATTATTGAAGAAGTAGGCGTTGTAAAAGGAATGAACAAGACGGGAACAGGCGCTTTGTTGAAGATAAAGGCGGAGAGGGTGTATTCCGACGCTAAAATAGGCGATAGCATCTGCGTAAACGGCTCATGCTTGAGCGTAGTTGAAATAAGTGGAAATATTCTAAGTTTTGACGTAATACCTGAGACGCTTAAGAGGACTACTATAGCCCACTTGAAAATTAATGATCCTGTAAACCTGGAAAGAAGCATGAAAGCTGATTCCAGGATAGGCGGGCATTTTTTAACAGGCCATGTGGATTACAAGGGCATTATTATTGATATGTCTAGAAAACAAGAAGGCGTAAGCTTTAAAATATCGCTTCCAAAGGAATATGCGGTTTTTGTGGTTGAAAAAGGTTCTGTGGGGCTTGATGGTGTGAGCCTTACAGTCTCAGGCGCAACAAAAGAAGATTTTACAGTATATCTTATACCGCATACGCTTAAGAGCACCACTTTTTCTACAAAGAAAAAAGGCGATTTTATAAATATCGAGACAGATATAATAGGAAAATATGTAGCAAAGGATAAAGTTAAGGCAAGCGATTTCAAGGATGTTCTCAAGGAATACGGGTACATGTAAACAACTATGCGAATAGCATATTTTATCCCAGGTGGTTTTGTATCTTTTTTAATAGCATTTTTTATAAGGCTATGGGCTATTGACCATGGCCATACATTTTTAGCAAAACTCGCCTTTATATACATGACCATTCTTTTAATACCGCTTGCGGTTGTCATCTTTGCCATACTCTTAGCTATAATAGTTTTTCTATTTATGCAGGTATCCTTAAGGATAAAAAAATTTTAGAGGGTTCTCACCGCTTGTTTAAAAAAATATCTTACATTTTCATTGTATTCTTAACTATATTTTTGATAGCAGGATATTTTTTTGCCAAGCCAATTCTGCTTCCAATAATCAATAAAGAACTCCAAAAGATTTTCAAGGAAAGTTCTGTATCTGACTTCAGGCTGACAAAGGATTTCATAGAATTCCAGGGTGTAAAAATCAGAGAAAGAAACTCTTATGATGTAAAAATAGAGAAGGCAAGGGTTTATTATAAACTGCGTTCAATACTTAAAAAGAAAATAGAAAAAATAGAAGCGCTTAATGCGAATCTGGATTTCAATAAAAATGATATAAAAATAAAAGCAATTGCATCTATCCGGTTGGATATTCCAGCTAAAATCATAGATTACATAAAACTGAATATCTCTTCCTTGAATACGAATTTATTTCAAGCAGAGGATATAACTTTAAACGCAGCTCAAGGTCAGGATGCGGGAGAATTTTATATAAAGGCTATTAATTATAATAAATTAAAAATAGGCGATGTTGTTGGAAAAGCCGGGTTAAAAGGAAATATCTTGAATATAAACCCTATACTTGTTAGTTTTCTTGATGGCAATGTTAAAGGAGAATTTAATATTTCGCTGGACGAAGAGATGAATTACAGTCTTAGATTAAATAGCCAGAGCCTGGAAATTAAAAACTTTGTGGATGAGATGGAGCTTAATGAGAAGTTTGATATGACAGGAAGGCTGGACGGGGAATTTTATCTTTCAGGCAAAGGCCATGAAATAAAAGAAATAAAAGGTGATTTACGCACAGGCGTAAACGGAGGCACCCTTATTATAAATGATAAAACTTTTCTGGAAAATGTTGCGAAACAGGCAAACCAGCCGCTTGATATAATAGTGGAAAGTTTCAGGAATTACAATTATAATAATGGAATAGTTAAATTATCCACAGAAACAGGTAATCTGGTCATGGATTTAAAACTTGAAGGCGCCTCTGGCAAAAGGAGCCTTGCAATTATATTACATGACTTTAACAAAGGAAAGGAGAAACCATGAAGAAGATTTTTATAGCGCTTATAGTGCTGGTTGCTTTTTTTGGATGCGCGAGAGTAAGAGTAGAGGCGCCGAAAGATCCAATAAAACTGGACATTTCAATGAGATTGGATATCTACCAGCACGTTGCAAAGGATATAGATGCTATTGAAGATATAGTTTCTGGAAATGAAAAGAGGCCTGCTACAGGGAAACAAGGGACTTGGTTAGAGGCGTTTGTAAAAGACGCATATGCCCAGGATTCGCTCAGCCCTGAGGTTGAACAGGCAGCATATAGCCGTAGAGATAGAAAGCCTCAGCTTGATTCGCTGGAGACAAGCGGAGCAGTTGGCGAGAATAAGCTTGGTATGGTTGAAACAAGAGGGAGCGTGGATTCTTCGGTAAAGGCTTTGGTTGATGCGGAGAACGCAGATCGTATGGTTATATATAAAGCTATTGCTGCCAAGAATGGGGTTTCTGTTGAAGAAGTCCAGCAAATATACGCCAAAAAAATTCAGGAAAACATGGCGGGGAAATAAAATGATAATAGCAATAAACATTATAGGTTTTTGCGTTATAGCGATTCTGATATTCTTTTTTAGCAGAAAAATGAATAGTTCTGCGTTAAAAGAGAATGAGGAAAAAATAAATGCGCTTCGCCGCGAATGGAGCGATACTCTTTCAAAAAATACAGAGCTTATTTTAAAACAGCTTAATGAAAGCGCCAAGGTCCAGCAGATGATGTCGGGCAGTATGGGGGAGAGGCTTGATAATGCGGCGAAGGTTTTCGGAGACGTCAAAAAAAGCCTGGGGTCTCTGGATGAAAAGACACAGCAGATATATGAGGTAGGTAAGGACATAGCGAGTTTACAGGAAATACTCAAAGCCCCTAAAATGAGAGGCGGGCTAGGAGAACTGTTTCTGGAATCACTTCTTGAACAGATAATGCCTCATAAGGATTTTTACGAGCTTCAGCATTGTTTTAAAACAGGCGAGAGGGTAGATGCTGTGATTAAAATAGGGAGCCGCCTAGTGAGTGTAGATTCAAAATTTCCCCTGGAGAGTTTTAAGAGGTTTGTAGACGCGCAAAATGACGATGATAAAAAACGCGCAAAAAGAGAATTTACAAAGGCGGTCAAAGACCATATAGATTCTATCGCGGATAAATACATACTTCCGGATGAAGGCACGTATGACTTTGCGCTGATGTATATACCCGCGGAGAATGTATATTACGAAACAATCATAAAGGATGAAGTTTTTGGAGAGGAAAAATCCATATTCAGCCATGCCGTATCCAGAAAAGTCATACCTGTATCGCCGAATAGTTTTTACGCGTATCTGCAGGTGATCATCCTCGGCATGAAAGGCCTGAAGGTGGAAGAAAAAGCGCAGGAAGTTATAAAGACGCTTATTGCTTTAAAGGGCGCTTTCGGGAAGTTCACGCAGGATTTCGAAGTGATAGGCAGTCATATCGATAATATAAAATCAAGTTACGAAAGGGCAGTAAAAAGTTTGGATAAATTCGAAGATAAACTGCTCTCGGCAGATTCGCTGGAGGAAAATAAAAAGTTGACGTAATGTGCGGGGGGAGTAGCGCAGTTGGCTAGCGCGTCCGCCTCAGGCGGAAGGCCGCGAGTTTATGTTTTATACATATGTATTGAAAAGTAAGAAAAATGGAAAATTATATACGGGGCATACTGAGAATTTAGAAAAGCGAATTTTAGAGCATAACACAAAAAATGATAGAACTAAATTTAGTTGTGTTAATGGTCCTTGGGAATTGATGTTTTTTGAGACTTTTGATACAAGAGCATTTGCGATGAAGCATGAAAAGTTTCTTAAGACAGGCAAGGGCAGAGATTATATAAAAGAAAAAATAAGAAAATGACAATGTGCGGGGCGTAGCGCAGTTGGCTAGCGCGTCCGCCTCAGGCGGAAGGTCGGCGATTTAAGAATAATAGTATGCGGGGAGTAGCGCAGTTGGCTAGCGCACTTGCTTCGGGAGCAAGGGGCCGGCGGTTCAAATCCGCCCTCCCCGACCATTTCGAATTTGGTTCGGTTTTTGATGAAAAAGTAGGATTTTTTAGACCTTTTTGGGCGAAAAATTCTTTATCATAACTATTTATATATTCAAGGGTTAAATCAAACGGCTTTTTGAAATCTAAAATTACTTTTTTATCCCGCAGGCGGCGGTTCGTTCCAATTTTTCCACAAAAATTTTTATTTCATAAAAATTTTGAGACGAAGCAAGTTTTTCGGCGTGGTGAGCAGTTCTTACCCAGTTCCGCAATGGTTCGATCCAAAAATTCCCCTTTCGCCCAAAATCTGCCTTTTTCTGCAAAAGCTCTGTTTTTGACCTTACGAGTTTCTCTTTCTTAGCCAGATAAACCTCCTTATCAATGTCTCTATCAAGAAAGGCATTTACTAACTTATTAAGCTTTGCGTCTATCTCTTTAATCTTTATTTGCAGATTTTGGGTGAAAGTTTGCGAAGACTGGATAGTGTCTTTTCTAATGCATTGAAAAGATTAAAAGATCCTTTTAAAGAAAGAGCCCTTAGTAATAATGAATATTTAGAAATAGCACCCAAATTGGATTTAACAAAAGACAAATTACTTAGAGATATTCTTTTTTTGGTAATTTTTACGCAAACAGCATATCTAGATACTAGAGAAATAATATACCTAAAAAAGCTTACCAAATTGGATATAGCAAAACAATTGGGGGTTAACTCTAGTACAATAGGGAGGCACTTAGGAGGAATAGTTGCTATACATTATAAAGGTGAAGAGTACCCTATAGAAATTTTAATCCCAGGGAGGCGATATTCTTATATACAAGCCAGAGATATTCTTGCTAAGATGAAAGAAAAGGGCGAAACTCCTGATAAAATGACAAAAGCGGCTCGTAATGCAATTAAAGAGAGGTTTGCAGCTAGATTAGATAAAAAAATTCCAAATAGGACAGGAAATAGTTACATAGAAGAATGTAGAAAAGCAAGAAAAGATATATAAGGCAATAAGCGAATCAAATTCTAATAAAAGTAAGTCATATCTAAATATATTTAGCTGCAATTAATTACGAGGAAAGGTGTTACATAAAATGATTGTTTTTAACTAAAATTTTTTGAAAGAAAATCGCCTCCAGATGTGTCTTATATTGTAGGGAACAAGCATGCCTGTTTCCTACAACTAGGGAGTGGGTTTCTTGTACCGTTTTGGAAGTGCCTTATTAATCTGTCCTAGGATTATGCTCCAAAGTGTCCCCATGACAGTTTTGAGATTAACGCAGGGACACTTTGATAGGGGAGTTTCAAAACGGTACAAGATTTATTCAAATTATGAGAGCATTTATAAATTTAAGAAGAATAGGTTTAACTTATGATGTTTTAAAAAGGAAAATAGAAGACATGGAAAGAAAATATGACGGGCAGTTTAATATAGTTTTTGAAGCTATAAAAAAATTATTAACTCCACCACCTGTAAAACCAAAACCACAAATAGGGTTTAAACCTGATATGTAGGGAGTTACGATGTTATCAATCGTTTAGGGTTTAAATAAAATTTACAACCACCACAACCTCGCAGGAGACCTGCGGCCACCTGCGAGGTTTTATTATATATTTTTTCATTATTTTATAATTGCATAAATAGCTATTTGACGGTAGAATAGTCAAAAGTAGTGAAGGGGTTTTTAACCGGCATGATAGGATATAGATATATATCAAAAAACAAGGAGGATTTATGCAGGCAGTGAGTTTGGCGTTAAAGAGGGCGAGAGAGGCGTCTTTGGTTAATAAGATTATACTGGCATTAGGTATGGCAACGCTAACAGGGATTTTGGCGCAGGTGAGGTTATTTTTGCCATGGACTCCTGTGCCTGTTACGTGCCAGACTTTCGCGGTTTTATTGGCAGGGATTGTCCTTGGAAAATACTGGGGCGGCATAAGCCAGTTAATATATGTAGTTTTAGGTATCGCTGGGATTCCCTGGTTTAACGGAGCTACTGGAGGATACAGCGCAATTATTGGCCCTACAGGCGGTTATCTATTAGGATTTATTTTAGCAGCGCTTTTTGTCGGGCATATTACAGATAAATATAACTGGTCAAAAGGATTCTATCAGATGCTTGGGATTATGGCGTTTGCAAATTTTATTTTAATTTATCTGCCTGGTCTAATTCAGCTAAATATATGGCTTTATTTATTTAAAGGCACATCTTCAAATATTGTTCAATTATTCTATGCGGGCGTTATACCTTTTGTAGCAGGCGACATGATAAAAATAGTAAGTGTTGTGATAATAGCAAAGGCTTTAAGGTAAACCGCCCCAGCTATGCAGGCCACCCTTAAAGGGTGACCTGCATAGTTTCTTATCGTTGGAGTTAATATGGAAAAATTACCGGAACTCGGAAAAATACACCCTGAATTTTTTAACAGGGTTATATATCCAAGGCTGGGCAAGAAGGATAGGTCTATTTTAGTCGGACCTCAGCATGGTGTGGATTTTGGGGTAATTGATTTAGGTAAAAATGTAATGGTTTTATCAGCAGACCCTTTTTATATTGCAAAAGAATTAGGCATGGAGAAAGCGGCATGGTTTGCAGTGCATATTCTCGCTTCTGATGTTGCAGTGAGCGGCATAAGGCCTAGATATTTGGCAGTGGATCTGAATCTTCCACCTGAAATGACAGAGGATGAGCTCACCAGAATGTGGGATGCTGTCCACAAAGAATGTAAAAAGTTAGGGATTTCAATAGTTACTGGACACACCGCAAGATATGCTGGATGCAATTATCCAATGGTTGGCGGCGCTACTATGATAGGAGTTGATAAAAAAGAAAAATTAATAAACCCAAAATGCAGGCCAGGGGATGCTATTGTGATTTCAAAAGGCCCCGCCATTGAGACAACAGGGCTCATGGCTGCATACTTTCCGAAATTCATTGAAGCAAAATACGGGAAAGCTTTTGTAAAAAAAGCTCAGGATGTTTATTATCAAATGTCAACTGTGAAGGATGCTTTGATTGCGGCAAAAGTTGGCGGGATCACGGCAATGCACGACGCTACTGAATGCGGTATTTTTGGCGGGCTTTATGAAATGGCAATGCATAGTAACGTTGGTATGGATGTTTATCTTGAGAAAATAGTTTTACAGGATGAGGTGAAAAAAACATGTGAATGTTTTGATATAGACCCGTATAAGGCTATAAGTGAAGGGACACTGCTTGCAGCAGTTAATAAGAAAAAAGCAAAGTATGTTGTTAAAGCCCTTAACGATGAATCTATACCGGCCAGTATTGCAGGAGAGGTTACACAGAAAAAACACGGCATTATTGTTATAGAGAAGGATAAAAAATATAATCTAGAACACCCAAAGATAGACCCATTCTGGGGTAAATTCGAAGAATACCTGAAAAAATAGAAGAATTATATGAAGAGGGTGCATGTATTTTATTCCGGGCGAGTACAGGGAGTGGGGTTCAGGTATACTGCTCAGGATATTGCAATGAGGGTGGGTTTAAAAGGATGGGTTAAAAACCTGGAAGATGGCAGGGTAGAGATTGTTGCCGAAGGCAAGGAAAAAGATATAAAGGATTTTCTGGTTAAGATATTGAAAGGCCAATTAGGGCATTATATTACAGATGCGGAATTATCATGGGAAAAACCTACTAAGGAATTTTATAGTTTTAAAGTAGTATTTTAAAAAAGAGATTGGCCTCGTCCGGAGGACTCGGCACTTCCTCGGATATTTCGTCCTTGGTCGCTCTGGCTTCGCAATGACATATATATGAAAAAAGATATAAAGAAAAAGATTGAAGAATTGAGAAAAAAAATTATTCAGCATAATAAGAAATATTATATAGATAATAAATCTGAAATCTCTGACAGGGAATATGATAATCTAATGTACGAGCTTAAACAACTAGAAGAGTCCTATCCTGAATTTATCACGTCTGATTCTCCTACCCTTAGAGTTGGCGGAGAAGCCTTGAAGGAGTTTAAAACAGTAGAGCATAGAGTTCCGATGCTCAGCATAGATAATACTTATTCTCCTGAAGAGATAATAGAGTTTGATAAACGAGTGAGGAAAAATCTGGAAGTTGATAGATTGAATTATGTAGTTGAATTGAAAATAGATGGGGTTAGCATATCGCTTCTTTATGAAAATGGAAAATTTATCAGGGGAGCTACGCGCGGCGACGGATTTAAAGGTGATGACGTTACTTTAAACATAAAGACAATAAAAAGCCTTCCTCTTAAATTAGAAGCAAGAAAAGGGACGCCAGTGCCAAGTTTATTTGAAGCAAGGGGTGAGGTATATCTGCCGGCTAAGTCATTTCTTGAGATAAATGAAGAAAAAGAAGAACTCGGCGAGGAACTTTTTGCGAATCCCAGAAATGCTGCTGCGGGATCTTTGAAATTACTGGATAGCGCAATGGTTGCCAAAAGGCATTTAGATATGTGGGTATACGGAGTGGGTTACACAGAAGGCATGGAATTCCAGACTCAGTCTGAAGCGCTTATTTTTTTAAAGGATAGCGGTTTTCGCGTAAACCCTAGTATTAAAAAATGCAGCTCAATAGAAAAGGTTATTGAATATTGCAATGAATGGCAGGAGAAAAGGCATAAACTGGAATATGATATAGATGGCATGGTCATAAAAATAGACTCTTTTTCATATCAGAGATCTCTTGGCCAGACCTCTAAAAGCCCCAGATGGATGATAGCGTATAAATTCCCAGCAGAAAGAAAAGAGACTGTCCTTGAAGATATACTTGTCCAGGTAGGGAGGACAGGCACTCTTACGCCTGTAGCTGTTTTAAAGCCTATAGAACTTGCCGGCAGTACTGTAAGCCGCGCATCGCTTCATAACCAGGATGAGATTGGCCGTAAAGATGTAAGGATAGGAGATCGCGTTCTGGTTGAAAAGGCAGGTGAAATCATACCGCAGATAGTTGGGGTAGTGAAAAATAAACGAAAGGGCTCTGAAAAAGAATTTTTTATGCCAAAGAAATGCCCTGCGTGCGGAAGCGCTGTAAAAAAACTTAAGAATGAGGTAGCGCTCAGGTGCGAGAATATGGGCTGCCCTGCTCAATTAAAAGAAAGGATCAGGCATTTTGCGTCAAAAGAAGCAATGAATATAGAAGGCATGGGTGATGCTATTGTAGCTCAATTGGTAGATAAACAAATGGTAAAATCCTACGGAGATATTTATATTTTAAAACACGAGGAATTGGCAAATCTTGAAAGAATGGCTGATAAATCCGCTCGCAACCTTATCAGCGCAATAGAAAAAAGTAAGGCTAATTCATTTAACAGGCTGGTGTATGGCCTGGGTATAAGACATGTAGGGGTAAGAAGCGCATGGATACTTGCATCCAGATTCAGGTCACTTGACGCTCTGGCAAGCTCAGGCATTGAGGAGCTTCAAAGTATAAATGAGATAGGCCCTGTAATGGCAGAGAGTATATTTAATTTTTTCAGGACAGAAGAAAATAAAAAACTTATTGAGAAACTAAGGTATAATGGCGTGAATACAGAAGAAAAAGGCCTTTCTCTAAAATCTAAAAATTTGGAAGGCAAAACTTTTGTTATTACAGGGTCTTTGGAAAGTTTTTCAAGAAACGAAATAGAGGAACTTATACGCAGGCACGGCGGCAATGCCTCTTTAAGCGTCAGCAAGAATACGGATTATGTAGTAGCGGGCAAAGAACCTGGATCCAAATTTGAAAAAGCAAAAGAGTTAAGTGTTAAAATTATAAATGAAGACGAATTCAAGCAACTTATAGGCTAGTTAAATTAGCTAACTTTACAAATGGTGCTTGGCACGAATTATAAAGTTAGGAGAAGGATGAAGAGGGGATAGCATGGGCAAAAAAACATATATAAGAAATATCATTATTATTGCATTATGCATATCGATTGCGGGATGCGCTGGAATACAGAGGAAATTTGCGCGTAAAAAGCAAAAGGAGGAGAAGTCGCCGCCTATTGTTACTACATATGATTACCCTATAGAGCAAAGGCTGGACGAACTTTATAAAAAGAGATTTTTATTCTGGAAATCCTGGCAGGGTGAATTGATAGACAGGATGGATGATACTTACAAAAAACGTATTGAATGTTATGATGAATTAATACAGAACCTTTCTGAGATGCAGAAATATCTGAATGATGAAAAATATAAAGAGTTGGAAGGTTTTACAGTGGAAATAAAATCGCTTAGCCCTGATGTTAAAAAAATTAATCTGACAAACAGCGAAAAATACAGGATCAAGCAGATCCTTGAGAAGACAAAGCGGCTTATAGATAAAAAGTTTTCATATTCAAAGGTTAAAGATTTTCTTGAGTTAAGGAAGTGAAGCTCCACGGCTTTACAGCCGTGGCATCTTTTATTGCAGGATTCGCTCGAGCGAATCCCGAGCCAACCCCATTCATCCCCGCCTTCACAGGCGGGGCTTTCTGGCGAGGGGTAAAAGTGCTTATTAAGACAATAGTTGTAGGGCCGTTGGAGTCAAATTGTTATCTTACAGGAGATGAAGATACTAAAGAAATTTTTATAATAGACCCTGGCGGAGACTACAAAAAAATAAAGAGCGAGATAGATAAAAACAGCCTGAAGCCGAAGGCTGTTATCAATACTCATGGCCACGGAGACCATATAGGAGCCAATAAGGAGTTTGGCATCCCTGTGTGGATACACCGTTTGGACGCTGATTTTTTAACGGATCCTTCCAAAAACCTGTCAGGCGCATTCGGTTTTTTTCTAAAAACAAAAACTGCCTCCAAATTATTAGAAGATGGGAATATTTTGAATGCAGGTAAATATAGCCTTGAGGTTATCCATACCCCTGGGCATACCCCAGGCTCTATCTGCCTGAAATCTACCCGGGTAATATTCACAGGAGATACACTTTTTTGCGAAGGCATCGGCAGGACTGATTTTCAATATGGTTCAGAAAAAGACATAATGTGTTCTATAAAAGAAAAATTATTTACGCTGGACGACGGTTATATTATTTACCCCGGCCATGGCCCTGAGTCTACTATTGGCAATGAAAAAATAAACAACCCATATATTGTATGAATGAATTAATTGAACAATTTTTAAGTTACATATCTGTTGAAAGGGGCATGGCAGATAATACGATTAGTTCCTACAAAAGAGACCTTTCCAGATTCGCTGATTATTTGAAATCAAAGAAGATTGATTCAATAGATAAGGTTTCCAGGCAAATGATAAATTCATTTATGATGGCAGAAAAAGATAGGGGACTTGCTTCTAATTCGATTTCAAGGGAGCTTGCTTGCATAAAGAGTTTTTTTAAGTTTCTTTTAAAGGAAAATATAGTGAAAGAGGACGCAGCAACCATTATTGAATCCCCTAAGTTATGGAAAAAACTTCCGTATACTCTGAGTGTGACTGAAGTTGAGACTTTGTTGAATGCCCCGAACATAAGAGATCTCATGGAGATGAGGGATAAGGCTTGCCTGGAGCTTATGTATGCTACAGGGATGAGGGTTTCAGAAGTGGTTAACCTTAAAATGGATGATATTAATATGGGGGCTGGTTTTGCAAAATGCTTCGGAAAAGGCTCGAAGGAAAGAATAGTGCCTTTTGGTAAAAAGGCAAAAGAGAGCATGGAAAGGTATCTGGAAAAATCCAGACCGAAGTTTTTAAAAAAGCATATCTCGAATTTCTTATTTTTGACCAGGCTTGGTAAATCTATGTCCCGCCAGACATTCTGGAAGATTATCAAAAGATATGTGAAGATAGCAAGGATTAAGAAAAAGGTAACGCCCCATAGTTTAAGGCATTCTTTCGCGACTCATATACTTGAAAGAGGCGCTGACCTGAGAATAGTGCAGGAAATGCTTGGGCATGCGGATATTTCTACTACGCAGATTTATACGCATGTAAGTAAAGATAGGTTAAAATCAATTCATCAGAAGTTTCACCCAAGACCGTAAAAATACACCGCGTAGGTGGGGTTTAAGCCCCACCTACGCGGTGGAGGTGGTTATTGATATGCAGAATATTTTAAAATCTATACGAAGTTATTTTGAGATGGAAAGGGAAAGCGGCATATTAGAATATCTTTTTTCATCCAAGCCAAAAGATGTCAGGTTGTCTTTGATTAAAAATGAGGCATTGCGTTGTCAGAAATGCCCTCTTGGAAAGATACGGGCAAATACTGTATTTGGCGCAGGCAATATAAATGCTAAACTTATGTTTGTGGGAGAAGCGCCAGGCCATGAAGAGGATATTCAGGGCCTGCCTTTTGTAGGAGAAGCTGGGATGCTTCTCACAAAAATAATAGAGGCAATGGGCATTAAAAGGGAAGATGTTTATATCTGTAATATTTTAAAATGCCGGCCGCCACAAAATAGAAATCCATTGCCTGAAGAAGTCTCTATGTGTATAGATTATCTTTACGCCCAGATAGACATGATAAAGCCGAAAATAATATGCGGCCTTGGAAAATTTGCAAGCCAGGCGCTTCTCGGAACAGAGGCTCCTATAGGTAAACTTAGAGGCAGTTGGCATGAATATAGAGGCATAAAATTTATGCCCACATATCACCCGGCGTATCTTCTGCGTAATCCTGGGGACAAAAAACTTGTATGGGAAGACATGAAGAAAATTATGGAAGCGCTAAATGGGTAATTATAAATTTGCAGATATAGTCATTAACCGGCCCATAGAAGGGCCTTTTACTTATTCTATCCAGGAATCTCTAAAAGAGGATATTGAGATAGGGAGCGTGGTAGAGGTATCTTTTGGAAATAAGATAGTTATTGGTTATGTAGTAGGGTTTCCTGACAAATGTGATATAGAAAAGATTAAGCCTTTAAATAGTATAGTTGATAAAACCCTCTCAATAGATTCCAAGATGCTGGAGCTTACAAAATGGATTTCAGAGTATTATTATTCTTCTTGGGGCGAGGCGATCTCAGCAGCTATTCCAAGTGTTGTTAAAAAAGGCGCATCAGGGAAAAGACAGAGAAAAGAAAAACACGATGAAGAAGAAAAAGAATTTGAATTTGTAGATGGTTCTGATAAACATCTTATGCCTAACGAAGAACAGCAGCAGGCGCTTGATTCTATAATGAATTCAATGAACACTAGAACTCATAGGGTTTTTCTTCTACACGGCGTAACAGGAAGCGGTAAAACAGAGGTTTATCTTCAATCAATTGCCCATGCGTTGGGGCTAGGGCTTTCCAGTATAGTACTTGTCCCTGAAATTTCGCTTACGCCGCAAACCGTGGCGCGTTTCAAAGCGAGATTCCCAGATAAAATAGCTATTCTTCACTCAAGGCTTCTTGGCTCTAAACGTATTTCTGAATGGCATAGGATAAGTTCTGGAGCAGCTCAGATAGTTATAGGGCCGCGCTCAGCTATATTTGCGCCTGTCAAAAATCTCGGGCTGGTGGTTGTGGATGAGGAGCATGAGACATCTTATAAACAAGAGGATGTGCCTAGGTATAATGCGAAGGATGTGGCTATAAAAAGGGCAGAGCTTTCAAAGGCTATTGTAATATTGGGAAGCGCAACTCCGTCATTAGAATCTTTTTATGCAGCTAAGAACGGGAAATTTACTCTTATTGAACTTCCTGAAAGGATAGATTCAAGGCTTTTGCCGGCAGTAGATATAGTGGATATGCGCGAAGAAATGACAAGAGCCAAAAAAATTCCTATATTTTCGCAGAAGCTCAGAGAATGGATAGATAAAGACATAGTTGAAAAAAAACAAGTCATACTTTTTTTGAATAGGCGAGGCTTTTCAACATTTATAAATTGCAGGAAATGCGGATATGTGATTAAGTGCAAGCGCTGCAGCGTCAGCCTTACGTATCACTTTGATAAGAAAAAATTAGTATGCCACCATTGTAGTTTTAATATGGAACCGCCTGAAATATGCCCTGAGTGCAATGAGGCTTATTTAAAATACTGGGGCCTTGGCACAGAAAAGGTTGAAAGCGAATTACACAGGTTTTTCCCTGCGGCTCGTATAGCGCGCATGGATACGGATTCCACTCATGAAAGAGGCAGCTACGACAAGGTGCTTTCGAAATTTAAGGACGGGCATATAGATATTCTGATAGGCACTCAGATGATAGCTAAGGGCCTGGATTTTCCAAAGGTTACGCTTGTCGGGGTTATATCAGCTGATACGGCTTTAAATCTTCCTGATTTCAGGTCAGCTGAGCGCACATTTAATTTATTGACGCAGGTCGCTGGCCGAGCGGGAAGAGGAGACCTTGGAGGCAGGGTTATAATACAGAGTTATACTCCTCAACATTATTCAATCCAGGCTGCAAAAACCCATGATTATAATACATTTTATGACAAAGAAATATCGCTGCGCAAAGAATTATATCTTCCGCCGTTTTGCCATATGGCCAGCTTGACTCTCAGAGGAAGGAAAGAAGAAAGAGTTTTTAAGGCCAGCGAAAAATTAAAAGACAGCCTTGAAAAAGAAAGTAAATCTAAAAATATAGAAATCCTAGGTCCTGCGCCATCGCCAATCTCAAAGATGAAAGGCATGTACAGGTGGAATATATTTCTGAGGGCAGAAACCGCGGAAAACATTACATCTATTTTGAAAAAGGCGCTGGATAAAAATAAGAGTTCAGGGATTATAATAACAGTGGATATAGATTCGCAGTAGCTTTTGAAATCTTATAAGATTGTCAAGATGAAATACGTGTGATAAAATAAAATTGTATGGCAAAATTAGAGATAAAAATATATCCGGATCCTGCTTTGCGGAAAAAAGCCAGGCTTGTGGCAAAAGTAGGCGATGATGAGCGCAAGCTTGCTTATAATATGATAGAAACTATGCGTTCTGCCAATGGAGTTGGCCTGGCAGCTCCTCAGGTAGGTATTAGTAAGCGCATTATAGTTGTTGAAGATATGGAAGGCGATAACAAAGTTGTCCTAACCCTGATTAACCCCAAGATAGCCTATAAAAAAGGAAAGATAAAGTTTTGCGAAGGCTGCTTGAGTTTACCTGGAGTTTCTAACGATGTTATAAGGCCTGAGTTTATTACAGTAGAAGCGCTTAATCTTGACGGAGATATGTTAAAAATCAACGCAGATGGCCTTCTTGCCAGGATAATACAGCATGAAACAGATCATCTGGACGGGATAATGTTTATAGACAAGGTAGGATTTTTGAAGCGCAAAAAGATTATCAAACAATTCGGTGCAAAAGTCTGCATGGAGTTTTGATATGAAAATAATATTTTTTGGAAGTTCAGGTTTTGCAGTGCCGATACTGGAAGGACTTGTTAAGAGCGAAGATGTGGTTTTGGTTGTTACGCAGCCTGACAGGCAAAAGGGCAGGTCTCTTAAAATAGCTCCTACTCCCGTAAAATCAAAAGCAGAAGCTCTTGGGATAAAAACATTCCAGCCAGCCAAAGTAAATTCAAAAGAATCTATAGAATTCCTGAAAAAGTTTAGCACAGATTTGTTTATTGTGGTAAGTTTCGGCCAGATTTTGTCGAAAGCTGTATTAGATTTACCTAAATCGTATTGCCTTAATATCCATGCCTCACTTTTGCCTAAATACAGAGGCGCGGCTCCAATAAACTGGGCAATCGCCAGCGGAGAAAAAGAAACAGGTGTGACCATTATAAAAATGAATGAAAAAATGGATGAAGGAGATATTGCGTTGAAAGAAATAGTCGCGATAAGTGAGGAAGACAATGCTATTACTCTGTCAGAAAAACTTTCCCAAAAAGGCGCAGGGCTTTTATTAGATGTCATAAGTTTGATTAAGGATAACGAGATAGAATTCAGCGACCAGGATCACACTGAGGCAACCTATGCGCCTAAACTCAAGAAAGAAGACGGCCTTATAGATTGGAAAAAAGGCGCTGATGAAATTAATGATAGAATAAGAGCTTTTGTGCCATGGCCAGGATGCTTTACTTATTTGGATAAGAAAATACTTAAGATATGTAAGGTTATGCCTGTCCACCTGTCAGGTGAACCAGACGGCTCACCTGACAGGTGGACCAAAAGTGAACCCGGCACTATTGTAAGATTTAATAAAAAAGGTATGTTTGTTAAAACCGGGAAAGATGTTTTAAACATACGAGAGCTTCAATTGGAAGGTTCCCGTAGAATGACCGCAGAACAATTCATAGCAGGCCATAAACAACTCTTCTTAGGTATAATCCTGTTATAATAAATTCCTAACTTTACAAATAGTGCCTGGCACGAATTGTAAAATTAGGAATTTTTTTACTTTTTTTCTTGCGCAGAAAAAAAATTATGTTATAATTTTTCCATTACATTAGTTAAACTGTATTCGACTCCGTGAGCCGCCGTACGGCGGCTCACGGAGTCATAAATATTTTATGCCAGAGTTAAGACGAGATCCAGTAATAGGAAGATGGGTTATAATATCCACTGAGAGGGCTAAAAGGCCGAGTGATTTTAATATTAAACACGCTGATGAGCCTGAAATGGAATGCCCTTTTTGCGAAGGGCATGAGAAGAAAACCCCTACAGAGATATTCGCAATAAGAAAACCCGGCACAAAAAAAGATTCTCCTGGATGGAATGTAAGGGTTGTACCCAGTATATCTCCGATGTTTAAAATAGAGGGAGACCTTGATAGGCGTGGCGTTGGGATGTATGATGTCATGAACAATATAGGCGCCCATGAGGTAATACTGGAGTCTTCCAAACATTTTACTGATATATATCAATTATCAGAGTCTGAAATACAGGATGTAATCAATACCTCTATATACCGTATCAATGAGCTTGAAAAAGACATTCGCTTTAAATACTGCCTTTTATTTAAAAATCATGGATTAAAAGCAGGCGGCAGCGGTAAAACAAAACACTTAAGGTCTCAGCTTATCGCAACGCCTGTTACGCCTACTAGAATCAAAGAAGAACTCAGGGGTTCCAAGTTTTATTTTGAATACAAAGAAAGATGTGTTTTCTGCGATATTATACGCCAGGAAATAGACACGGGCGCAAGAGTTATAATGGAAACAAAAACCATGGCGGCAATCGCGCCTTTTGCCTCAAGATTTCCTTTTGAGATATGGATAATGCCTAAAGTCCACAGGACAGATTTCATGAATATACAGACTGATGAAATAAAGGATCTGGCAAATGTATTAAAGACAGTATTTGCTAAGCTTTCAAAGGCGTTAAATGATCCGCCTTATAATTATATGCTGCATACAGCGCCTTTCAGGCGGTCAAAAAGGCCCGGATACTGGCATACAATAGAAGAGGATTATCACTGGCATATAGAAGTTATGCCAAGAATTACCCAGGTGGCTGGTTTTGAATGGGGTTCAGGATTTTATATAAACCCTACCCCGCCGGAAGAAGCGGCAAAATATTTACGCGAAGTTAATTTATAAAGGCAAAGGCCGGGAATACTCCCGTAGCCCGGGTTTAAACCTGGGCCATGGGAGTGGTTATGAACCCCGCTCTTTCTGTTTCCGAAACATTCTTTCGCAGCAGAAAGGGCGGGGTGAAGGCCTTTGTGACAAAATTGTATGGCACACTTTAGTGTGCCAAAAGAGGTTTTGATGTCGCAATTACGTAGAGATCCGATAACAGGAAGATGGGTGGAAGTGGCTATTACGCATCCAAAAGCATACGATGAATTTGATTTAAAACCGCAGACCAAAAAAGGCGGGACATGCCCTTTTTGTCCTGGAAATGAAAAAATGACACCGCCTGAGATAGAAGCTATTAGAGATCCCAAAACAAAACCAGATACTCCTGGTTGGACAGTAAGAGTGGTATCTAATAAATTTCCTGCATTGAAGATAGAGGGTGAATTGGATAAACGCGGTATCGGCATGTTTGATATGTCGAATGGTATAGGCGCTCATGAGGTTATAGTTGAGAATACAGACCATAATAAGAATATGGCTGACCTAACGCAGGATGAAATAGCCAGGGTGATATCCAAGTATAAATCAAGAAGTATAGACCTGGAAAACGATGCGAGATTCAGATATATCCTGCTTTTTAAAAATCACGGAGAGCCTGCAGGCGCTTCCCTGGAACACTCGCATACTCAGCTTGTGGCATTGCCTATTGTACCAAAGAGGGTAAAGGAAGAACTAAAAGGCGCGCAGAACTATTTTAAATACAGGGAGAGATGTGTTTTCTGCGATATGATTGCCCAGGAGCAGGAGGAAAAAGAAAGGATAATATTTGAAAATAAGCATTTTATCGTATTTTGCCCTTTTGTGTCCCGTTTTCCGTTTGAGACATGGATATTGCCAAAATTTCACAGACCTGAATTCAAATTAATAGACGATTCTACGATTTATGATATGGCGGGCGCATTAAGAGAAGTTCTTGTGAGGCTGAAATTAAGGCTTAATGACCCTGCGTATAATTTTATAATCCATACCGCTCCTATAAGAGATGGTATTTACGAAGAATTCCACTGGCATTTAGAGATAATGCCGAAATTAACAAATGTAGCTGGTTTTGAATGGGGTTCTGGGCTATATATAAATCCTACCTCACCTGAACTAACCGCTAAGTGCTTGAGAGAAACATGTATAACAAAGTTGTAACCGCAGGACTTGCTTGATTAGTAAATTAAGAGGTAAGTTTTATTGAAGCAAATGTCCCTCGTCCCGAGACGCCAGCAAGTAAGAATGATGCGGCGAGGGACTCGGGATCAAATTTTGCTTCGTCCCGCCCTTTTGGCGGGTATGCTACGAAGACTCGCTAAAAGGGCGGGGCTTCGCAAAATTTGGGAGGCAATAAAATGGGAGTAAAAGTCGGCATCAATGGTTTTGGCAGAATCGGAAGAAATGTATTCAGGGCTGCGATTGAAAACAGAAATATTGATTTTGTGGCGGTGAATGATTTACCAACTCCACCAGCTACATTGGCGCATCTTTTGAAATATGATTCTACGCTTGGGGAGTTAAAGGTAAATATCGAAGCAAAAGAAAATGCCCTTATTGTAAACGGAAAAGAAATAAAAATAATGACTTATAAAGATCCTGCGGAAATTCCATGGGCAAGTATGGGTGTACAGGTAGTAGTGGAATCTACAGGAGTTTTTACGGAAAAAGAAAAAGCAGTAAAGCATATCCAAGCAGGCGCTAAAAAGGTTATAATCACGGCTCCTGCAAAGAATGAAGATCTTACAATTGTTATGGGTGTTAACGAGAGGGTATATGACCCTTCAAAACATAGCGTTATTTCAAATGCAAGCTGCACAACAAACTGTTTAGCGCCGGTTGCAAAGGTCCTGATAGAGAAGTTTGGAATTAAAAGAGGTTTAATGACCACGATTCATTCTTATACAAACGACCAGAGGATCCTTGACCTGGTGCATAAGGATTTAAGAAGGGCAAGGGCAGCCTGTCTTTCAATGATACCTACAACTACAGGCGCTGCAAAGGCAGTGAGCCTTGTGCTTCCTGAATTAAAGGGAAAATTGGACGGTCTTGCAATAAGGGTTCCTACGCCGAATGTTTCTCTGGTTGACCTTGTAGTGGAAGTTGAAAAAGATACTACAAAAGAAGAAATTAATATGGCGATGAAAGAAGCATCAGAAGGAAAATTAAACGGCATCCTTGAGTATTGTGATAAGCCGCTTGTGTCAAAAGATTTTAACGGTAACCCGCGTTCTTCAATAGTCGATGCAGGGCTTACCTATGTAATAGACAAAAGAATGGTAAAGGTGCTTAGCTGGTATGACAACGAGTGGGGCTATTCTTGTCGAGTTGTAGATTTAATTGAATATATCATCAAGCGTGGCATATAGTTACGACAAAAGCCGTTTTTGAAGGGTTTCAAAAATAGGCGAAAAACATCAA
>Ga0247841_10004313_pt1 | contig 24673 bp, 22 predicted proteins | sample LaCruzMarch2015__2_FD_192410 | JGI IMG/M metagenome (GOLD analysis project Ga0247841, IMG submission 192410) | Freshwater microbial communities from meromictic Lake La Cruz, Castile-La Mancha, Spain - LaCruzMarch2015_18m | ecosystem: Environmental > Aquatic > Freshwater > Lake | place: Spain... | reverse complement strand
TAAAACAAAAACTGTCAGTACATAAAGGATTAACAAGAAAAAGAAAGATTAATTTTATTAAATGGTACTTTTATTTAAAGTCCCGTTATCATCAAAAACACCACACATTTTGACTATTATGCCAAATCTTGTCTGACTTGATCGAGTTCCACCTTTTCATCATGAGGAACTGCTAAAACAATATTATCAACTGCAACCGGTTTGCCATTTTCATAAATTACCGTTGCTTGAGTTTTACCATCAGGACGCAAATATTTTTTAATTTTTTTTAATTTATCCATTTCCTCAGCCATCCGATGAGCAATAATTATTGGTAAGGGCATTAGCTCAGGACTTTCGTCACACGCATATCCGAACATCATTCCCTGATCTCCAGCACCTAAGTCGTCAACTCCGGTTGCGATTTCACTTGATTGACTATGAATTTTAATAACGATTGGAGAATGATTTGTAAAACCATAGCTAATTTTTGTATATCCTAGTTTTTTAATTACTCCTTGCGCAATTTTTTTATAATTTAATTTGCCTTTTGTCGTCACTTCACCTGCAAGAGTAACGTAATTTTTTGTAACAAGAGTTTCAACGGCAACGCGAGAATTTGGATCTTTAGTTAACGCGGCATCAACAATCGCATCAGAAATCTGATCACAAATTTTATCCGGATGTCCGGCACAAACAGATTCGGAGGTAAATGTACTTTTCATATTTTTTTCCAGCGAAATTTATAATAATCTTCTGGCAAATCATCCTCGTCCTAGCGGGTGACAACCTCGCCAAAGGCGGGCCGGTTTTGGCACCGTAAGATTCATTTATCTTCGGTTGCCGGATAGTTTAGCTATTGAGCCGGATCTCTAACTATCGCTCTTGATTTAAACTGACCCTAATACATATCTTCAACGTAGAAAATATCCTACTATTAACAAATCATTTTGTCAACAATATAATTCTTAAATCTTAAATCGTATATCATAAATCGTATATTCTTATACATTTATTTATTTCCTTATTTAATTATTTATTTATTGCTTGATAATTGATCATTGATAATTTTCCCTCCTTCTAACTCTTAACTACTAACCCCTAACTACTTATTACTTATTCCCAACCAATCTCAATCCTTCTTGTGCAGCTTTGTTTTTCGGATCAAGTTGTAAAACAATTTCAAACTGTTTTTTTGCTAGATCTTTCTTGTTAAGATTCAAGTATATCACTCCTAAATTCATCTGCAAACTAACTTCCGTTGGGTTTATTTTGACTGCTTCAACTATCATTTGTTCTGCCTTAGCAAATTCTTTTCGTCCAAAATAAATTACAGCTAAATTTTGATATGACTGCCACAAACTCGGATTATATTTAATCGCCAACTGATAATTAATAACTGCGTCCTCAACTTTTTTCATTTGACCGTAAGTATTACCCAAATTATGATATGCGTCAGCATATTTTGGATTTAACTTTATTGCAATCTTAAATTCTTCGGCAGATCTTTCATAATTACTCTGACGCCCATAATAATCTCCTAAATTATTATGCGTTTTTGGATCTGATGGAGAAGTCTTCCCAGTTGCTACCCAAAGCGTATCTTCGCTCTTCCAATCCATATTTCTAACAATTGTTCGTACCATTAAAAGTAGGGCAATGATAATAAAAATTAAATATCCCAAACCTTCAGTTTTTTTATTTTTTATAATCTTCCAAAGCCCATAACCAACCACGCAAAACATACCGATTGATCCAAAATAAACATATCGCTCCGCCACAATCCAGGAAATTCCTAAGGGTGTCAAGTAGGGAAGAAGACTGATAATAAATAACGCTAAGCTGAAAAAAATTAGGCGGTTTTTTTTATATCCATAAAACATCAATCCCATAATTCCCAATGTAACCGCTACTCTAATGATGTAATCTATGGTTGTAAAATAAAATTCAGAATGATATAAAGTAAGTTGATCCGGCCAAAATAATAGCTGCCAATATGATGTTAGTGCAATTGGAATTTGCACTAGAGGATTAATAAACGATTTATTCTGATAATAAAAATTCGCCAGTGCATCCAGTCTCAATCCCAATAAAAATAAGTAAAATATACCAGGAATAATCGTTATTAAAAAAAATATTCCAATACTTTTCCAATTTTTCCGTAGTCTTCCAAATGCAATTTCAAAAACAAGTAAGATAAATGGAAAAACCACGGCTTTTTCTGATGCTGTTACTGCTAATAAATACAAAACTATTGTAATAAACAGGTATTTTTTTTGTGCTTGCATTTGCCAAAAACGGTAAAAAATTAATGCCCAAATCATAAACATTGTAGACTGAGGATATTGAATCCCGGCCACCCAAATAACCGCTTCACTATTAAGTGGGTGAATTGCAAATAAGACGCTAACAATAAATGCAAATTGTGATCCAACCGTTATGGTTAATAACAAAAGCACTCCTGTTACTGTTCCCAAATGAAATATTAAATTAAATATCCGGTAAAAAAAAGGATTATACCCGCCAATTTTAAAAGAAATAGTATTTATCAGCGCACCAAACCAATGAAGTGGTTGTCTCAAGAATCTTCCCCAATCACTCAAATTTTTTATTTCAAGAATCGCCTTATCATCAGATACAAATTGATTTCCAAGTGAATTAACATAAGTTATTAAAACTAGCCCTAACAAGATTAATAAGGTCACCCAATTTTGTTTAATTAAAGTTTTTATCGATAAAGAACTATCTTTTATGAACTTTTCTTTTACATTTTTATCTTCTAGTTCTGTAGTTATATTTATATTACCTATATTACCATTTTCGTTTAAATATACATTAATAGATTCTTCTGATAGACCAAGATCATTAGCAATCCGTCGGACATCTCTTTCTCCAATTTTTTTATCAATATAGTGTTGTTGTTTTTCTGTAAGTTCCATATTATTTATTGTTATTATTATAATGTTATACAAAATATGTTGTCAAAGTTACCAAGTTTATTCAGCCGCCTCCATAATAAAACATGGCCATACTCAATTATGGCGTTATTATCAATCGTTCCCTTTATTACCTACCTGGGTTCTTATAATTATCAATTTATAGGAAGTGCGGATTATATCTCTCCAATTAATATCACTAATATTATTTATCAACGTCTTTTTGTTTATAGTCCATTAATTGATCATGGACAGCCTATTGCTTTTTTAATCGCCAACTTATTCTCAAATAATATTCTGTTTTTTATGTTGGAGAAAATCGGCATTTCTTCTCTATTAGTAACTTTATTTTATCTAAGTTTACTTATTTTTCTAACTCAAATAAGTTTTTATATATTTATTAAATATATTCTTGAAAATAAACTAGATATTAAATTGAATAATTGTTGGGTTGCGTTACCTGGTGCAATTATTTTTGGTTTTTCTCCCTATATGGTTACTCTTATTCCTCCAGGTCATTTTATTCAAATGACTTCATATGCATTAATACCCTATTTATTAAAAACTTATGATGAAGACATCCATAAAAAAAATGTTAGTTTATTAAGTCTCTTAAAATATTTTATTATCTTTCTTTTTTCATCTAGCGCATTTGGAAACGTTGGAATTATTTATGTTGTTCTTCTGACGCTTTTTTTATACTCAATAATTTCAATTATTATTACTCGAACTTCAATATTTAAAACCGGTTTTTTCTTTGGATTAACAACTTTCATTATAATAGTGAGCAATAGCTTCTGGTTATTGCCTTATGCAAATATACTTTCACCAATGGCTAAACTTGACACTAGTAGTTATTCTCTTAGTTCAGAAAACTTTTTAAATATTGCAGTACGATCAGCCAGCATTCCGAACTTATTTTTAGGACGAATCGAACTCTCTTTACTGAAAAATCAGGCTTATGTAAATATTATTCCGGCAATTATTTATTTATATTTTTTTTGTTTTTTTATATATGGATTAATCAAGTCAAGGAAAAATCGTTTTGTCATTCTATTATTTATCCTTACAATAATTTCACTATTTATTACTAAAGGACCACACCCACCTTTTCCCGAACCTTTTTTATGGTTTTATCGTAATGTTATTGGATTTCAAATATTCCGCCGCCCCGTCAGTAAATATTATTTTATGTTTTTATTTTTCTATCTATCCTTAACATTTATTGGGATCACACTCGCAGATAAAAAATTAAAATTTGAAAAACATTTAATTCTCATTAAACTTCCATTAATATTGGCTTCAGTGTATTTTATTTTAGCTTTTACTTCAACCAAAGAAATGATTCCTTTTAATATTCCTAAAGGCTATCAAAACGCTTTAAACGATTTAAAAAAGTCCAAAGTTAACAAAATACTAATGTTGCCAGGCTTATCAACTATTCAACCAATATATAACCATACTCTTAATAATCTTTATGCAACCGACTTTTTACAGTTTTATTGGCCATATCCTCTTGTCCATTCAGATATTCAAAATGTTGTTATATCTACCAAACCACAACAACTTAATGTCCAATTAATTAATCAAATACGAAAAAATCAATCCGTGTGTAATATAACCAAAAAACTTGGAATATCTCATTTTATGTTACGTCAAAATATGGCCGACTACAGCTGGTTTGAAGATAAACCTCAAGATATGTTTAATTTATTGATAAAAAACCCTGATATTGCTTCTTACAAAACATATTCGGAAAAAAATCAGATTTTATTTACATTATTTCAATTAAAAAATAATTGCACAGAGCAATTAATTCTAATAAGCAAAAACACAGACAACTTAAGTTATCGCCAAATTAATCCAGTGACATATTCTATCAAATTCACAAACTTAAAGAACCCGGTTGTTCTTGAACATTTATTAATCTATGATCCATTTTGGCAAATTTTATCAACAACAAACGGACAACCGATTGCTGCAATTAATTCCACACATCGTGATAATGGTGATGGTTTTAACGCGTGGAAAATTAATCCCCATACAATTATTAACCAACTCCCAAACTTTACATACTCTGTCAATCCTGATAAATCGATAAATATAGATTTGTTATTATATTATTCAAATCAAAAGAAGTTTTATCAAGGTCTATCAATATTTATAATTTCGTTGTTATTAATTATTTTATTTATTGTGTACCAATCTCGTAAAAAATCTATAAAATTAGAATTTGAAAATAAAAAAATCAAATAAATAAAAAATCGATATTATATAATCCAGTAATGAAACACAATTCAAAAATATTTGTTGCCGGTGGACAAAGCGGTCTAGTGGGAACAGCAATCGTTAGAAATCTTCAGTCGCGAGGATATAAAAATATCATTACAAAAAAACGCGAGAATCTTGATTTATTAAATCCGATTCAAGTCAGTAGTTTTTTTAAGAATATTAAGCCGGAATATGTTTTTCTTGCCGCTGCTAAAGTAGGAGGAATTTGGGCAAACAATACGCAAAAGGCGGATTTTATTTTTAATAACCTGCAGATACAAAATAACGTTATTTACAACGCTTGGAAATATAAAGTAAAAAAATTATTATTCTTAGGTAGCTCGTGTATTTATCCAAAACACGCAAAACAACCAATTAAAGAAAGCGCGTTCATGACCGGACCACTTGAAGAAACAAATGATGCTTATGCGATTGCAAAAATTGCTGGAATCAAAATGTGCCAGTCTTTTAACGAGCAGTATAAAACTAATTTTATCTCCGTAATACCGACAAATCTATATGGCCCAAATGATAATTTTAATTTGCAAACCTCTCATGTTATTCCAGCATTAATCCGCAAATTACATGAAGCAAAAGTTGGGAATAAACAAGTGGTTGTTCTTTGGGGAAGTGGAAAAGTTTATCGGGAATTTATGTACGTTGACGACGCAGCAAAGGCTTTTGTTTTTCTCATGAAGCGCTATAATGATTCAACCATTATTAATGTTGGAACCGGTATCAATCTTACTATTAAACAGTTAGCAGAAATAATAAAAATATCCGTTGGATACCAGGGAAAAATTCAATGGGATACAACCAAACCCGACGGCATACCCAAAAAACAACTTGATGTTTCCAAACTTTTCGCGTTTGGTTGGCATCCAAAAACCTCACTTGTACAAGGGATAAAAAAAGAATACGAATGGTATCTAAAAACAAAATTACTTAACTTAATTTAAAATTTTAAGTTTAATAATTAAAAATTAATTTATAATTTCTAATTAATAATTTTAAATTAATCAATGATAATTAGTAATCTCACCGGTGGTCTCGGAGGCCAAATGTTTCAATACGCGGCTGGTAGGGCGCTTTCACTCAAACTTAAAACATCTTTAAAACTACATTTCACCAATGCTTTGTTTAACACCCAAAGACACTACGAACTTAATATTTTTAATATTCCAGATAACTTCGCCACTAATACTGATTTAGATAAAATTAAGGTATTGAGAAATCGGATAATTAATCGATTAGCTTATCTCGCAGAGCAACGTTTTAATCTTAAATTGCAAAAGAATGTTTTTACTGAAAAAATGAATAATATCTTCGACCCGATATTTTTTGATATTCCTAATAATTTTTATATCCAAGGTTATTTCTCAAACGAAAATTATTTTAAAAAAATCAAAACTATTGTTAGAAATGACTTTACATTCAAGAATAAATTGGATCAAACAAACCTTAAATGGGTAAATTTTTTTAAGCACACAGAATCAGTCAGTATCCACATACGAAGAGGGGACTATCTTACAAATAAAACAGGTCCAAGATTTGTTGGGTTAAATTATTATCTTAATGCAATTAAAACAATAGAAAAAAAACTGAAAAACCCCGTTTTTTTCGTATTTTCAGATGATCTTGTTTGGCCAAAGCAAAACTTAAAATTTCAAAATAACGCTTATTTTATAACAAATAATCAAGGAAAAGATTCTTATAAGGATATGCAATTGATGAGCTTATGTAAACATAATGTAATTGCTAACAGCGCATTTAGCTGGTGGGGCAGTTGGTTGAATAATTATAAAAATAAAATCACAATTTACCCATTAAATTGGCGAAAAAAATAATGATTCTTTATCATATTGCTAGTCTTGAGACTGTTTATGCAGTACAATTCATTTACGAGGGTTCAAAAGATGTCTTTTTAAACTGGGTCACAAATGTTAACCACTTACATCATCTGATAATTTAAAAGTACTTTACTATTGTACAAACCAATTACTTTAATCACGTTACTTAAAGATTATAATTTATATATTCATAGTATTCGTATAAAATTGTTTTATTCACTTCATAAATGTTGATAATTGATTATTAATGATTGTATAATTATCTAATGTTTACCAAAAACCCCACCCATTTTCTAAGCTTAATCATTCCAGTCTATCGACAGGAAAAAACCATCGTTGCTAATCTAAAACAAATTCAATCGGTTTTAGAAACCCTACGTTATGACTACGAAATCATCGTGGTGGTTGATGGAAAAGTTGATGCGGCGTATGAAAAAATCCAAACAGCAAAACTTTCAAAAATCAAATCTTTTACATACGAAAAAAACCACGGAAAATCATATGCAATTCGTTTTGGTATGCTTAAAGCAAAAGGTGATTATGTAATGTTTCTTGATGCTGGTATGGAAATCGATCCCAACGGAATAGCAATGTTAGTTGAACATATGGAATGGTATAATGCAGACATTATTGTTGGCTCCAAACGTCACCCTGTTTCACAAGTAAATTACTCACTTCAAAGAAGAATTCTATCATCAGGTTATTATTTACTCGTTAAATTTCTTTTCGGTATCAAAATACGTGACACACAAGCCGGTATCAAGATTTTTAGAAAAAAAGTTCTGGAAAAAGTTTTACCAAGATTGGTAGAAAAAAAATTCGCTGGAGATTTAGAAATGCTTGTAGTTGCCGATACAATGGGATTCAAACAAATCTTTGAAGCTCCAATCAAACTGGACTATAATTTAAGTTCTTTAACTAGCGCAGCTGCGCTTAAACCAATCCTAGCCATTTTGATTGATACTCTCGCCATCTGGTACCGCAAAAACATTTTGCGCTATTATGAGGTTAAAAAATAACTCAAGATTATTCGTTAACTTAACTTTCTTATTTTTCCTAATAACTTATAACTAATATCTTTTGTTTTTTCCTACTAACACTTAACTAATAACTCATAACTTTTATTTATGTTAAAATATTCATACTGAAAGACTTTAATTAGTATTTGTTTTTTAGTATCAATATGACAAACAAGAATCAGTTTTTCAAAGTTTATAGCAATCTTCCCGTTAATCTCCGTCAAGAGATTATTTTAGTATTACCGAAAGTTGGCCCAATCACTTGGCAAGTGAGCTATCTGGAAATCAGTAGTGACACAAAACTAGGTGAAACCATTCTTGAGAAATTAACAGAATTAAAATTTATTTAATATAGTTATGGTAAAAAACGAACATATTCAAGCATTAGTAATCGCTCGATTGGAAACTATGCCGGAAAATCTCGCCATTTCAATTGGCAAAGATGGGAATTTCAACAAAAAAGACTTAATTAAACATGTTAAAAAAGCCGACGCAATCGGTAAAAAAATGGTTAAAGTCGAACTCAACTATCTTCGTTCTTTAAAAACCATTACCCAATCCACTCTTAACAATGCATAAACCTACCATCTTTATCACCATTCCAAGTCATGATGACACCACTCGCTATCTTTCTGCCTGGGCAACACCGGTTATTAAATTGGCAAAGGATAAAAAAGCCAAGGTCTTTGTCTTGAAAGATAAACAGGCCAATCTCAAGAACTTCAAAAGCACTGTAGAGAAGACCCAACCTTCATTTATTTTTTTAAATGGTCATGGAAATGAAACCACTGTTACCGGTCATAACGACGACCCACTGGTTGATACAGATATTAACGTTGAGATCTTAAAAAATAAAATTGTTTACGCGCTCTCTTGCCAATCAGCCAAAAAGCTTGGACCAAAAAGCATCAAGCAAGGTGCAAAAGCCTATATTGGATATACTGAAGATTTTATCTTTGTCTATGATACCAACAAAAAACAATATCCGGAAAAAGACGAAACTGCTGGTTATTTTCTTAAAGCAAGCAATCAAATTGCAGTTTTACTAATCGAAGGAAAGACCACTGGACAAGCGTACGCCAATTCCCAAAACGCCTTTCGCAGTAATATAAAACAATTACTAACAAGTGACAGTCAAACGCAAGACTCATCAATGGTGCGATTTCTAGTTTGGGACCAACAACACCAAGTTTGTTTGGGAGATCAAAATGTTGTAATTTAATTAATATGAAGAGAGAAAATAAGTCATCTTATTCACTCGTTTCCATTTGTATTCCAACTTTTAACCGGATTAATTTTTTAAAAGAAGCTATTCAGTCAGCCCAAAATCAAACCTACCAAAATATTGAGATTATTATAAGCGATAATAGTCAAGACGATATCACTCGAAATTATATCAAAACAGTTGATGATAAAAGAATCAGATACTATAAAAACAGTAAAAATATCGGTTCATTCGCTAACTTAAAAAAAGTTGCTTCTCTGGCAAAAGGAAAATATATAAAGTTTTTACTAGATGATGATATCCTTAAACCAACTTGTGTAGAAAAAATGTTAAAAGCTTTTGAAGCGCATCCGAAAATTGGCATTGTCATGGCGCCTCTTGAGATTATTGATAAAAATGGTCTTATTAGTCAACCAAAGTTTTATATTTTTAGAAAAATGAAATATCTTTATAAATACCGTAATCAAGATTCTTATATAAAGAAAGAAGAAATCATGAATGATTTTTTAACAACCACTTATCCATGCTGTGTTCCAACTGGTATTATGTTCCGCAAATCACTATTCGATGATGTTGGTGGATTTGATAAAAAATATCGTTATATAGGTGATCTTGATCTTTGTATGAATCTCGCGACCAAAATGGATTTTTATTATATTAATGAATTTCTGGCTTCATGGAGATATTCAAATACATCAGAAACCATCTCGATTTTACACAAAAAAGGTATCGAACTTGACATTTTTTACACATTAACAAAAAAATATTTATTTTTTACAAATCTCAAAAAAGAAGCATTCTTCTTTGCCAGCAAGCGAACAGCAATTAATATCATCGCCGGAATTCAATCAAGAAACCTAACTCTAATATTCAAAACTATCAAAACAATTATGAATAATGACCCTTATCTTTCAAATAAGATATATCTACCGATTAATTTATTTAGTGAAGCTTTTAAATCGTTTTTTTGATATATATTTATGAATAAACTCTATTTAATAGACCCACATAGACAAGATTTATATGATAACAATATCTTTGATGGTCAGAAACATTATTCCTTAAAGGTTTATGAGAATATAAAAAAAATTTTAAGAAGAAAGGGAATTATTATAGATACAATTGACCTCCATGACATTAGAAAAGCAGATAAAATATTTTTTTTTGACTTTAACGATTTCACTGTTTTTGATAAACAAAAAAGTAAATATCTCGCTAAATGTATTAAATATAAAATACCCAAAGGAAAAATGAATTTAATAATTGTTGAATCTCCCATAATAAAACCCTATAATTGGCTCAAAGATAATCATGGATATTTTTCAAAAATCTATACTTGGAATGACTCTTTAATAGATAATAAAAAGTATTTTCACTATCTGCTTCCAATAAATAACGACGGCTTTGATACAAAAGAGATTCCTTTCTCCAAAAAAAAGTTTCTGATTATGATTAATGCAAATAAAGTAAATTATTTTAAAAATGAACTATATTCATTAAGAAGAAAAGCGATTCGTTATTTCGAAAAACGTTTAATTAATGATTTTGATCTTTATGGTTTTGGTTGGGATAAACCATTACAATTAAAATTGTTGTATTCAATTTTTAAGGGTAACTATATTAAAATTTTCAGATATGTTTTTGATTATTTTTCGAGTTTTAAAACTTTCCCATCTTATAAGGGTACGGTAATAGATAAATATCCGACACTTTCACAATACAAATATTGTCTTTGTTTTGAAAATATGGGTGAAATCGAAGGAAATATTACAGAAAAAATTTTTGATTGTCTAAAGGCAAAATGTGTTCCAATATATTATGGTGGAAAAAATATTTCCAACTATATTCCCAAAGATATATTTATAGATTTTGAAGATTTTGAAGATTTTAATGAATTGACTACTTATTTATATAACATAAATGAAACAGCGTACCAAAAATATATACATAATATCAACAGATTTATCAAAAGTAACACAATAAAAAAATGGAGTTCGGAAAGTTATTGTGAAAGTATCTTTTTAAGATAATGTTTTATTCATTAAAGACGATATGCTGATTAAAATCATAATTAAAAACTTAACTAATTTAACTCAAAAAAATTGGGTTATCATAACTACAATATTTTATTTTTTAACCTCAGCTGCTCCTTTATTTTGGTATAGAAAAATATCATATTTATATCAATTTATTGGTCGAGGAGATTCTCTATCCCCAATAAATATTGATAAATTAATAAAAGAAAATTTTTTCACTTTGACTTTACACGGTGCTGGAATGATTCAATCAACCAATCTATCTCATTTAATCCCAGCAAATTTGTTTTATTATATCTCATATCATCTGTCAATTAATCCAATTAAATCAACTTTAATATTAATAGGTTTTATTATATTTATTTCTCAAATTTCTTTCAATTCTTTAGCTTCCTACATATTTAATAAAAATCAAAAGAATATATCTATACAAACAGGGTTTATTATCATGGTCTGTGGAATATTATATGGTTATTCACCCTATGTATTAGCCATAATTGCACCTGGACATATATATTTATTAATTCATTACGCGATTTTTCCAATAATTATTAAATCTTTTGACAGGTTAATCAATCAATCTGGTACAAAACATTATGACTATATATCTCTCTATTTATTTTTTTTATTTTCAGCCGCATCTTATGCCAATGTTGCAATAATTTATGCAGATATCGTTGTTCTTGCATTATATTCCGCATCAAAGATAATTATTGAAAATAAACCATTGTCTTTAACAATTCGCACGTATTTTTTTACTTGTTGTCTGATTTTTTTCTCCAATTCATGGTGGCTTATTAATTATCTATATATGATGTTTTCAAATAACGTCATTACGTATGCAACGTCGGATAGTACTTTAAACCTATATATTTCGAATAAACCGCTAGATAGTTACTTATATTTAATCCTCTTTGGAAAAATAATGTTTAATTATGTCGTATCAATAAAAGATAATCTTTTTAATTTAATTCATATTGCATCAATGTCATTTTTATGGATATTCTTCTTTATTCGAATTATTATCACGCAATCAAAAAGATCTAAATTCTTGGTAGTTTTTATGTTATTTACAATCGTAATAGTATTCTTACTAAAAGGGTATTCAAATCCTATTTCTAGTATCTATAGTTATATATATTATCACTTGCCTGGTTTTGTATCATTTAGAAACTCGGTTAACAAATTTTACGGATTTTTCTGGCTATCGTTTTTAATTCTTTGCACAATCTCAATTTGTGAAACGTTAATTAAAATGAATAACTATAAAATATTAAAATATTTTATTATCGCAATAATTACTTTTATCTCTTTTTTTTATATATACCTCTTTATTAAAACACCCCAACTAAATATATTCGATATCCCTAAATACTATCAAGTACTTAATTCATATTTAAGAAATAAAAAATCTACTAATAGAATTCTATTATTACCCTCATCAGACAATCCTCAACCGTTTTTCGGTGGTGATTCCAACTATTATCATGGTATCAACTTTATACCTGAAGTTATTGATTACCCCATCCTAACGGTCGGTTTGATTAATCCCAGATTAGATAAACTAACGGAAAAAATAAATCTTAATATTAAAAAAAATCGACCTATTTGTGAATATCTAAAAAAAACTAATATCAGCGATATTATTGTTTTAATGGATTTAAACAAAAACGCTGTCTCCATCGATGATCTTGTCCCAATAATATCAAATATGAAAAAAATGAAAGAATTTTCTCAATACAAATTGTATAAGGGTACAAATCAAAACGGACTATATCTGTTTGAAGTACATAAAAATTGTATTTCCAACTTCATCAGTCTTAAAGAAGATAAGAAAAATTCAATAACTTATAGGATTATTAATCCTGTGACCATTCAGGTTGAATTACAAAATTTACACAATAAAGCTGTTTTGCAGTTTTTAACAAATTACGATAATAGTTGGATTGCACAAATACAAAAAAACGATAGTAAATATATAAATAAATTTAATTTACTATTCAATAAAAACGTTCTTAATACTAAACAAGCTCTGCCATTATATGGCTACGCAAATAGTTGGATAATTGATAAAAAGCAAATTACTAATATTTTTGACCCAAGTTTTTATCATGTAAATTCAGATGGAACTATAAATATTAATTTGACTTTGTATTATAAAGGACAAAATTATGTTTACCTCGGATTGATTTTATTTTCTTTTGTAACCATAACTGGAATAATTTTTATTATAATAAATAAGACGAAACGGAAAAAATAAATCTAAACTATTTACATTGAAAACAGTTAATTATTTAAGAAAATAATGATATGAGTAAATTCATGATTCTAGTTGCTGGAGGAACTGGGTTTCTTGGATCACATATAATTGATAAATTAAAAAAATCAGGCAATTATTATATATCTTCTTCACTAAGTCAAGGCGTCGACTTTAGGAATTATGATCAAACTGAACAATTATTTAAAAAAAATAAGATTGATATCGTCATAAACTGCGCAGCATTTGTGGGTGGAATTTCATGGGGATATGAAAAAGCAGCTGAAATGTATACAAATAATATTCTCATGTCAACAAATTTGATGGATTTAAGTCATAAATACAAAATTAAAAGATTCATTAACCCTATTTCAAATTGTTCTTATCCAGGTCATTTGACGAAAGATTTCAAAGAAGAAGAATGGTGGGATGGTCCTTTACATGAATCAGTTTTAACATATGGATTTGTTCGAAAAGCCAGTTGGATTCAGGGTTGGGCATATCAGAAACAATACGGCTTAGAGTCAATTCATCTTATTCTTCCCAATATGTATGGACCGGGTGATCATTTTGAAGAAAAAAGATCTCACGCACTTGGAGCACTCATAAAAAAAATCGTCGATGCAAAATTAGATAATCAATCACAAGTAGTTGTGTGGGGTACTGGAACTCCAATTAGAGAATGGCTTTATGTAGAGGACGCTGCGGATGTATTAATTAAATCCATATCAATTACTCCAACCCTTAAACCAATTAATATTGGTGTGGGTAAAGGAATTTCAGTAAAAGAGATGGTAGAGCTTATAAAAAAAATTGCCGGATATAAAGGAAAGCTTATTTTTGATTTAACTAAACCTGATGGTGCGCCTCATAAAACCATGGATAATAATCGAATGATTAAGCATTTTATGGGATGGAAGCCACCAACAGATCTCAAACAGGGAATTACAAATACAATAAGCTGGTATACAGAAAATCGTTCTAAATTTATTAAAAAAAATTAAATTAATTTTTTATGATAGAAATTACTAAAGATAAAGAGGTACTCGCGCGCTATATTCCTGCAAGTTCTTGGAAAGAAGGTCTGTCATTCTTTTCAAAAGATAATGAATTTATTCAAGCTGGAACATGGAAATATGGGAAGGGAAAAGAATTGCTTGCACATGTTCATAATGAAGTCGAGAGAAAAATAAACCGGACACAAGAAGTCTTGTATGTAGTTAAAGGCAAAATCCAAGCATCAATATATGATTTAAAATGTAATTTTGTTGAAACAATTAGTATTAATGCTGGTGATTTTCTTATTCTTTTAAATTGCGGACATGGATATAAAATTTTAGAAGATGATACGCAAGTGCTTGAAATTAAAAATGGTCCTTATTTAGGTCCAGAAATTGACCGAAAACGAATATAAATGGATAATATTTTTTTTAATCTTTCTAAACTAAAATCATGTGGAAAAAACGTGATTATCGGTAAAACTGTTCGAATTCGATATCCCGAATTAGTTGAAATTGGAAATAATGTGATTATTGATGACTTTACCTATATCTCAACTCAACTGATAATTCATTCTTATGTTCACATAGCTTCTGGTTGTAAATTAATCGGAGGAAAAGAAGCAAAAATTGAGCTGCATGATTTCTCAACGCTGGCACCGGGCGTTGTTCTTGCTGCGGGCAGTGACGATTATATATCAGGTATTGCTTCACCTTTGGTCCCTCTCAAATTCAAAGGAAACGTTCAAATTGGAAAAATTATAATTGGAAAACACTCTGTTGTTGGGGCAAATTCTATTGTATTGCCCAATGTTATATTCAATGAAGGAGCTTCTATCGGCGCATTATCATTGGTTAAAAATAATCTTGAAGAATGGTTATTATATGCAGGCATCCCTGCAAAAAAAATTAAAAAACGTAATAAACAAATGATTATTAAATTAGAAAAACAATTCTATGAAGAATCAAAAGATGAATAAATTTATTCCCCAAATGGAACCGTGGTTTGGGAAAGAAGAAAAAAAAGCAATTTGTGACTATATGGATGAGGGTGGATGGATTACTGAATTTAAAAAGACTGAGCTTTTTGAGAAAATGATTGCAGAGTTCACCGGTGCAAAACACTGTATAGTGGTGAATAACGGTACAATCAGTCTTACACTTGCTGCCTTAGCATGTGGAATTAAAGCAGGGGATGAAGTTATCGTTCCGAATTTTACTATGATTGCATCTCCGAATTCAATAAAAATGTTTGGAGCCAAACCTGTGTTTGTGGATGTCGAACCAGAAACACTTATCCTTGATTATGAAAAAACAAAAAAGGCGATTACAAAAAAAACCAAGGCTATCATGCTTGTGTCTGCTAACGGAAGATATCCAACAGTCGGAATAGAGAAATTTAAATCACTTGCAAAAAAACATCGTTTATTTTTGATAGAAGATTCAGCCCAATCCTTAGGTTCATTTTATCCGAATGGAAAACATATCGGAACCGAAGGTATTATCGGAAGCTTTTCATTTTCCGCCCCCAAAGTTATTTCAACCGGTCAAGGTGGCGCACTTATTACTAATGAGAATGATATGGCATTTAAAATAAGAAGGCTTAAAGATTTTGGTCGCGCGAAAGGTGGAACAGATTTTCATGATTCAATTGGATATAACTTTAAGTTTACTGAATTACAGGCATGTATTGGAATTGAACAAATGAAAAAATTACAATGGCGAATCGATCGTAAAAAGGAAATTATGAAATTGTACAGAAGATTATTAAAAGATGTAAAACAAATTCGATTTTTTGAGCAGGATTTAAAAATTACAACACCTTGGTTTATTGACGTTTTGGCCGACGACCGAAATGAACTCCAAACATATTTAAAAGAAAACAATATTGGAACTCGCATCATGTATCCTCCGATCAACAAACAAATCGCTTACCAGTATCCTGGTAATTTTCCCGTATCAAATCTTGTAGGAGAAAAAGGATTGTGGCTTCCATCAGCTTCTCAATTAACAGATAAAGAAATCAATTATATTTGCAGCAAAATTATTATATTCTTCAACAAATAAGGAAAAAGTATATCATGAAAAAAAATGCCTTGCGTGTACTTATTACAGGGGGAACTGGTCTTTTGGGTATCGGTCTACTAGACCAAAAGCCAAATGAATTGGAAATTATTCCCACCTACTTCAATAATAATCGTATCAAACGTCATAAAAACGTAAATTTTGTAAAGCTGGATATAACTAATAAACCAAGTGTAGATAAACTTTTTATAAAATATTTACCTAATATAACTATTCATGCAGCCTCTGTTGGAAACGTTGACTACTGTGAAAAAAATAAAAACGAAGCATATAAAATTAATGTTGAAGGAACGAAAAATATTGTCGAGGCATGTTATGAAAATAGATCTAAATTAGTTTTTCTATCATCCAATGCGGTCTTTGATGGTGTTAACCCTCCTTATAAAGAAACATCTGAGCTTTGCCCAATAAATTATTATGGACAAACAAAAGTTTTAGGTGAAAAAATTGTACAGAATAATAAGATTAATTTTATCATTGTTCGACTTATTCTTATGTATGGATGGAATCATCCTAAAGAAAGACAAAACCCAGTAACCTGGCTCATTGATAAGCTTGAACAAAAAGAAAAAATTGTCATGGTGAATGATACATATACAAACCCAGTACTAAATATTCAAGCCGCCAAGTTTATTTGGGAATTGATAAAAAAAGAGAAAACTGGAATTTACCATATTGCAGGAAAAGAAAGAATTAATCGATACGATTTTGCCCGAAAAACAGCTGAAGTTTTTAGTTTAAATAAAAAGCTTATCACGCAAGTCCCAAGTTCTTTTTTTAAAGGAATCGCAAAAAGAATGTATGACACAACTTATGACACATCAAAAATTGAAAAAGAACTGTTAGTTAAACCATTGGACATTAAAGATGGTTTATTATATATGAAAAAAAATAAAATAAAGTTAAAATGGAATTAATCATTATTTCTAAACATACATTTTTTGTTAATAGTAACCAAAATATTTTTAGTACAGGATCATCAATCGAAGATTTCTTGCAAACAAGAAAAATCGATTATATTTGTATTAAACATCCAATCAATAATGTTTCGTCTTCACTTGGTGAAGATTTTGTAGCAAACCGAAAAAAGTACTCTGTAAAAACCTACCCTTCTTCTTTGGCCGAATACTTTTTAAATGGAAAACTTATCAAAAAAGTAATTCCTTATCAGAACAGTTCATTACTCCTATTAAAAACGTGGCAGGAATTCTTTGTAACTTTTAAATTAATAAAAAGACAAGGTAGAATCATCGACTTGTTCATTGGAATTGATCCATTGAATGCTTTGTACGGATTAATTTTAAAAAAAATCGGTAAAGTTAAAAAAGTATTTTTTTATACGGCCGATTATGCCATCAAGCGATTTAATAATCCTATCATCAACTGGACATACCATGCTATAGATAAACTGGCTATTTATCATTCTGATCAAGTTTGGAATGTTTCAACAAGAATAACCACGTTAAGGAAACAACAAGGTGTTCCTGACAATAAAAATTTTTTTGTTCCTAACTCACCTCCATTCAAAAAAGAGAAAATATTAAATATTAAAAATATTAACATTCATGAAATTGTCACAGTTGGCATTACATCAAGTTCGATTAATTTTGATCTTCTTTTAAGGGTACTATTCACTTTAAAAAATAAATATCCGGATATTGTACTAAAAATCATAGGAGGATTCGAATGGCAAGATAATTTTAAAGTAAAAATACAAACTTTGAATTTGCAAAAAAATATAAAATTTATCGGAAAACTAAATCATAATGATTTTTTAAAAGAGTTGAGTAAATCGGCAGTAGGTCTTGCTTTCTATACCAACGAGATCCCCTGGACATATTTTTGCGATTCGATGAAAATAAGAGATTTTCTATCCTGTGGACTTCCTGTCATAACAAATAATATTCACTCTATCGCTGATGATATAAAAAAATTCAATGCGGGTTATATTATTAATTTCAATGAAAAAAAACTAATCAATGTTATAGATAAGATTTTCAAAAATAAAACCGATTTTCTTAAACTAAGAGATAAAGGACTTACTATGGCAAAAAAATATGATATCGAAGAAATATTAAACAGTCGCTTATCTGCTTATTTAATATAATTGAATACGAATACGATGATAAAATCTATATTGATAGTTCTTCTTTTAAATTGTTGAACTTTGTTATTATTGTTTTATTTCTCACTCGATTATACCAGTAGACACAATATCTTAAAAAATCCCAAAAAATTTTAGGACATAATAGTGCAAAAGTAAAGAATAAATATGTAGATGGAAAAAATATTAATTTTTTATTTAATTTAATAATTCTCTTAAAAGTTAACAATAAATTCTTATTACTTGAATAATACTTAACGCTTGGAAGATTAAATATTGAATTATTTATTTCATTTTTTTTCCAATTTTCCATTTCGGTATTATTTAAGGTCGGCTTAATAAACTTCCACATTTCTTCAAAATAAGCTTTGTTGTCTATAAAATTATAATAAGTCGTATTATTTTTCATTGGTGACCATGTTGCAATGATAATATCATTATTCATTACCATTGCACCGTATTTCTTTGTCAGTTTAAATAAATAGGAGATATAAAAAGAATCTATATATAAATAATCGTTCGCGTTTTCTAACAAACTAATTTTTTTATTACCGACATTTTTAAAAATCACACCTGAAATAAATTGAAAATATTTATATAAAAATTCGTATATTTGCAAATTTTGTGTATTTGGTGGAAAAAAAATATCTTCTTTTCCTTTATTTGCGAAGTATGTAAATAAATATTTAAATTTATTGTGATAAATGAATTTTAATCTGATAAATCCTATTTCTTTTTTTAGCGTTTGTTTGTAGACGTTTAACAAGCAGTTTCTATCAAGAATAAGATCATCATCTCCCATTAAAAAAATGTAATGGCCCCCGGCTTTTTGTATTCCTTGATATAAATTTCTACCGGTCCCGATATTAATACTATTCTTATAGTACCGAATATTATCAAATTTTATCCTAAAGCAATCTATTAATTTTTTGGTGTTATCGGTTGAATTATTATCTTGTATTATGATTTCAAAATCCTTAAACGTTTGCATGTAGATATTCTTCATTAATAAGGACAGTGTATTGGACCGATTATATGTCGGGATAACAATAGAAAAAAATGGTTTTTTCATTTTATTAATCTTTTAAAGAAAATTTATATTTTAATTCATCAAAATAATTTATTATCTTTCGTTCTTTTATAACGCTTAATCTAAAAATTATTTTACGGATAGTTGCCCATAAAAAATTCGGTATGAAAAAAGCAATAAAACTGCTGAGATAGAATAATGGATTTATATATAGATTTGAATTTAACTCCAACATTCTTTTTATATAGAATATCAAATCTCTCCTGTTTGAATAGTATTTAATAGATGGAAGCATCAATGTCATTTTTTCCGTCTCTTCCTTAACCCATTTTATTTGCTCTTCATGAGTTAAGTTTTCAAAAACAAGATCCCAAATATTTTCGGCGGGGAATCTCCCCATTTGTGGACTATATAGCTCTGTTGTTGTTACTTTTCGATAGACTGGAGTATTTACTACGAAATAATCTTTTAAAAAATAACCCCCATGTTTTTTGACTGGAGGAAAAATAAATTTTAACCAAAAATCTGACATTTCTAAATTGGGATTTCGGGATTTCTCTATCAAAGGTATTGAAATTTTCTTATCATTTTTAAAAACTAACCCTGAAATAATAGTGTATGCTACACTCTGTAAAAAATGATAAATTTCAATGCTTGATTTACCAACTTTAATGTCAAAATTATTTTTATAAGTAAGATATGGGGAATATAAAGTCTTAAAATTATTGTGATAAATTATCTTGAGTCGAATTAATCCAACTTTACTTTTTTGAATCAATTTACACAACGATAGGAGAGTGTTCTTTTTTAAAATCATATCATCGTCTCCAAGCATAAATATATATTCACCATTTGCGGATTTTATCGCCTTATATAAATTTCTAGTAAAACCAATATTTATTTCATTTTTAAGATACCTAATTCTTTTATCGTTATAATTATCAACCATCCGTTTAGATAGATTATTTGTTGAGTTGTCGGAAACAACAATTTCATAATCTTTAAAGTCCTGCACCAAAACACTTTTGATTGCTCTGTAGAGATCTTCCGGACGATTATACGTTGGAATTATAATAGAAAAAAATGGTTGTTTATTCATATATTATTTTTTAGGAAGTTCTCAATCGTAGCTATTACATAATTCCTTTTTTCAAAATCAATACCCGGCCAGACACCCAACCAAAAAGCATTATTCATAATTAAATCGGCGTTCTTCATACCGCCAACAACTCTAATTCTATCTTTGATTTTCAAATACGCCGGGTGACGAAGTAAGTTTCCAGAAAAAATATTACGTGTGCCGATTTGATTTTTTTCTAAATATTCTGTCAGATGGTTACGGGTAAACGGGGAGTCATTCTTAACAATTAGTGGAAAACCAAAGTATGATGTTTCTGCATTTTTGTCTTCTTTCATCAAAATAAAATATTTTTCGTATTGCTTGAAAAACGAATATAACGCTTGATAATTTTCTTTTCTTTTTTTTATAAAACCCGGGAGTTTTTTCAGTTGGGCAACTCCAATTGCTGCCTGAAAATCTGTCAATTTCAGATTAAAACCGATTTGTGAGTAGATATATTTATGATCATATCCTTCTGGTAATTCTCCCAACTTCCATTTAAATCTTCTTCCGCATGTATCGTCTTTTCCTGTATCACACCAACAATCACGACCCCAATCACGAAACTGGCGATTTGCCCGGTAGAGCAGAGGATTATTGGTCACAACCGCACCCCCTTCGCCCATGGTGTTATGTAAAAAAATACCTAAGAATCCTCCATAAAAATTTTCATTTCCAGGAACAGAAAAGTCATAGACATACTGTTCTTCGTCATACGCTACTTCCTTAACACTCCTCACCTTTAAAAATGATAAATTACTTTCAACTAAAGAGAGAAGTTTTTTGTTTGAATGTAAATATTTTTTAAGCCTTTTCTTTGATATTACTTGTTGACTTTTACTCACACTAATATATTTTCTAAAAATCGGTAATAGAGGTATTTGGTCAGCAAAATTATTTCTATCTTTGCTGTTTACTTTAATAATCGATTTATTATTGTATTTATACCCACTAAAACTTAATGTAAAATTTTCATTATTTGATGTTATAACGTGTTTTATTTGCTTTTCTATATGCGCTTTATTCCTTCGATAAAATGAAGCACTTATCCCTATTTTTGATAGTAAATATTGAAAATCATTCAATAAGTCTTTTGAAACGCTGGTAACATCAATTTTGTTTGTATTATCTTTCAATATTCTTTCTGTGCCATCACCCTTAGTGTAACCATATACAAACGATTTAATACATTTCTCACTCGTATGGAACATAAACCAAGGTATTCTTTTATTTTTCGCCCCTTTTTTAATCTTAAAAACTTCTCTGAATACTATCTCAATATTTTTTGACTGAATTTCTACATTAGTCTCGTTATGTTTGCTTTTTGTAACTGACGGAGTAATATTAAATTGACTTTTTGATATAGCCACAACGTCGTTAATCAAATCAGTCTCTTTTTTATTAAAAGAAAAAATAATTCCATTTTGATATGAGCCTTCGGCTAAATAATAACCAATCAATCTACATAGTTCTTCGTTTATAACTATTCTAATTGGTATTTTGTTCGACTGCGAGATTCCTATATAAAGATTATCTTTATCAAGATTATATTCAGTAAGATATTTTATTGGCAATGTATTTCTGGATTTATATTGCCATGCGTAATCTCGATTTTTTATTAATTCCAAATTATTTTTTGAAAAATTCGAAATATAGGCATTTTTATATTTAAAATACTTTAGAATATCAATGTGTTTTATTAAAGGACTTTCAGGAATAACATTTGTGCTGACTACATAGTCATTTAGAGTCAATTGTTTTACAGATTTTGGAATAATATCAGCAGTTTTTTGATCAATAACAAAAATGCTATGATCTTCTGTCGTCTCAACCGATCTACCGTGTTGAGTAATTATTTTGAACATTTTTTTTGAATTTCCCAATTTATGTCTTAATATGGATGATGGTGTAGACCAATTAATTCTATTGTCATCTCCGAATGATAGAATTCTTATTTTTTTTGAATCAAAATTATATTTCTCATATATTTTTTCAATTTGTTCTACGTTCCAGTTTCCGTTTTCATCAAGATACGGAATAGGTGTATCGAAAGAACAACTCATTTGATGCGCCGGATAAAAACTAAATGTGGCCATATCTCCAAACGTTCCCAGCATTTTTCCATTATATTTTGAACCAAGCGCATCACAACAGTCTTCAATTAACCATAGATTATATTTTTTACATAAAGAAACAATTTTATCTAAATTAAATGGTTGTCCTAGGGTATGGGCAATCATAATTAATTTTGTTTTTTTTGTGATAGCTTTTTCTATTTGATTCACATCAATATTAAGCGTGTTGAGTTCTGCATCAATAAATACTGGTTTTAGTCCAAACATTACTCCGGGATTAACTGTTGTGGGAAACGCAACTGCACACGTGATAAATTCATCACCGGGTTTTATTTTTCTCTCTCCTAACACTTCTGACGTTAAGGAATATAGAGCAAGCAGGTTGGCAGATGATCCGGAGTTAACGAGTGACACATATTTTATTCCGAGGTAGTTTTTAAAATCTTTCTCAAACAGTTTACCAAATTCGCCTTCAGTCCACCAACCATCTTTGGCAGCTTTAATTGCGTTATTTATTTCTTCATCATCGAAAATCTTGCCAGAAACTGGAATATAAGTTTTTCCAGTAATAAACCTCATTATCATACTTTATTATACAAAATAATAAAAACCCTGCATTCAAGAATTAACTGCAACTAATAACTTGTAATTGTTGTTTAAGGTATTCAAATTTTAACATCTCCTCAGGGGTTACATAATCTAATATTTTTCTGGGTCTATTGTTAATCTCCCAAGCGATATCATCAACACTTTGTTGAGAAACCAACGAGATATCTGTCTTTCTAGGTAAATATCGTCTGATAATTCCATTTACATGTTCAATTGATCCTTTTTCCCATGAATGGTATGGATGACAAAAATATATTTTTGCTTTTAATTGTTTTGCCATATATTCATGATTTCTGTTTTCAATCCCGTTATCAAACGTTATTGTTTTGCATGATTGATTTTGAAGTCTTGATACAACTACCCGTTCTGTTTCTTCAGGTGTTTTTCCATTAAGTTTTGTTAATACAACGTATCTTGTTTTTCTTTCAATCAAACTATTTACTCCCTTTAATTTTCCGTACATAATTGTATCTGCTTCCCAATGACCAATGACCTTACGTGTGTTAACCTCATTTGGTCTATCTTCAATCCAGATTCGATTTGGAATGATTTTATGTTTTGATCGTCTGCCACAATGTTTTGTTCTTCTCTTTTTACCATAGCGTAAATACTGAGACAATTCCTCTGTTTTACCGTACGGCGAGTTCCAGATAAATTGATAGATTGATTCGTGATTAACGTATTCATCAGAATCTCGTATTCCAATATCAATTTCTTTTCTTAGTCGCCCGGCAATTGTTTCAGGTGACCAGCCTGATTTTAATCTGTCTATGACATGGGTGCCAATTGGATGATTTTCAATAATTGATTTTCTACCACAGTTCCCTTTACTTCTTTCATAGTCTTTTTGTGCATAATTTGCCGTATATCCACGCAATATTCCTCCTCTCTTATTAATCTCACGGCTTATGGTTGATCGATGAACGTTTAATAGTTGGGCTATCTCATACTGAGATTTGCCTGTCTTTAAAAACACCTCAATTCGAACCCGATCGTGTTCGTTTAGGTGTTTGTAGCATAATTTTTTCATACAACGGTATTTTACCCTAAACCGTTGCACTTAATTATTGAACTCTTCA
>Ga0247841_10004312_pt1 | contig 24677 bp, 23 predicted proteins | sample LaCruzMarch2015__2_FD_192410 | JGI IMG/M metagenome (GOLD analysis project Ga0247841, IMG submission 192410) | Freshwater microbial communities from meromictic Lake La Cruz, Castile-La Mancha, Spain - LaCruzMarch2015_18m | ecosystem: Environmental > Aquatic > Freshwater > Lake | place: Spain... | reverse complement strand
GAATGAAGCTTTGAAAGCGGCGGCCACCTGTCTTGCTAATGAATCCACGCTCAAGGTACCGGATACTGGTGTTTGTACCGATAACGGTACTTCGGCTACGTGTACCAATGCGCAATTGACCGTGGGTTCGACCCTGATTTGCTCTGACTCTACTTTTAGCTCGACTCTATGGCCGACCACGCTAAATACTAACTATTCTTACTCTGTTACTTTCATCGGGATAAGCGGCGTCAATCCCAATCGAGTCGCAACAGGAATTTCCGATACGGGAGTGACTCTCGCTATGCCCACGGGAGATTTAGGAGCGGGGGTGGCGCAACCAACATGTAATTCTTTGCAGTGCAGATTGCAATAATTAACATAATAATTTAGGAGGGTTTTATGAAAAAGGCTTTTACATTAATCGAGTTGCTGGTCGTCATTGCCGTTATCGGCATTCTGGCGGCGATGGTGCTGGTCGGTTTGCAGGGTGCCCGGGCTAAGGCAAGAGACGCGGAAAGAAAGAGCGATTTGCGTTCGTTGAAAGCAGCTGTCGAGACAAGTTTCTCTGATGCCATCACCGACGTCAAAACGGCCGAGCATTATCCGATCGCAGCTACAGCGGTAGTGGTAAACAGCGCCAACACTGGCTGGCTGACGACGAATAACTATATCAAGAGTATGCCGGACGATCCGTCTGGCTCGTCGCACAATCAATATCTTTACCAGACTGACGCAACGGGGGACAACTATGTTTTGTTCGCCGATCTTGAAAACAACAATGATGGCGACAAACCATCCGGCGCTTCGACCGTAGGCGCGACTCCCGAAGGTTATGATTATTGGGTTCAGAACGATTAGTTTCTTTCAATCCCCGCCTGTGGCGGGGTTGAAAGGGACTAATGGTCGTCATCGCGAGGTCGCCTCAGCGACCGTGGCAATCCATCTGATTGGATTGCTTCGTCCCGATGATCGGGATCTCGCAATGACAGTCTGAGACCACGTAATACTAACAATCACAAAATGATATTCAATCTGACCACAATTCTGTTTTTGCTTTTCGGCCTGGCGGTCGGTTCTTTTCTCAATGTCGTAATTTACAGAATTGACGACTTGAAAACTATTCTCTATACTCGTTCGCACTGCCAGAGTTGCAAGAAGATTCTAGCTTGGTATGATCTCATCCCTTTTATCTCGTTTGTGATGCTCCGGGCGCGCTGCCGCTATTGCGGAGAGAAAATCAGCTGGCAATATCCGATTGTTGAAGTCGGAGTCGGTCTGCTTTTCGCCTTTATCCACTACTTCTTCGGGCTAAGTCTAGGCGCGTTCTTTTACATCGCCGTGTTTTCGATTTTGACAGTAATTCTAGTTTATGACATCAAAACTCAGACCGTGCCGGAAATATTCGCCTGGATCGCGCTTGGGTTGGCGGTCCTCGGTGGCTGGTATTTTGGCGGATTCACATTAGCATCAATGATAATAGGGGGATTGATTGCCGGCGGCTTTCTCGGCGCCTTGGTTTTTTTCTCGAAAGAGAAATGGATGGGAGCAGGGGACATAAAGATCGGTATCATCCTAGGACTTTTGACCGGCTATCCCAATGTCTTACTGGCCGTCTTTATCGCATTTTTGCTCGGATCAATCTTCGGTGTTGGCTATATTTATTTCAAGAATTCAAAGATAAACCGCGATCTCTTGAGACAGTCCCTGCCTTTTGCCCCGTTTTTAATAACGGCAACATTGATCACCATCACTTTCGGAAACTACTTGATTAATTGGTATCTGGGCAGTTTTTATAAGTTTTAATTACACAACCTAGTAGCTCAAGCTTCAGCTTGTGGGGAACACGCTAAAGCGTGGTCTACGGAACATTTTAGTCCAAGCTTTAGCTTGGCACCAGACTGAAGTCTGGTCTACATTAATACCGTAGCTCAAGCTTCAGCTTGCTAGTCGCAGCATCGCAATATAATTCATATGAGGGGATAGAATGTTCAAAGAAATAGATCAGAAAACCAGTCGAAGGGCCTTTACTCTAGTTGAATTGCTGATAGTTATCGCAATCTTGGGGATATTGACGACAATAATTACCGTTAATTATCTCGGTGCCAAAGCTAAGGCAAGAGACGCCAAGAGAATTACAGACCTCGAGGCGGTTCAAACTGCTTTGGCGATGTATTATGCCGATAACAAAAGCTATCCTTTATCCGGCGCGGATAACACAGTTCACCCCCTCGCTTCCGAGTGTCCTAGTATGGCGGGGGATATTAACATCGTAAAAACTGCTTTAGGCACGGGTTATCTACCGAATTGGCCGAAAGACCCATCGAACCGGTCGGCGACTGGCAGTGATTACTGTTATATTTACTCTTCGAACGGCAAGGATTACGCATTTATTTTATCGGGAGGAGCGGACAGCGAGATTAAATGGATCAGCCAGTCTGATTTGATTGATCCGGTCAGAGACGGGGACACCGATTGCACTGATACCAATACGACAGAAAACTCCATAATTACTGCTTGGAAAGTATACACGGCTGGCGGCAAGTGCTGGTGAGATTGAATTAATTCCCCACTGTCATTTCGACCCCCCGCCATTGGCGGGGTTGGAGAAATCTGACACGCAGTGTCATCCTGAGCTTGCCGAAGGATCTTATCCTAATTGAAAGATCTCTCGACTAACGCTCGAGATGACAAATAAGCGGCAAGCGATTGTCACAGTTGAATTAATGTTTAAGAGAATCAATATACGAAGGGGCTATACATTGATCGAGTTGCTCGTTGTTTTGGCGATGATTGTTTTGCTGACGCTTTTTGCTTTGCCTTCTTACAATCTTTTCCGCGTCAATCAGGAGATGAAGCAAAAAGCGGAGGAGATCAAGGAGCTGATTCAACAAGCCTACAATATGTCGCAGAATCCGGAGGCCGGAGTGTTAAATTATGTCCTGATATTTGATCAAGCATCAAATAAAGTAGTTTTGGCTCGAGATATGACTGTCGATGCTCAAGCAGACCCGATCGACTGGGTTCTCAAACCAGAGAATTTTGTCAAAGAAATCGCGCTTGGAGAAAATAGAACTTTGACTTGTCCGAATTCAGTGCCCCCAGGATCTCCTCAGCGGACGCTGGCGAATGCTGGACTTTGCGCGGTGATGTCGTGTGGGGGCGAGGGCATACAGAAACAGGAAAATTCCTGCGTCTTTCTTCTTCCTGATTCAACTGATGCCATTTATGATTTAGAAGGTGATGAGTTCATTAGCTATAGCGGTCAGACAGGACTTCATTTTAGTGTCAATGACTTTGATACCGGCAAATCTTTTTCCTGGCCGAATCTTGACGATAGGAACAGGTTTGAAATTAACGGCTTAAAGACAATTTATAATGACCTATAATAAAAAACATTTTCGCGCGTTTGGCTTGGTCGAGGTTTTGATCTCGGTCGCTATGATCGCCGTTATTATGGCGGCTATGGTTGGGATCGCCAAGATGGTTTTGATGAACACGGTCCGGGCGCAGGAACGGGCTCAGGCGGTAAGATTGGCCCAAGAGGGGATTGAAATCGTGCGGCAAATCCGCGACACTGCCTGGATTGACCGAGACAATGCCACCAATTGGGATAAATTAGCCTTCGATTCGATTTCCGGTTGGATCGTGCCGGATATCCCTCCGAGCGAACATGAAGTTGCCTTCGAAACTTCTTCTCCTGAGAACCGTTATTTTCTGAAATCAACCACAGGCGATGGCGCCGAAATCAGCCTGGACGGGGGCACATTTTATCGCAAGATCGAAGTTGAAAATGTTACAAATTTGGTGCCGAGCAACGGCAGCCCGACGATTGGCACTTACGCCAAGAAAGTGACAGTGACGGTTTTGGAACCGAGCGATAAATCCGTTAAAATCAGCGAGATTATAACAAACTGGAGACCAAACTACTAAATAGTGCCAAAAGATTACAAAACTACAAATCAAATACAAATATTACAAATCATATGAAAAGCAAAGCGTTTACATTATTAGAGATTCTTATTGCGACGGCCATTTTTGCCACGGCGATGGTTTTGGCTGGTGGGGTGGTGGCTCAGACGGTCCGCTATCAGAACAAAATCAATTATGTTCGGCTGGTGGCGAATGAAAGCCAGAGATTGTCGGATTTACTTAGTGGCGATATAAAGTTGGCCAATGCGTCTGGCAAGGTTAAGGCGAGATTGGCCGGGATCGGTTATGACACATATGACTATAAAAACGGCCTGGCTTTGTTTGACTGCGACGCTGAGTGCTTCTCGGTTCACTTTCGAAATAACGCTACACCAGATGATAATCCATCGGCATACAGTGATTCCAACACAAACGGTTATAAAGCCAACACTCTTGTCATCTTTTACACAAACCGCGACACCAATAGCACAAACCACAAGATCTATTATTTCAATCGTACAGATAATAAGATTTATATATATTCAAATACTGGGGATACGGTCCAGCTTTCGACAGCGGGCAGTGGGGATCTAGACAGTAATAACATTACTTCTTCGCCAAAAACCAGCCTGATTAGCTCTGCTGATACGAGCGGCACAATCAAATTTGGTGGTTTTGCTCCGGAGGATAGTTCAACGTATTACTATCAGCCCTACATTCTCTTCGATATATATGTCGAGACTTTGGACTATGGCACCACCGCTGAAGCGAGCGTCAAAGCCAAAACGGAAATCAGAACGAGTGTGACGGGGAGAAGTTATAATTTGTAGAGAGTAGAACGTAGAACGTAGAAGGTAGAGAGTAGAAGGGTGGATGTTGATTGTTGAACGGAAGTTGGTTATTGTTAGTTGAGAATTATTTCAAAGGAATCTTATGACCAAAAAACTTTTTTCCGGAATCCAGCCGAGCGGTGTTTTGCACATCGGTAATTATCTGGGGGCGATCAAACAGTGGGTAGAACTTCAGAACGAGTCTGACGAGGCAATCTTCTGTATCGTTGATTTACACGCAATTACGGTACCGCAAGATCCTACAGAGTTGAGAAAAAATATTTTGAGTACAGCCGCGCTTTATCTGGCGGCTGGGATTGATCCGGAAAAATCAACAATTTTTGTCCAATCAAGCCGTCCGGAGCATACCGAGTTGGCTTGGATCTTAAATACTGTTGCCAAGATGGGGGAGCTTTACCGGATGACACAATTCAAGGAAAAGAGCTTGGGTGGTACGGCTGAAAATGCGTTAGCAGGACTTTTTGATTACCCAATTTTAATGGCGGCTGATATATTACTTTACAACACCACGCATGTGCCGGTCGGCGAAGATCAGAAACAGCACGTCGAGTTGACGCGGGATTTAGCGATTAGATTTAACGGCAAATTCGGTGATGTTTTAACAGTCCCAGAGCCGATAATCAAGAAAGAATCGGCCCGGATTATGGGACTGGACGATCCGACCAAGAAGATGAGCAAATCAGCCACTTCGGCCTACAATTATATCGCCATGACCGACGATGCCGATACTATCCGCAATAAAATTATGAAGGCGGTGACCGATTCTGGCTCGGAAATTAAAGTTGGCGCCGACAAACCAGCTATTACCAATTTACTGAATATTTTCTCCGAGATTTCTGGTAAAGCGATCGCGGAAATCGAACAAGAATTCTCCGGCAAAAATTACGGACAGTTTAAGGAGGCTTTGGCCGATTCTATGATCCAATATCTGGCGCCGATTCAGAAAACATTTACGGAGCTTATGGCTGACGAAGAAAGGCTGAAACAGATTTTATCATCAGGGAGTGAAAAGTTAGCCGAACCGGCTCAAGAGATGATTGCAACGGTTAAGCAAAAAATGGGGTTGGGAATATAGGATAGGCGCTACTCGTTTATATTGTCATTTCGACTCTATGAGTCTTGTCGAATAGGCGGAGAAATCTTTTATATGAATCAACTATAACAAGATCTCTCGACTCCGTTACACTCCGCTCGAGATGACAGGTTAATATGGCTACACATCAAATGGATACAATCTATATAAATACAGACGGAGGCTCGCGTGGCAATCCCGGAGAAGCAGCGATCGGGGTTGTTTTTTCTGATGCTGACGGGAAAGAACTGCATGTATATCAACAATGCATTGGAATCGCCACCAATAACGAAGCAGAATATAGAGCGATTATAAAAGCGCTGGAGCTATTAACGAAAAGTGAATGGCTTTCATCAAATAACATCTCGGACAAGAAGGTAATTTGTCGCCTTGACAGTCAGCTTGTGGTCGAGCAGATAAACGGGAACTACAAAATCAAACAGGATCATCTCAAGGCACTAATCGCTCAGATTAGAGGGCTAGTTGAACAGATTCACCTCAATATTCAATTTATTCATATCCCTAGAGAACAAAACAAAAGAGCTGATAAATTAGTAAATTTGGCTCTCGATGAAAAACAAAAAGTTTCGTAATTTTACCGCTTGAGATTTTTTATGTATAAAAAAGTCGATCCGCAAATGAACTTGCCGAAGGTTGAGGAGAACATCCTCAAATTTTGGGATGAAGAAGATATTTTCCAAAAGTCTCTCGATTTAAGGAAGGGCAAAAAGGAATATTCTTTCTATGATGGCCCGCCCTTTGCCACCGGTACGCCTCATTATGGCCACATCGTTGCCAGTACAATGAAAGACGTCGTACCGCGCTATTGGACGATGCGCGGCTACAAAGTTCCTCGTCTCTGGGGTTGGGATTGCCACGGTCTGCCGATTGAAAACATTGCCGAAAAAATGCTCGGCATCAACCAAAAAAAAGATATAGAGAAACTGGGCGTAGAAAAATTCAATGAAGCTTGCCGTTCGAAAGTTTTGGAATATGTTGGTGAATGGGAAAAAGTCATCCGCCGACTCGGCCGTTGGGCCGATATGAAGAACGCTTATAAAACGATGGACTTGCCATACATGGAATCGGTCTGGGCCGTGTTTAAGAATTTATATGAGAAGGGGTTGATTTATGAAGGCTACCGATCGATGCATATTTGCCCCCGCTGTGAGACGACCCTGTCGCAATCAGAAGTGGCAGAGGGTTATAAGATAGTCAAAGATCTTTCGTTAATTGCTAAATTTGAACTTGTAGACGAACCCGGCACTTATTTACTGGCTTGGACGACTACGCCCTGGACTCTGATCGGAAATGCCGCTCTGGCAGTTGGCAAAGATATTGATTATGTGAAAGTTAGATTAGAATGTCATTCTGAACGGAGTGAAGAATCTCAGGGAGATCCTTCGCCCGCCCATCGGCGGACTCAGGATGACAAGAATGTTTATATTATTGCCGAAGAGCGTTTAGAATCGGTGTTCAAGGACAAGAGGTACAAGATTATTGAGCAGCTCAAAGGTCACGATCTAGTCGGCAAATCTTATCGTCCTCTTTTTGAATATTACAAAGACGTTGAGAACAAAGAAAATGGCTGGAAAGTTTACGAAGCCCCGTTTGTTACGACAGAAGAAGGGACCGGCATTGTACATATTGCTCCGGCTTTTGGCGAGGATGACATGGATCTGGGCAAGCAAAAGAACTTGCCATTCATCCAGCATGTCGGGATGGATGGAATTATCAAACCAGAGGTCAAAGAATTCGCCGGTCTTCCGGTCAAGCCAGCAGAAGACGGGCAAAGAACAGACGTCGAGATATTAAAATATTTGGCAAATAAAAATTTACTTTTCAGCAAGGAGCAATACGAGCATTCATATCCACACTGTTGGCGTTGTGAAACACCGCTTCTAAATTACGCCACCTCGTCGTGGTTCGTGGCAGTTACAAAAGTAAAAGAAAAAGCGATCGAATTGGCTAAAAAGATAAATTGGTCGCCAAAACATATTAAAGAAGGGCGTTTCGGGACTTGGCTCGAGGGGGCGAGGGACTGGTCCATTTCCCGCCAGCGTTATTGGGCCTCAGTTATTCCAATCTGGCGCTGTGATTGCGGTGAAATTCAAGTAGTAGGATCAGTCGCCGAGCTGGAAGAATTGAGCGGTAAAAAGGTAACTGATTTGCATAAGCACATTGTTGATAAGATCGTTATTGTCTGCAAATGCGGACGTGATATGCACCGGATTCCCGACGTTTTAGACACTTGGTTTGATTCGGGATCGATGCCGTACGCGGAACTTCACTATCCGTTTGAAAACAAGGAAAAATTTAATAAATCTTTCCCGGCTGATTTTATCGCCGAAGGCGTTGACCAGACGCGCGCTTGGTTTTATTATCTTCATTTATTGGCAACGGCGACCCAAGGGGGAATTGCTTTCAAAAACGCGACCGTCAACGGAATTGTCCTAGCCGAAGATGGCAAGAAAATGAGCAAGCGCCTGCAAAATTATCCCGATCCAATGGAGATGTTTCATAAATACGGCGCCGATGCTATCCGATTTTATCTTCTCTCCTCGCCAGTAATGCAAGCGGAAAATTTAAATTTTTCCGAAAAAGAAGTAGCGGAATACTCACGCGGAATGTTCCGGATGCTTTGGAACGCGTATTACTTTTTCACACTTTACGCCGGCATCGATAAATGGGAACCAAAATTGTCTGTCATTTCGACCCATTCCGAACCCGCCGGTGGGCTGAGGGTTCCTCCCCTGCCTGAGGGGAGGTTAGGTGGGGTGGGAGATGAGGAAGTCGAGAAATCCCAATGCACAAGCAAGAACCTACTCGATCGATGGATGATTTCAGAATTAAATCAGCTTACGCTTGATGTTAACGCTGAAATGGAAAATTATAATCTGACAAAGGCGGCTCGGCTGTTTGTGCCGTTTATCGACAACTTGTCGAATTGGTACATTAGACGTTCGAGGAAGAGATTCTGGAAATCAGAAAATGATGATGACAAAAATGTCGCTTACCAAACTCTTTGGACGGTTTTAACCCAATTATCCAAACTAATGGCGCCTTTTTCGCCATTTTTGGCCGAAGAGATATTCAAAAATACGACTGGTAACGAATCTGTCCATCTGGAAGATTATCCGGTTTGTGACGAAGAAAAGATTGATGTAGAATTGAACGTCCAAATGAACCAACTTCGTTGTCATGTCGAGTCCGGTTTATCGTTGCGGGCGGAGGCGGGCATCAAAGTCCGCCAACCTCTCGCTAGCTATAGTTACACGGGCTCCAAATTACCCGACGGACTGGAGGAAGTGTTGGCGGAGGAACTGAATGTCGAGAAAGTAGAGAATTCGAAAGAGGAGACGCTCGATAAGGATTACAAGAATAATGAGGTTTTGGTCCAGAAAGGTCTTGCCCGGGAAATCGTCCGGAACATTCAATTATTACGCAAGAACTCTGGTTTTCAAGTAAACGATCGCATCAGCGTGAACTATCAGACCGGTTCCGAGACTCTTTCCGCTACAATGCTGAAACTGAACGAAGCAATCGCCAAGGAAGTTTTGGCACAGAAGATTTCTTCCGGAAAAACAGAGGTTGAGGGAGAAGCGGAGTTTGATATCGAAGGGGACAAAATATGGTTTGGACTTTCAAGAATTAAAGAATAAATACCTCTAATTATAAAAATCGCGAACTTTGTTAAATTTTGACGGTCGCATCCGTTTAGGCTCGGCTAGCCGAGACTGAAGCGCTTTCGACCAAAGGGAGAAAAAAGTGCCTAGAAATTTAATGAAGTGAGCGATATATACAGTAAGTTAAAGTAAATAGTCCACATATTGTGCCAACAAAAATTAAAACTTTTGATATTAGTCTGGTCGCGGTTCCGATTTTGATTCTGGCCGTCGGAATTGCCGAAATCTATAGTCTATCGGTGGGAACGGACAGCGGCCTTGGTTCGAAACAGTTGATTTTTGCCCTGGTTGGCATAGCCATATTACTCCTCGTCTCATTTCTAGACTATCGTTTTTTCAAAGGTACCGCCTGGATTTTTTATTCAATCTCCATCCTTCTCTTGTTCGCGGTGGATATTTTTGGCAAGACTGCGAAGGGCGCGACCAATTGGCTGGATCTGGGTTTCTTTCAGCTTCAGCCCTCCGAATTAACGAAAATATTTGCAATTACTGTGCTGTCCGCTTTTCTTTCGGAAAGGATCGGCAGGCTCAAGTTCCGTGATATTTTTCTTTCATTTGTCATCATTTCCCCCGCTCTAATTATGGTTCTCCGCGAACCGGATTTCGGAGCTGCGCTGATCATCATTTTGATTTTCTTTGCTCTAATATTTTGTTCCAAACCTTCCAAGATTCAGACTGTTATTATCGGGATGACAATTTCCTTTTTAATCGCGGTAGTGATGCTGGCATATTATAATATTGCTCCTTTCGGGCAGGTTCTGAAAGACTATCAGCGGCACCGGATCGCAGTTTTCCTAAATCCCGATCTTGATCCATATGGCAAGGGATATAATGTCAAGCAAGCTCAGATCACAATCGGATCGGGAGGAATCATTGGAAAGGGTTTGGGCAAGGGCTCGCAAAGTCAATTGCAGTTTTTGCCAGAGCCTCATACCGATTTCATTATCGCCGGCGTGGGCGAGTCCTTCGGCTTTCTCGGTATCTTTACTGTGATGGCTCTATTTTGCGTCTTCATAATCAAGTTGCTAAATATTGCCAAGTCGGCCAGAGATAATTTTGGCATGTTGCTTGTTTTGGGTATTACGGCAATGTTCTTGTCTCAAATTATCATCAACGTCAGTATGAATATGGGCCTGATGCCGGTGACTGGCATTACATTGCCGCTACTTAGCTATGGCGGCACCTCACTGATTGTCTCACTTTTCGCTATTGGGCTAGTCCAGAGCATTTATATCCGCCATAAGAAGATAAACTTTTAAATAGCTACAGAGTTGCGAGTCGCAGAGAAAAACTCAGTCATTTATTATCTCCCTCGTGTTATTGACAATTAGTAAAGATATGATAAGATTGAAAATGATAGACCGCCGGTCTATTTTAGGTTAGGAGAATGATGTTGGCAATAATTGTCCACAAAAACAATCAATACAAAGTCGAAGATGACAAAGAATATAATTTTGACCTTTTTGAAGACTCTGAGGGTAAAAAAGTCATTTTTGATCATGTTTTGTTAATCGATGACGGTAAATCAGTCAAAATCGGTACACCCGAAATCAAGGGCGCTTCTGTCGAGGGCGAGATTGTTGGAGACGTCAAAGGCAAGAAAATAAGCTCGATAAAATTTCACGCTAAAAAAAGGTATAAAAGGACGCTTGGCCATTCTCAGAAATATACCCGGGTCAAGATTTCCCAAATAAAATCGTAATTATGAAAAACAATCTAGTTTTCGATTATTTTAGAGGGGTAGCCTCGGAATTAAAAAAGGTTACTTGGCCGACTAGGAAGGAAATTATCAATCACACAATCATCGTGGTTATATCGGCGGCTATTGCTGTCATCCTAACCTCGGCGATTGATTTTGGATTAAGCAAATTAATAGAATTCGTGGTACAAAATAGAAGTTAATATGGCAAAAGAACAGCCAAAAACTGAAGAGGTCACAATTCCTTCACCAAAGGCGAAGAAGTTCCTGACTCTCAAACAATCCGGTGAAAGAAATTGGTACGTTATCCACACTTATGCCGGATACGAAGAGCAAGTCGCCGATTCATTGCTACAGCGCATTGAGTCTTTGACGATGCAGGACAAAATCTTTGATGTTATTGTGCCGAAGGAAAGGCAAATCGAGATAAAAAACGGCAAGAGGAAAGTGGTGGAGAAGAAGATTTTCCCCGGATATGTCATAGTCGATATGATTGTGACTGACGACTCTTGGTACGTTGTCCGCAACACCCCAAATGTGACCGGTTTTATCGGCTTCGGCGTCAGACCGACACCGATGGCCACTGATGAGATCGAACGGATAAAGAAAAGAATGGGCGTAAAAGAGCCCAAGTATCAAGCCGATCTAAATGTCGGCGACTTAGTCAAGATAACCGATAGTGCCCTCAAGGGTTTCGAGGGCAAAATCGAGGAAGTTGATCAAGAAAAGGGCAAGGTGAAAGTCCTGGTCAATATGTTCGGACGCGAAACCCCCGTCAATCTAGACTTTCTGCAAGTCAAAAAAGTATAACAGCTCTCAACGATTACAAATCTACAAATTCAATACAAATATTACAAATTAATAGATAATCCACAAACTACCAACTACTAACTACAGACTTAAACTATGGCTAAAGAAATAAAAGCAATAATCAAGTTACAATGCCTGGCTGGAAAGGCCAATCCCGCTCCTCCAGTCGGGCCGGCTTTGGGACAGCATGGCGTAAACATCATGGAGTTTTGCCAGACTTTCAATGAGCAGACCAAAGACAAGGGCGATTTTATCATTCCGGTCGAGATCACTGTTTTTGAAGACAGAACATTCACTTTCGTCCTGAAACAGCCACCGGCGGCAGTTTTGATTATGAAAGCTTTGAAACAAGAAAAAGGCTCGGATAATTCAAAAAAGAATAAGATCGGTAAGTTAAGCCAAAGCCAACTCGAAGAAATCGCCAAGACAAAAATGCCGGATCTAAATTCAAACGACATTGAATCTGCCAAAAAGGTTATCGCCGGTACTGCCAGAAGTATGGGTGTCGAGGTAGAGAAGTAATACCAGAACGATTATCAAAACTATATAACAATTCGGCTCGCTCCTGCCAAATTTCTAGGCACTCTCAAAGCCACATGCGCTTGCAACCGTCGAAATTCGCCATAAGCTCGCCAAAGAAAAAACGAAAAGAATCCCGCCGATAAGCGGGATTCTTTTCTAAAAAATAGGTGCCGTCTGCGGACGAAAGCGAAAGGAGGGGTAACACTTCCAATCCGCAGACAACGCTATTATTCAAGACGCATCAATAAACTACCAACTAATTTATCAGCTGTCAACATCATAAAGAGAAATATGAAAAAATTATTTCTAGAAGTAGGAAAAAATCATACTTTGCGGAAAATCAAGCAGGATTTACTTGATTTGGGGTACGCAAATTCTGGGACGAGTCAAATTGAATCGGGTCAGTTTTTTCTAGTTGGCGGTTTACTGAAAATATTTCCGGTAAATATCCAGGCCACTTTTACGGTCGATTTTTTTGGCGACGAAATTGAAAAGATTTACACTTCGGACCGCAAAACTGTGAAATCGATTCAGGTCGATCCCAACTATCTCGTTTTGGGAGATCGATCCTTGGCGCGTCCAGAGGATTACGTCGTCCATGAAGACCACGGCATTGGAGTTTTCGCGAGTATTGGTGTTCGAAATGTTGGCCAGAGCTTCGAGAAATATATTAAGATTGCATATCTTAATAACGACTTTCTATATATCCCTTTCTCTCAAGTGGACAAATTATCTTCCTATATCGGCGTAGGACGGAAGAGGCCGAAAGTCAACAAACTGGGAAGTGTTGCCTGGCGAAAGACATATAAAAAAGTGTATGAAGATATCATATCGGTTGCTCGCGAACTATTGAATATTTATGCCCAAAGAGAATTAGTGCAAAAAAAGTCACGAGCAATAAACATGGAGTGGGGATCGGGGGTTATCCGGACTTTTGGTTTTCGCGAAACAGAAGACCAAATCTCAGCAATTCAATCAGTCTACGATGATATGGCTAGGAGTAAGCCGATGGATCGGCTGATATGCGGAGACGTCGGATTTGGCAAGACTGAGGTGGCAATCCGGGCGGCGGTTCAGGCGATCGCCAATGGTTATCAGGTCGCGATGCTTGTTCCAACGACGATTTTAGTCGAACAACATTTCGTCAACTTCGTAAAAAGGCTCAGCGGTTTGCCGGTACGAATCGAGCGGATCAGCCGCTTGGTTGACAATGATTCTCAGCACAAAGCGCAAGACGATGCTCAATCGGGCAAAGTAGATCTTTTGATCGGCACCCACTCGATCATTCATTCAAAGATTAACTTCAAGAATCTCGGGCTTCTAATTATCGATGAAGAGCAAAAATTTGGGGTCAAGGACAAGGAGGCGATTAAGAAATTTCGCCAAGATATTGACGTTCTGACTTTGACGGCTACACCAATCCCGCGCACATTATTTATGTCGCTTTCAGGTATCCGTGATATTTCCAATATTTATTCCATTCCTGAGGGCCGCAAATCGATAGGGACTAAAGTAGCTCAATACGACGAGGAAGAGATCCAGGAGTACATCAAAAGAGAGCTAACTCGTGAAGGTCAGGTTTATTATCTGCATAATGAAGTCAGAACTATCGAAGGCAGAGTCAACAAATTCCGCAGGATCTTTCCCGGTGTTGCGATTGAGGGGGCACACGGCCAGATGGATGAAAAAAGATTATCCCAAATAATGAGCCGTTTTGCGTCCGGGGAAATCAAGATATTGATTTGTTCCACTATTATCGAAAATGGCTTGGATTTGGCCAATGCCAATACGTTGATCGTGGACGACTCGGACAAATTCGGTTTGGCTCAGCTTTACCAAATCAGAGGCCGGATCGGACGAAGCCGGCGCCAAGCGCATTCATTATTCACATATAAGAACAAGAGAATTACTGAAAATGCGGTAAAGCGTCTCAGGGCTTTACTAAATAACACAGAGTTGGGCACGGGATACAATATTGCTCTATCGGATCTGGAAATCCGGGGTGGTGGTAGCATTTTGGGCAAAAAGCAACACGGTAATATGGAATCGGTCGGACTGGTGCTCTATTCTAGAATGCTCAAAATCGCCGTCAAAAAGCTAAAAAATTGATAATTTCACACGATTCTCAACGATCGACGTAAATCGTGTGAAATTTTTGTAATCGCACAAGATTTGATAAGATTACTGGTATGCAGCAATTCGAGGGGAAATATTTATTGGCGCTAAATGCTCATCCGAAAATCGGGAGCCAGACTCTCAAAAAGATTCTGGCCGCTTTTGATGATCCGGAATCGGTTTGGAATCTACCAGCCCAAAAGCTGAGGCAGAGGCTGGAAGAAAAATTCGTCTCTTTAATTCTTGAATCTAGGGCGAAATATAACCCTGACACGGAGCTAGATAAGCTAAAAAAACTTGATTTGGGATATATGACAATGTATGACGAAAGCTATCCGAGCCAACTGCTTGAATTACCTGATTGCCCGGCCGTTCTATATATTAAAGGCAATGACGAAGTACTCAAAACAACCGGCCTTGGTGTCGTCGGAAGTAGGAAATATACTCTCTATGGGCGTGAAATCGCCTACCGGCTGGCGAAAGAGTGCGCCGAGAATGGATTGACCATCATTTCCGGCCTAGCACTCGGCATCGACGCTTTCGCTCATCAAGCCGCACTGGATGCTGGCGGCATCACAATCGGAGTCCTTGGTTGTGGCTTGGACCGGATCTACCCCACCAGTAATTTCTCTTTGGGTCGGGAGATTGTTGAAAAGGGCGGGGCAATAATCTCGGAATTTGCGCTTGGCACTCCGCCGATGAGGCAGAACTTTCCGGCACGGAACCGGATAATTGCCGGACTGTCTTCGGGTGTTCTGGTTGTGGAGGCGGCTCTCGAATCCGGCGCGTTGATCACAGCCTATCAAGCGCTTGAGTACAACCGTGATGTTTTTGCCGTCCCTGGTAATATTGGCAATGAAAATGCTGCCGGGACGAATAAATTGATTAGAGAAGGAGCAAAGTTAGTTTCAAAGGTCGAAGATATCTTAGAAGAATTCAACATCGAGAAGCGGCAATCTGAGATGAAAGCCAGAGAAATCCTGCCAGAGACCGGAGACGAAGAAACTATTATACAAGTCTTGAAAGGTGGCAAAAAACCGGTTGACGAGATTGTTGCCGAATCTGGCCTCAATATCATTGCTCTAAATGCCACTTTGACGATGATGGAAATGAAGGGCAAGATCTCAAATTCGGGCGGGGGACTTTATGAATTATCGAATTAAAACGAATGTTGCCCGGGTTGTTGAATGTTGAATAATAATTAGTTAGCTGATAACTTAACTAGAGTAAACAAAAAGTGTCCAGTCATTGCGATATCACGGAGTGAAGAAGCAATCTATTCGCAGAGATTGCCGCGGTCACCTCGGGTGACCTCGCAATGACAATGAATAACAAAAATAAAGCGGAAAGGGAGTAAATGAATTTACTAATTGTTGAGTCGCCGGCCAAAGCCAAAACGATCGAAAAGTATCTTGGTTCGGACTACAAAGTCCTGGCCTCGTTTGGTCATGTCAGAGATTTGCCCAAAGATGAGCTCGGGGTTGAAGTCAAGGAAAATTATAAGCCGACTTATATCATCGTTCCCAAGGCCAAAAAAATTTTAGCCGAAATCAAAAGCCAGGCCGAAAAAGCAAAGATCCTTTATCTAGCGACTGACTTGGATCGTGAAGGAGAGGCGATTTCTTGGCATTTGCTAGAGGCGCTCAAACTGAAGAATAAAGACAAGGCGAAAAGGATTGTTTTCAATGAAATTACCAAGAGCGCGCTGGAGAAAGCGGTAAAAAATCCTCGAGAAATTGATCTAAATCTGGTCAATGCCCAGCAAGCAAGGCGAGTTCTCGATCGTTTGGTCGGCTATAAATTGTCGCCGTTTCTATGGAAGAAAGTAAAAGCAGGCCTATCGGCCGGCCGCGTCCAATCTGTAGCGGTCCGACTGGTAGTGGAGAGGGAAAAGGAGATCAAAGGCTTTAAGCCGGAGGAATTTTGGGTCTTGGGCGCCAAGCTATCGAAAAAAGACGATGAATTGAAATTCATTGCCTATTTGGTCGAGAAAAACGGTAAAGCTTTGGCAAAGTTTGACATAAATAAAAAAAGCGAAGCTGATAATTTTGTGGCTGGCCTAGAGAAAGCCACTTACACAGTCATTAATATCGAGCAAAATGAAAGCCCGAGGAAACCATCAGCCCCATTCACAACCTCAACTCTACAAATGGAAGCTTCGAGGAAACTCGGTTTTTCCCCAAAACAAACCATGATGCTGGCTCAGCAACTTTACGAATCAGGCCACATTACCTACATGCGAACTGATTCGACTACTTTCTCGACTGAAGCAATCTCATCGATCAAGAAAATAATTACATCGCAATATGGGGAGAAATATTTAAACGCTGACACTCGCGTTTATCAAACCAAGACAAGAAATGCGCAAGAGGCTCACGAAGCGATCAGGCCGACTCATTTTGACAAAACAGAAGTGACCGATGACGCTCGTGGCCAACGGCTTTATGATCTAATCTGGAAAAGGAGCGTCGCTTCTCAGATGGCGGACGCAATATTTACCGTTCAAAAGGTAAAAATTGAGGCCAAAACCAAGGACACTTTTATTTTTCAAGTTATCGGCGAAATTATGAAATTTGACGGCTTTATCAAAGCTTATGTCGAAAGTAGCGACGATGAAGTTACTGTAGAAGAAAATAAAATTCCCAAGCTTACGCTCAAGGAAATTTTGCAATTTCATGAATTAATCAAAGACCAGAAATTTACCGAGCCGCCAAAACGTTATTCCGAGGCAACTTTGGTCAAAAAACTGGAAAGCCTCGGTATCGGACGGCCCTCGACTTATGCCCCGACGCTCGATACGATTCAGGAGCGCGGGTACGTCGAATTAATTGAAAAGAAATTTCAGCCGCAGGAAATTGGCACTATTGTAACTGATCTTCTGGTTGAACATTTCCCCAAAGTTGTCGACTACCAATTTACCGCCAAAATGGAGGATGAGTTCGATGAAATCGCCGAGGGAAAGCTGGAGTGGACCAAGGCGATCGATGAGTTCTATCAGCCTTTCAGCAAGAATTTGACCGAGAAAAATAAAGAAGTGAAGAAAGACGACATCATCAAGCCGGAAGAATTGAAAGAGAAATGTCCGGAATGCGGCAAAATATTACTGGCTCGGCTTGGCCGCTTTGGCAAATTCATCGCTTGTTCCGGCTATCCCGATTGTAAATATTCCCGGCCGTTTGAAACAAAAGCGGAGCAAAAGTCGGGAAAGGTGGTCGGTGACGATGGCAAGATGGAAACGGTCAAACAGGCGGAAGAGCAGAAATGTGAAAAATGCGGCGGCAAGATGGTTTTGAAAGAGGGACGTTTTGGCAAGTTTCTGGCCTGCGAGAACTATCCAAAATGTAAAAACACCAAGACGGTGGTGGAGAAAACCGGTATCAAGTGTCCGGATTGTGAGAAGGGCGATGTCATATCAAGGCGCACTAAAAAAGGCCGCACTTTTTGGGGTTGCTCGCGATATCCCGAGTGCAAATATGCGACCTGGCAAGACCCAGCCGATCCCAAGAAAGAAGCCGAACCGAAAGCTGATGATTCAGTTTCGGAAAAGGCAAAAGATCAAGCGGAGAGCCCGGAAATAAAAAATTAAAACTAGATCTATAGTTATTTCCCCCCCCTCTACCTTCTACCCTCTACTTTCTACAATTATGCTTCCAAAATCTGTTCAAAATTTAATTGACGAATTCTCGAAATTGCCCGGAATCGGGCCAAAAACGGCAGCCCGTCTCGTTTTCTATTTGCTATCAAAACCGAAATCGGATATCGATAGTTTGGGCGCCAGCGTCACCGCTTTGGCCAAAGGGCTAAAGCAATGCCGTCATTGTTTCAATATCTGCGAAGAGGAGACTTGCCTGATTTGCGCCGATCCCAAACGGCAAGGCGACAGAATTATGGTGGTGGAAGAGCCCCTCGATGTCATCGCCATTGAACGTTCGGGCGGTTTTGCCGGATTGTATCACGTCTTGGGCGGAGTGATTTCGCCGATTAACGGTATCGGTCCGGAGGACTTAAGAATCGACTCACTAATCGAACGTTTGAATAATTCTAGCATTCAAGAAATTATCCTGGCGACAAACCCCAATCTTGAGGGCGAGGCGACCGCCACATACGTAAAAGACAGGATCGGCAAAACAGGTTTAAAAATATCGGTAACTCGAATTGCGCGGGGAATCCCAATGGGCGGCGACCTGGAATATGCCGATGAAGTCACTTTGAAAAGGTCATTGGAGGGACGGAGGGAATATTAGCCCAAATTATCGTCTAGAGTTTCACGGTAACGAAACCCGTTTCGTTTATAGTCAGCCGTCTGACGTAACCCTTAAACGATTCGGGCATCATAACCGTAAGACGAAAAACGATGACATTTAAGTTAATTAGAAATTTAACGGCAGCTAACATTTATTGGCAAAAATACACATCAGGACTGCAAAAAATCGCAGTCCGATCAAAAGAGGATAATTCCGCTTGACAAAAACTTTTTTCGACAGCTAAAATCCATCTCAGTTACTATAAAAATTAAAACAAAAGAGGAAAGATGAGGGAGCCAGATTACTTCTCCTGTCCATATTGCGACTATGTATCGGCAGCGGCCGGAGCTTGTCCGGACTGCGAGTCTCCAATGCAAAAAATCACAGGCGAAGAGAGTTTTTCCGATGATTTAGACACTGATCATCCTATAGCGGCCGATCCGATGACATTTGACGACGATCCCGATGCGATCAACTGGAATGACGGAAAAGAGGGGCTGAGCGAAACAATATAAATGCAAGGTATCACGATAAAAGTTGGCTCTCACGAGGGGGCCGATTTTTATTTCCGGGATTTTTTGCTAAGATGAGAGTAATAAATCCAAATTATGACTTATGTTGTCATTTCGACTCCCCGAAGAGGGTGGAGAAATCTCATGAGATCTCTCGACCTCGCTCGAGATGACAAGCAAATACGAGTGAGCATATACAATTAAATTTATAACATGAAACTTTTCAACACCTTATCTCAAAAAAAAGAGGAAATTAATTCGCCTGAGAGGGCGATTTCACTCTACACTTGCGGTCCGACCGTCTACGACTCGGCTCATATTGGCAATTTTCGGGCCTATATCAACCAAGATCTTTTGAAACGCGCTTTGACCGCGGCTGATTTCGAAGTCAAGCATGCCATGAATATCACAGATGTAGACGACAAGACGATCGGCCGGGCGAAGGGGGACAAGGCTCAATTTGAGGCGCTAATCAAAAAATACGAGGACAAATTCTGGTCTGATTTGGCCGAACTGAACATTCTGAGACCGGAAATTGTGACGCATGCTACATCATATATCGATAAGATGGTCGCTTATATAAAGGATTTGCTCGCGAAGGGATTCGCTTACAAAACGGCTGATGGCTCGGTTTATTTTTCGATCGACAAATTCAAAGATTATGGCAAGCTTTCGCGATTGGACAAAAAAGGCTTGAAAGTCGGCGCCCGTGTGAATCAGGATCAATACGACAAGGACAACCCGGCTGACTTTGCGCTTTGGAAGGCTTGGGATGAATCAGACGGAGAAATCTATTGGGAATCCGAATTCGGAAAAGGCCGCCCCGGCTGGCATATCGAATGCTCTGTAATGTCACAGGATGCCCTGGGAGAGACTATCGACATCCATGCGGGCGGAATTGACTTGATGTTCCCGCATCATGAAAATGAGATCGCACAGAGTGAAAGCAAAACGGGCAAGCCCTTCGCCAAAATCTGGTTTCACAACGAGCATCTCCTGGTCGATGGCAAGAAGATGTCAAAAAGCCTGAATAATTTTTATACCCTCGACGACATTAAAGCAAAAGGTTTTTCACCTTTGGACTACCGTTATTTCGTTTTGGGAGCGCACTACCGCTCAAAATTAAACTTCACTTGGGAAGCGCTCGAATCAGCCAAGAATGCCAGAGAAAAATTAAAAAGGTTTGTGGTTGATAATATTCAGGAGAAAGACGAATACTGCCAAGATTCTGTCAAAAAGTTTTATTCCAAACTAGCTGACGATCTAAATTCGTCCGAAGCGCTGGCCGTAATCTGGGATCTGATTCGAGACGACAAGAAAAGTGCCGGCGAGAAGGCTGCCACACTAATTAAACTCGATCAAGAAATCCTTGGTCTTGGTCTTTCGGAGAAAGTTGATATTCCGGCAGAGATTGAAGAACTTGCCGAAGATAGAAAAAAAGCCCGCCAACGGGGCGATTACGCAAAGTCAGACGAGCTGAGAAAAAAGATTTTGGAGCTCGGTTGGAATATTGAAGATAAACCAAATAACGAATATAAATTAGAAAAATTATAATATAACTGTCATTTCGACCGAACGAATGTGAGTGGAGAAATCTATGAAGGACTATTTCGTATACATTATGGCTAGTGCGAATAATGGAGCTTTGTATATTGGGATGACAAATAACCTGACTAGACGGATTTATGAACACAAAGAGGAATTGGTTGATGGTTTTACGAAAAAATATAAGTGCAAAAAATTGATATATTTTGAATCATCTAATGATGTTAAAGCTGTTTTAGAAAGAGAAAAACAATTGAAGCGTTGGAGCCGAGCTAAAAAAATCGCGCTGATTAAAACGATCAATTCAAATCTAATAGATCTCTCGACTTCGCTCGAGATGACAGAATCATAAGATGTTAAATTTCTGGAAATCATTAAAACGACCGATCAAAGTTCTATCGCCGATGGCCGGATACACCGACTCGGCTTTTCGTGCTCTTTGTCGGCGATTTGGCGCGGATGTGGTGATGACGGAATTGATTTCGGCCGACGCCGTTGCCTACGGCAAGTTCAAAGTGACGCAGTCATCCCTGCGAAGGCAGGGATCCACAATAGCAAAAGTAGAATGTCATAAGGGAGAATTAACTTTCAATAAAGTCGAGGGCAAAAACCAGGCGACGGGGGATTTGCTCTCGTTTTTCGAGGAGGAACGGCCTCTTGTCGTTCAATTGTTTGGCAAATATCCAGAAAAATTCGCCGAAGCGGCAAAATGGATCACAGAGAGCTTGAAACCAGATGGGATTGATATCAATATGGGCTGTCCGGCCAAAAAGGTGGTCAAGAGCGGCCACGGCGTGGCCTTGATGAAAAATCCCGATCTAGCTATTGAAATTATCAAAGCAGTAAAAGAAAATACCAATCTGCCCGTTTCGGTCAAAACCCGGCTCGGCTGGGAAAACAAAGACGAGATTCTCGAATTTGCGCCCAAATTGGTGGCGGCCGGCCATGCCTGCCGGCAGGCAGGAATAGACGCCATTATTATTCATGCCAGAACCTACAAGCAAGGATTCAAGGGCGCAGCAGACTGGGAAAACATTTACAAAGTCAAAGCGATGTTGCCCGAAGTGTGTGTAATAGGAAATGGCGATGTTCAATCAATTTTAAATAATGATGTCATCTCGAGCGGACGAAGTCCAGTCGAGAGATCTCATGGGATTTCTCCAACCCCGCCATTGGCGGGGGGTCGAAATGACAATAATAACAATGAAGCAATACAGCAATGCAGCAATCTGCCACTCGACGGAGTGGCAATCGGCCGGGCTGTATTTGGAAAGCCTTGGATATTTAGCAAAGACAGCGTCTCAGCCAAGGAATTGAATAAAACAATACTGACCCACGCCGAGCTGGTTTATGCTGCAAAAGGGGATTATGGGCTGATTGAATTCCGCAAACATTTGTTGGCATATTTGAAGGGTAATCCGCAGGCAAAGGAGCTAAGAAAAGAAGCGGTTGCAATTTCTACAATATCTGATATTAAGAATATAGTGAGGAAAATATAATATAATACACCAAGTAGCTACTCATTGTATTGTCATTGCGAGGTCGCCTAGGCGACCGTGGCAATCTTTCATAATAGATTGCTTCTTCCCGCCAGAGGCGGGATATCGCAATGACTGTGAGTGGTCATCTAGCAAAACTTGACAATGTCGATGAGTTGTGGTAAGATTCTGGAAAGTTTAGTGGGCTTGTCCCAGGAAGGGCTAAACCGATGGAGGTTTAGTTTTTTTGTTCCCGCTGATCCGACTGGGATTTGGGGACAGTAGAGTGATAGGCTTACAAGTTGACCGGCAATGAAGGCCCCTTAAAACACGTGGGTCTGGCCACGTCAGCTTCTACCACTTTCTCCTTCTTCCTGGTTGGATCAGGGCGAACAAAAAGCTTGGAATTAATCTTGCTGTTGCGCGATTGTCATCCCAAACTTGATTTGGGATCCAGCCTGGATTCCTGCTTTCGCAGGAATGACAGATGAGATATGATTACGTGAAATTTGTAAATCAAAGGTCGGCGAGCGTTGCGATGAAAAAATGAATTATCCCAGCACCAGAGCAAAGCTCGGTGCGGGACTTCCCCCATCAATTTCTAAGATTAATGTAGATGGGCTTGTCCAACGCTTGCAGACAAATCTTAACTGTCTCGCAAGACGATCTATCGGGGTGCAGCCCCGAAGGTAGCACCCCACAAGGTGAAAAGAAAGAGGAGGAGAGTCATGTTCAAGCGGCTGGCCATTTTGGCCTTTTTCCTGCTGGCCGTCATGGTCAGCACCGGCGCGAATGCCAGTGGACTGTTTGGAACGGCTTCGGAGACAGGCGTTGCCGTCACGGCACCGCTCTATTCTGAAAACCCGTCAGAGCAGTTCGCCACCGGCGAACTGCAGTTCGACGCCATGTATCGCGACGTCAATGTATGGTCTTATGACGGCGCGACCGGCGAGTATGCCGGTTCTTACCCCACCGGGATGGGCGCAGACAACGATATCGTTCTGCATTTCTATCCTAACATTCTGACGAGCAACCTTGCTGTCGAAGCCGTCGCCGTAGGCGAGGCCGAGCTGGTAGGGAAACTCGCCTACGTTTACGACAAGAAGTCGAAGACGTTTGAATTCAAAGCCATGGATGGTTTGTTTCCCATCGGACGAGATGAAAATGGCCGATTCGCCGGCAACATCGTCCTCGATAAGTCCGTCCCCGAAGGCTCCCATGTTATGCGCGTTTACGCGCTCGTGCGTGACGCCAGGCGGGTGGACAAAGCGTTGTTGATTTTCTTCCACTGGGCCCGAAAAGGGCCGGGTGCAGGTTTAGTCGACACGCTTCGGTTCAGGACCGAGCGTTGGTTGGCTGATACCCCGGCACCGGACGCTAACTACCTCACCGATCTGCTCTGCCGCGCCGGCAACGGCGGGACTGGGCAGGTTTTCAGCCGTTTGATCACCGCCGACCAGGCGGACGCCGATCGGATCGCTGCTGAGGCACAAGAGCGCCAACGGGCGCTTGACGCCAACGCTGCGTTGATCGAGGAAGCCAGTCGTGTCGCCAATTCGCAGTCAGATGCGATTGGCGCCTTGACGGCGAACCAGCAGAAGCTGACTGCCGGCATCGACGCCAACACGCAAGGGATTGCGGACTTGGGCGCTCGGGTAGGGGCTTTGGAGAATTGGGCGGCGAATGCCTCCCAGCCGGCTGAACAGCCGGCCATCACCCCGACTACAGCGCAGATGGTGCGGTTCCGCATCGCTTTCGTCCGCGCAAGCGGGCAGAGTATGCGGGCGACCGCATCGACGGCAGGATTGCCACTCGTGGCCGTCCAGATGGAATATCGCGATGGCGTTTTGAAAACCGGCTACCTCCAAGGTGGAGTGGCCGAATACCTGAACACTGGCATAGCGTCGGGGACCGTTATGGTCTTCCGGGCGTGTCAGTTGAACGGTCGCTGGAGCGACCCGATCACCCTTACTATTACTGAAGCCATGGAAGGTCAAGTAATGGTTGTCCCGGTAGCCCAGTAGGAGGGTTCCATGCGCGGGATTCTGATTATTTCACTGCTCTTGACCTCCGTCTGCTGGGTCGGGGCACAGGTGCCTGATAATGCGCAGACAACGCCGGCATTCACGCCGGCATCGACAGTGGTTATCCCGGGTGGCCGGGAAACCGTCCAGCGGGTTCCGCAACTACGTCCGCTGACCGCGGCCGAGAAAGCCGCCATCCAGACGTATCTGGAAAAGCATGGCGGTACC
>Ga0247841_10004309_pt1 | contig 24694 bp, 20 predicted proteins | sample LaCruzMarch2015__2_FD_192410 | JGI IMG/M metagenome (GOLD analysis project Ga0247841, IMG submission 192410) | Freshwater microbial communities from meromictic Lake La Cruz, Castile-La Mancha, Spain - LaCruzMarch2015_18m | ecosystem: Environmental > Aquatic > Freshwater > Lake | place: Spain... | reverse complement strand
TTAAAGCCGGTGCATCGGCGCGTTCTTTATGCCATGCAGGAGCTTAATCTCGACCACAGTAAACCATATAAAAAATGCGCGCGTATTGTAGGTGAAACCATGGGTAAGTACCATCCGCATGGGGACGTGGCGATTTATGATACCCTGGTAAGGATGGCCCAGGATTTTTCTCTGCGCTATCCATTAGTTGATGGCCAGGGTAATTTTGGCTCTGTTGACGGCGATGCTGCCGCGGCCATGCGTTACACAGAAGCAAGGCTTGCCGCAATCTCCGAAGAGATGCTCGCCGATATAGATAAAGACACGGTTAATTTCGGGCCTAACTTTGATGCTTCTCTAAAAGAACCGCTTTTGTTACCCGCGGCTTTGCCCAATCTTTTAGTGAATGGCTCAAGCGGTATCGCGGTGGGCATGGCTACCAATATCCCGCCGCATAATTTAACCGAGGTTGCCGAGGCGATTATTTATCTCTTGGATCATCCCGAGGCAGAGATAAAAGACCTGATGCGTTATATCAAGGGCCCGGATTTTCCCACCGGCGGGGTAATCTGCGGCAAGGGAGGAATTAAGGACGCCTATGCCACAGGTAGAGGTAAACTTGTGGTGCGGGCCAAGGCAATGGTGGAGCACCAGAAGAACGGTAAGGATTTGATCGCCGTAACCGAAATCCCCTATCAGGTGCAAAAATCCGGTATCATCGAGGCCATCGCCGCCTTAGTGGATGATAAAAAAATAGAAGGTATCTCCGATGTGCGCGATGAATCCGACAAAGACGGTATGCGTATTGTGGTTGAATTAAAGCGCGACGTCGAACCCCAGATTATATTAAACCAGCTTTTTAAGCACACCCAATTAGAAAATACCTTTGGGATTATTATGCTGGCGTTGGTAGAAAACCGGCCGAAGGTTTTAAATTTACGCCAGGTCTTGGAAGCTTATGTTGAGCATCGTAAAGTAATTGTCAGGCGCAGGACGCAATTTGAACTAGACAAGGCTTTGAAGCGGGCGCATATATTAGAAGGGTTAAAAATAGCCCTTAAATATATCGACCGCATTATCAAGGTAATCAAGACCTCTAAGAATGTAGAGAACGCCAAAGAGCGCTTGATGAAGGAATTTGGGCTATCCGATATCCAGTCACAGGCGATATTAGAGATGCAGCTGCAGCGCCTGACCGCGCTGGAGCGTGATAAGATAGACGCGGAATACCTCGAGTTGTTAAAAAAGATTGAGTTGTGCCGGGCCATACTTGCCTCGGAGAAAAAAATCGAGGGGATCATCAAGGAAGAATTAGAAGTCCTAAAGAAAAAATACGGCGACGAACGCAGGACCGATATCGTGGGAGAAGTTGAAGAATTAGAGATGGAAGATTTGATTGCCGATGAGGACGTAGTGGTTACCATCAGCCACGGCGGCTATATCAAGCGCCTTCCGGTGAGCTCTTATCGTAAACAAAAACGCGGCGGAACAGGCGCGAGCGGAGCTGAAGTTAAGGAAGAGGATTTTGTTGAGCATCTCTTTGTTGCTTCTACGAAAGATTATCTTTTAATTTTCACTGATAAGGGCCAGGTGCACTGGCTTAAGGTTTACGAGATTCCCCAGGCCAGCCGCACATCCAAAGGTAAAGCCATAATTAATTTGTTAGAAATGGAAGCGGGTTCCAAGATAAGCTCTACCATACCGGTTAAGGAGTTCTCCGCCGACAAATACCTGGTGATGGTGACCAGGCAGGGGCAGATAAAGAAAACCAGACTTGATGCCTACGGTAATCCGCGCAAAGGCGGAATTATCGGAATCACCCTGGATAAGGATGATGAGTTAATCAGCGTAGAATTAACTGACGGAAATCGCGAATTGCTTATCGGCACCCGCCAGGGCAAAGCTATAAGATTTTCTGAAAGCAAAGTCAGAGACATGGGCAGGCAGGCGCACGGCGTGCGGGCCATTTCTTTAGCTAAGAAAGATAATGTAATTGACATGGTCCTGACCCAGAAAGACTCTACCGTGTTAACAGTTACAGAATTAGGCTTTGCTAAGCGCAGCCCTGTTACGGAATATCGCCTCACCAGCCGCGGCGGAAAAGGGGTCATTAATATGAAGGTCACCTCTAAGAACGGCGAGGCGGTGAGCCTTAAGACCGTAAACGATAATGATGAATTGATGGTGATTACCCAGAACGGAATGTTCTTGCGTTGCGCAATAAAAGACATACGCAGCACAGGCCGCTCTGCCCAGGGCGTGCGCTTGATCAAGCTTCAGGATAAAGACCGCGTCTCTTGCGTGGCTCCTGTGATTGCGGAAGAGGAAGAATAATTATTATTTGTCCCCATCGTCTAGCCTGGTCTAGGACAAGAGCTTTTCAAGCTCTCGACACCGGTTCAAATCCGGTTGGGGACGTTTAGTTCATCCCGCTTCGCGGGACTTCGCTGGATAAAAACTGTAGGAGCTCAAGTGTGCGGAATAATCGGCTATATCGGAGATAAAGAAGCCCAGCCTATACTTTTAAATGGGCTTAAGCGGCTGGAGTATCGCGGCTATGATTCCTGCGGCATGGTTACCTACCTGTATACCAAAAATTCCCTTTCTGTAAGAAAATTCCCCGGTAAAATTAAAGCCCTGGAGGCACTAATTAAAAAAAGGCCGCTTGGCGGTAATATTGGTATCGGCCATTGCCGTTGGGCGACTCATGGCGCGCCCAACCAGGTTAATGCCCATCCCCATTTGGATTGTAAGGGCGAGATCGCCATTGTACATAATGGGATTATCGAAAATTATCTGCAACTAAAAAATGAGCTTATCAAAAAAGGGCACAAGTTTAAAAGCCAGACAGATACCGAGGTGATCGTTCATCTTATCGAGGGTTTTTATCGCCGGGGCACATCTTTAGAAGAGGCAACCAGAAAAGCTTTATGCAGGCTGCAGGGGTCTTTTGCCGTAGGGGTTATTTCTAAGAGAGACCCCGGTAAGCTCATCGGCGCCAGAATGGGCAGCCCTTTGGTGGTAGGCGTGGGCGATGGAGAAAATTTTTTGGCCTCAGATATGCCGGCATTATTGGATTATACCGAGGATACGGTTTTTTTAGAAGATAAAGAGATGGCCGTTTTAACTAAGGATAAAATAAGCATAGTTACTTTATCCGGAAAGCCGGTTAAAAGAGCGTCGGTGCGTATCGCCTGGGATATCTCGCAGGCCCAAAAGCAAGGCTGGCCGCACTTTATGTTAAAAGAGATTAACGAGCAACCAAAGGTTTTAAGAGGAATACTGAGCCAGCGGATCCGGGATGAAAAAGTGAAGATTTTTTTTGAAGAATTAAAGATTCCCCAAGAACAACTTATCGCGGTGGATAGTTTTATGATTGTTGCCTGCGGCACTGCCTATCACGCCGGCCTTTGCGGTAAATATATTTTAGAGGAGTTGTGCAAGAAGCCGGTTAGCGTAGATTTAGCCAGCGAATTCAGGTATCGCGACCCGCTGGTTAACAAAAAAACTTTGGTTATCGCCATAAGCCAGTCAGGAGAAACCGCGGATACCCTGGCGGCGGCCAGGGAAGCCAAGAGAAAAGGCGCGGCGGTTTTAGCAATTTGCAATGTTTTAGGGTCGACTCTTGTGCGTGAATCTGACGGGGTGATTTATACCCACGCCGGGCCTGAAATCGGAGTGGCTTCTACTAAGGCCTATACCGCGCAACTGGTCATCCTCTATTTGTTTGCGTTTTATCTGGCCGACATAACGAAGACCGCTGGTAAAGGACTGCTTTGCACGCTGATTAAGGGTTTGAAAGAATGCGCGCATTTACAAGAGCAGGTGCTAAAAAATCAAGATGTGGTAAAGGCGATTGCGCGCAAGCATTCCCACCTCGGTTCGTTTTTGTTTTTAGGCAGACAGGTTAATTATCCTTCTGCCATGGAAGGCGCTTTAAAGCTCAAAGAAGTTTCCTATATTCCTGCAGAAGGTTATCCCGCGGGAGAGATGAAGCACGGGCCAATCGCGCTTATCGACGAATACCGCGCGGTAGTTTGTATCGCCCCGGAATCCAGGATTTATGAGAAGATGGCCTCTAACATTCAGGAGATACGCAGCCGCCGCGGAAAGATAATCGCTATCGCCACCGAGGGCGACGATAAAATCAAGAATTTGACCCGCGAGGTTATTTATACCCCCAAGGTAGATGAATTTCTTTCTCCACTAATCATGGCGCTTCCTTTACAGTTGTTGGCTTACCATATCGCGGTGAAGCGGGGTTGCGACGTGGACCAGCCGAGAAACCTGGCTAAATCAGTTACCGTGGAGTAATGTTATATATAGTAGCAACGCCCATAGGCAATCTCAAAGATATAACCTTGCGAGCCTTGGAAGTGTTGAGGTCGGTAGATTTGATTGCCTGCGAAGACACCCGGCACACCAAAATATTACTGGATGAATACGGAATCAAAATTCCTACCACCAGTTTTTTCCAGCACAACCGGATCACTAAAGCGCAATACCTGATCAAACTGCTTAAAGAAGGCAAGTCAGTGGCTTTGGTTTCTGATGCCGGCACACCCGGTATTCTTGACCCCGGCTATAACATAATCAATTTAGCGGTAGAAAACAATATCGGAATAACCGTAATTCCCGGCCCGGCTGCTTTTGTAAACGCGCTGGTTCTTTCCGGCAAGCCGGCGCATAAATTCATATTTGAAGGATTTCTGCCTAATAGGCCGATTGCCCGGCGCAACCGCCTGCAAGAATTGGCAAAACTGAAATACACAGTAGTTTTTTATGAATCCTGCCATCGGATCATCGCTGCCTTAGAAGACGTCCATGCTGTGTTTGGGGATAAGGAAATTGCCGTGGCCAGGGAGCTTACTAAGAAATTTGAAGAGATAAAGCGCGGCAGCGCGAAAAGTATTCTAGGCGATTTTCAGAGAGAAAGGCCCCGTGGAGAGTTTGTGGTGGTAGTATAAATATTGCCTTGACAAATTTTAGCCAAGATGCTATATTTATTAAAACATGGGACCTTTAAGCCGGCTCCCGAGAAGCTGGCAAGGTAGAAGAAAATGAACTGTAAAAATAAAATATTGTTAACCCAACTGCTAAAGAATGGCGGTTGGGTTTTTTATTGAGGCCACAACTTACGGAAGCGCCAGCAACGTAAGTTGTCGGCCGAAATAATCCCGACGCATACCCAAAATTATCGAAAAAAGCTAAGGCAACGTATGAGTCGGGATAGCCAAGGGTATAACTCATGATAGAGAAAGCAAGGGTTTTAGATAAAGATGCGCTGAACCGCAGCCTGATGCGCATTGCCCACGAAATTTTGGAGAAGAATAAAGGGACAAAAGACCTTTGCCTTATCGGTATCAGGAATCGCGGGGCTTATCTGGCCCAGCGTTTGGCTGCCTGCATCGAGAAGATTGATGCAGAAAAGATTCCCGTGGGGGTCCTGGATATAACCCTCTATAGGGATGACCTTACCCTGATTACCAACCAGCCGGTTGTGCACAGCACAGAAATAGAATTTGATATCACCGGTAAGAGCCTTATTTTGGTAGATGATGTTTTGTATACCGGCAGGACGGTGCGCGCCGCCCTGGATGCGCTGATAGATTTAGGCCGGCCAAAATCAATACAGCTGGCAGTGTTGGTGGATAGAGGCCATCGCGAGCTGCCCATACGGGCTGATTACGCCGGGAAAAATATCCCGACATCCAAAAATGAAACTATTGAAGTGCATCTGGAAGAAGTCGACGGCAAAGACGAAGTTGTGATTGCGGGGAAGAGCTGATATGGCAACCACTTGGACAAAAAAAGATTTATTGGGGCTGGAAGACCTAAACAGGGAAGAGTTGGAGCTTATTTTAGATACTGCCGATTCTTTCAAGGAAGTTTCTAGCCGCGAGATAAAAAAAGTCCCGGCCTTGCGCGGCAAGACCGTAGTAAACCTGTTTTACGAACCCTCTACCCGGACCAGGGTCTCTTTTGAAGTAGCGGCAAAGAGGTTATCCGCAGACGTGATCAACATCGCCTCGGAGACCTCCAGCGTGCGCAAAGGAGAGACTCTCATCGATACCGGCAGAAATATCGAAGCCCTGAAGGTGGATATTATCGTGATGCGCCATAATTATTCTGGCGCGGCAATAATGCTGGCTCGGCACGTCAATGCCAGCGTGGTCAATGCCGGAGACGGCTGGCACGAACATCCTACCCAGGCGCTATTGGATATATTCACCCTGAAAGAAAAGCTGGGGAAAATAGAAGGTTTAAAGGTAAGCATTGTCGGAGATATCGCTCATTCGCGGGTGGCCCGCTCCAATATCTGGGGGTTGACTAAATTAGGCGCTAAAGTGACGGTGTGCGCTCCCAAAATGCTTATTCCCGCAGGCATAGAGCAGATGGGCGTGGCAGTAAGCCATGATATTGACCAGGCCCTCAGCGATGCCGACGCGGTGAATGTTTTAAGGATGCAGTTTGAGCGCGACGGAGAAAATGCCTTCCCCAAGCAATTGGAATATTTTAAAAATTTCGGCATCACCGAAGAGAGGCTGGAAAAGGCAAAAAAAGATATTATTGTGATGCACCCCGGCCCGATAAACCGGGGGATCGAGATCTCCAGCGAAGTAGCCGACGGGCAGAATTCGGTAATACTGGAACAGGTCACTAACGGTATTGCCGTGAGGATGAGCGTGCTTTTCCTGGTAGCCCAGGCGAACGAGAAATTAAAAGATGAAAATATTAATTAAAAACGGCAGGGTAATCGACCCGGCAAATAATAACGATACTGTGTGCGATATTCTGGTTGAGGGCGCCAAAATTTCGCAAGTCGGAAAGGGTATAAAAATAGATGCCGATAACACTATTGATGCCAGCGGTAAAATAGTCATGCCGGGCATCGTAGATATGCACGTGCATTTAAGGGAGCCGGGCAGGGAAGATAAAGAAACGGTTGCTACTGGCACAAGGGCCGGGTTAAAAGGCGGGGTCACCAGCGTTTTGGCTATGCCGAATACTTCCCCAGCCATGGACAGCGAGGAAAATATAGAATTACTCAAAGATATTATTAAGAAAACTAGCCAGGCAAATGTATTTATCTGCGGAGCAATCAGCAAGGGCCGCCTGGGTAAGGAATTAGCCGATATTAAAGGGATAAGGAACCGTGGGGCAGTGGCTATTTCTGATGATGGGTTATCTGTAGACAGCGCCGAGTTATTAAGCCAGGCATTAAAGCAGGCCAAGGAAGAGGGAATTCCGGTAATTTGTCATTGCGAGGACCAGGTTCTTACCGCGGGAGGAGTAGTTAATCTGGGTTTTACTTCTACCCGTATGGGTTTAAGAGGAATTTCTAAAGAATCAGAATACAAAAGAGTAGAACGGGATATAGGGCTCGCAGAGAAAGCAGGAGCTTGCGTGCATATCGCCCATGTAAGCTGCGCTGAATCAGTAGAAATAATAGCTAAGGCCAAGAAAAAAGGCATAAAGGTGACTTGCGAGGTTACCCCGCATCATTTTTCTTTAACCGATGAAGCGGTGTTAAGGTATGATACCAATATGAAGATGAACCCGCCGTTAAGGACTAAAGATGATCTCGTTGCCATCAAGCAGGCCTTGGCAGAAGGGGTCATAGATGTCATTGCTTCAGACCACGCACCCCATACAGAAAACGAAAAAGAAATTGAATTTGAACGCGCGGAATTCGGGGTAATCGGTTTGGAAACCGAATTAGCGGTAAGTATTACCGAGCTGGTTCAGACAGGCTTATTGAGCTGGAGCGAATTGACCGCCAAATTAGCAATCAATCCGGCCAGGATTTTGAAAATTAATAAAGGAAGCTTAGGCGTAGGCAGCGATGCGGATTTAATCGTGGTTTCTCCTGACGCGGAATGGCAGGTCAAAAAAACAGAACTGGTCTCTAAGTCTAAAAACTCCTCTTTTCTGGGCAGAAAATTAAAAGGCCTGGTTGAATATGCGATTTACGGCGGAAAGATAGCCTATCAATTATGAGGTGGTAATCAATGGAATTCGTAGCTGATTTTCATATCCACTCTAAATACTCCCGGGCCACCAGCAGGGATATGGACGTAAAACATCTTGCCGAATGGGCGAAACTGAAAGGTATCACCCTTATGGGCACAGGAGATTTTACCCACCACCTCTGGCTGGAAGAGTTGAAACACAATTTAGAAGACCTGGGCAACGGATTATTTAAATACCAGGATACCCACTTTATCCTGACTTCAGAAATCAGCAGCATTTATTCTAAAAAAAATAAGACCTACCGGATACATAACATGGTTATCAGCCCGTCGTTTAAAACTACGGACAAAATAAATGAATATTTGGGCCGTTGCGGCAACTTGGCCAGCGACGGCAGGCCTATCCTCGGCTTGGACGCCGCTGAATTAGCCAGGATTGTTTTTGATATTGATGAAAACTGCATGGTGGTGCCCGGGCATATCTGGACGCCATGGTTTTCTCTCTTTGGCTCAATGTCCGGATTTGACAGGATCCAGGATTGTTTTGAGGCTCAGACCCCTAAAATATTTGCTCTTGAGACAGGCCTTAGCTCGGACCCGGCAATGAATTGGCGGCTCTCCGCGCTGGATAAATACACTTTAATTTCAAATAGCGATTCGCATTCACCATCTAAGATCGGCCGGGAAGCAAATGTATTTAACTGCGATCTGGATTATAAAACCATAAGAGAGGTGCTTAAGACTAAAGATAAAAAAAGGTTCTTATACACGGTTGAATTTTTTCCCGAAGAAGGGAAATACCATTTTGACGGGCACCGTTTGTGCGGGGTAAGGCTGTCGCCCGAGGAAACACGAAAGAATAATAACCGCTGCCCGAAATGCGGCAAGCCGGTAACTGTAGGGGTGATGAATCGCGTGGAGCAACTTGCGGACAGGCCCGAAGGCCATGTTCCCCCGGACAGTATTCCTTTTAAGAATTTGATACCTCTTGTTGAGATTATTGCCGATGCCAAGGGCGTATCCAAAACCTCGGTGGCAGTGGAAAGAGATTATCATAGTATTGTTTCTAAGTTTGGCACGGAGTTTGATATCCTGCTGAAAGTGCCTAAAGAAGATTTAATTAAAGGCATGCCTTCCAGGGTCGCCGAAGGTATTATGCGTGTGCGATCAGGCAAGGTTAATATTAAAGCCGGTTATGATGGAGAGTATGGGATAATCTCCATATTTGGCGATGACGAAAAGCCAAAAGAAACAGAGAAGCAATTAAGTTTATTCTGAAAACTTACGCCCCTGTAGCGCAATGGATAGCGCACTAGCCTCCGAAGCTAGTGGTACAGGTTCGACTCCTGTCAGGGGCACCAATTAAAAAATATGCGAAAGAAAATAGTCAGTGTAATTGGAGGGCGAAATTGCACAGCTGAAGTGGAGCAATTAGCCAAAAATTTGGGCAAAAAACTCGCTAAAGTGGTGGATATACTTGTTACAGGTGGCTTAAGTGGAACAATGAAGGCGGTTTGTCAGGGTTTTAAAACAGGCGGCGGTTTAACTATTGGCATATTGCCAGGTTATGACAAAAATGAAGCTAATGAATTTGTAGATATTTCGATTCCTACGGGCTTAGGGTTAGCCAGAAATGTGCTAGTGGTGAAAAGCGCAGACATTGTGGTCGCGTTGCCAGGGAGAGCAGGGACGCTTTCCGAGATTGCCTATTGTTTACAGTTTGGCGTGCCGGTAATCAATCTCAACTCTTGGGATATAAACGGTACAATCAAAGTAAGCAATATTGATCAGGCAGTGGACAAGGCGAAGGAATTATTAGCAAGGAGTAAGCTATGAAGGCAATTTTAATGTTGGAAGATGGCAAGAGTTTTAGCGGCGAGGCATTGAATGCCGGAGCTGATAAAATCGGAGAATTGATATTTAATACAGCGGTAGTGGGTTATCAGGAGATGCTTACTGACCCCGCGAACGCGGGAAAGATTTTGGTGCTTACCTATCCCTTGATTGGCAATTACGGGGTAGCTCCGAAATTCAATCAATCAAAAGGGGTTTGGCCGGCAGGGCTGGTAATCAAGGAAAAAACCCGTATCTTTTCTAATTGGCAGGCCAAGGATAGCTTTGATAATTTTGTCAAAGAACACGGCTTATTGACAATCAGCGAAGTGGATACCCGCACTTTAACCGTGCACTTAAGGCAGAAAGGCCAGATGCTCGGGATAATTTCTATCGCTTCTTTTGAGCCTAAGGAGCTTTTGAAAAAGATAGAGGCATTTAAGAAAAATACGCCGGTGAGTTTATTGCCAAAAATTTCCGTAGCCAAGCCTACCCGTTTAGGCCAGGCAAAAGGAAAGCATGTGGCAATTTTAGATTTAGGCGTCACCAACGGCACCATAAAACAGCTGGAGGCATTGGGCTTGTCTTTGACCATCCTCCCGTTTGATATTCCGGCGGAAGAAGTTTTGCGGATGAAGCTTAGTGGTTTAGTCATCTCCAGCGGCCCGGAAGAAGATGTGGGTTTGCAATCCGTGGTCAATAATGTAAAAGCGCTAATCGGCAAGTTGCCGATTCTGGGCATATCTTGCGGCCATCAGGTTCTGGCGCGGGCTTTAGGCGCTAAAATCAGCAAAATGAAAGTCGGCCATCACGGGGTCAATTATCCTATAAATAATCCGGCGGCTTACAAAGGCGAAATTACCGTGCAGAATCATTCTTACGCGGTAGAGGTTGATTCTCTCAGCAAAATAAAAGAAGTAAAAATTACCGGCTATAATTTAAACGACCGCAGCGTAGAAGAGATGGAGAGCAAAAAACTTAAATTTATGGGAGTGCAATATTCCCCGGTGAGCCCGGGATTTGACGAGATAAACAGTACGTTTAAAAAATTCATTAAACTGCTAAAATAAGGAGTTTTAAGATGCCCAGGCGTAAAGACATAAAAAAGGTTTTAATGATCGGCTCAGGCCCGATAGTTATCGGCCAGGCCTGCGAATTTGATTATTCCGGCTCCCAGGCCTGCAAGGCTTTAAGAGAGGAAGGATATTTTACCATACTGGTAAATTCCAATCCCGCCACGATTATGACTGACCCCGGCATGGCGGATGTTACCTATATTGAGCCGTTGACCGTGGAGATGGTCACTAAAATCATCGCCAAGGAGAGGCCGGACGCCATCCTGCCTACTCTCGGCGGGCAGACCGGCTTAAACCTGGCTTTCTTTTTGATGAAAGAAGGCGTACTGAAGAAATATGGTGTTGAATCTATCGGCGCTTCAGTAAAGGCGATATCCTGCGCCGAGGACCGCGAGCTTTTTAAGAAAGCCATGCAGGAAATCGGCGTGGATGTACCCAAGAGCGGGATCGCCATTTCAGTGGAAGAAGGCATGAAGATCGGGTTAGGTATTGGTTTTCCTTTGATCTTGCGCCCGGCTTATTGTTTGGGCGGAAGCGGCGGTTCAATCGCCTACAACAAAGAAGAGCTGGAGAAATTTCTAGCTAAAGGCCTGGAAACCAGCCCGGTCCATCAAATCCTGGTGGAGCAATCTGTTTTGGGCTGGAAAGAAATTGAGTTTGAGGTGATGCGCGACTGCGCGGACAACGTGATTATGATTACTTCAATGGAAAATGTTGACCCTATGGGTGTGCATACCGGCGACAGCATGGTAGTCGCCCCTGCCCAGACGCTCACTGCCGAAGAGTACACTAATTTCGTGAATCTTTCCAAAAGGATAATCCGCAGGATAGATATTACCGGAGGCGGGGCTAATATCCAGTTCGCCCAGAATCCCGATAATGGCCGCATTGTAATTATTGAAGTGAACCCCAGGCTTTCCCGTTCTTCTGCTTTGGCATCCAAGGCCACGGGTTTTCCCATTGCCCGGGTAGCCACAAAATTAGCCGTGGGTTTTACCTTGCCGGAGGTAATGAACCAGATTACCGGCAAGACCACTTCTTTTTTTGAGCCCACCGTGGATTATTGCGTTTTCAAGATATGCAGGTTTGCTTTTGAAAAATTCCCCCGCGCGGAACGGGTCCTCAATACTTCCATGAAGGCGGTAGGCGAGGCAATGTCCATCGGCAGAAATTTTAAAGAGGCCCTGCAAAAAGGGATCCGTTCTATTGAGATATCGCGTTTTGGTTTCGGCGCCGACGGCAAGGATAAGATTACCGACGAAATGCTTAAGCAGCCGGAAAACGGGTTGATAAAATTAATCAAAGATAAAATACGCGTCCCCAATGACGAGAGGATATTTTACATCAGGTACGCCCTGAAAGCCGGATTGTCCAGCGATGAAATCTGCAGCCTTTCCCATATGGACCGCTGGTTTATCGATAATATGAAAGAACTGGTAGAGCTTGAAGAGAAGATTAAGAAATTCAGGAATAATAAGCCCGACGAAGAAATCAGGATAGCCTTTGATTTGCTGCAAGAAGCCAAGAGAGAAGGTTTCTCTGACCGGCAGTTAGCCTATTTGTTGAATTCCAAGGAGGAGAGAGTGCGAGAGTTACGCAAAAAGCAGAATATCAAGCCAGTTTATAAATTAGTGGATACCTGCGCCGGGGAATTCAGCGCCGCGCAGCCATATTTTTATTCTACCTATGAAACCCAGGAAGAGGCCAGGGTAAGCAAGAATAAAAAAGTCATTATCTTGGGCGGTGGCCCAAACCGTATCGGCCAGGGTATCGAGTTCGACTATTGTTGTTGCCATGCCGCCTATGCCTTGAAAGAAGAGGGGATAGACAGCATCATGGTGAATTGTAACCCCGAGACAGTATCTACCGACTATGATACCTCGGACAGGCTCTATTTTGAACCTTTGACCCAAGAGGATATTTTGAACATCATTGAATTGGAGAAGCCGATGGGTGTGATTGTGCAGTTCGGCGGCCAGACTCCGCTTAATTTAGCTGTGCCTCTGCGTAAAGCGGGAGTGAATCTTTTGGGCACCAGCGCCGACAGTATCGATATCGCCGAGGACAGGAAGCGTTTTAAGCAGATGCTGCACAAGCTTGACCTTCTTCAGCCGGAGAACGGCACTGCCTTTAATTACGAAGAGGCAAAAGAAGTGGCCAGGAAGATAGGTTATCCGGTTTTGGTAAGGCCCTCTTATGTTTTAGGCGGCCGGGCGATGGAGATTGTTTATGATGAGAGCTTATTAGAGAAATTTATCAAAGAAGCAGCTGAAGTTTCCGGAGAACATCCGGTGCTTATCGACAAATTCCTGGAAGATGCTATCGAGGTAGACGTGGACCTGGTTGGCGACAACGAAACTTTTGTTATCGGTGGGATTATGGAGCACATTGAAGAAGCAGGAATTCATAGCGGCGACTCAGCCATGTCTCTGCCCACTTACAGTTTGTCCACGGATATTCTGGACAAGGTCAGGCAGGCAACTTATAAGATGGCCCGGGAGTTGAATGTGGTAGGCCTGATGAATGTGCAATACGCGGTGAAGGACGAAAAGGTTTATGTCCTTGAGGTAAATCCCAGGGCTTCCCGGACAGTCCCGCTTGTTTCCAAGGTAATAGGCGTGCCTCTGGCCAAGCTGGCTACTAAAGTTATGCTGGGCGCGAAACTTAAGGATTTAGGTTTTACCCAGGAAATTATTCCCAAGCACGTCGCGGTTAAAGAATCAGTGTTTCCTTTTAGCCGTTTCCCAGGAGTCGATGTAATCTTGGGCCCGGAGATGAAGTCCACCGGCGAAGTGATGGGCATTGACCGGGATTTTGGTCTGGCCTATATCAAAAGCCAGATTGCCGCCGGGCAGAATCTGCCTAAGAAGGGCAACGTGTTTATTTCTGTACGCGACAAGGACAAAAGAACGGTAGTCTTTATCGCCAAGAAGCTGGAGGATTTAGGGTTTCATGTTTATGCCACATCAGGGACCGCGGCGGCTTTGGAAAAGAGCAATATCAAGGTCGGGGTTTTGCCGAAAATCGCCGAGGGCAGGCCGAATATTTTAGACTTGATGAAAGACGGAAAAATCCAGCTGGTGATCAATACCCCTTCCGGGAGGAGCCCGCGGGAAGATGAAATTAAGATACGTTCACAGGTAATTTTATATAATATCCCTTATACTACTACCATCTCAGGCGCTCAGGCCACGGTAAACGGCATTGAGGCGTTTATAAAGAAAGAGCTGGAGGTAAAGTCTTTGCAGGAATATCATAAGAAAGCGCTAAGCCCAAAGCGCAAGAACGACAAAGGAAAACACAAGAAGGCCTGATGCCGGAACTCCCTGAGGTTGAAACCGTTAAGCGGGGATTAGAAAAGGTGGCCCTGGGTAAAAAGATTACCGAGGTGTGCATCCATAATCCCGCGGTAATACGCGAGCCTTCCCCGGCTAAATTTAAAGCCGGCCTCGCCGGGAAAAAGATTAAAAACATTTTGCGCAAGGCAAAAGTTTTAATCCTGGAGCTGGATAACGGCAAGTCTTTGGTTATCCACCTGAAGATGACCGGCCAGCTGGTTTATCCCGGCAACGGCAAGGCCAGCCGGGTCAGTTTTCGTCTGTCCGACGGAAAAATCCTGGACTTCAACGACCAGCGGTTATTCGGGGAACTGCGCCTGGTTGACGACTGGCGTTCCTTAAAATTTATCCAAGGGTTGGGCCCGGAGCCGTTTGCTTTAAGCGAAGAGGAATTTAAAAAAATGCTTTCGCTGAAAAAAACAAAGATCAAGCCTCTTTTGCTGGACCAGACATTCGTATCCGGAATAGGCAATCTCTATGCCGCGGAGGTGTTGTTTCGCTCCAGGATTCATCCGGAGAGGCCGGCAGCCAGCCTCTCCGGCAAAGAAAAGGAAATTCTTTTTAAAGAGATAAAAGATACCTTGAAAGAAGCCATTCAGCATAAAGGGTCTTCCGTCGACCAATACGTGCAGTTATCCGGAGAGCCCGGCGGTTATCTAAAGTTTCATAAAGTTTATGACCGGGAAGGCAAGCCTTGTTTAGTCTGCAAGACGCCGATAAAAAGGACCAGTCTAGGCGGCAGGGGGACTTATTTCTGCCCCAAGTGCCAGAGGTAATGTATGAAAAAACGCATTAAAACCAACGGGATGATTATAGCTTTGGCGGTTTTATCTTTGGCGGCGTTTCCCGATGTATTTATACGCCGCAGCTTGGGCGGGCCATGGGAGGAGGCCGTTGAAATACTCGGTATAATTTTCATTCTCCTGGGCCAGATTATCCGGGTTTGCGCGCGGGGTTATAAATCCGAACATTCCCGCGATGGCCATACCTTGCTTCAGGGCGGGCCTTACGCGGTAGTCCGTAACCCCATGTATCTGGGGATTTTTTTAATCGGGTTAGGGGTGGTGTTCTTTTTATTTAAATGGTGGGCGGCCTGTATCTTCTTGTTTGTTTTTATCATCCGTTACATCCCGCTTACGCTAAAAGAAGAAAAGGAATTATTTTCCGCTTTTCCCGGCGCATACCGGGATTATTGCAAAAAAGTCCCGCGCATCCTTCCCTCGCCACTTATGGTATTAAAGGCAAATATCAGCGAATGCCTGCCTTTAAAATTGTCCTGGATAAAAAAAGAAATCGGGGCGATAATAGCGGTACTGTTAGCCGCCATTTTCATTAAATCCTGGGAGAATATCAACAACGCAGGTATGAGTATTTTTTTCAGGAGGTCCCTGATATTGATTGCCGCGCTGACCTTGTTTATGGGCCTGGTTATTTACTTAGCCAAGCAAACAGCCCTTTCTAAGAAAAATGGTTCAAATAAAAGCAAAATTAATTTATAATAAAAAAATAAGGAATAATTATTTTCGTTGTGCTATGATAGTTCCTAAAATAGCCCAACAGATTTATCCTGGGCAATTCCTGAGTATCAGGTTAAGCGATAAGCTCCAGCCCCTGCTGAGAAGGCCGTTTAGCGTGCATCGGGTTAATGGGCCTGCCGTAGAAATTTTTTATCAGGTGGTCGGCGAGGGTTCCCGGATTCTATCCGGGAAAAAAGCAGGGGAGTTTTTAAATATCATCGGGCCATTGGGAAACGGTTTTAATCTGCCACCTGTCGCCAATGGCTTTGAGCCTATTTTAGTCGCCGGAGGCATGGGGGTTGCTCCGCTTTTGTTTGCCGCGGAAAGATTGAAGGCTTGCAAGGCGCTTGTTTTTATCGGAGCAAAAACAAAAGACCAGCTTCTTTGCCAGAAGGAATTCAGCAATTTGGGCTGCCGGGTAAAAATTGCTACTGATGACGGCTCGCGGGGTTTTAAGGGAAAAGTTACGGATTTACTAAGACATTTTCTCTCAACCGCGGAAAGCCATCTGCCGGTTATTTACGCTTGCGGGCCGCGGCCCATGTTAAAAGCGGTCAGTTGCCTTTGCCGGGAGTATGATATCCCTGCTGAAATATCCCTGGAAGAGCATATGGCCTGCGGTATAGGCGCATGTTTAGGCTGCGTGGTAAATACAAGGGAAGGATTTAAAAGAGTTTGTAAAGAAGGTCCGGTGTTCAACGCGGATGAAGTAATCTGGCAATAGAAAGGAGGACGTAATGTCCAATATGCCTTTTGTTAGCATTATCATTCCGGTAAAGAATTTTGAGCGCACCATTGAAAAGACTTTTGAATATTTACTCAACGTTGATTATCCCCGTGATTCCTGGGAATGGGTGATTGCCGACGGTGGCTCTAATGACAAGACCATTGAGATTATCAAAAACTGGCAGAAGAAATACCCTTTCATAAAATTAGTAGAAGTCCCAAATTGCCCTTCGCCGGGTTTTGCCCGCAACAAGGCGCTGGAGACGGTAAAGGGGGAATTCCTTTTCTTCACCGACGCCGATTGCGCGCCTAATAAAGAATGGGTCAAAGAGATGCTTAAGCATTTCGCGGAAGACCCCAAGATTGTCGCGGTAGGCGGCGAAGTCTTTACTTTAAAAGTTGACCCCAATAACCTGGTTGAGGCATGGTGCCAGCATTTCCGTTTTAATATGGTCGCGCCCCGTTATGGATTTATAAAAGAAGGATATTATCCTGATTTTCCGAAAGAGCCGCGGCCTTCTGATATCGGCGGGCATAAAGGGTATTTTTTCGGGACCTGCAATGTGGCCTACAGGAAAAAAGCCCTTGATGATTTAGGGCTTAAATTTTGGGAGAGGCCTACCGGTGAAGACATGAATTTAAGTTACGAATGCCGCCGGAACGGGTTGAAATTTTATTTTGCCCCCAAGTCCAAAGTAGACCATATGCACCGCGCGGATTTAAAGGCCTTAAGAAAAGTCTGGGTTACTTATGGCCAGGCCCATTTGCCCCTGATTGACAAATATGTCAAGAAAAACGGGTTAGAGGTTATCTTTCAGTTTTTAAACGGGGCCTCGTTTATGCTGCCCCTGCCGATCAGAGGTTTTGTTTATATCGGGAATTTTCATATGATGCACCTCTTTGCCCTTCTTTTTATCTTGAGCCTGCCTTTCGGGCTGATTTTAAGCGGGCTGGGGTTGAAGATTTTCTCCCTCGTTTCTCTCTTATTGACCCTCTACTTCGGCTTTCAATATGTGAAGTGGAATTTCGACATGGAGCCGAAAAATAAGCTTCATGTCTGGTGCAAGATGAAATACCTGACCAACCTGAGTTTTATCCAGGGTGGGTTGAAAGATTTTAAGAAGTTCAAGATTTTGTGCATTGAGCCGAGCTTCTAAAAATGCAGCCGAATTTAAGCGTTAATATAGGCGGGCTTAAGCTAAAAAATCCGGTAATGGTTGCCTCCGGCACTTTTGGTTACGCCGAGGAGTTTAGCGATTTCCTGGATTTAAAGAAATTAGGGGCGATTGTCACCAAGACCATTACCTTGAGGGCCCGCCGGGGCAATCTTCCGCCAAGGACCTGCGAGACCCCGGCAGGAATGCTTAATTCTATCGGCCTGGAAAATCCGGGATTAGAAATTTTCCTGGAAGAAAAATTGCCTCTTCTGAAGAAATACAATGTCCCGATAATTGTCAGCATTGCCTCTGAAGATGACCCCGGAGAATTTGTTGAACTTGCTTCGCGGATTGACAGGGTAAAGGATATCGCGGCTTTGGAGTTGAATATCTCCTGTCCCAATATCAAAAAGAAAAATTCAAAAGGCGAAAGCAAAAATTTAATCGCCCAGGATACCCGGGCAACTTATAATCTGGTAAAGGCGGTGCGCGGCAAAACCAGGAAAGTAATTATTACCAAGCTATCTCCAAATGTCACCAGTATTGTTGAAATCGCCCTGGCTGCCCAGGACGCCGGAAGCGACGCGGTTTCTTTGATTAATACACTTATCGGCATGAGCATCGATATCAAAGATAGAAAACCCAAGATAGCCGCGGCTACCGCGGGTTTAAGCGGCCCGGCAATCCGGCCGGTCGCGGTGAGAATGGTCTGGGAAGTATATCAAAAGGTAAAAATTCCCATTATCGGGATGGGTGGTATAATAGATACTTCAAGCGCCCTGGAATTTTTTCTTGCCGGCGCGTCGGCAATAAGCGTAGGGACAGCCAATTTTATTGACCCCGGGGTCAGCGGGGAAATCATTTCCGGCATTAAAGAGTATTTATCCAAAAATAAAATCAAAGATATTAAACAGCTTATCGGGAAGATTAAACTATGAAGCCAAAGATCATTCTTGCCTTAGACGTAGTTGATCTAAAAAAAGCAAAATATTTTGTGAATAAGCTCTACCCGAGAATAAAAATATTCAAGGTAGGGATTCAGCTTTTTAGCGCAAGCGGGCCGGGGATAGTCGAGTTTATCAACAAAAAAGGGGCAGAAGTATTCTTAGACCTGAAATTTTTTGACATCCCCAATACCGTGGCAAATGCGGTGCGCCAGGCAGTCCGCCTGAAAGTAAAAATGCTTACCCTGCATATTTTAGGCGATGAAGAAATGCTCCGGCAGGCGGTAGCTGCGGCAAAAGACGAGTCAAAGCGGCTTAAGGTTAAGCGCCCTTTATTGATCGGGGTTACTGTTTTGACCAGCAAGGAAGCCAATTCCAGCGATGTTTTGACTTTGGCAAAAATCGGGCTGGAGAGCGGCCTGGACGGAGTGGTCTGTTCGGTAAGGGAAGCGGCTTTATTAAAAAGAAAGATTAATAAAAGATTTGTTATTGTCACGCCGGGTATAAGGCCGACAGGGGTTAATCGCAATGACCAGAAGAGGACAGCTACGGTCGCAGAAGCTGTCCGGGCGGGCAGCGATTTCCTGGTAATAGGCAGGCCTATACTGGAGGCCAAAGACCCGGTTAAGGTAGCAGAAGGATTGCGGGCGATTAGCTCAGCTGGTTAGAGCGTCTGACTTACATTCAGAAGGTCAGGGGTTCAAGTCCTCTATCGCCCACCATAAAAATTTGTTGCAATTGATTTTGTTTTAGGTTACAATTACCTCTTCTGTTCGGGCCCGTGGTGCAGCCTGGTTCAGCACGTCAGATTGTCGATCTGAAGACCGCGAGTTCAAATCTCGTCGGGCCCGCCAGTTGTTAATTGAAGCGAAATACCCCTTGACAAATTTAAGTTATTGTGTTAAATTTTAAATAAGCACAAGGTTTGTGCTTGCAAGGAAAGAACAAAGAAGCGTTCTCAAAAAGAACGCTTCTTTTATTTTACCGGGCTTTCCTTTTCAAAGTCAGAAAAACCGGATAATGACGTCCTTTTTAGCAGGGAGTGCTGCTGATTAGGGCGTTTTTATTTGTGGGACAATGGCGTTCTTCTTTATCCAATTATGGACAGAGGAGCGCTTTTTTATTTTACCTGCCTGCCTATTTTATAGGCATAAGGAGTGATTTGTTATGCAGAACATATCTTATGAAGAACAGATAAGCGCTTTAACCAAAATAAGTAAAGCCATTTCTTCCGATATTTATTTAGAAGATATCCTGCGCTTAATTGTTACAGTGACCGCGGAGATGATGGATTCGAATATCTGCTCATTAATGCTTATTGATGAGAAGAAAAACGAGCTGGTGATTCGGGCAACCCAAAGCATCAGCGAAGGGTACAACAAAAAGCCTCCTTTAAAAATCGGGGAAGGGGTTGCCGGCAAGGTGGCAAAAGAAAATAAACCCATGGCCATTAAAGATGTGACTAAGGAAAGGGAGTACAAACATAAAGATTTAGCCAAGAAAGAAGGCTTATGCTCGCTTTTATGTGTCCCCCTGACAACTAAAGGGAAGATTATAGGAGTAATCAATTGTTATACTTCCAGGCCGCATGATTTCAGCGAAACCGAGATTAATATCCTGACCTCTGTAGCTAATCAGGCGGCAGTGGCCATTGAAAATGCCGAGTTGATGGTAAAAAGCAAAGTAATCCAGGAAGAACTGGAAACTCGTAAGAGAATTGAGCGGGCCAAAGGGATACTGATGAGCGAGGGCGGCATTACCGAGGAACAGGCTTATTTAAAGATCCGAAAATACAGTATGGACAGCCGCAAGACCATGCGCGAAGTTGCCGAAGCAATTATCTTAGCGGCGGATATGAAGAAAATAACAGAGACAAAAAAAACATAAGCTCATATGGCCAATGTTACTTAGTCCCGAGGTCGGGACTTAAGAGTATGAGCAAAACCAAGAAGGAGGAGGGTTGCGATGAATTTGCAAAGGCCAAACGCAAACGATGCGACCGGAACGTTTAACCGGTCAAAAAATGTGGTGCCAGGGTCAGGCATCTGTTCACGGTGTGTTGACGGGTGTAAGGGCAATTGCGAAGTTTTCAAGGCGTCTTTCAGAAGCCGGGAAGTAATTTATCCCGGACCTTTCGGAGAGATTACCGCCGGCGGCGATAAGAATTATCCGGTGGATTATTCGCACTTGAATATTCAAGGGTATGCATTAGGGGCAAAGGGTTTGCCTTCCGGAGCAGAAGGTAATCCGGACAATACCAAATTTCCCGATGTTAATACCGAAACGGAATATGGCTGGAATTCAAAGGTAAAAATGAAAGTCCCTGTTTTTACCGGGGCTTTAGGTTCAACAGAAATTGCCAGGAAGAATTGGGAACAGTTTGCTATCGGAGCGGCTATATCGGGGATTACTCTTATATGCGGTGAAAATGTCTGCGGCATAGATCCCGGCCTTGAGCTGGATAGCAAAGGAAAGATAAAGAATTCGCCGGATATGGACCGGCGCATCGAGATTTACAAAAAATTCCACCAGGGTTACGGCGAGATACTCGTACAGATGAATGTCGAGGATACTCGTTTAGGGGTGGCAGAATATATAAGCAAGAAACATAACCTTAAAGCGATAGAGTTAAAATGGGGCCAGGGCGCCAAGTGCATCGGCGGAGAAATAAAGGTAAAAAGCCTGGAAAGAGCGCTGGAGTTACAAAAGCGCGGGTATATTGTTACCCCTGATCCATCTCTTGAAGCCAATCAAAAGGCTTTTAAGGACGGCGCGATAAAAGAATTTGAGCGCCATTCACGGTTAGGTTTTGTCTCGGAGGAGGCATTCTTAGCTGAAGTCGCAAGATTAAGAGGGTTAGGTTTTAAGAGAGTTACTTTAAAAACTGGCGCTTACTCTATGCGCGAACTGGCTATGGCGATAAAATATTCTTCGCTGGCTGAGATTGATCTTTTGACCATAGACGGGGCAGCCGGCGGCACAGGGATGAGCCCCTGGCGGATGATGGAAGAGTGGGGGATACCCACCTTCTATTTAGAGGCGCTTACCTATGAATTTTGCCAGAAGTTGACTAAGAAGGGCATGCGCGTTCCGGATATAGCCATAGCCGGAGGGTTTTCCAATGAAGACCATATCTTTAAAGTCCTGGCGATGGGTGCTCCCCATGTTAAGGCGGTTTGTATGGGTAGGGCCCTGATGATTCCCGGGATGGTCGGTAAAAATATAGCTAATTGGCTTAAGGAAGGGAATCTTCCCGTTACGGTATCGGAGTACGGCAAGACAGAAAAAGAAATTTTTGTTTGCTACGAGGAATTGCTTGAACAATACGGTAAAGAAATGAAAGATATTCCGCTGGGCGCTGTGGGTGTATATTCTTTTGTCCAGAAAATCAAGGTCGGGCTGCAGCAGTTGATGGCAGGAAGCAGGAATTTCAGGCTAAACACCATTTCTCGCGCTGACCTGATGAGCTTGACGGAAGATGCGGCAAAGATTTCCGGTATTCCTTATGTCATGGATGCTTATCGTAAAGAAGCAGAGGCGATCCTTGACGGTAAGGAGACTGGAAGACGGATAAACCACAATAACCATAAGAAATTACAGGTAGCAGTGGGGAGGTGACCCATGGAGAAGAAAGGATTGTGTATTTCCTGCGTAAAAGACAGGGATTGCATTTTTTCCGGAAAGTCGTCTGTCTGGGAATGCGAAGAGCACAGCTTTGGCCAGGTAAAAGCAGCCAAGGCGAGCAACGAGTGCAGCGCGTTATCTGAAACTCAGGAGTTGGAAGAGCAAGAATAATAACCCGTAAAAAAAGACAGTGTTGTCTATGCGGTTAGTTGTTGAAGAATAGTTTTCAAGCAGTAGACTAAGGCGTCTTTTATCCAAAGCAGGGGTGAAGGGCGCCTTTTTTTGTTCGGAGGTGAAGCAAGTTGAAGAAAGAGGGTTTACGTATAGCTTTGGCGCAGATAAATTGCACAGTCGGGGATTTACAGGGTAACCTCGGCAAAATAAAAGATTATATCCGGAAAGCAGAAGAATTGGGGGCGGATATAATCGCTTTTCCGGAATTGGCCATTACCGGTTATCCTCCGGAAGACCTTTTGCTTAAGCCTAAATTCGTCCAGGATAATTTAGAAGGCTTAAAAGAGCTGGCTAAATCCGTTAATCAAATTGTAGTAATCGTTGGTTTCGTAGATATGAAAGGAAAGAGCCTCTATAATGCAGCAGCAATAATTTATGCCGGAAAAATTACCGAAATATATCATAAGGCCCATCTTCCCAATTACGGCGTGTTTGACGAGAAGCGTTATTTTGAAATTGGAGATGCCCCGCCGGTTTTTAGATTCGGAGAGTGTATATTCGGGGTAAATATCTGCGAAGATATCTGGCATAAAGAGGGCCCGGCCGCAGCGCAAGCCGCCTCCGGCGCAGGGCTGATTTTTAATATTAACGCCTCTGTTTATCATATGGATAAGATCAAAGAAAGAGAAGAGATTATTAAGGCGCAAGCCAAAGCCAACCATGTGTATATTGTTTATACAAATCTGGTAGGCGGGCAGGATGAATTAATTTTTGACGGCCGGAGCATGGTTTCGAATAACAAAGGGAAAATAATAAAAAGGGCGGAGGCATTTAAGGAAGATTTAGCGGTTTTTGATTTGGATATTCCCGCAAGAAGGGTCAAATCTCCAAAGAGAATAATTACGATTGCGGATAAAGTGCCTTATAAAAATAAAATTTGGCTGTCTCAAAAAGAAGTCAAGCCCTTAGAGCCTGTAGCCGAAATTTATCAGGCATTAGTTTTGGGTCTTAAGGATTATGTGGCTAAAAACGGTTTCCAGAAAGTAGTTATCGGCTTAAGCGGGGGGATTGATTCTGCGCTGGTGGCTGCTTTAGCTGTTGATGCCATAGGTAAAGACAATGTCGCCGGAGTTTTCATGCCCTCGCGTTATTCATCGGAGGAGTCTGAAACCGACGCAAAACAATTAGCGGGAAATTTGGGGATAAAGCTTGTAATTACATCAATAGAACAGATGTATAAGATGTACCTTTTGGCGCTGGAGCCGCATTTTGCCGGATTAGGCAGGGATATCGCCGAGGAGAATTTACAGGCGCGCATCAGGGGCAACATTCTCATGGCGTTCTCTAATAAATTTGGCTGGTTAGTCTTAACCACGGGAAATAAATCCGAGATGAGCACCGGTTACGCTACGCTTTACGGGGATATGGCCGGAGGCTTTGCCGTAATTAAAGATGTGCCTAAAACATTGGTTTATAAATTAGCCGGATATAGGAATTCTTTATCTCCGGTAGTTCCTGAACGGGTATTCACTAAAGAACCTACGGCCGAACTCAAGCCTAACCAGAAAGATCGGGATACCCTGCCTGCTTATGAAATTTTAGACCCGATACTTAAAGCCTATATTGAAGAAGATAGGAATTTAAAAGAAATTACCAGTTTAGGTTTTGAAAGCGAAACCGTAGGAAGGGTATTGGTTATGGTAGACAAAAGCGAATATAAGCGCCGGCAATCGCCTCCGGGGATCAAAATCACCCCTAAGGCGTTTGGAAGAGACCGCAGAATGCCCATTACAAATAAATACAGAGGATAAGATGGATTTCCAGACGTTGGTAAACAGGATATCGCCAAAATTAAAAGGAATAACCCATAGGCTTAATGGGCATTTTACTTTCTTTAATGATGAAGACTTATATCAGGAAGCGATGTCGCATCTTTGGATAGATTATAATGGCGGAAAACTGTTTGATAAGACCGATAGCTATATCTTACAGGGTTGCTATTTCCATCTTAAGAATCATATTCGTAAAGTCCAGGATAAAGCCTGCCTGGTCAGCATGCATACCTTGATAGGCGAAAAAGAAGATACGGAATTAGAAAGTCTTCTCTGCTTAGAAGATCCCAGGTCGTGCTTTGAAGATACCCACAACAAGATTTTAATCGAAGAAATCCTGAACGACGGCCTGACCGCAAGAGAAAAAGAAGTTTTTTCCCTCTGTTTGGAAGGCCTGACCACGAGAGAAATCGGAAAAATATTGGGCATATCCCACGTGATGGTGGTAAAATTAAGAGGCAAGATTAAAGATAAATGCCAAAAATTCAAAGAAATTGTTTAACCGGGGTTACCAAACCCGG
>Ga0247841_10004308_pt1 | contig 24695 bp, 17 predicted proteins | sample LaCruzMarch2015__2_FD_192410 | JGI IMG/M metagenome (GOLD analysis project Ga0247841, IMG submission 192410) | Freshwater microbial communities from meromictic Lake La Cruz, Castile-La Mancha, Spain - LaCruzMarch2015_18m | ecosystem: Environmental > Aquatic > Freshwater > Lake | place: Spain... | reverse complement strand
GGGCTATATATCCGATTCGGACCTTCACCTGCTGAGGCTGACGGACAAACCGTCCGAGGTGGTCGAGATCGTCAGCAGCTGGTACCTCAGGCAGGCCATAGTGGGCAGGCAGGCCATTGATTAACCTATCGTTCCACGGCGCCGCACGCACGGTCACGGGTTCGCGGCACCTGCTCGACGTCAACGGCTACCGTATACTGCTCGATTGCGGGCTCTTCCAGGGCCGCCGGGCGGACACGTACCAGCGCAACCTCAATTTCCCCTTCGACCCCAGGTCCATCGATTCCGTCATTATCTCGCACGCCCACATGGACCACATAGGCGACCTGCCCAACCTGGTGAAGCAGGGCTTCAGCGGAGATGTAAACTGCACCTCGGCCACGCTTGACCTGGCCAATATCATGCTCACCGACTCAGCCAAAATACAGGAAAACGACATACGTTATGTCAACAAGGTGCGCCGCAGGCACAACCAGCCGCCGGTGGAACCACTGTATGATTCGACAGATATACCCCCAACCCTGAAACTGCTGCGGGGCAATTCTTATGACCGCTCCTTTGACCTCTGCAGCGGCGTGAGCGTCACCTTCCGCGATGCCGGCCACATACTCGGCTCGGCCATCTCCGTGATCAATATAAACGACGGCGAGAGGAAACTGTCGGTCTGCTTCACCGGCGACCTGGGCCGCAACGACATACCGATTATCCGCGACCCCTGCGTAGTTACCGATGCGGACGTGCTGATCATCGAAAGCACCTACGGCAACAGGCTGCACACCGATATCAAGGCGGTACTGGACAAGCTGGCCGCTGTAATCAACGAAACCGTCTCGAAGGGCGGCAAGCTCATAGTGCCGTCCTTCGCCCTCGAGCGGACGCAGGAACTGGTCTACTGCCTGCACCAGCTTAAGCTGGCAGGCCGCATACCTGATTTCCCCGTTTATGTCGACAGCCCGCTGGCCATCGACGCCACCGACATCTTCAGGGTGCACCCGGAGTGCTACGATGCCGAGACTGCCGAGTTCCTGAGGACGGTGGCCGACCCCTTCGGCTTCCGCGGACTGCGCTACGTCTCGACCGTCGAGGAATCCAAGCACCTCAACGATGTGAAAACTCCCATGATGATCATCGCGGGGTCGGGCATGGCAGAAGCCGGGCGTATACAGCACCACCTCAAGAACAACATAGGGGACCCAAAGAATACCGTGCTGATCGTGGGCTGGCAGGCGGAGAACACGCTCGGCCGCAAGATCGCGGAAAAGTGGCCGGAGGTAAGCATCTTCGGGGAAACATTCAAGCTGCGCTGCCGTGTGGAGATATTCAACGAATTCAGCGCCCATGCGGACCGCAACGACCTGATCAGGTGGGCCGGGGCGGGCAAAGAAAAGTGGCAGCAGGTGTTCGTGGTGCACGGCGAGGAGCAGTCGGCACTGTCGCTGGCCGACGCGTTCAAAGAAATGGGCCTGCGCGGCGTGACGGTCCCGCAGGACGGCCAGGCCTTTGAACTGTAGGTCGTCAAATCTCCCAATGTAATAAGGCAGAAGACTATTCGAATGGCCAAATTTTACCCGCACAACCTGGCTGACCTGCGCCAATCGTGGGATGACATCTACCATCGTTCGCAGGGCGCCCCGCTCTTCTCGTCGCCCGGCTGGGCCGGAGCCTGGTGGAAACATTTCAGCGCGGGAAGCACGTTGTCGGCCGGGTCGGTCGAGGAAGACGGCGCAGTTATCGGCATAGCGCCACTGCGCCTGCAGGACGGGGAGCTGCACTTTATAGGCAGCGACAACCTGTTCGATTACCAGGACTTCGTAATCGAAGACGGCAAAGAGCAGGTTTTCTGCCGCGCCCTGCTGGAGCACCTGTCCCGCAGCGGGGCGGCGGCGCTGGACATGGCCCCCCTGCTGCCCGGCTCCAACGCTTACCAGTCGCTGGTACCTGTTGCACGCGAGCTGGGGATGGAGGTGACCTCCGTCCCGGACGAGGTCACTGTGTCAATGGAACTGCCGGCCGGCCTGCCGGCATACCTTTCGCTGCTGAGCGGCAAACAGCGCCATGAGCTGCTGCGCAAGGAGAGGCGGCTCAACGAGGAAGGAGAAGTATCCTACAGGGTAAAAGACGAGGCGTCAGCAGAGGACACAGACCTCTTCCTCAACTTCTTCCGTGAGAGCAGGGGGGACAAGAACAGGTTCCTTACGCCGAGCGTGGAGCTATTCATGAGGGACATAATCTCCTCCAGCCAGGCCGGCGGCATGCTGCGGCTGGGGATACTGGATTTGAACTCCACGCCCATAGCGGCCACCCTGTGCTTTGAATACCGGGACGGCATGTACCTTTACAACAGCGGCTACTCACCAAATTACCGCTGGCTGAGCGCCGGGCTGCTTTCCAAGTACTACAGCATCCGGGACAGCATCGTCCGTGGAAAGACGTACTACGATTTCCTCAAGGGGGCTGAACAATACAAGTTTCACCTGGGCGGTAAGGAGACCGGCCTTTTTAGATGTATAATAAAGTTTTAGGCGCCCCTTAACGGGAATAATTTGCTTATGCACAATTTACGTATCGCGCTGCTCAGCATGCACAGCTGTCCCTGGAGCAGGCCGGGAGGCCGCTACACGGGCGGCATGAACATATACATCCAGAACCTTTCCCGGGAGCTGGGAAAGCTGGGGGCGTCCACAGACATATTCACCTGCTCACACCATGGCGACGAGCTGTGCGGCCTGTGCCTACCTTCCGGCAATGTCAGGCTGATACACTTGAATACCGGCTGCTGCGACCGGGTGGCAGAGTCCGGGCAGGCCGGCTACGCCGGCAGCCTGGCGCAGGCGGTTGACGCCTACCGCCGCGAGATGGGCCTGCGCTACGACCTTATCCACAGCCACTACTGGCTTTCGGGGCTGGCAGGCAACCGCCTGAAGGAGTTGTGGGGGGTCCCGCACATCAGCATGTTCCACACCCTGGGCGCGCTCAAGAACGGCTCGCCGCTGGGGACTGTAGAGCCTGCCTCCAGGATATACCATGAAAGGTCGGTCATAGCTGAATGCGACCGCGTGATCGCCTCCACGGCGGCCGAAAAAAGGGAGCTGGTCAACCGCTACGGCGCCCCTGCTGACAGGGTCAGCGTCATCCCCTGCGGCGTAGACGTCTCGCTCTTCCGCCCTGTCGACAGGCAGGCCGCCAGGGCCGCCTGCGGCATACCCGATAAGAAAACACTGCTCTTCGTGGGCCGTCCCGATCCCATCAAGGGGCTGGAAAACCTGCTGCGGGCAGCCTCGATGATTGACCGTGACAGCGATTTTCAACTGCTGGTAACCGGGTGTGATAACCGCTATACGGGTGAATGGCGGCAGGGTGCGGAGGATGTGAGGGACCGCTTCATCTTCGCAGGGCCGGTCGAGCATGAGAAGATGTACCTGTACTACAACGCGGCAGACCTCTGCGTGATACCGTCGTACTATGAGAGCTTCTGCCTCACCGCGCTTGAATCGGTGGCCTGCGGCACACCCGTCCTGGCAACCCCGGTGGGCGAGATACCGCAGATATCCCGGTTGTCGGCTTTATGTAAAATCATCCCCGACAACAGCCCTGCCGGGCTGGCACAGCATATCGGCAACTTCCTGGCCGGGAACGGACAGGACGCAGGCCGGCCCGGGCCGGAACTCTCACTCAACTACGGCTGGGACGCAATTGCCCGCAGGATAACCCTCGAGTACGAAGAGGTTTGCAGCACTCCTGTATTTGCCGCCAGGTTGGCGGCCAGGTAAATAGTCAAATACCGCCAGGGGAATATTTTATGACAGAGAAATTCGACCTAATGATAATAGCCCCGCACCCCGATGACCCCGAGTTCGGCATCGGTGGCACGGTGGCGAAATGGACGAAGGAAGGCAAACAGGTTGTATACATCATCTGCACCAACGGCAACAAGGGCAGCGACGACCCGGCCATAACGCCCGCGCAGCTGACAGAAATCAGGCGGGCCGAGCAGATGGAGGCAGCGCGCTCCGTAGGCGTATCCGATGTAGTCTTCCTGGAACACGACGACCAGTCAATCGAGGACACGCCGGAGTTCCGCAAGGAGCTGGTAAAGATGATCCGCACATACAAGCCCGACGTGGTGGCGGCCCCTGACCCCTACAGGAAATATGTCTGGCACCGGGACCACCGTATCACCGGGCAGGTGGTGCTGGACGCGGTCTACCCTTTTGCCAGGGACAGGCTGGCCTACCCCGACCTGGCGAAGGAAGGCTACCAGCCGCACAAGGTCAAGGAACTGCTGTTCTGGGGGGCGGAGCAACCCAACCACTTCAGCGACATAACGGCCACCTTCGGCAGCAAGATCGCAGCGCTCAGGTGTCACAAGAGCCAGGTGGGCCATTTCCCGCCCGGCTGGGAAGATGCATACAGGAACGTGCTGTCAAACTACGGCAAAGACCACGGGTACGACGTGGCCGAGACATTCTACCGCGTGGTGCTGCCGCCTTAGCGCAATGGTAGCGGCACCACCGTCAATTGCGTTGGCTTTATAACAAAGTGCGCGGTTAACGGAAAGATACACACCCGGGCCAGCGTGGCTTCAGTACCGACCAGGTGCCAGTTTTGCTGATATAAGATTTTACCCTGCGGGCTGCACCTGAGTGTCACACATTATTAAACTCGAACCTGCCGCTTTTGAAAAGCTCCAGGCAGACATCCACTACGTCAGGATCATATAGCTTGCCCCTGTTCTTTGATACTTCCTCCAGTGCCTTATCGACGCCCAGTGCCGGCCGGTAGGGACGGTGTGAAGCCATAGCTTCAATTACATCTGCCACCACCAGTATTTTAGATTCTAACAGGGTATCCTCACCCTTTATCCCTCCAGGATATCCCGAGCCGTCCAGCCTTTCATGGTGCTGCAGGACTGCCTGCGCAACAGCACCTGGGAAATCCATGCCTTTGACAATTTCGTAGCCGTACCGAGCATGGGTTTTTATCAGGTTAAATTCGATTTCCGAGAGTCGTCCGGGTTTGCTCAGGATATCTGACGGTATATACATTTTCCCGATATCATGGATCAGTGCCGCCGTCCTGAGTTGCTCAATGCGGGTTTCTTCCAGCTGCATTTCGCCGGCTATGGCCGTTGCCAGGTCGGCCACCTTCTGCTGGTGACCTGCCGTATACGGGTCCCTCATTTCCACGATTTTGACCATGGTATTGATGGCGTCATTCAAGGTTTTCTGTAGAGATTCGTAGCTTTTTAACAGTTTTTCTTTGGATAACTTGCGCTCGGTGATAACATCGAATACCACAACAAAGTACTCTTTTTGCGGGCTGTACACCGATACGGAAAACCACATCCCCAGTGCAGATACATATGTCTCAAACATCTCCGGCTTGCCGGTCAGAGCCACCCTGCCGTAGACCTCGATCAATTCACGGTTGGTCTCATATATGCCGGGGATTACCTCGGATACTTTTCTCCCTGTAACGTTCTTTAAGCCCGTCTGTGTTTCAAACGCGCTATTAACTGCAAGATAGATGAAGTCCCGAGGCTGGTCTTGCTCAAAAAGCATACGACAGTAGGCAAACCCGTTGAGCATGTTATCGAATAAGGAACGATATAGCTGTTCGCTCTCCTTCAATGCCTCTTCGACCCTCTTGTGTTCGGTTATATCCTGTAATGAGCCGAACAGACGTACAGCCCGTCCGCCCGTACCCATCTCGGCGATACCACGTGCCATACACACCCGTGTCTGACCGTCTTTCCGAAAAGCCCGGAGTTCAAGCTCGTAAGAGGTCCCATCGGCAATGCAGACTTCGACAGCCTGCCGCAGGCGCGCCATGTCATCGGGGTGATAAAAGGCTGGATGCTCAGCGAAACTGGGCGCGCCCTCCTGCGGGTCCCGCTGGAAGATGCGGAACAACTCGTCCGACCAGGTCACCGTGTCCGATGCGACATCCCATTCCCAGCTACCGATATGGGCAATACCCTCGGTACGCGCAAGCATTATCTGTTCCCTCTGCAACAAATCGTCGGCCTGCTTGCGCGCGGTGACGTCTTCGTAGATGGCTACGATTTCACCTGAAGACAGCCTGTAGACGTAGCTGTCACGCCAGCCGCTTATCCTTTCGTCATGATACCATCTAAGGGGATGACGCTCGGGCATTCCTGTGCGCCACACTCTCTGTAAGACCTCAATAAGGCCGAACTCTTTTACGCCCGGGAAGACCTGGAGGAGGCTTTTGCCGATGAGGTCTTCCTTCTTAACATTCTCTATGCTTTCGGCAGCCCGGTTGAAATCCCGTATGATGAAATCTTCGCCGTCCGCCGCGGCCTCATAAATAGCCACGCCGTTTTTGCTATAGTTGACCAGATCCTGGTAGCGTAACTCGCTCTCCCTTAGCCTCTCCTCGAAGTTACCGGGATCGTTGAATTCACGCGCTTCATCTTCGGGCTGTTTAATTGCCTCTGGTTCTTTAGGTCGTTTTTTTTCGTCCATTTTCTATCAACTTGTCCTGATATATGTCACACCGTTTTAAACATAAATTTACCGCGGTTGACGAGATCTTTGCAGATATCCACCACCTTAGCATCATATAATTTCCCACTGCCATCAGAAATGACCTGTTTCCCCTTCTCGCTACCGGGTGCTTCAGGCCGCCACGGGCATGCATTACAAGATTGATCCATGACATCCGATACAGTTATTATACGTGCCTCCTGTGAAATCCGGCTTCCTTGCAGATTATGCGGATAACCGGACCCGTCGAGGAGCTCATGATGCTGCATTATCACCTCCGCAACGGGCCAGGGGAACTGTATGCCCTTTACGATTTCGTAACCCCCCTGAACGTGAGAATGCAGAATGGCGAGCTGATCTTCATCCAGTTTATCCGGCTTGCTGAGTATCTCGATAGGCACCATTGACATCCCCAAGTCATGGAGTAGAGCGGCTATATAGATAAAATCAATGCGGTCCTGGTTAAAACCCATTTCCTCTGCGATTTTACTGGCCAGCTTCGCTACCCTCCGCTGATGTGCCGCAGTATAAGGATCACGCATCTCGGTCACCTTAACCAGTGCTTCAACCGCCCCATCGACTATTTCCCTCTGCTGATCAAGGGATTTCTTGAGCTGCATCTCCAACTTATTACGCTCTTTTGCATAGATGAGTGCGGAGCAAATCTTGTGCCCATCGATCTGTCCCTTGACCAGGTAGTCCTGAGCCCCCTGGCGCACGGCTTCGATGCTAATAGCGTCATCAGATAGATGGGTCAGGATGACGATAGGCATCAGAGGGAACATCGTTTGCACCCGTTTCAGTGTATTAAGCCCCTTGCTATCAGGCAATCCGAGATCAAGCAATACAGCTGTGAAATCAGTCTTTGAAAGCATTTCAATGCCGGCTGCCAGCGTCTCCGCGCAGGTTAGCTCGATGATGTTCGGGTTATATTCACTAATCAGCTCATTTATAAGCCTTGCATCAGCAGGGTTATCCTCGATGATCAGTATATGCATTTTCTCATTCTCCAAGGCAGTCACCTCCAACCTCAAGGCTACTCAATATGGCGCAAACTTTTAAAAAATCTAATGGCTCCTAGATACACCGTTGGGTGGCAGCTTCACAATTTCAAACCAGAAGTTCTCGATGCCAGTTACTACCTTGGAAAACTCATCCAGGTTGAGCGGCTTGGTCACATAGCAGTTGGCATGCAGGTCGTAGCTCTTAATGATGTCCTCCTCAGCATCTGAAACCGTAAGTATGACCACCGGGATGCGCTTCAGTTCGGGATCTTCTTTAATCTCCTTAAGAGTCTTGCGCCCGTCCTTGCGAGGCATGTTCAGGTCGAGCAGGATAACATCCGGGCGGGGCATTTTTACATATTGGCCCTGTTTGCGCAGGTATGCCATTGCCTCCACGCCATCCGGCACATGATACAGCGTGTTATTGATTTTAAAATCCTTCATGGCTTCCTTTAGCATCCTGGCATCGGCTGGATTGTCCTCGACCAGCAAGATAATAATTGGCTCTCCGTGTCTCTGACCTGTCATGATTGGTTACCTCCTTTAATCGGAATAGTAAAATAAAAGGTTGCACCTTTGCCGGGTTCTGATTCTACCCAGATCCGCCCACCATGCCGCTCCACGATCTTCTTGGCCACAGCCAGACCAAGACCTATGCCAGGCACCTCGCGACTCTGAAGACGCTGGAAAATGACGAAAATCTGCTCTTTGTATTCAGGTTCGATGCCAATGCCATTATCCCTGACCGCGAAAACGTATTCGCCGTCCCCCTTCGCGGCAGAAATGTGGATGCATGGCGGTTCGCTACTGCGATACCTGATGGAGTTGCTTATCAGGTTCTGGAAGAGGCGGGTAAGCTGCGCCCGGTCTGCAAAGATCTCGGGCAACGGGTCATGTGTGATTTTAGCCTTGTTCTCATCAATTGCCTTTTTGAGATCGCCAACCACATGATTTACAACTGATTCGCAATTCACTATCTCCAAGGGGTCACCCCTTGTTTCCACGCGGGAAAATTCCAGCAGTCCACCAATCATATTCTGCAGGCGGTTAGCCGCGCTGACAGCGAAATCTATGAACTCCTGCGCATCCTTATCAAGCTTCGTTTTATAGCGCTTTTCCAGCAATTGCATATAGCTGGATATGGTGCGCAGTGGCTCCTGCAGGTCATGCGAAGCTACGTAGGCGAAACTTTGCAGTTCGGTGTTGGAACGCCCCAGCTGCTCAGTCTTTTCGGCCAGAATCATCGCAGCCTGCTTGCGCTCGGTAATATCGCGAGTAAATACACACATCCGTCCGTTATTAATCGGTAAGTAGTTAACACTGATCTCAACTTCAAGAATCCTGCCATCCTTACGACGATGACGGGTTTCAAAACGGTCGGAGCCAATCTCCATTATCTTATTGATACGTTTTGCCACATCCTCCGGTTTCTCTATCACTTCAATATCTTGAATTGCCATATTCATAAGCTCGTCATAGCTGTAACCTATCAAACTGCAATAAGCCGCGTTAACATCCAGAAAGTGACCCTGCATATCGACAAGCCAAAACCCATCTGTAGCGGTGCGAAGTATCGTTTTGTACTCTAATTCCCTTGTCTTACGCTCCGTAACGTCGCTACAGGCACCGATCATTTTCACAGGCTCGCCCGCATCGTTGCGCAATGCAGTACCGTGGTCCACCCAGTAGCAATACGTACCATCCTTGCGCTGGATGCGGTACTCGCCTATATAAGGCGTACCTTCCTTTAGATGATTCTCAAGAGAGGCGTTGACATGGGCGATGTCATCTGGATGGATAGCCTTTTCCCAGGCGTCTATGGTTCGCGGGAACTCACCGAGATGGTAGCCAAGTATTTCATCGATCTTGCCGTACCAGTCCAACCTGCCGCTGGCAATATCCCATTCCCAGATAATATCGTTGGCACTGGCAGAGGCGATGCGGAATCTCTCCTCGCTCACCTTCAGAGATTCCCCCGCTTTCTTGATTTCAGTGATATCCCTCAATACAACGACCATGCCAACCGGATTGCCATCCTGGCCTTTCCTCAGAACCCCGTTCAGTAAAACCGGTATTTGTCTCCCGTCTTTGGCTTTCAGGATAAATTCCTTGTTATGCAGAAAACCGACTTCGACCATCTCCTTTATCACTTCCATGGCCCTGGGAACTTCGCTTTCGACAACGAGTACGGTGGGCAACTCGCCTATTATCTCCTGACCGTAGCCGAGAAGCCCGGTCACGGCCTTGTTAAACTGCGTAATCTTCCCCTGCATGTCATTTGCGAATACGGGGTCAGGCATGGTCTCGATCATTTCCGCGGTTGTCCTGGACGCCGCTGCCTGACCCTCGGCTATTAATTTTTCCTCTTCCGCTTTCCTGCGCTCGGTGACCTGGGCCTGCAGGGACTCCGCCATGCGGTTAAACTCGCTGCCAAGCTGACCCAACTCGTCTTTGCCCTTAACATTGATTCTTTGTCCGAGATCTCCGCCGCCTATTTTTGCAGTTGCTATGGTTAGCCGTTTCATAGGGCCGGTGACTTGCCGCGTTATAAACAGGGCAGCGAATCCCATTAGAATGACCATCAGGATTGCCAATCCTATCAGGTACGCTGACAGGCTATTAAGCGGATCAAAGGCAACTTTTACCGGTACCCAGTATTCTGCAGCCCAGCCCGTTCCGGGCAGCGGCATATAGGCAGCCATTTTGTCAATCCCATCGATTGGGCTGATGAAACGCATGGTTCCCTGTCGCCCGGACAATGCTGCCTGCACTGGCGGCACTGAGCTGAAGTCGGTCTGATCAAGCACATAAGTAGGATTTGCCTGGTGGGCTATGATCAACCCCCTGCTATCTGTAATTAATCCATAGCGGAGCGGCGAGTCAGTCCCTACCTGTGTGAGGCCTATCTGCGACAACTGCTCCAGTTTCAAACCGCCGGCCCATATGCCGATAATTTGCCCGGCGGGATTGTGGATAGGTGCAGCTATAACAACTGTAGGCCGCTGCGTGGCGGGCGAAATATGCAGGTCGCTGATCAAGGTCTGGCCGGTGCTCTTGAGTTTCTTATACCAGTCTGTGAATCCAAGATCGTTTCTAATCAGGCTTTGTTGCATCTCATGAGGTTCGATGGCAGTGACAGTTCCATCGATGTTAAGCAGCATGACGTACTCGAAAACGTTTGAATTGTCCAGTATGGAGGTGGCTATTTTATGGATTGGATCATGCCCATCGACCTCTCCGGTATCTGCAATGGATTTCTCGCTAAATCCAAGTAACTCAGCCTCATTGGCAGTGATATCCATAAAAGCTCTCGCTTCATCCAGGTAAAAACCTATGGAGCTAGCATATGCGTTGACGCTGTTCAGGTTGGCTTCGTTTTCCGTTTTTATAATGTTGTTCTGTACGACGAAAAACTGCATTATGCCAACTGTAGCAGCAACTACAATAGCAGTTATAATGATGAGTAGCGGCAGCTTCGTTGATAGTTTCATCTATCAATTTCCCTTTTACTTTCTTTCGCTGAGAACTTCATTGAGGAGAGTTTCATCGTATAACTTGTTGGCGGGTATTAAAGCTTTAAGCATGCCAGCATTAATCATTACTATTTGCATGCTTTCCAAGATGGAAGCATCGTTTCGTCCATCAGGCGAGAAGGCTATCATCCACATCTTCTGCGTAACATCCCCAGAGAGGTTGAGCTTCCGGCCTAACATGAGCCTCGCCTCACCCGGCTCCTTATGAATAATTTCCAGAGCATCCAGGAAAGCACCCATAAAGGCCTTCGCTGCCTTTGGGTTGGCGCGGTAGTAACTGGAGTTGAATACCAGCATCGTGACCTCCATCTTCTCAAAGGGAGGTCCGCCACCAACCCAACCCAGCAATTTGCCATCCTTGCGCATCAGTGACTGCGTTAGGTAGGGTTCGACCAGGGCAGCAGCGGAGATGGTCTCGCCCGCTACAGCAAGCCCCATATTGGCAAGAGACATGATCACCAACTTGTAGTCGGTGACGCCTTCTATTTGCATCCTGCCTTTAATAGCAGCCGTGGTAGGGCTAAAGAAAGCATTTGTAGCTATAGGCTTGCCCTTCAGGTCCTGCCAGCTGTTAATCGAGTTGGAGGCCAGTATTGCCATGTACGGATTATCCTGGTCGACAAAGTTGCAGGCAGCTACTGGTATCATTGTGTCCGGTATCAAGCCTGTTTCTGCGGCGTTTATGACCGACACGGTGCCCGTAATCCCTGCATCTATCTTACCCGATGCTAGATCACTATTAAGAGCCTCCCCGCTGGGGTACTGTGTTCCCATAAGGTGGATACCATACTTTTTATCCAGTCCCTTTTCTTGTATCACCAGGTATGGCAGGCAGGACTGCGTGGCGATGTAGCCGATTCGCAGCTCACTTTGCTGCACCGGTTGCTGCGGGGCGCAGGCCGACACCGAAAGTGCTGTTACCAGCATCACTGCCAGTGCCAGGCCAAGTAACCTATCTGCTTTTAACATTTTAATAATCCTCCATCTTAACCAAGCCTATCAATGGCACATATCTCAAGGTAGCACGCAGGTAAACCTGATCATTCTCCCTTCCCACTTCAAAATATTGTACAGTCATAAACCCTTTTCCATCGCAATCCCGCCACTGCGCGCACAAGGGCAAACATTGCTACCATTGCCATAGCCTCCAACGCCCTCAGTTTGTCGTTTGCCTCCCATCCAAGTTCAACAACACTTCGAGTTAAGAGTGAGATTTATGTTATTACTATACTATCAGTGTACTCCGCTCCCCCTCTACACACAAGGTCAATATGCTTACTCGCAATAAGAAAAATCGAGGTGTACATTCACTATCGTTAAGGCCAGGCAACACCAACGATGAGGTATACGTGGAAACGCTGCTTGAGGATGGTATCGCGGTACCAAGCCACTCCACCCCTTACAATGGCACAAGTCATCTGGCAAGTGATACCTCTACAAAATGCACTATAATTACATTACGCTAATTTACACAGCAGTACGCAGAGTTAACCCACGAAAGGGATTACGCTACACTCGCCTTAGTCGGAATCAGAGAAAGGATTAATTTGATTAAAAAAACACTTCTATCAAGCCCAGCGAAAACAAGGACGGTACCAGATTCAGGCAGCAGGTTGTGAAATACCAGCCTTGCCATGGGAAAAGGCCTGAACGGGTAAACCCGCAGGGGTTTTACCTATTGACAACTGCCTGACCGTGGAATAGTATGACAATCAAAGGCCATGGAGACAGGTGATGGCTAAGTTTCGAATTGAAACGGGAAACCCCGTTTAAACCGTGGAGCAGATGTAAATGATCTTTCAGCCCAATCCTGTCGCCCTCTCACTTCTTGTGCCCGTGCTTATATCGGGCGGCCTGGCTGCATACGCTTTCACGCGGCGCCAGGTGGTTGGCTCCCGCGTCTTCGCCTTACTCATGCTGGCTTTATGCGTGTGGTCGTTTTTTTACGGTGTAGAGCTGTCCTGCCTGACCCTGGAGGGGATGCTGGCCTGTACCGTGGTCGAATACCTGGGCATTACCACCATACCCGTAATGTGGCTGATCTTAACGCTGCTGTACACGGGACGGGAAAGGATGGTCACCCTCAGGAATGTAATCCTGCTTTTCGTGATCCCGTCCATTACCATAGTGATGGTGGCCACCAATCCCCTGCACTATTTATATTACGGCTCAATCAGCGTGGCCACCGGCGACCCGTTTCCAATGATAGCTCTGATCAAGGGTCCGTGGTACTGGGTACATTCTGCTTACTCGTATATCGCGCTTCTGACGGGCACATTATTACTGGTTGCGAGGCTGGGCAAGGTGAGCGGAGTGTTCCGCAACCAGGTAATCGCCATGCTGGTCGGGGTGTCGGTTCCCTGGGTGGTAAATTTCCTTTACGTGGGCTTCGGGCTGATGCTCTTCGGACATGTCGACCCGACGCCCTTTGCCTTCACCGTAACCGGCCTGGTGGTTGCCTGGAGCATTTTCCGCTACAGGCTCTTCGACATCATGCCGATGGCCTACGACACGCTTGTCGACAGCATGGAAGATGCCGTTGTTGTGCTGGACGGGCAACACAGGATCGTGGGGTACAACCCGGCGGCCAGCAACATCTTTAAATTGACGCGGGCAGATACCGGGAGGACGGCGGACGTTATCTGGAAGAACCTGCCCGAGTTAAATAAACTGATCGCATCCGGGGAAACAACCAGTATTGAAATAGCGTACGGCCGGCAGGATTCAGCGCACTATTATGAAGCTTACTCTTACAATATAACCGACCGGCACAAGCACGTAATCGGGCAAGCAATATCGCTGCACGATGTAACCGACAGGAAGCAGACCGCAGAGGCACTGCGGGCGAGCGAGGCTAAATACCGTTTACTTTCGGAACACACTGCAGACATCGTATGGCTGATGGATATGGACCTACATGTCACCTACCAGAGTCCCTCCTCGCAAAAGCAGCGCGGCTTTACCTTCCAGGAGATAACCGAACTGCCGCTGGAGAAAAACCTCACGCCGGAGTCGTTCAAATTGGCGACCGAGACGTTCAGCGCGGGGTTGCCCAAGATCAAAGCCGACCCCGGCTACAATCCGGTCATCGTACTGGAACTCGAGTATTACCACAAGGACGGCAGCACGTTCTGGACAGAAAGCAAGTTCAGTATCATACGGGACGCCAGCGGCACACCGGTATCCATACTGGGCGAGGCAAGAAACATCACGGACCGCAAGAGGGCAGAGGATGAACGCGAGGCAGCCATCAGGGCATTGCAGCAGACCCTGAGCAGCATGATAAACACCATGTCAAAGATCGTGGAAATAAGGGACCCCTACACCGCCGGCCACCAGCAGCGGGTGGCGGAGCTGTCGGGCGCCATAGCCAGGGAGATGAACCTGCCGGACTCGAAAATCGAGAGCCTTGTGATGGCGGCAAAGGTACATGACATCGGGAAAATTTACGTACCGGCTGACCTGCTCAACAGGCCCGGCAAGTTATCAGGTATTGAAATGGGGCTGATAAAGACACACGTCCAGGGCAGCTATGACGTACTGCAGAATATTGAATTTTCTCAGCCGGTTGCCCAGATGGTTTTTCAGCATCACGAAAGGCTGGACGGATCAGGATATCCCAACGGGCTTAAAGGCGACAAACTGCTGCTGGAGGCCAAAATCCTGGCGGTGGCCGACGTGGTGGAAGCCATGATCTCCCACCGCCCCTACCGGCCGGCTCGGGGCCTGGACCAGGCACTGGAAGAAATATCCGGCAACAGTGGTGTGCTTTACGATGCAGAGGTTGTGGATGTATGCGTGAAGCTGTTCAAAGAGAAGGGTTTTGAATTTCAACAGTAGTTTACCTTCCGGCAGCCTAACCCCCTATAAAGAGTAATAATATGAAGAGTAGGGGTGCAAATCGCAATTCCAGCACCGGGCAACCATAAGGCCCGGCACATTCTGCGCAGGGTAGACTGCAGTTCCTCTTAAACCAGGGCGGAACCGGTCAGGCCGACCACTTCTCGGCCAGGTCACCGGCTATCGGCAGCTTGAACTTCTCTCCACGGTAGGCTTTTACCATCAATACTATCCAGAGGACAACTTCGAGGACGCACAGTATGCTGGCTATGGCCCAACCGATGATCGGTATAAAGGTAAGTATCCATATAATTATGAATAATGCGCCGAATGTTATTATCGATTGCATGGCGTGGAACTTGACGAACTTGCTCTCCTTTTCAATCAGGAAAAAGATCAGCCCGGTCAGCCATCCGACTAAATAGCACAATAAGCCTGCAACATTCTCTTCCATCCCGGTTGACGATTTGGCCATCTTTTATACCCCCTCTTCATTAATTGTAGAAAGAATATCCCCTCCGGCATGCGGCTGTCAATCGTACATCATTATGCAGAGGTGCGGGCGCGACGGGGGGTGCACAGGCCCATGGGGCTATAACTTTCTGCCCGCTTTGAAAGCGGCGAAGGTCACGATTGCAATAAGCAGTGCCCCGCTGACTATGACCGCGATGGCCCAGCCCGGTACCTGCCCTGCTGAGGAGCCCGACGCTGCCTTATCTGCCGGGGCAGGTTCTGTGTAGAACGTGAATACAGACCCCGCGTCGCCGGGCACAGGCTCCACGGCGGAGGCCTGCCAGAAATATGCGGTATCATAATTCAGCCTTAAATTAAGATCATACGAAGTAGTCGGCGTGAGGTCCTCCACCACGATATCCTGCAGCTGCGCGTCCTTAGCCAGTATAAACCTGTACTTCGCTGTGCCCTGGTAGCCGCCCCAGCTGAAGGCCAGCGGGCTGACCGGGCACCCCATTGCACCGTTGGCAGGGCTCAAAGCCTGCACCCCGTATGAAGGAGTGCTGACAGCATACCCGGGCCTGACCGTGAAGGGCATGGAGTCAGACCACGGACTGGCGATCCTCTGCCCCGTGACTGCCCCCGTGGTGCGCACCCTCCAGTAATACGTGTGCCCCGCCTCAAGCGCGCCGGGCGGGTACCAGAAGGCCGGGGCGGTCGACTCGGCAGGTTCCATTATGCCGGAGTCGTAGACCTTGAGTGTAAAGAGGGGGTCCCTGGCGATCTGCACCTGGTACTGGCTGGAATAGCAGTAATCCTCCCAGCGCATGTCAAACGAGGCGTTCCTGCCCGTCACAGGGTCGGCGTTGACCATGTCCCCTGTTTCCTGCCGCGGCGGTATGGCGACCTCCAGCGTAATGAACCTGGTCCTGGACCCCACGGGGTTTACGGCGGTCATCCTGTAGGTGGTTGAGTATGGCGGGGACACGGCGGCCTGCCCGGAGGAAGGCACCTCGCCGATGCCCTGGTCGATAATCACAGAGGCGGCGTTCTTAACGTCCCATGTAATGATGGCCGAGGACGACGGGCCTATACTGTCCGGCGTGACCATGTAATCGATTATCTCGGGCAGTGTGCCCGCTTCAGCAGACCCGCGGCAGGGCGGTGGAAGCGACAGCGCGGCCAGACAGGCGAAAAGTAAAATCAGGCATGTAACACGCAAAAAACAGTAAGGTTTTTTCATTTCGCCTGCTTTTTGGACAGGTAGTCGTAGTACTCTGTAAGCTTGAGCAGCACCCTGGCGGCGCGTTTGCCCGAGGTATAGTCGTAATGATTGCCGACCAGCGTGACCTGTTCTTCAGTGAAGGTGGTGGTGATAACGGGCTTGCCGTAGCTCTCGATCCACTGCGAACTGAGGGCCCTCATCAGCCTGACGATCATATCGTTGATTATCTCCATGCGCGACCTGCCCGTGTTGGCCATCAGCGCCTTGCCGCTGGCCAGTTCCAGCAAATCGTCCACCAGCACATCGTCGATCTTGCCAGAGTAGCGAGCTGCTATGGTCATGGCCGCCAGGTCCTCCACCTCCGTCGTGTCCTGCAGGCCCAGCACAAGCCCCAGCATACCTATCAGTTGCTTGATGGCAGTCTCGGTCTTATAGATGTTGCCCGACTTAATGTCTTCAATTATGGGGATGATGGCCTGCAGGGCGTTATCCCTTTTGGCCAGCTCTTCGGGCGCCATCTTCTGCTCCTGCGCGGAGCGCTGCTGCAGCAGCAGGCTGCCGAAGAGGGTGAAGCCGCCGAAGCCCATGAATATGAGCGAATCGACTGTTTTCAGCTCCAGCAGCCTGGCAGGAGCGGTCAGGTAGGCGATGAAATTGCGGTCGCCCGCCGGGTCGACGGGATTGCCGTGACTCCACCTCGGTGGGAAAATCTTGTCAAATTCGTCAATAGTCTTCTGGGGGAGCTTGACCACGTTCAACCCACCCTCTTCGCATGCGTCTGCACACAAAACTCCGTAACTGCCGCCGGGCGTGATGATGGCCACGTTGCGCCCCCTGGGCAGCGGCTGCGTCAGGCAGCCGATGGCTACATCGAGCATCTCCTCGGGACTGTCAACCCGCATGGCGCCCATCTTCTTGAATGCCACGTCATAGATGGCGTCGCTGCCGGCCATGGCGCCGGAATGTGACCTGATGGCCTCGGCTGCCGCAGCCGTTTTACCCGGCTTCAGCACGATCACGGGCTTGTGACGCGTAACCTTTGAAACTATCTCCATGAACCTGGCGCCGTTATTCAGGCCCTCGATATAGGTCATGATAACCTTGACTTTGGGGTCCTGCCCGAAGTAATCGATGTAGTCCTCCATCTGTATATCCGCCGCGCAGCCGCAGCTAACGTAGTGCTTGAAGCCCACTCCCCGCTCGTAACCGGCCACCACCACCGCGGCGCCGACGTTGCCTCCCTGCGAGACGAAGGCCAGCGGGCCGTCCCTGACAAGCAGGGGCATCATGAAGGCTGCCAGGGAAGACGAAGCACTCCAGTATCCCATGCAGTTGGGGCCTATGAACCTGATATTGCCGCTGCGCGCTATGTCCAGCACCTCGTCCTGGAGCTTCTGTCCCTCGGGACCTATCTCCGCGAACCCGGCAGATATAACGACCGCCGCCCTGACGCCCTTCTGAACGCAGTCACGCATGACACCGGCCACGTGCTCTGCCGGTATGGTGAAGACGGCCATGTCGACCGGTCCCGGGATATCGGTGACCCTCGGATATACCTTGAGGCCCTGTATCTCCACCTCCCTGGTATTGACCGGGTATATAGGCCCCTTGTAGGTCTGGATAAGGCTGGTTATGGTGGAGAAACCCCACTTGTTGCGGTTGTTGGTGGCGCCGATGTGGGCCACTGATTTGGGGTTAAACAGGGGGTCCAGGTCTTTCATTATGTCCTTATTCATTAAATCAATCCTCTCACAATCCGCAATCTCCTGGGAGCACGCGCCCCAAATTAAAAAATGCCTTGAGATTCAAAGCATTATGCCTTATAATAGCACCCCAGCAGGCGTCATTCAAATTCAGCGCATCCGTTTAATTTCAACCGTATGCGATATTTTACACGGCGCCTGAAATTCATTTTCATAAGGAGCAACCTATGATCAAGACCCGCATGACCGAGTTGTTCGGGTGCAAACACCCCATTATGCTGGCAGGCATGAACTGGATCACCACGCCGGAACTGGTGGCCGCCGTTTGTAATGCCGGCGGCCTGGGCATATTTGCCACGGCCCGCTGCACGCCCGAGGAAACGAGGAAAAACATCCAGGACATCAGGAAATTGACCGATAAGCCCTTCGGCATCAACCAGCTCCTGATACTGGGGCAGGTGGCCCGCGACACCATCCAGGTGGCCATCGAAGAGAAGGTCCCAGTAATCAATTACACGCTGGGCAAGCCCTGGTTTATCGAGGACGTACACAAGTACGGCGGCAAGGTGATCGGAACCACCGCCTATGTAAAGCACGCCATCAAGGCAGCGGAACTGGGCTGCGACGCCATCGTGGTAACGGGCACAGAGGCGGCCGCCCACGGCGAAGAGGCCTCCACGCTGGTCATGCTGCCCATCGTGGCCGGCAAGGTCAAGATACCCATCATATCGGCCGGCGGATACGGCGACGGCAAGGGACTGGCAGCAGCTTTAGCGCTGGGCGCCAGCGCCATCTCGATGGGCACGCGCTTCGCCCTGACCAGGGAGAGCATGGTCCACGAGAACTTCAAGCAGCTGTGCCTTAAGGCCAGCGAGAACGATACCATCGTAAGCACCAAGTTCGACGGACTGCGCGGCCGCGCACTCAAAACAAATGTTACCGAGCGCATTGCCAAGGGCGGGTTCCCACTGGTTGACGCGTTCCGCGGCGCCTATGAAACCAAGCAGCTGCTCAAACTCAGCTGGCCGCAGTTCATAGGCATGAGCTTCACCATGATGGGTGCAGACAGCGAACATCCTTTCTGGGTACAGGCACGCCAGGCCGCAGGCTACCGCCGCCACCAGCTGGCCATCTACGACGGCAATACGAAGGAAGGCATCTACTTCGCCGGACAGATACTGGGCGCCTGCACCGACGTTCCCACGGTGCCCGAGCTCATGGACAGGATCATGGCAGAGGCAGAAGCCACCATCAAGAAATCCAATGCAATGCTGGCCTGATTAACTGTTTTACAGGTAGAAAAAGGGGAAGCGGTATACCGCTTCCCCTTTTGTATTGCTTCGATACGGCTTAGCTTATATTAAGACGCCTGGTAGAGCCTTTGAGTATCCCTTCTGCCTCCTTGACCATCCTTTCCACCACTTCCTTGCAGGTGGCCACATCGTGGATAAGGCCGATGGATTGGCCCACCGGCATGAGGGCATCTTCAGTATTGCCGTCGGCCCAAACGGTTTGCTGGCGCAAACCTGAAAGCAGCGGCGCCATCTCCTCCAGCCCAGCGTGTCTTGCTTCCATGTCCTGGACCTTCTTGACCCAGGCATTCTTGAGTGCGCGTCCCTGCAGTTCGATGGTCTTGCCGTAGAGCACTGTGTCGAACTCCTGGCGTTTGATCAGCTCGTCCTTGACCTTTTGATTCATCTGGCATTCCCTGGTCGCCATAAAGCGGGATGCCATCATCACCCCTTCCGCCCCGAGCACCAGCGCCGCGGCCAATGTGCGCCCATCCGCCATGCCACCCGTGGTGATAACAGGTATCTTGACCGATTCCGCCATACGGGGCGTCAGCACCACTGTTGTGACGTCGTCCTGCAAGGGATGTCCCCCTTCCTCGACACCCGCTGCGATAACAGCGTCGTAACCGGCACGGTCAGCGTGTATGGCGTGCCTTACCGAGCCGACCTTGTGGATAAATTTAACCCCCGCGTCGTGCCCGCGCTTGATGGCGTCGGGTCCGAAGAATTTATCCACCGGTGCCCCGGATATCTCGAAGGCCGTCACTTTTTCTGCCAGGCAGGCCTCGAACCAGTCAAGGTACATCTCCTTGGTTATGCGGAAGGAGGGAAGCAGTGACAGGTTCACGGAAAACGGCTTGTCCGTCATCTCGCGCGTCTTCCTGATAGCCTGGGCCAGTTCCGCTCCCGTATCGTAATTGGCGGCCGTGATATTGCCCAGCGCCCCCGCGTTGCTGATTGCCGCGCAGAGGTCGGGCTTGCACAGCCACATCATGCCGCCGCACATGATGGGGTGCTTGATGCCGAACAATTCAGTCATCCTGGTTTTCATTTCTCGTCTCCTCAGTAATCCTGCTTGAAAATTTTTAGCGATTATAACACGCGGGTATGCATTAAACAAAGCGCGTTTAACCTGCCTGGTTACCTTTGACAATTACGGTCTTTTTTGAGATTATTAGCGTTCGGTAAGCATAGATACAAATAAGGGAGGACATAACCCGTGAAAACCAGGATAACAGAACTCTTCGGCATAAAACACCCCGTTGTTCTATCAGGCATGGCATTTGTAAGCCTGCCCAAGCTGGTTGCCGCCGTCTGCAACGCCGGCGGCCTGGGCATTTTCAACAGCGTAGCCAATACGCCCGACCAGCTCAGGGGGATAATACAGGAGATAAAATCTTTAACCGACAAGCCTTTTGCCATCAACGCCACCCTCATCTTTCCCAACGGAAAGGAGAACGCGGAGGTGGCGCTGGCCGAGAAGGCCCCGATCATAAACTTCGCGCTGGGCAAGGGCGACTGGATAATCAAGCAGGCGCACACTTACGGCGGCAAGGTCATATCCACGGTAGCCACGGAAAGGCATGCCATCAAGGCAGCCGAGCAGGGCGCCGACGCCATCATAGTTACCGCGCATGAAGCAGCGGCCCACGGCAGCGACGTGGGGGGCATGGTACTGCTTCCCCAGATAGCCAGCAAGGTGAAGATACCCATCATCTCAGCCGGCGGTTACTGCGACGGCCGCGGACTGGCAGCCGCCCTGGCCCTGGGCGCCGACGCCATCGCCATGGGCACCCGCTTCGTGGTCACGCAGGAGTGCGACGTGCACCCCAACATCAAGCAAACCGCCATGAAAACGCAGATGGAAGAGACTTTTTACTCGGCCGGGGTTGACGGCCTGCCCGGGCGCTGGTACGCCAACAAGCGCGCGCTCGAGATGGCCAACAGCAAGACGTCGTACATAGATGCGATGAAGGCCGGCTGGGCACTCAGGAAACAGGTTGACATGCCGGTCTGGAAACTTCTCTTCGGCAGCCTTCAAAAGAGGGGGGTGCAGGAGCTGGCGCAGCAGGCCATAGGCATCGATGCGCTGGGCAAAATCCTGGATGACGGCGACCTGGAGAACGGCGTGGTGCCCTTCGGCCAGGTGGTGGGCCGCATACGCGACCTACCCACCTGCAAGGAGCTGATCGAGCGGACGGTTGCCGAGGCCGAGGAGATCATCCGGGCGCTGCAGGCCAAAGTATAAAGCGGCAAACAGGCCGTAATGATGGTGACATCAAAGTAGGGAAGAAGGCGCCGGAGGACTCCCGGCAGCCCCACAGTATCGCTAAAGTTTTGGAGGAGAGATGAAAACTTACCGCTGGGTCATCCTGGGCGTTATAGCCTGCCTTGTAATCGCCGTTGTCTCGTATCTCTGGGCCACCAGCCTGATGGCCTCTCTATATGCATACCGGTCACCGCTGGCCGCCCAACCGCCGAAGGCAGGGCAACCCGCCGGCCCACCCCTTTCAAAACTCGTTGTTGCCATACTGGTGGACGGGTTGCGCAACGATACGGCCGCCGACAGCAAGGCTATGCCCTCCCTCAACAACCTGCGTTCGCGGGGCGCCTCGGCCACGGTCCACTCCGTTGCCCCCTCCTACTCTGCCCCTGCATGGAGCGTGCTGGCCACCGGAGCCTGGCAGGATATCTCGGACGGCCCGGCCATGAACCCCACCGCCGCCAAAGATTACCGCTACTGGTCACAGGACAATATCTTTACATCCGCCAGCAATGCCGGCAGGCGTACTGCCGTGGCAGCCAACCAGAATTTCAAGAACCTTGTCCCGCCGGGCACCTTTGCGGCATCCTTATTCACCGAGGACGAAACGCAGGTTGGCGACCGTCAGATTGCCGACGCCGCCGTCCAGTTCATCAAATCGGGCAAGTACGACCTCGTAGTCGTGCACCTGGTACAGCTGGACCATGCCGCTCATTACGAAGGCGGTACTCTCGACCCGCGCTGGGACGAGGCAACATTAAGGGCCGACGGCCTTATCGGGCAAATCGCCGGCGCTCTCGACCTCACGCAGGATACCGTGATGGTTTTCAGCGACCACGGTCAGATCGACGCCGGTGGCCATGGCGGCCAGGATGCCATAGTCCTGGTGCAGCCTTTTGTAATGGCAGGGGCCGGCGTGAAGCCGGGTGCCTATGCAGGCATCGGACAGGTGGACATCGCGCCTACGACAACGGTGCTGCTCGGGTCCGCTTTACCCGCCATTTCCCAGGGCCGGCCCCTGACCGAGATGCTGGAGCTCAGCCCCGGACAGCTCGCAGCCGTGCGCCAAGCCACCGCCTCGCAACAGGAGGGACTGTACCAGGCATATGCCGCGGCCATGAAAGTGCCGGCGGCCAAGGTCAGCCCGCCCGCGGACGCCGACCCGGCCGGGACATACCAGGCGGCGATGCAGGAGATCAAGGACAACCGCCTGAACAGTGAACGGGTGGTAAGGTCCCTTCTCGTATTGCCGCTGGTGGTGCTGCCCCCGTTCTTACTTATCCGCTACCGCAACCGCAGCCTGCTGTGGGTGTTACTGGCGGCGGCCGTCTACCTGGCGGCTTTCTATATCCTGTACGCAGTGCTCAACGGGGGTACCTTCACTCTCAGTTCAGTCATCAGCGCATCCAACCTGATCCAGATTACCGCGGTGTATTCGGCCCTGGCTTTCCTGGCGGCGTGGCTGGTCATCCTGCTGGGACTGCGGCTGTTTGCCCGGCCGCGCCTGCAGGCCGTCCACTACCACCTCGTGATGACATTCACCCTCATCTACATAATCGCCCTGCCCGCCCTGTGGAGCCTGGCCTACAACGGCGCACTGGTCGGGTGGACCCTGCCGGACGTCGGCAGCATGTTCGCGGGCTTTATCTTTACCCTCCAACTTGTGTTCGTCCCGATAGCCGGGTTGCTGATGATGGCGGTCACAGCATTGGCAGCAGGCTGGAAAAAGGCACGCAAACCGGCATAAAACCCCGGGGTCTGCTGCAAGCCCGCAGGCGACGAAGCAATCCATTCAGCATGGACGGATTGCCGCGCCCTCCGGGCTCGCAATGACGAGGGTAAAGTACGGGCATCGCTATGACATTTTTACGTCTGTCTTTGCGAGGAGCGCAGCGACGAAGCAATCCATTCAGCATGGACGGATTGCCACGCCCTTCGGGCTCGCAATGACGAGGGAAGCACCGTCAGTTTGATTGTACGTGCAATACAGGGTAGGATAAGCTTATGGTGACATCCACTTCTGCTGACTGCTTACAGGGTGAGGCTGAATAAAACGGGTGGTACCCATATAGCTGAAGAGGAAATATCCGAGATAAAAGTGATATGCTTAGTACAGGAGGAGGCTGAAATGGTCAAAAAGAAGGTGGCCACGCCAAAGGCAGGGGTGGGGGTTGAGGATGTCAGCTTTCCCATCGTGGGCATCGGCGCCTCGGCCGGCGGCCTTTCGGCTTTCGAGAAGTTCTTTGCAGGCATGCCCGCCAAAGGCAATAGCGGCATGGCCTTCGTCCTGGTGCAGCACCTGGCACCCGACCACAAGAGCATTTTAGGCGACCTCGTCAAGCGCTACACGCGCATGAAGGTCTTCGAGGTCAAGGACGGCATCAAGGTGCAGCCGGACTGCGCCTATATCATCCCCCCTAACCGGGACATGGCTTTCCTGCACGGCAGTTTATACCTGAGTGAGCCGCTGGCGCCGCGCGGACTGCGGCTGCCCATCGATTTCTTCTTCCGCTCGCTGGCGCAGGACCAGCGCGAGCGCGCAATCTGCATCGTGCTCTCCGGCACCGGCAGCGACGGCACAATGGGATTGCGGGCCATCAAGGGCGAGGGAGGCATGGTCATGGCGCAAACGCCCGATTCAACCGAATACGACGGCATGCCGGTCAACGCCATCTCCACGGGACTGGTGGACTACGTGCTGCCGCCGGGCGAGATGCCGGCCCAGCTGATAGCCTACAGCAAACACGTTTTCGGGCGTAAACCGCGCCAGATCACGCCACCAACCGTCAAGGCCACGGACCTGCTGAAAAAAATATACATACTGCTGCGCGCCAATACCGGGCATGACTTCTCCTTTTACAAGCAGAATACCA